>Ga0080004_1212897_pt1 | contig 34084 bp, 42 predicted proteins | sample WasSprMetagenome_FD_69207 | JGI IMG/M metagenome (GOLD analysis project Ga0080004, IMG submission 69207) | Sulfidic aquatic microbial communities from Washburn Spring, Yellowstone National Park, USA - WS (SPADES assembly) (version 2) | ecosystem: Environmental > Aquatic > Thermal springs > Hot...
TCTTCAGGGAGTGGGAAGGCTACGACCCGATACTCCAGAGGGACGGCGACAGGGTTACGCCTGGAAACCTCGAGCTTGAAATACTCGCTCCAGACGTTGAGCCTGACGAGATAATAAGCCTGGTCAGGAAAACCCGCTAGCGTTTCCTTTTTCTCCGTTTAACTTTGCGGAGGTGGTTTTATGCCGAAAATGAACGAGTTGACCAAGAGGATACGCTCGAATCCGTTCGTTAGAAACTTCTCGAACGCCAAAACCCCCCAAAGCAAAAGGGAGGTTAAGCCTTCAGTCCCGATTAAGCCTGTTGACCAGAGGCTGCCGCCGAAGGTTTTGGAGGCGGTGATGTCCATCTTGGCGAGCGTCCAATGGGACAAATGGCGCTTCATGCTGCCGGCTAAACCGTTGCTGAAGCTTGACGTAGCGGTGGTGAGCCACAGCCACGCGGATCATTGGCATCCGAACTTTTGGACGAAAGATGTTGTCGTCATGCCAGATGAGACGATTGCCCCTGTGCAGTACGGAGGTCTTAGGAATATCATTAAGGTTGGTGGTTCTCCAGCAAGTTTGGGCCCAATACGCACGGTTAATTTAAATGCAACTGCAATAGCCAGTGTGGTGGGTCAGTTTGTGCCTCGACCACATGCAAATTGGTGGTTTGTCAGCACTAGGAATGCCGGAATACTGTTCGTCGGCGACGTGAATATTGCAGACCTAGCAACAATGAGGCACTTCATCAAGCTATGCCCTTCTTTTGATTTTCACGTAGAAGCCGTGCTGTTGCCTTCCTATGGCAGAGTCCGCACCCATGGCGCGGGCGAACCGGCGGCGCTTGCCAGAGAGATAGCGAGCGTAGCGGATGAGCTTCGCCGAACACACGAAGTTCTAATCGGTGCCCTCCCTCACCCTATCGGTGCGGGCTGGAGCGATTTTAATGCGGTAGTGGCATGAGAACGTAGACACAATGTAGCCACAAAAACTTAAATTTGTAGACACAAAAGGTGATCAACATGCCTAAATTTAAACTCCTCGAAAACGAAGTCAACAGAAAACTTTCCGAGCTGTTAAGTGCGGAAGGCTGCAGAGTTACTCACGAGCAGCATTGCATAATCATTGAGTTCAACTTCGGCCTAAACATCTTCAGGGTTGAAGCAGGAAGTGTGCTAGGGGGGCTAACGGACCTCGAATGGCGCGCTTTTATCAACAACATTAAAAGCACGCTGCAAGGCGCGAAGGTTCGGCGGGCTGACGACATGGTCATCAGCCTAGCTCCGGTAAAATCAGAAATAATCCGTCTCAGAGTTAACCCTCAAGAAAAAGAGCTTATTCGCAAAGCTGCTGCTCTTAAGAGGAAAACTTTAAGCGCTTTCATAAGAAGCGCTGTATTGGAGGCAGTGGACGAGACTTTTGCGCAAGAAAGCCAAGAAAAAGAGTCCTATGTAGCGTGATTTTTAAGTGTTCATGTCGTAAGGAGGTGATGGCTCATGTCGGAAAGCGTTCAGGCCATTAAAGTGCCGAGGAGCGTTGATGGACACAAGGAGATAGGCTTGGTGCTCAGCAAGAGATCAGCGGAAGTGTCCAAGGCAGCCGAAAAGAAGGAGAAGCCGCCGCCATATGCAGCCTGAAAAGCCTGAAACCGCAGATCTGCGCGCTTCAATGAAGGCAAACGGCTTAACGCAGATAAACTTCTTCGACGGCCAGCTGATTGGCTTCGCTAGGAAAAAGGACGGGGGAGAGTTCGTATCGCTTGAGGTTTCAGTTGACTTCAAGCGCATGAAGGTTTCAGCCACAACCATAAGGGAATCAGCCGACAAGAACAGCAGGAACAGGTTTAAAGAGGTCGACTACAAGGAGGCGGAATGGCGAACGCATGACGAAGCCTCACAGCTGATAGGAAAGTACTGCCGCGCTCTCAACGTTTAGCGTCGCCGTTACGCGGGAGGTGGCGACCATGACGTTTGAGTTCGACGCTTTAATGTCCATACACGAAATCGCTGAACGAGACCCCAAGCTGAAGCCGATCGCCGAATGGCTTGCAGACATCTGCATAGCTGAAGCTGACGGGAAAGTGAAAGGCTGGAGCTTCGAGGAATGGAAGACGTCGAAGTGGGGCAGGGGGCAGCTTGCTGTCCACGGGGAGGAGGAGCTTAAATGGGAGTTCCTTGACGAGTGCCACGACGTCCTGGACCACCATGGAGGCTTCCACCACAAGGTCTTCAAGCCTTCCACGGTCTTCCTCATCGAAGCCGTGTACCAACTCTTCACAGGCAAGCATGTTTCGCTCCAAAACCTTAAGAAAAACGCGAGACAACACGCCGCCGAACTCGTCAAGCTTGCAAGGAAAACCGGAGCTGAGGAGGATGGAATCCACATTAAACTCAGGAGATGAGCGTTTATTCCGGGCGGGAGCTGGCGCCTTTTAAGGCACCCCGCCCGAAGCGTTCCAGGACGCCTAACGCGTCCTGATGAGCCAGCGAATCACCCTGAAGAGGCCAGCCTCCCAAGCTGGCCGCTCCTCGCGCGCGCGCGACCTTTCTCCACGGGATGACATGTGCGATTTTCCTGGCTTCATGAGCTTTGAAAACCCTGTCCGACTCCAATTGGCTGTCTCCAGCCACCAGTTCAACCTCAATGTCCCCGCCTAAAGCGTCGTTTAGGACTTGTTCAACAAGGTCCTTCTCGTTGACGTTTGCCGGAGCCTCAACATGTCCCAACGGTAAGCCCTCCATGTCGATTAGCAGTAGGCTTCTGTAGCCCAGATAGTAGCCTTCATGACCCATTCCAACAGTAGCCTCTGGATCTCCAAAGCCGCGTGTGTTGTCTTTCGGGTTTCGGCTGCTCCAAGCCTTAAGGTCTGTCCCGTCAAAGCATGCTGCCTGAATCAAGCCTAAAGCCAAAAGTGGATACTTGGACCTAACCCTATTAGCCTCTCCACGCAAATAGCGTTCAACAGCCTTAAAACCAGCCTTGCCAATGCGCTTCTTCATCTGGCTTAAATGGGCTTCAGTTGGCACCTTATCCTTGTACCCGCAAACCTCCCTGAAATATGCGCTCCTCCTCAAAAGCCTAACCAAGTCCTTAACGTATCGGAGCTGCAAAAACATCCGAAGCCACAAAGCCCTCAAATCCCACAAAGGATCATAAACAACAGGCCTTCCTGGACCATCCAAGTGAAGCCCAACCCACAATATCCCATAGATAGGCTTTAAATCCACCAACTCGAACAACAGCTTAGGAGAGCCAGCCTCCTCCATGAAACATCAAAAACGGAGAAGGCTGACTCTCCAAAATAAACATTCAGAATTATTTAACAGCCCCGCGCGCGCGCATGTTTTGAAGGCAGAACCTGCACCTAATGTTTTCGCCCCACACGGATTCACGGCGCTCCAAAAGCTAGGCACGTTACGCTTTTGCAGTTATAACATGCTGACTTTTAAATATAATTTTAGTCACTTCTTCCGGTTGCTTAATTGTTTTGGCATGTATTTTAGCTTGTTGTTGAATAAATTTTGCCTTTTGACACTTTAATGTTTCCTGTTTGGGCATTCTGTTTCAAAACTGTCGGAATGGGATTTTTTCTATGTGTATTGTTCTCTGGAACCTTGTAGAATAAGTTAAAACCGAAGTATATCTTATTGGCATTTTGCACGTTCGCTACACAATTAATAGGTGGGAGCTAAGTTAAGATAGCGATCTAATAAGAGGGTGTATTTTCCATGCGTTTTTGTGCATTTTTATGATATTGTGCAGTTTAGTTTATTGCATGGTGTGATAATATTTCCTTCAACCTCGAAATTGATTCCATGCAGATTCTTTCTGTCTCAGGGACATCGTCTGTCAGGATTACTGGTGTAGTGAAGCGTTCAAATTCCTTGAGCTTTTCGTATGATATCAGTTCAGCCCATCTTCTCTTATTTTTTAAGTTGGTTACTAGAAGTACCAGCGGTAGCTTATACTTTAAGGCGGCGGCAATTTCAGCTTCTAATTCATCTTTTGTTATTGTTCTTTGAGCTGTGCCTTGCCTGCTTAAGGTGAAGGCTTTATGCGCGCCGATGGCAACCCGCTTTCCTTGCCAACGTATGATATAGTCTGGCAAACCTACACCATAATATTCCTCAATTTGAAAGCCGCAGTTTCGCAAAAAATCAGCAGTTTCTTTCTGTGCCATGTTTCCCTTTGTTCTGCTAGCAATGCCGTCTGCGCTGGTTAAGGTAACTTTCTCTCTTACTTCTTCCATGCGGTCTAAGGCTTCAAGTTTCCTCCGATATTCCTCTTCCAATCGGGCAACCTGTTCAATCTGTAGCGTTAATGCCTCCCTCTTTAAGGCCTCCTCACGGTATGCCCGAGCTATTTCGTTATATCCTTCGATTACCCTGTTTATTGTGCTCATTTTGTCTCCAAAATATCGAAGAGTCTCATCGTTTCTCTCCAGGAGGGCGTTAACCCTTTTATAATAGCTTTCAACGTATCCTTGAATATTGGCTTCTGCCTTTGTCATCCGTTTTTCCACGTTTTCTGATATTGTTAATGCTGCCTTGCCTACTATTGTTTGTACGTCCTCTATTATTCTTGTTCGCAGAGCCTTTTCATCAATAGTTTCTTCTGCGGTTAATTTTGCACCTTTCTTTGAAAGAAGCAGGCCAATTAACGCTGTAGCGGCCACTGTTACAGTAATTGAAGAAACTAAGGCCATTGCAGGATCTATCCATAAAATTTTACATATTATAGTTGTTGCTATAGAGTACAAAAAAGTGAGAGTTGACGCTCCCTGAGTAAGTCTTAAAATTCCTAGGAGTTTCGCTGGCGAGATCCAGTTAACCAATCCTTTGAAGCACCTCCAGTTTGCATCCACAAAGCAGCCTAGCGAAAGTGTGAACCCTGAAATTAAAATGGTTATTTCAAGGTTATCCATGCTCAACCCTCCGCTGGCATGCTTGCACACGCATTTTACTGTGTATTACCCGTATTGCATATCCCGCATCTGTGCGTAGTATACCAATTAGACAGTTCCTATGTGCTTTAAGCTTCTCAAGCAACTCTTTTGGGAAATTCTTAAACACGTACTCAGCGCCTGAAACGTTGACCATAACGTTTCCTTCGCCTCTGGCAGCTATCTGCAATAGAACCCCAACTACTTCTTCCCATATTTGCAATATTTTGGGCTGCACGTTTTGAAACTGCATGGTTTTTTCCTAGTACGTCCATGATACGTCACTATATATAAACTTTTAGGTACCCGTTACGTTTTTATACCTTTTCCCGGTATCCAGTATCGTGTGGTAAATGTGCCAAAACCAGGTTATGTTTCGTTGAATGTAAGGCAAGAGGACGCAAAACGGTTGGAAGAATTCGCCAAAAAGAATAACCTAACCATGGTCAGCTTTGCTCACATACTTGCCCAGAACCTTCCAGACATGGACATACACACCCTTACTTTCTTACTCAGAAACATCCAGAAAGTAAAGTTCCATTTTACTCTACAGGAAGAAGTCTTAAAGCGCCAGCTAACATTCCTTTATTATCAATTCGATGCCATGCATAGTCTCCTAAGCTCACTGTTTCCTCAGCCCTTTATTGATCTAAAATTATTGAGAATAATGAAGATTTGGAAAGATGAAGTGCTACCTTATATAGCATTATGCGATGCAGGAGTCATAGATTCCACCATTGACGTGTTCAAACTTTTAGGCGAGCTCGAAAACGTTAAAGAGGCTCTAAAAAGAATTCTTGATAAAAACTGGTCTGACTGGGAAAAAATTAGACCACCGCCACTACTCAAAGAGTTAACAGTGCCTAAACCACTGCTTAAAATAGACATTGTAATTAGGCCAGAAGCGCTGGAAACGCTTAGAAATGAAACTAGACCATACATCGAACACATTGCAGATATGTGCTACGAAGCGGAAAACCTGCTACAAAGCATCTCAACAGAATACCCCGACATCCTAAAACTATGCGAAGCCCCCCTCAAAAACTTTAAAAAACTCTTCAAAATTTAATATAATATGCCAGTAGATTAATGACGAAATCCCACCCCCCGCACTTTTCACCGAACCCCCCACACTTTTGAGGGAGATTATTTGCGTTTTCTGTAGATTTTGTAGCCATCCCTTTCAGTAATATACTCGAATCCCGCCTCGAGTAGCTGCTTGTCCTCTTCTATCGTGTGGGCGACCCTGACCGTGTATTCGTCGTCTCCGAAGTCGACGAGCTGCGTGTAAACAAGCGTGTTATTGATGTTTTTGTGTCCCAGCACTTTCATGACGTGTAGGATGTCTTTGGTTTTGTGGTATTCCATTGTGGCTTTCCAATGCCTAAACGTGTGGAAGCTTATGCTCAGTATTCGAGGATTTTGAAGCTTTGAAGCGATTTTTCTTCGCTGCTTGTGGAATAGTCTTGCTTGGCTTCTCAGCGACTTTTGGAAAACTCTGTTTGAGCTTGAGTGCTCCTGTAGGGCTTTTAGCATGCTCATGAGCTTGTTGGAGACTTTGAATACTCGTGGGTTGCTGCCTTTTTCTGGTGTGACTCTTATGATGTTGCTTACGAAGTCAATTTCCGTCCAGTGAAGCTTCCAGGCTTCGCCGATCCGCATGCCAGTTTCTTTTAGCAACTGTAGCAGCGTAGCCGTTTTCCTTCCGCAACCAGCAATAAGCTGGTCAACCTCGTTTTCTGTGGGAATGAACGGCAGCTTTCTGACCCTCTTGTAATGTGGTGGTTCCCAGCTTTTCCCAAGCATCTGAAGGAAGCAGGTGTAAGCGTCGACGGCGTTGACTTTTCTGCCCGCTGACCATTTCTGTTTAGCTATTGTTTCTTTCACTGATTCGGAGTCGAAGAGGTTTGCGCCACGCTTAACGAGTATTTTGAGCAGTTTTGCTCGCCCTTTTATTGTGGATTCCGCATAGCCTTGCTTCAGCAGCCAGAAGCTGTGTTCAACGATTTTGCCTTTGGCGTCTGCTGTCTGCTGTGTGGCTCCCGCCAGCCCGCTTTTAATTGGGTTTTCTACTGTGGCCAAGGTTTGCACCGCCTTTGTGGCGGAGGGTGCTCCGCTTGATGCTTCATGGCTCCCTTGGCAGTTAGAAAGTATGTTGGATGCGGTATTTATTGACCCGCTCAAATTTTCTTGTAATGCTTTTCTTTGGGTGAAGCGGTATCCGCATGCTTTGCATAGCCATCGTTGAACGCTTGAGCCATCTTTCAGGTAGCGTAAGCCGTCTTTGTAGAGGCTGGTGCTTCCGCATTCTGGACAAGTGAGCACAGGGTCAAGTCGCTCCTGCTTGCTGTTTTTCCCAAGCTTCTTTGCAGTCTTCGCAAAGCCAGACCTTTTCGTCTTTGAAGGTTTCGGCTTGCCAACTCGTCAACTTCGTCTGTCCGCAAACGGCACATGGGTGCCAGCCGTAGAAGCCGTCGCTCCAGTAAACAGCCTTAAAATTCCGCAATTTGTTGATTTCGGATTTTTCGTCTATTTTTGAAGCGTTTTCGCTTAAAGAAGCCTCGCTTGTGCTTGGGGAGATATTTGCATGCGGGCTGGTTTCGCTTAGAAAGTGGCGGTTGTAAAGCTCTTCTATGGTGATTTCGCGTTCGCTGATTATGTTTTCTCTGAGTGAAAGGCTGTTGTGTGCAAATATTTTTTCCGCCTCTTCCAGCCAAGTTTTTAGCGTTTCAAGCGTGAAGATAGACGAAAACTGCAAATTCGTGTAATTGCGGGTTTTTTGGTTAGTATGAATAGTCTTGAAGAGTTGGCGTCTCTTGTCGTTTGGGTCTGGTTTGCTTGTTAAATAGCCTATGCTGCAGAGGAAAGCGGTCCATCTTCTTATGGCGTCGCTGGATTTTTTGTCTTCTGATTTGCTGTTCCATTTTTCGGTTAGGTCTTCTATGGTGAATTCCTGTTTTTCTTTGGCTGTTTCCTCCACTGCTTCGTGGTAGAATTTTATGATGTGCCCTGGAGCTGAGGTTTCTGTTGTTTCTTGGACGTTGTTCCATAATGCCATTATGAAGTCGTAGTCATGCCGTGTTACCATTATGTAGTGTTCTTCGATTTCCTTGTCTTCTGTTGTTTCGGGTTTGATTTTTCTTATTACGAGGGGTCTTTGTGCGAAGTGGAATAACGCGGAGACTTTGATGAGGTTTGTTAAGTGTTTGAAGTCACGCATCGAACGGGGCGATCTACTTGGGAAAGCCTGAGCGAATTTTATGGCGTATGGGTCTACCGCTTTGATGTTTTCGAGGTGGTTTTTGAGGAAGTGTATGTAGCCTTCTAGAAGTATGTAATCGAAGTCTTGCTGGAACATCCATGGGTAGGCGGATTTTTTGCCTGTTACGATGTTGGCTGCTTCGTATTTCTTTTGGGTCATTTCTGGCGTTATGGTGAAGCCTCTTGTAGCGAGGTCTTGGACGTATTTTTCTTGGGTGCTGCAGAATATGGTGGCTGGCCAGCCTTGGATAACTACGTGTTGGGTTTGTAACTGTCCTTTGCCTGACTTGTCTGTGAAGCGGTAGCTGATCTGGTGGGCATCATGGCTTAGGATGGGTCTCAGCATGTTGAATGTTTCGAAGTGTGGCGCCTCGAGGAAGACGAGGATTTTTCCGTTAAGCTCGACCAAGTAGCGTGAATCCCGCATTTTTTGTATCCATGCTTCTTTTTCTTCTGGCGTTGCGTCTTTGTCGGGTTTGCTGGATGGCAGTATTAGATCGCCGTTTTTGTCGATGAGTAGTCCATGCTGGTGGATTAGGGCGGTTGGGCTTAGTCCGCCGAGAAGCCAGACGTCGTCTTTTGGGAAGTATTTTAGGGCTTGGACTACGTTGTAGCTTTTGCCTATGCTGCTTTCGCCGCGTAAGAATAGGTTTATGGGTTCAGGCGTGTAAGCGCTTAGTGCTGTGAGGAAAACCATATTTTTAGTGATGATGTCTCGGCGTACTGTACGGCTTAAATGTCTTAAAAATTTGCTGTATAGTTTGGGGTCTACGGCAAGCAGGTCTCCGGCTTTGAAGCCTCCGAGAGTTTTGAGTTCTTTGAGGTTGAAGAGGCTGCTCATTGCTGATGGCTCGATGAGAAAGCGTTTGTGTTATTGGGTTTTGGTTTGGTTTCGTTTTTTGCGTCCGACTGTTGTGCCGTTTTGGAAGACCCAGTAGAACCATCCTTCCTTGGTTAGTTTTCCGTTGTGTGCCTGCAGATCCTTAAGCATGGCTTTGAATTCTGGGTTGTTTGTGTCTTCGCTTCTTTGGTAGGGTCCACTTGTGCCTTGTGCGTCTTCCCATTTGATTTGGTCTGGGTCCCATCCTATTTTTGCTTCTTTTATGCGTTGTCGTGCGCTGGCGATTCCTGCTTCGACTGCGTTTAGGAATTCTAAGAGCGCTATTGAGGCGATATCTTCTTTTTCTGTCATGGTGTCCATGCTCCTTCGGTTGAGCCTAAGGGTTTGGCGTATTTTTGCACGAAGGTTTTGTAGTCTTGTGGGTGCTGTTCCAGTTCGGCTATGGATGTGCGTTTTTGTGTTTCGAAGATTAGGATATGCCCATCGTTTTTGTCTATGCCGTAGATGCGGAAGATTATGCGGTAGAAGATGCCGTGTTGGTCTATGCTTTTTCGCATGGCACAGTGATGCGCGCGCGCGCGCGCATCTTCAACACAGATGGGCGGTCTCCTCGAAAGACTAGGCCCTATAGAACTGCCACGCCCCATCGAAGATGAAGCAACAAAATTTGTGTATGGTCTAGTAGACTATCTTTACGAAGGTGAAACTCCAAGCAACCATCCTTTTCTAAATTCAGGGATTGCATATGCAATCATGTATGCCGGACACAGAAGCCCAAGAAGTATGATAAAAGCTTTACAACAAGTCATCCAATATGCTAAACACTTAGCTGTGGAGAAAGGACGAGAGGGATGCTTGTGTAAAATCGAAGGATGTACCGTTGTTGATGCTTTGAAAAACTATAGGTTACCTATTTTTGGCACAGAGGTCTACGCACTAGATGGAGAAATAGTGGATAGGATAACTCGTATGCTTACCATCGAAGGGGATGAAGAACGAACAAAAAAGCTGGCAAAACTTGTCCAACTAATGATAGGAGAACCATTACCACATTCAGTTGAAGAGATCAGTTCAAGAATTGGCATATCCGATAGTAAACTTAGAGAACTAATAGGAATAGCAAATAACAGATCTAATGAAACTGCTTTGCTGAACGGATTGTTGATAATACCAATGGGAGAATTTTCTGCTTTGATTGACAAAGTCCCAGAAGACTTGCGAGTATTTCTAAAATCTTTTGTATTCAGGCAAGATACAAGAGAATTTATTTCGCGCATATTTTTTCCAACAACAGATAGAGGCTTAAAAAGTATTCAACCTGAATTAGATCTTGAAGCAGCAAAGAAAAACCTTAGAACACTATTGCGCTGGCGCGGAAGCGGCGAATTTTACTTGGTTGCACCTGAGCTTATCGAAAGAATTTATCCAAACCCGAATTTTCTGGAATTAGATTTTATTGTAGATAGAAATAAGCGACTAGAACTATGGAAAGAGGCAAATGAAAAACTTATCGAGCGCCAATTTCTTTCTCATGGTGAAGAAACGTTATTGGATTTACTTAGTAAATTGAAGGTCTTGGTTGAACAATCATGAAGGGACCACTATATTTTCGATTTAAACTTTTAGGAGACGCTAGAGATTTTCCAGTAAAAGCTTTCGTTGATGTTAGAAAGGGTGGAATTACTCATGAAGATGTTGCGGAATTATCAAAGATGGTACAACAAAATGCCGCACACCTAGTTCTCATAGTAACAGATCGTAGTCCTTCCTCGGATGTGTTGGAAGAGCTGGAAGCACTTCCTCAAATCATAATAACGACCGTTGAGCAACGTGATATAGTTAAATTGCTGGTAATTTCACTTGCGAAGAAACGAGGAGAGGACATCGATAAAAATCTGCTTCAACGTGCTTATACAATTATGTTCGAGAAATTTGGCCTAAGAGAGCAGATGACACGATGGCTCGAAAGAATGTTAGAAAAAGGATACATATTGGACTTCGAAGGCTTCGTTGATAGAAGCGTGAACGCATGCCGGTTCTTTATAAACTCGATAGGAAAAACTTTGACATTAAATGATTGTTGGAAACAAAGTTGGGCTCTCCGAGATTTACTGCCTTTTGGAATAGATAGTAAAATAATTCCTGATATGGAATTAGGCGAGCTAGAGAAACATGCAAGAATTCTGAAAAACTATGGATTCATAGAAGAGAAAAGTGGAAAATATCATCTGCGAACTCATCCCTCTGAGGAGAGGATAATAGACCTAATCGACAAGCATGGAGGCGTAATTAGTAAGGCTACTTTAATTGATAATTTTATATTCAGGGAGGTAAATGCACACTTAATTGATTCGCTTCTTGATCACATGGAAAGAAAGTTGCTTATATCGCGAGAACACCGTGACTTAGTGCAGTACCTGTCATTGGCGGATGTTAAAAAACGTAGAGATTATGTAGTTCAGCTTTTTGAGCAAAAAAAGCTCGTATTGGAAGGTGCTCGCGAAAAATCGTTTGCATATATAGTGACATGGAAGGAAAGGGAATGGTTATTGATTGATATGCAGTCCATGGAAAAAACGATTGAAGAATATCTATCTGAAATTTCAACAGCGACTGATGAGGATACAATTAGATCGCGAACATTTCTCATTTGTGAGCTAGTGAATTGGTATTTAACGTATGTTGATAAATTGACTCTCGCAGTTGGCAAATCAAGCGAGCTTGTAAACAACCTAGAGCTCGACATAGGCAATTTAGAACAACGGACCGATAAAGTGATTGAAAACTTGGTTAGAGCAACTAAGGCGGTTAATCTCAAAGTAGAGTTACAAGAACTACAAAAAGCCAGAAATGAGCTGAATGAGATTAAAACGCTTTTAGATAGTTTTGAATCCCAAAAAGGAATGGAAGAAATGCTTAAACCGATAGCTGGAGAGAAAAAAGCTAAAGATGCAACTCGAAAAGAAAAATTAACGACAGAAGTCGATGAAATCATGAAAAATCGAGGAATTCGAGGAGATTGGAGTATCGCAAAATATGTTTTAGTGGCGACACGAGTTAAAGACGTAAGAAATGAAATACAAGGTCTCAATGACGTGTTAACTTCGCTTGATGGTCTTTCGAATGACCTTGTAAAAATAGCAGAGGAAATTCCAAAACACTTTCAAGAAACGTCCAGTCAAAAAACATCGCCTAAACTAAAGCTTACTCCCATGTTTATGGAAATCTCGAGCCGAATAGCTGATGGCATTGTGCGAAAGTCTCCATTTCCACTGAATGTTAGCACTGTTACTGTTACTGAGTTGCAAGAAAGCATGAAAGAACATGTTGAAATATTAAGAGGAGAAAACGATAAAGCAAAAAGCGTGAAAAGCAGTATTGAATTGTTAAGTCAAAATGAATCTCTTCTCAATGACCAGCTGCAGAGAATTATATTATTAGAAAAACTTTATGAAGAATTCTGGGAAGACAAGGCTTCAGACCCCCTAAAAAAAAGAGTATAGTGCGATATGCCAAGCATATACTCGTATATTTCAAGAGCTAAATGAAGAGGTGGAGAATTTCTCTGATTTCAACATAATTCGTAAAAAATGTGAGCAAATAAGACAGCAAGTTGAAATATGTGGGAAAAAAGCCCAAGAGACTTTAAATCGCTTTAAAGAATTGTTTGATGATATAAAAGACTACATTGAAGCCGGGACAGCTTTTGTTGAAAGACTAAGAAAAAATGTACTGCCTAGAATAACAAAATCTGATAGCACAAAAATAAATGACATTCTTAATGAACTTGATGTCCTGTACGAATGGATGTATACATGGCTGGACAATTCATTGAAGCAGATTCTTGAAAAAACTTCATCCCCTGATATACCAAAGAACCGCACAGTCATACTGAATGAAGAGCTCAAACTCCGTGAATCCTTGGTCCATGAAATCAAGGACTTGGAGGCGGAAGAAACTTCTATACTTCTTGAATTAATTAAACTGTCAAGCACTAGAAGATATCCTTTACCACTCTCAGAAGCTTCAGAGATCGTTGGAAAGCAAATGAACTTAGATCAAGAAAGGGTTAAAAAGCTATTTCTAATAATCGCCGAGAAGGGCTTTTTGACTCTCGCTATCACGTTCTGACCTTCTATATAATCTAGATTATATTGAAGTGAAGTATAACCGCTCACTCTTTATTTAAAATTCTCCACCAAACAAAAATGATTGAGGCAACATCTGTTTCTCATTATTTCTCTGTGATTTCTTAAAGAAATGCTTAATTAAAGCGTAGTTTCAGAATTTCTTTTATTTTTCTGGCTTAACATAGTTGTTGGTGTTGAATGCGTGCCTATTTTCCAGCAAAGCGTTGATTCTGAGCTTTACGAATGGCTTTTGAAAGAACTGAAAAGGCGGAAGGCTCGAAGCATCCAAGACGTAATCCGTCAAGTTTTGCGTGAAACCAAAGCGGAGGCTGAAAAGCAGTATGGTTAATGTTAGGCAGCTTTTAGCTCAGAAACTCTTTGGAATCCACTCTCTCCCTTCTCAAACACAAGCTGAAATCCAGCGTGTTTACACGGGTTTAGGCGCCGAGTTTGGTCAGCCTCTTACATATGACAATATTACCTTTGCAATTAAACGTGAGCCTGTAGCCCATCGCATTGTTTTCGCTGTGGCTCATGACATTTTTGACAACTGGTTTGAAGTTGAACCGCTTGAAGAAGGCATTGACAAGGAAAAGTTTAATGAAGCTGTTCAGAAAGTTTTGCTTCTGCTTAACGCTAAAGACGTTTTCACTCAAGCTGCTGTTTTTGAGAGAGCTTACGGCTGGAGCATAATCGTCTTAGGCTATCAGGATAAGGGCGTAACATTAAAAGACCCTGTTTTAATGCCTGAGAAAATCGTTAGCCTCGAAGCCTATGCGCCGACAATGATTACAAGCGTCCAAACAGACAAGAATGGGCAGAGTGCACGCTTTGGCTTGCCAGAAACCTACAAAGTAAAAATAGCCGAAAATGAAGAAGTTGAAGTTCACTTCAGCCGTGCCATCCATTTCGCCACTCGCCTTTTAGACCATCCTTGGAAGGGCATAAGCGTTCTCGAACCCGTCTGGGATGACTTGACGGTTTTACGCAATATTCGCTGGGGTATGGGTCAAACCATGTACCGTTACGGCAGCGGTTTCCCAGTCGTCACAGTTAAAGGCGCCACTAAAGAGCAGATAGATCAGTATAAGCGTGAGTGGGGTCCGCTTACGGCTCAGACGAGCATGTGGGCAGACGAAAACACAACCATAGAGTTTAAAGGCTTAGCCGGCAGAGCCTTAGACCCAGAACCCTACTACACGCCCATCATGGAAAACATAAGCGCAGGCACAAGCATACCAATGGCGATTCTGCGCGGAGCCCAAGCCGGACAATTAGCGGGAAGCGAAGTGAACGAACGCGAATACTTCAAGCAGATAAGCGACTGCCAAAGCAGATACGAACCATACATCATGGACCTTATTGATAGGCTTATGAAAACAAAGCAGATTCCAGACACGCATTACCGCATTAACTGGCTTGGCGGATTCGAAATAAACCCAAGAGACCAAGCAGCCGCAGAACTCGACAAAACCCGCAGCTTAGAGCTTAAAACAAACTGGATGACAATCAACGAGATAAGACAGCTTGAAGGCTTAGAGCGACTTCCAAGCGCGGATGTAGTCTTAGGCTTAAGCCAAGTTCAAAACGGGACCCCTCAAAACATCAGTTCCGCAACATCAAAGCGGAAACTGGAGTTAGAACGCAAATTTCGAAAGCCCGTAGATCAGCTTTTAGCAGAGAGAATCGCGGCTGGCAAAAGCGTAAACAAAATCTGCAAAGAACTCGGCATAGGCAAACAAACCTTCTACAGCTGGACAGAAGAATATGGGTTAAGACATTAAATTACACAAGCGAATGAATGAAGTAAAGCCTACTAAACGCTTTATTATTCAAAAAACACGTTTTTTGTTTCTCTTTGCTTGATTCTTCTATTTTGCTTCCATTCACTTTGAATTTTCTTAACCTTCTTAAAGGCTCTCGGATATCTCTCTGCTAATACTTGCTCGATTTTTTGCCTATGGTACAATGCCTCATCTGTAAGACTTAACATGGTGAGCCTTGTACCATAGGAGTAATCAGTAATCAAGCCCGCATAGACAAGTCCAAGTCCAGAAGGATAACTCGGATAACGGTTAAAAATTTTCAGATATGTTCTTTGAATACCCGACTCGCCTTCCCAAGCGAAGAACTTGTTGTATCCATAGATATCATATAAATTGAGAATAAGGCAAAGAAGTCGCCAATCATCATCTGTGAGAACAGACTTTCCGGGTTTTTTGTTAAGTTCGATTATTACACGTTGCAAATCTTTTTTATAACAATACCTGCTTGGCTTTTTGATAATTGAATTTATTGTTTTTTCTTTGTCAAAATAATTTTTCCAGACATACTCATCGTATCTACTTTCTCTTAATCGAGCTTTTTTGATGCAATGTGATCTAAATAGAGCCAAAGATAAAAGTCCGTAGTTTCGATAGCTTCGGTCTCTTTCTATGAAAGAGACCGCCTCTCCTACCCTATCTGATGGATATGCTAAGAACACAGCATTCAAGCTTGGCTCGTATTGCTCTTTTACCTGGTCAAAATCCAATTGTTTAGGGAAATCATATTTCACCTCTATTCCAATAAGCTTTTTATCATATTCAACAACATAGTCAATTTTGTAACCACGCTTCTCTGTTGTTTTTACTTGTGGAAACCACCCGTCATTTTCTGGAAAAAGCGCACCCCTATCCAAATCTCTCTCCAGAATATAATAAAGTGATTCTTCGTCTCCTCTTCTAATAGTTTCTTTTTTCTGCACCATGTAATTTCTCCAATTATCTCTTATTTATTGTATTTGTAATAAAATTGTTTTGAGGTGGTCTGTTCGCTGAACCTAAAAAGCACGCTTATTTTTTCCTATTTTAGGTGAATAAATGAATCCAATAAATGTGGGTTTAGGAGCTATTGCAGCCCTCATCTATGCTTTCCTCGGCTACTCGGCGCAGGACAAGCCCTTCAACTGGAAAAAGTTTTTGCGGACAGTCGCCATCGGCGCATTTTCAGCCTTAGGCTTGGACATGGCTGGCATAACCTTTGACGTTTACACCGCTTTGGTAGGACCTACGGCAATTACTGTTTGGCTGCAAAAACTCATCGACACGGCTAAACCCGCTTAACCTTTCAGGAGCCTATTGTCTATGCGGAAGTATGGTTTGAAAAGCGTTGAGGCTGATAACCTACAAATCAAGGAAGATGATGAAACGCTTATTGTGCCTGCTGTGATTACCCGTGAAGGCGTTTACGATTATGACGGCATGCTCATTTACGAGCCTGCTGCTGAGGTTGAGAAGGCTGCTTTCACGGCTTTGAACGCTTGGGTTGTCGAGGAGCATCCGCCAGAAATAATCCTTTCAAAGCCTCAGCTTATTCGCGGAACAGTGCGTAATTCACGATTTGAAAAAGACAAGATTAAGGCTGAATTGGTTTTCTTCAAAAATCGCTGTAGCCCAGAATACCTTGAAGACATTAAAAGTGGTAGAGCCAGAAGCGTGAGCATAGGCTTCTTTTTTGACTGTATTCCGCAGTCTGGAGAGTTTAAGGGGCAACACTACGACTATGTTAAGAAAGATATTCTTATTGATCATGTGGCTGTTGGAAGCTGGCAGGGAAGATGCAGCTACCCGCTTTGCGGAATAGGCGTTGACACGCTTAAAGGTGCAGACCCATACCCAAACGAGCACAGCTGCCGCCTAAAAGACCCAGAAACACTAAACATAGTGGGCAGCGGTGAAAGAAAACACAACGGAAAAACCTACCGCGTCATTTACGGTAAACCAAAAGACAAGCCTGAAGCAGGCTCGGTTGAGCAAGCCTACCGCTACCCAATCAAAACATGGAGTGAAGCTGAAGCTCGTAAGCACTGCCAAGACCATGGCGGAAACTTTGAACCAGCAACACGAGAAGAAGGCGACACGGTAGATAAGAAGCAAGAGGAAGATAGCGAAAGAGAAAAACTACGCAAAGCTGCAGAAGAGCGAGAAAAAAAGTATGGCATAAAATTCCGAGAAGACAAAGGACATTTAACACCGCCCAAAGATTATCCACAGAATGAGGAAGACTACGCCGACCCCGTGAATTACGCTTATCCGCTTGCGCCAGCAGACCGATGCAGAAACGCCTTAGCCCGCTGGGGCGCCTTCAGACAAGAATACACGCAACCAGAACGCCACACAATCTACGAACGCATAGTAAAACGTGCGCTCCAATACGGCATAAGCGTGCAGTATAACCCTGAACTGCCAGAAGCCAAAGCCCTACCAGAAAACATCAAAAAACAAATGGAAGGCTATGAATCAGCAGATATTTTAATCGCCAAGGTGAATATCCTCGTAAAACAACTAGAAAGCAAAGTTTCATAGCGGTCTGTTTGATGAACTATTTCTGCAAATTTTTTCCATGAAACGGTCAGTTTGATAAACCAACAAAATCCATAAAAGTGGTCCGTTTGCTGAAATCCACTGAACCCATACGGCATAATGCAATAAAATTCCTTGTGAAAAAGTATGAGTGAAGAAAAACCAACAGAAGACGTTGAAGTGTTGAAGGCGAGGATTGCGGAGCTTGAAGCTGAAAATGAAAAGCTCAAGACTACAATGGCTGAGGCAACGAAGACTTTGACTGCTTATGTTGAAAGGGAAAGGGAAGCTGCAATCAAATCCATTTTGGAAAAGACTACGCTTTCAAAAGATGAACTGGAGAAGCTGAATCTCTCACAGTTGAGGCTTGTTCAGAAAGGCATCGACAGTGTCAAAGGCACAGTGAAAAATGTTCGCAGTGCTGGAGCAACTACGAGTGAAGATGAAAACAGGCTGACGGTTGGCTGCCTCTACCACAAGGAGAAGTGATGAGCCATGCCGTTTGTTAAACCTTCTAACAAGATTTTGGTTGGCGGAAACCCAATCGTTGAAGAGCTTATAACTGAAGGAACAAGCTGCAAGCCAGGGCTGTTCGTTAAGAAGGGCACAGCAGACTACCAAGTAACGCTTGCAGGAGACGGAGAACAAAAGCCTTTAGGTGTTCTGGACGCAGATCCAAGATATCCGATTGCAAATGCTTTTCCAGATAAGCATCCGGTTCGTGTTTTGAAGGCGCCTGCGGTTGTTGTAGCCACTTTGGCAAGCGGAAACAATGTTGTTAAGGGCGCATCGCTGGTTTGTGCTGCAAACGGGAAACTGAAGGCTGCAGCTACCATATCCGTAAGCGTCCCTTCAGGAGCCACTAACGTGACTTCAAACGCTGCTCAACCAGACCTCTTGGAAATCGGAAGCATTCCGCCCTATGGTCCTATCGTTGCTTATGCTGAAGAAAGTGTTGACGCCTCTGCTGCTGACAAGTCAATCATGGTTAGGCTGGTGATTTAGAAATGGACCCGTTAACGCTTGTTGGAAGAGCGCAAGCACCATTGCGTGAAGAGGAATGGAAACAGCTTGACGAGGCTGTCGTCAGAGCTGCCCAGCCAGTCTTGGTTGGGCGTCGCGTCTTGCCAGTTAAGCAGCTTGCAGGCGTAGGTGTCATGACCGTGGACTGGGATGAACTATCTGAAATGAGCGCTGCCCACATCAGCATGTATGGCGAAACACCAGCAGAAGACACCATAATCTACACACGCAAAAGCCTCACAGTGCCAATACTGCACAAAGACTTCCGCATACACTGGCGGGACTTAGAAGCTTCAAGACGATTTGGAACACCGTTAGACACGGCGAATGCGGAATCAGCAGCCCTTGTTGTGGCTCAGAAAGAAGATCGCCTAATCCTTAACGGTGAAATCTCAGGCGAACCCATGCTGGGCATAGAAGGATTAACAACAGCCACTGGAAGGCAGACGCAAGCAAGCGGCGGTGCATGGGCAACAAGCCCTAATGCACTTAACGATGTTCGTGCAGCAGCCAAGAAATTGCTTGACAAGTATTATCCGCCTCCATACGATTTGATTGTGCAGCCAAGCGCTTTCATGGACGCTCACACGCTTATAGCGAATACTGGCATAAGCCAAATCGAGAAAATCAAGGAACTTATCGGCGGAAACATCTATATAAGCAGCCAGCTTAAGGCTGCGGACGGCGGAGCAGACAGCGCCATACTAATCAAAAGCGGAACAGAAAACGCAGACCTATGCGTAGCCCAAGACCTAAAAACCTTCTACATGCAAACCGTCGACATGAACCACCACTTCAAAGTCTACGAAGCCGTAGTTCCTCGCGTAAAGAGACCAACAGCTATATGCGAAATCACGGGCATAACGTAGCCAACCCAAGCCTAAACGCTTCATTCTTCCTTTTCTTTTTTAAATTAAAGTTTCAGAATAGTTTATCACTAAAAAATAACCAAAATTATCATGAATGAGTATGTTCCTTACGGTCAAACAAAAGATTCTCGTTATACTGCTTGAGAAAGGACCATTACAAAACAGCCAAATAGCCAAAAGAGCAGGCATAACAGAGCAATGGTGCAGCGAAATAATCAACGCCTTACAAGCGGAAGGCTTGATAGAAAGCCAATTCATAACACCGAGAAGAATAAACAAACTCACAGACAAAGGTATTCAAGTAGCGAAACATTTAGAAGAAATATGCGAAAGCATAATCAGTAAATAGCTCCAGTTACCCCAGTAGAGAAATTGCCTTTTTAGGAGATCACGAACTCTGAAGCCAGAGTACATGTACTATTATTCCGCTTATTAGCATAAATAAGCCAAGACCGCCAAATAAAACATTAAGACTCCCTTGCAATGGAACAAAGGCTGCAATGAGTATCGACAGAAAGCCTAATACAATCAAGATCGATGCTGGGTTGTCTGCTATTATTTTGATAATATCGGAAATAGCTTCAACTATTTCGGACACATTCATCACCTCCATATAAGCAAAGTTGAACAAAAACTAAACTCTTTAAACCGACATTATGTAATCTGTATTATTCGGTTAACCGAATCTGATGAGGATGCCAGTTTGAAAAGAAGAGAAAAAGACGAACTTAAAGGAGACAAACTGAGAGAGCTTATTCTTCTCGTCTATCTCAACAACAAATACGACAAAGAGAAGAACAAGGTACCATGGCTTAAAGAGAAGCTTGGATACAGTACGGGGGGACTATACCATGCTCTTGACGAATCGGGTTATTTTGAAAGAAAAGGTGATGAAATTAAGTTGACAGAAAAAGGCATCCGCTACTTAAACAAACAGTTATTGCCTCAATATACCGTCTTCTACCCAATAGGCAATTTTCTTATAATTTTAGGTTGTGTTTTTCTGCTTCAATGGTACCTTTGGACTTATGCGAATATTCCGATGATTTTTCAATGGCACTCGGCAGTAATTGTAATTGTTGGCGGAGTCGTTCTTCGGTTTTTCTTCTTAAGAATTGTTTACTTAGTTATGTCTCATAGGAAAATAAAGGCAACCAATCCTGAAAATGAGTGATTCTGCAATTTGCGGGTTACAGGTGGGAAGGATTACTCTCGTTGACTTCTTCATCCAAAAGTAAATGTTGGTTCTTTTCTTGGTGGTTCTCTTGCTGCGTAAGCGCTTAGGGCTAAGCTCCAGAAGCGGTCGTCATGCGTGCCTTCTGGATGCGAAAATTTGATTTTTCCTTCTTTTGTCAGCTCGAAGCGTTCAATGTTTAGTTCTGCTATTAAGTCGCTGTCGTAGGGGATTTTAAGCCTTTTTTCAACCATGCATTGTTTGAGCCACTGAGCCATTTTTTCTTTTGTTTCTTGCGTGAACTTGACGCCTTCAGTCATCTTTATTCCTGCGTTAACCATGTCCTCGACAATGTAGTCGCCCACGCCTGACATGTCCACAAGCACCTTGTTGATTCTGTTCCAGCGGTCGCATAGGGTCTTTACATAGCCTATTACGCTTGCGTAGGGCGTTTTTAGCGGGAACTCGTGCATATGGATTAATTTTATAGAAGAATCTTCTACCTTCACAACCGAAAGAACACTGTAATCTTGGTGTTTACCCAAGTCAAGACCCGCATAAAACTCGCCTTTCGCTATTTCTTCAAAGTTTATATAGTCCAGCTCGTGGTCTATGCAGCTTGTTATTAGCGCTTGCGACAGCCATACGCTTTCGTCTTCAGCCCACTCGGCAAGCATTTCCCTTCGCCAACGCCAAGGGTCGCCTTCCAACTGCCGTTTAATCTTCTCGAGGATTTCCCGTTTTAAAGGTCCGTTCGGCTCCAAGGCTTGCTCATACGTTACATGGCTTCTTGCAAAATCTGAGTAAGCTGCGTCGTTGAAGATGCGCCAGAAAATGCTGTCTGTGCTCCAAGGTGTGCTTGTGCATATGAATTTGCCGTTTGTTGTTCCAAGTGTGAAAAGAATTGCATCGTAAAGTTCTTGGTCATTTGCTATGAAGTTGAACTCGTCTGCGTAAACTATGTGAAGTGTCGGTCCTCGTATGGTTTCAGGATTATTTGGAAAAGCCTCGATGACGCTGCCGTTTTTCAGTCGGACTATAGTGTGTTGAGGCTTATAGTAATAGCCCTTTGAGATTTTGCGCAGGAACTGGTTTATTCGGCGTATGACAAGTTTTGTCTGTCTCCAGCTTGGGCCAACTATGCCAATACTTGTGTTTGGATGGGTTAAAGCATAATGCAGTAGCAAGGCTGCTATCGTGTGGCTTTTCCCACTTTGCCGGCACCATCTTGCAGCAACAAACTGGTGTTTCTGAAACTTGTCAATCAAGTCAAGCTGATATTCTGTAGGCTGGCAGCCTAAAAAATCCTTCATAAAAATAACTGAGTCGTCTGGGATTTTCTGCTGTAAGGCTTTAAGCTCTTCATGCAGTGTAGCCAGTTCCTGCTTTTGCCTTTGCTTCATCAACCAGCCGCCTTAACTCTTTCAGTTGCTCGTCAATTTCATGTTCATCGAAGCCTTTGGATATGCTTTGCATAACTTGGGCTGTGTAAGCTGCCACCCTCGCCCACATTTGCCTCTGCTTAACTGTTAGCTCTTTCCCTTGAACCGTAACTTCGCCCCTCGCCATTTTTATGGCTTCGTTAAAAATTTGCTCAAGTTCTCGCAGAAGTTTTTCCCTCAGCCTTTGAGTGTCAACTTTGACTTTCTCTTGTATTTCGCCGATACGCTTTGACAGCAAAAATGGGCGTGAAAATTTAGCCATTTTACCTACCCCTATCCCCCTACGTTTTTTGTGATAGAAAAATGCCTGTTATATTGCCGACAAGCCCCGCGATAACCGTGAAAATTTCTGGGTTCCACTTACCCAACACTATTAAATGCACAGCTTCTAAAGCGGTTAAACAGCCAACCATGCCAAGACTAAAATAAATAGCATAAAGCAGCTTCTGACTCGGCGGAACCTCAACCCTTCTCCCACGCTTCACCTGAATAGTTTTTGTTAAAGCCTCTCTAATCGGATTCCTCACTGTTCATTCCCCAAGAGCGTTATTCTCCGCATGAGGCGTCTGGCTCTGCCGTGAATGAAGGCTTGCTGACAAACCTGAACATTCTCAGCATTCATTAGCTTAGGCAACAAAACCCTAATGTTCTCAACCGTGCCTACAGGAATTATTGTGCAGTCAATCTGCCCATAACCTTGAGCGAAAAGCCATTGGCTTGCCACGAGCACGATGTGTTTTGCAATTTTCCCGAAGGCTCCAATGTAAACTCCGTAGCTGGTAACAGGCAGGTCTATTTCCGCGCCAGAAGCTCCAGCCTCACGCAACTCTTCAACAGTTTCAAGCCTGCCACGAGAAGCATCCAGCCAAGTAACCTCAACCAAGTCGCCTAACTGCAAATCGCCAAGCTGCTTAAGCACTTTCTTGCTCATACGCCAATAACCACACATAAAATAAGACGGAAAAAGAGAGTTTTAAGCAAATCTGAATATTTTCTTTCATTAAACAAGATTTTAATTAAAATTCTGTTTCAGATTTCCTTTTTAGCCTCTTCAAACGCTTCTTTCTATTGGAATAGTTCATGGCTTCGGTTACAGCAGACCAAATTCGCAAACGCTTAGGCTTAACGCCAGCAGACGTAAGCGACGAAGACGCTTTAGCCTTCAGAGACGAAGCTGCAGCATTCTTAAGTGAAGAAATCGGAAAAACGCTTGACGCTGAAGACTGCACAGAAGCAGAAGCCAACGCCATACGCAACTTGGCAGCCATCTACTGCTATTGTAAGGTTAGTGGCGGCTCAGCAGTCGGCTTAGACTTCACCATAGGCGATTTACGTGTTTCTCCTGATGCTGGAAAACAACTCGAATTTCTGAAGGAACAGGTTGAGCGGTTCATAAACCGCCAGAAACGGTTGGGCATAAGCCTTTTGGAGGGACCATAAAGATGGGCGTTGTTCCCGAAGCCTACTATCAATTCGTTATGGATTATGCACCTTACGATTATGTTATTCCACCAGATACTCCTGACCCAGAATGGGGAAGAGCAGCATTTGCAGCAGCCTTCGCAATAGACTTCCTCTATGAAGCGTACAGTGCCAAACAATTTGAAGACAGGAAAACAAACATTTATGACAAGATTGTTTCGCTTGCAGATTGGCTCTTAACCCAGCAGTGCACAGACCCAGCAAAGAAGGCTTATGGCGGATTCAAAAGCAACGAAAACAGCACATACTATTACAGCGTGGATGCATGCAGAGTTATTCCTTCCCTTTTAAGAGCTTACGAATTGACAAGCAACTCTGACTATTTGAATAGCGTAAAACTTGCCGGCGCCACATTTCTCAAGACCATGCAAGATCAGCAAGCCTATGGCGGTTTCGCAAGAGCCGTCACGATTGAGGACAATTGGCTTCTGCAACTGGATGTTGAATGCCTTTATGGGCTTGTAGGCTTGAAAATGCTTGCTGAAAAATACGATACTGCAAACGCAAGCCTGTATCAAAGTATGATGGTTAAGGCTGTTGGCTTTTTGCGTGAAGGTTTCGAGAACCTTTGGCTTTATTATGACCCTGCGGATTCAAAGTGGCATCGTGTAGGCTTGTCTGAAAATGAGATCTACGATGACCCGTTAGCCTATGCATTAGTCGGCTTATACGAGTATGAGGGCTGGAGCCTCTCATGCCAAAAGGTTTACAACTTCATTAATAGCATTCGAGCTTCAGCGCAATATCCAGCCTATAATCCCGCAATCTGTTGGGCTGGCTACATAGACGTGGTAACGCGGTTTCCAGCATGCGACTATTATGATGCGGTTACAAGCGGAATCCTATGGAAAATACGAAAGCACCATGACAAGCCAAGCTTCGCCTTCAGCAAACAAATCATAGAAAAGCATCAAAACGAGTTCATGTTCTGGGGCGTTAAGCATTCGGATTACAGTTATGTTGAGAACAAACAGGCTATGGCTACAGTCTGCTGGCTTGCACAATTATTCCTAAACTATGAAGAGCCACAAACACGCTTCACACAGATTTTGCGTTCAAAAGGCGAAAATATAACGCTCTACCCAATCAGACAAGCAGCAGAAACCGTTTCCTATGGCGAAGGCATAGACATCCCCGCAATCGTTTCGCCAACCCGTGTCGAAGAAGTGCTCATAGAACCCGGCTACATAGTAAACGATTATCTCAATGTTTACACTTTCACACCATTAAGGCAACATGACAAGGTAAGGCGGAAAGGCGTAGACTACGAGGTTTTGGGCGTTCAAGCCCTCGATTTTGCTGGCGAAACAGCCTATTTTAAAGCAAATTGTAGGAGGCTTATCGGGCAATGAGCGAAGTCGAAAACCCAGTTGACACGGTTGTTAGGCTTCTAAGCAAGAACATGTGGGTTGTCAAAGAAGATGGCTCGCTTGCCTCAATAATCGCGAGTAAAGAATGGTATGACCGTGAACTCTTCAAAAATTATGATGGACAAATAACGGTTGGCTTAGTGGAAAGCAGAGACACAAAAATCGACATGAGCGGAAGACTTCGCAGACGTGTAGGCAGCTTACGTGTCAATGTTTGGAGCCAAGACATGCTTACACGCCAAAAAATGGTTGAAGAAGTCAACCGTATTGTGAGGCAGAACCGCAACAAGCCTAATGAAACGCTCTATTATTTTGCTGGTGTTGGACAAGCAACAGGAACGCACAAGGCTTACAATGCTGGCTCAGCCACTGAGCCTACTCCAGAACATGCAAGCTGGAATGAATTAACACACGTGGAATACGAGAAAATCTGGTATAGCGACGACAACCGCTATTCTAAAAGCCACAACGTCAACGGAGAATACGCCTTAATGCTTTTCCGCTTTAAGGTTGATTCTCGAGAAAAGACCGTAAAGAAAATTGTTTTGGCCTTTGAGGGCTATGGCACTGCTCCAGCGGGCAACGGCGTAACAATCAAAGTTTGGAATCATGTGACTCAAGCGTGGCAAAATGCTCAAAACGGAACGGGCGGAGCGGACGAAACAATAACCATAACGTTGACTTCACTTTTGACAGAGTATATTGACGATAGCGGTTATGTTTGGCTTCTAGCAAGAACCACAAACCCGAGCAATGGCACAACTCCAGTCATTCTTTATTGCGATTATGCATGTTGCACGGTAACCGTTAACGGAATCACCTATCTGGACATCGTTTCTTATCGCGATGCAGATCGTGTTGACGTTAAACCCTTCATTTTCAGAACAGAGTTCACCCTAAAATCATGGTCCTTTGAGGACGTTAGAGGCGTTTTCTAAAATGGTTGAAACATATGGAGCGCATGAAAGTCGCATCTACTACGTTGAAGAAGCTACCTACGGACAGACGCCAACAAACCCCGCGATGCTGGGCGTTGCAGCAGAAAACATTGACCCAGCCATAGACCCTTCTAACATAAAGGTTCGTGGAGTTGGCAGCATAGACTTACAAGCCATCAAAAAAGGACTGCGAAGCGTTAGTCTAAAAATCGCTTATCCACTGCCAAGCGAAGCACCCATAAACTTCTTGCAGCATGCCAAGGCAGAACTGAACAAGTCATTAAGCATTCAAGTCTTGTATTACAAGGGAATATTCGCTTCAGCAACAGACATCATATCACTTCTCTACACAGGCTGCAAATTCCACAAGCTAACCGTTGAATGCGGTATAGAAGACATTGTGAAGGCTACGGCAGAGCTTATTGGACAAGACTTGACGGTTGGAACATCAAAAATCACTGGAGCAACATACGCAGACTATTCGGGAGCCGTGCCATTCTACGAAAGCTACGTCAAAAAAGGCGCAAGCACGCTTGACCGTGTTACAGACTGGAAATTCACAATCGAAAACAACCTTAAACAAGTGCCCGTCATACGCACAACAAGCGGATACCTGCTAAAATATCTGCCATACAGGCACCGCAACCTAACAGGCGAAATAACCTTCGAGTTTGAAAGCAAGGAAGAATTCGATGATGTGATTAATGATGCGTCTTTTGACTTGGAGTTTGGCTTAGGAGGCTCAAACAAGGCGGTCTTTTTTGGTTGCAAATGGGAAAACGTGTCTGCACCAGCACGCATTGAAGATTTAGTTTCATGCAAGGCTGGTTTCGTGGCTAAAGGTCCAGTAAACATAAGCTAAGGGTGGTTACGATGGCTGTGGAAGTTAGTGTTTTAGAAAATTTCGGGCGAGAAGCTGAACTGCGCAAGAAGTGGCTTCAGATGTGGGAAAGGCTTGGCGTTCGCATTCTGAAACTGCCTAAATGGATGCAGGAAATCGTGCTTGAAGACGTGAACACCGCCATCAAAAACCGTTTAGCCATCATGGAGATGATTCAAAATGCGAAAAGAAGCCATTGAGTTGGACGAAAGATTTGGCAAGGAATACGCTGGAAAATACGTTTTTCAAGAAATAACATGGGCTAAACGCAACCGAATAATCCAAAAATACACACGCTACAGCCAACAAACAGGTCAAGTCGTAACCAGCGACTACGTGGCTATTCAAGCAGAAACCGTAATGGCGTCACTTAAAGAACAGCCACCAAACAAGCCCATAACCCTCGAGAAGCTCTTAAGCGAAGAAGACGGCGTTCCCATCGAGCTTGGCGAATTGTTCAGTCAAATAGTGAATAGGCTTAATGCTGTAGGCCTCGAAGAAACCGCTTTTTTATCAGAGCCATCCGAAAACAAAAACCAAATCAAACACTCACAGAGTTTCGCCTCTGCAAAGAGTTCGGGTGGACACCAAGGCAACTCGCTAAACAGCCAGCAAAAACAATCGAGCAATTCGTCGTCATCCTCAACGAATTAGACCGTCAAGCAGAGGAGGAAAAGCAGAAGGCGGAACGTGAAGCAAAATGGCGGTCGAAATAACATGCGACATTGAAGGCATTGAAGATTTCAAGAATGCTATGCAAAGTTTTGACAGTGGAATGCAACGGCATGTGCACAGGCTTTTAGCAAGCTGGGCAGCAGACGTCAAAGCCTTAGCCAAACAACTCGCTCCAGTAAGAACAGGACGCTTGAGAAGCTCAATTTACGCAAAAATAAGCGAATGGGTTGCCGAAATAGGCGCAGAAGCCACCTACGCCCTATTCGTTGAGCTTGGCACACGCTACATGCAAGCTCAGCCTTACCTTTACCCTGCTATTCAGGAATATCTTCCGCAGCTTGAGGCTATCATCTGCGAGGCTATTGACGTAGCTAAAGCGGAGGCAGGCTTAGAATGAGTTTCAGAGAAATCGCCGTAACGATAAGGGCTGTTAACCGTGCAAGCCATGAGTTTACAAGAATACAAAGCGACGCTGAAGCCTTAAGCGTGCGTATAAAAAGCCTCGGCTCAGCCATTGCTGGTTTAGGTGCTACTGGTGCAGCCATTGGACACATAGCGCATCAGTTTGGCTTATTAAACGATGAGCAGGCTCGTGTTTTCAACTCTGCCATGATGGTTATCAGTGTTATGGGCATGTTTATGCGCACAAGCTGGGGCGTAGCCATAGCCCAAAAAGTTTATGCTGCTGCCTGCTGGGTTGCAACTGCCGCTCAGAACGCATTGAACATCAGCTATGCCACGTTTCTGGCTTTAACTGGCGTCGGAATTGCAGTTATTATTTCAGCTGCTGCAGCAATGTGGTATTTCACCAGTCAAATGAACGCAGCCACGGCAAGCGTCAACCAATTCAATGAAGCAACCAGCGCCATGCAACCACCATCAACCTATGCAGGACGCAACATTCTCAGAAAAGGCGAAGAAGACATCTACGCCAAAGGAGACTAAACTATGAGCGTAGACATTCCAAAGATGGCGCTTGCCTTCGGCACAATCGCGATTCCTCAAGGTGACGTTTTAGAAGCGAGAATCACATTGGCATGCACTGAAGAAGCCAGCAGATTCGAGGTTCTTCTGCAAAACTGGGACAAGAAATACTCTCCAGGCGAGGCTAACGCCATAAATGTAGGCGTTGATGGACACATTGACTTAGGCAGAGGCGTAAATATTCCTCAGTTAATTACGTGTAAGGTTGAAGAAGTCAAATTCATGTCTGATGCAGTTTCGCATTATGTTAAGGTTTCTGGGCGTGGATGGGATGAACGGCTTTTCCGTGCTCTCGTGACTAAAACCTACGCTAACATGAAGGGAGAAGCCATCGTTAAAGACCTGTTGGATTCATACGCTGGCTTAAGCCATAACAGAGGCGGAACAGAGCTTGTTGAGGACACTGACACGACTTATCAAATGCTGAAGTATGAAGACACTCCAGTCATAGACATTCTGCAGTTTATTGCTGGAAGTGCAGACAAAAACGGCATTATCGGTTATGATTTCCGAGTTGCGCCTGACGGCAAGTTTGAGTTTTTCCCGCGTGGCTCAAAGACAAATTCCATTAACCTCGCTGAAAAGCTCGAAAGCACCGAATATGACAAAGACATTCACAGTGTTAGAAACAAGATTACTGTTTATGGTGCGCAAGATTACAAGCTGCCAAGCGATTGCGATAGCTGGAGCGACGGTCAAGCTGATTGGCTCATGAATGATGACTCTGAAGATGCGCATAACAACACTGGCTATCAGCTCGTAGGCGAAGTCACGTATGACCCCAGCCCAATAGCCAAAATCATCATTGACGTTGTTGAGCTTCAATGTAGAATGAGCGGTGGTTCGGGCAAATATAAAATCACATATCAGAAGGAAGGCGGAGCCGAAACCGTTATAGTCACCGACCAAGCGTTCAGCAACACAGGTTACGAGCTGAAGCAGCACATCCTTACCGGCGCTAACCGAATAATTGGAGACATAGGCAAAGATGTAACCATAAGGCACTACACGCTTACAGATAACGCAGCTGACACAGTTTATTCAAAGAACCACAGAGCAGTCGGAGACATCATATACGGAGATTGGCTGGCTACTGAAGGCAAACTCTATTTTGAAACAGCCACGAAAATGGTTGGCAACGGAAGCATCAGATGCTACTGCGACGGCGTCTATAACTGGGGAATCCTTCTGCTGAACCTTCCTCAAGAAGCTGACTGCACAGGGTTCGCATTTCTCGATTTCCGCATCTACTTAGATAGCAGCCGAAACGGTAGCCTCAACCTTCTTTTGTATGATTATGCTGGAAAATGGGCTTTCAAATACTTGACTTTGGCAGTTGGCGAATGGGTCAGCATGCACGTGCCATGCAACCAAGCAAACGCCAGTGAATGGGCTGTGCAATCAGGTTTTGACTGGTCAAGAGTTGCAGCAGCAAAGTTCTGGACATACGGAAACGGCTTAGGCAGTTTCTACATTGACGGTTTCAATTTTAATGGTGCCTTCTTTAAAGCCACACAAGAAGACACAACAAGTCAAGGGCTGTATGGAAAGAGAGAGAAAATCGAGCATGACGAGGAGCTTTACAGCAACAACGAATGTAGCCTGCGTGCAAAGGCTCTTTTAGCCTACTGGAAAGACCCGATTGAGTACATGACGCTCGTCTCCAGAGTTATAGACTACGGGACAACTCCTATTCTGCCAGGCGACAAAATCCACGTGACATTGCCAAACGAGAACATAGACGCCGACTGGGTTGTGCTCAGCGCGGTTTATTACGTCAACGCCAAAGAACAGTATCTTGAAATAACATTAAACCTTGGACGCCAAAAGCCATTGCTCGCTGACTATCTGTTTGCAGCTCGGAGAAAGACCGACCATCTAAGCCGACACAAACAACCGCGACTGATTTAGCTTACAGAGGTGCAGCAGCATGAGCGGAAAGGATAGGCTGAAGAAACTGAGGGAAAAGCTTCAGAAACGGAAAGCCGCTGGCGTGACGAGATGAGAAAACGCGAGTTTTTCTGCATACGACAATACGCCCGCAGATACGACCGAGAAACAGGCAAATTCATAATCAACATAAGCTACGAAACAGCAGCACCAGAATCCACAGAAAGAGTCGTAGGAGTTGCCGAGGGTTTCGGGCTTGGACTTGACCAATGGCAAAAATTCGTAATCTACGACAACGCAGAGCTAAAAATTGGACCATCAGACATCGTTTACATAACAGGCGATTCAGGAAGCGGCAAATCCGTTCTGCTGAAGGCTTTAGAGAAAGACATTCGACAAGGCATGGAATTAAGCTGCATCAACATCGCAGAAATTAAGCCAGAACCAAACAAGCCCTTAATCGAAACAGTAGGCAAATCACTTGAAGAAGCCTTAGAACTTCTCAGCAGAGTAGGCTTAAACGACGCATTCCTCTTTTTGCGCACTTATGAACAGTTGAGCGATGGGCAGAAATACCGCTACAAGATTGCGAAGATGATTGAGTCAGACGCTCAATTTTGGATTATGGACGAGTTTGCAGCGACGCTTGACCGAGACACTGCCAAAATCGTAGCTTACAATCTTCAGAAGCTTGCACGACAACAAGGCAAAGCAGTTTTGGCAGCAACAACCCACACAGACTTATTCGAGGATTTGGCTCCAAGCGTCCACATTCACAAGCAATTCGGAAAAGAAATAACCCTAAAATATTATCAAAATAAACCAGCCAAAGAATGCACCTTAACAAAGGAAATGCGAATAGTTGAAGGCACAACAGAAGATTGGAGAGAACTCTCAGGCTTTCACTATCGCAACCACAAGATAGCTGCGCCCCGCAAAATCTTCTGCCTGAAAAGAGGCGAAGAGCTTTGCGGAGTAATCGTTTACTGTTATCCGCCACCCACATGCTTTGGGCGAAGGCTTGTCTCGCCGAAAATGTCAATGAAAGAGCTTAACGAAAAACTCAGCATAATCACACGAGTTGTCGTGCATCCAAAATACCGCACGATAGGCTTAGGCGCAAAACTAGTCAAGGAAACATTGCCTATGGCTGGAACGCCATACGTGGAAATGCCCGCAGTCATGGCAAAATACAATCCCTTCGCAGAAAAAGCAGGAATGCAAAAAATCGCCGAACAACCGCCACCAAAAGAAGCCATAAAGATTGCTGAAATCCTGCAAAAAAATGGGTTTAACACTCAATTACTCAGCAGCGAAAAATACGTTTTAAACAAGCTGCAAACTCTTAATAACAGACAAATAACGACCATAAAAGAAGCATTCATCAAACACAGCCATGCACGCTTCATGAAAAACTTCTTTCCTCACCAACCATTCGGAAACAAGGAAGCCTACACTAAAGAACTATTAAAAGCGAACGCTGAAAGACTCGCCCATTTAATCAAAATCTGCAGCTTTCTACTCCAAATCAAAGTATACCTGTTTTGGAAGAGAGAAGCATAACAGCTTAGAAAGGGTTGCTAACCACTTCATTGTCGTCAACATTTGAGGATTTTCTTTTTTGCTCCCACAAGTTTCTTAAAACTATCAATTTAGCAACATAAAAATAGCCGCCTTCACGCAACTCTTTACGGGTTGCTGTTATGCCCTTAAAATCAGCACCCATCGTTTTCGCTTGCTCTTCCTGAAAAAGTTGCTGAGCCTTCTCCCAAATCAACGGTCTAACATAAGGCCAAAACTTACCCCGATTTCTGATTTTTGATCTGGACAATTTCCTCAACTCTCAAGCTCTCTATCGCATTTTCTGCAGTGCTATCTGGAATAGGGACATCTATAATGTGGTCAGCAATTTTTCGAGCTTCTTCAAAATCTTTGGCATCAACAACAAGGATAATTTCCACCAAATATCTGGGCATTTCTCCACTCACCATATATCTTGAAGCCAATTTTTCTAAAAATAGATTAGAATCGCCTTTAAATGAAAAAATAATCACAGAATACGTCTATTTCACATTTCCATGCAGCCAAACAGACTTATGTAAAAAACAAGGATTATAGAGGACCGTTCCTCACAAAAAAGTGTATGGCTTATGTTGACAAGGAATTCATTACAGTCTCCACAAATTTCTCAATCCGCTGTCTGGAATCGTCTGTTAAAATAGTGCGAATATGAAACTCGACTTGCTGGGCTTGTACGAGAATCTCTGCATACATACTTTGCGAATAGACTTCAAAAGTTCTTGATTGCTCGCCACTCGGTAACTTTTTAACGAACAGATAGAAATCTTTCAGCTGGTCCCCCAGTTTTTTCAAATTCCCTAGTTGGATTTCGTTTTCCGAAATGGCCCTAACTTCCCATCTATCTGGAAAACGCTGAACAGCAAATTTGTATTTTTCTCTTCTCTGCAGAGTTTCACCTCGGTCGAGATCTTTTTCCTTAAAATTTTCAAGCGTCTTTTGAGCCGTTGACCCAACAATATAGTCCAACATTTCGCTTAATTTTGACAGACGAATAATCAAAACGCCAATAATATTGTCAATTGGGTTTCGCTTCTCGCGTTCCATTTTTTCAGACACTCTCTTTGTAACCCAAAAATCTATGTCTTCGATTTCCTTTTCTTGCGCTTCTTTTTTTGCGTCTCGAATTAATTTTCTCAAATTGCCTGCAAAATTCAAAAATCCTTCGATTTCCATCTGCTTGCTTATTTTTTCAAGAAAGATGTTTGCAATCTCTTTTGCCTTGTCAAAATCTCCGAGCCAAATATTGCGGTTAATATCGTGGATTACTCGTATTAATGCTCCTAAATCGTATTCCATTATCTCTCCACCCTTATTATATATGCATCGTAACCATGTCTTATTTCGTTTCGTATTGCCAGGAAAACGATTCCAATTAATGACCTATTTAGTATTAGTCTCCCCAACTGAAGCAAGGCACGATGGACTCTGTTTACATCAACAACGCCGGTAAATCCTTTTACTTCGCTTAAGACAGGAAGTGGAAAGTTCCTCTTCTGAAAAAGCCCAGATAGATTAAATGAACGGTCATATACTAAGAAATCTGGGCTAAGAAAGCCTTGGCGTTTCTCTGGTCTTATATGACCGATATCGTTTGGTGCGATCTGCATTACTTCAACCATAAAATATGTAAATAGAGCTTCGCTAATGTCTCCGGATACATCGCCAGAGAAGAATTTTTGGATAAGGTATCTTAATCTTGGTGGGGGTCGACTTAGAGGTACTGTGAGAGGAAATTTTGTTCCAAGGCTGTAGTCGTAAAAGTTATCGTCAATACGTTTTACTTGTTTTTCTGAAAATCTATTGTTGTAATGCTCCAATAGTCTGGGATCCACATAGAATTGTCTAAAAAGCTGCGAAGATGATAAATTCGTTATGATGTTACGAGCTTCTGTTTTAATTTGATTTGTCGTTTTGCCATAAAGATGAATAAGGGTTGGATAGAGATATGCATCCACTGTCAACGTACTTGCTAGCATATCTTTTCACAATAGTAAATTGAAAAGGCATTTAGCTATTAGCATTTGTGAAGGTTCTAAAACCAAGCATTATAGTTCGAAGTAAATTATTTAAAAACTCGCGCGACCGAGGAGGCAAAAACAGGAAAAAGGAGGGAGTTTGCGGGTGATATCTCCATGCTGTGGTGGGTTCAAATCCCACCCCCCGCACTTTTAGATATGAAGGCGTGAAAGTTCGCGTTCAGCGATGTCTCCTGACCCTATGCTCAGTCTCATGGTTTATCTTAGAGAAAAAGTAAAGGGGCTTCGTAATTGGGTTAAA
>Ga0080004_1148779_pt1 | contig 34018 bp, 37 predicted proteins | sample WasSprMetagenome_FD_69207 | JGI IMG/M metagenome (GOLD analysis project Ga0080004, IMG submission 69207) | Sulfidic aquatic microbial communities from Washburn Spring, Yellowstone National Park, USA - WS (SPADES assembly) (version 2) | ecosystem: Environmental > Aquatic > Thermal springs > Hot...
AAGGCAGCCCCTAGATACGGCATATAGCCGTATCCCCGCTTTGCTGGAGCCTCCCCTCCCTTCTCGGCCCGGAGCCTTATTCCAGCCCTTGGACATCCGAGCCACATCCGAGCGACACGCTCAACACGAAATCATCCCAAGACACACTTAAGCCTATCGACAATTCATCCCACGATTAAAAACCGCAGGCTTTCTTGTCGATTTCCTGCTCCCCGGGTAATAGTCTTCAGCGAGAGCATAGAGAGCATAGAGGAGCTTAAGAAGTATTTGATCGAGAACGGCGTATCGGCGGAGACTTACCACTCCCAGAAGCCCGAGAGCGTAAGGGACTCTATATTTGCCGAGTGGGGCAGGGGCTTCAAAGTCTTATTGGCAGTTAGGGCGTTGGACGAGGGCGTGGACGTGCCAGAGGTGAAGACTGGGATAATAATAGCGTCTGGAAAGGAGACTAGACAGCTAGTCCAGAGGCAGGGGAGGCTTATCAGGCCCGTCCAAGGAAAGAGGGCGAGGCTATACGTGGTCTATGCCGAGCGGACATACGAGTACGAGATATTCCTGAGGCTTAGGGGCCTGATAAAGGGGTGGATAAGACCATACTGAGGGCCGATACTCCTTAAATAACGCCTACCGAAGGGCTTTGGGCGATGGGCTGGGTCTCCTCCAACAAGATTGCCTTGATGCTCCTGCTCCTCACAGTTCTACTGGACATGCTCGACGGCTCTCCAGACCAGACATTTATACTCCTCAGCGGCCTTGTTAGGGAGCTTTAATAGCGGGGCCACTAGTGCTTAAGCCCTCTGAAGCCCTCCATCCAACCATGGGCTGGGAGGCAGTCATCGTCGGGAGCTTCAGGTTTAGGGAGTCTGTTAGCGAGGAGGAGATGAGGCTACTGATAGGCTGGATAAAGGATGCTCTGGAGCTTCCGATAGACGTAGGCTCGGCGGGGTACGGAGCGTTCAACGAGAAGATCAAGGATGAGACATACTATTTCTGCCACGTAAATTGGAGTAGCCACCTCGATGAGAGGAGGATTAAGGGTCTCATCAGGGAGATGGGAGACAAGATAGAGGACTACGACATAACTATATACTTCTTAGACGAGGGGGTAAGCTTCTTCAGGGACTCTGAGTCGGGGGAGGATGCGATGTGCGAGGTGGGCTGATGCCTACAGCCACCCCTCAGCGCTCCAGAGGGCCGCTAGCGCTTAAGCTCCCTTGAGGTGTCTGGATAGCCATGAGCCAGAGGCTTAGGAGCGGGGCTCAGGCAAGCCTTGACGGCTTCCTAACCACCCTAGACAGCTTCTACGGAGAGCCTGAAGAGGGGGCAACAGGGGCAGAGGGGGCAGAGCGGGTGGAAGACACGGCCCAGAGTGAGGGCGGGGCTGGGAGGTGCGGGCTTTGTGGGGAGGGGTCGAGCTTCGAGAGGCTTAGGCTACACGCAGGCGCTCTATGCCTATACCTTAAGGGTGATAGATGCGTGGCGAGGGCGGACATGGATCACGTATATCATAAGTGCAGGAAGGGACTCATAGATAATATACGATTCCTCAGGAGGCTACTCATCTACGTGTTCCGAAACGCCCCGCGAGAGAGGCCGTTCAGGCTCTTGGGCGTAGGCAAGGCTTATGGCGACGACCTCTACGTCTATGGGGTTGGGAGCTTTCCCGAAGAGTTCGAGGGATTCAGGCTAATACATATTAAGGCTGAGAGGGTGGAGAGCCTTGAGGCGCTACACTACGGCTTAGAGCCTGTGCCAGAGGAAGTAGTCAGGGAGGCTCTTGAGGGTCAATAACTTATATAAACCCCTCAGCCAAACGAGAGTTTTTTAACCATCCACCCACTCTATATTTAGGGCGGGGGATGCGGCATGTCTCAGGCCCTCGCCCAAGTCCCAGCATACCTTACCGACGAGAGGCTCAAGATTAGGATTAAAAAGCTTCCAGATGCTGTTAGGGAGATGCTCTCCAAGAGGGGGGAGGTCGCACTAGTCATGCTTGGCAGTCTTCTCAGCTGGGAGAGGTATGAGCTGGACGACCCGTTCGTGAGGATTAGCCTGAACTATACCCTCAGGAGGATGATTGAGAGGATTGAGGGAGGGGGAAATAAGAAGATAATGGTTGGAGTGTCGTGGAACAAGCATTACTGGGCAATACACTACAGGACAGATATGGAGATAGACGGAAACATACTATATTTTATCGAAGGCTCTAGGGAACTGCTACCAGGATACGTAAAGACATCTAAAGGACTGATTCTCCCAAGAGAAATATACTACGCATTGTCAAGCATGGATGGAATAGTCAAAGAGATTGGAATCGTGAAGAAGGAGAAGTCAAAGATAAAACACATACTAGGACTAAAACACATCAATATTCCAATACAGCTAGACTTATGGGGAAACGAAGTAATATTCAGGGGAAGGGGACAGACAACACTATACGGATACCCAAGACTAGATGCATGAAGGTATATAGTGCCTACAGTATTGATGTCCAGAATGAGCTATTTGCATTTATAAGCAGATATCCGCTTAGGGCTGGGTAGGTAAGGAGAGATGCTGATAGCGATAGACTTGGACGGCGTCTTATCTGACTCTATGGAGCTTTGGATCCGTATTTGGAACGCCTCGAATTACCCTAAACTGAGCTATGAGGACATATCTGAATGGGACTTCTGGCGTCGACTAGGCCTGACCGAAGGGCGGTTCTCAGAGATATTCGACGAGGTCTGGAGCAGGTGGGAGGAGCTTCAGCCACTTGAACAAAATGTGGCTGAGATAGTAGACAGAATAAATCAAGTAGGCGTCGTAGACATAGTGACCGGCAGGCCCAGCAGGAACAGGAATTTCATAGTAAAGTGGTTGAAGAAGCATGGAATCAATTACAGAAGACTCTTAATAGGCGTAGAGAAAAAGATCAGTCATCTATACGATGTCTATATTGACGACTCGCCGATACAGGCGCTAGAGGTCTCGTATGCTGGAAGATTGTTTCTCTTGAGAGATCAGCCGTGGAATCGTCACGTCGAGCCAAACAGGTTTATAATACGTGTAAAGAGCTTAGGAGAGGCCTACAGAGTTCTTCTCTCTCTGCAAAGATAATTATTACTATCGTTCGACTTATCTATTTATAATCCTTAGATTATGAGCAATGTGAATAACGATGAGTGGCATGTTTGGTTTTCCCCCGCTGTTGTTAACAGTCTTTATACCTCTCTGCCTATCACCTTTTGCTTATCTATTCGGTAGGTTAGCTGAGCGGAAGGCTGCAGGCGTGTTTTCCCACACTGCGCTAGCGATCCCCCTCCTCTTGACTCTTATCAATTTTCAGACAATTTACAGCGGTGGAGAGGTTAGAGAGACATTTGATTGGATTCCACAGCTAGGATTAACCTTCACGCTGAGGCTTGACCAGCTTTCATATCCTTTCCTTCTTCTCATATCATTAATCGGCTTCTTGGCAAGTGTGTATTCCTGGAGATACATGGAGCATGAGCATAACATTGAGGCATACTATGCCTTACTGATGCTGTTCGTCTCTGGAATGATTGGAGTTGTGCTCTCCACGAATCTCTTCCTTTTCTACATATTCTGGGAATTGATGCTAATTCCCAGCTACTTCCTCATAGCGTACTGGGGGACTGGCAACGCGAGGATAATAGGCTTTAAGTATTTTGCCATGACCCATGTAGGAGCAGTGTCTCTGCTGGCAGGTATTGCATGGCTTAACGCGATTTACGGAAGCGTTGAGTACGATGTATTGTCCGTGGCTGTAAAAACTTTTAGGCCAGAGCTGACCTACATCGCGGTTCTAATCTTCATTGGTGCGGCTGTGAAGATGGCGCTATTCCCACTACACACGTGGCTTCCTGACGCACATGCTGAGGCTCCCACACCGATCAGCGTTCTACTGAGTGGCGTAATGATAAAAACAGGCGTCTACGCACTTGCCAGGCTCTTGATAGGCCTTATGCCCAGCGTATTCTCTACAATCGCTCCTGGAATATTCCTGATCTCCGTCGTCACGATGTTCTGGGGAGGACTAATGGCACTGGTTCAGACCGATATTAAGAGGGTCCTCGCTTACAGCTCCGTCAGTCAGGTAGGATACATAGTCTTCGGGCTCTCATCCCTAATGTCGATAGGATACTCAGGCGCGTTGCTCCATGTGTTTACCCATGGCTTGGCAAAGTCCCTCCTATTCATGACTGCGGGCTCTATAATGCATGTTACCGGCGAGAGAGACCTGAGGCGTCTCGGCGGATTATTCAGCACAATGCCAATTACCTCCATGGCCTTTCTAGTAGGTGGGCTATCAATTGCAGGCACTCCACCGCTTGCAGGCTTCTTCAGTGAGTGGATGATCTTTAAGGGAGGCATCGACGCTAACCAACTGGCATACACGTTTTTAGCCATACTTGCGACTGCATTGACTGCTGGCTACTATTTGAGGACGTTCATGTATGCATTTCAGGTCGGCGAACCCAAGAGGCTGTCAGAGGCTCCAACAACCATGATAACGACAATGATGATTCTCGTAATTTTAATATCAACAATAGCAATATACGTTAATCCAGTATTGATCATCATAAATTCCTCAATTAAAGCCTAGAAAACCATTCTAAACATTCTTTGACATTAAACGGAAAAGGACCAACGATGCCAGCGGTACTATGACTGACAAAACTAGGCCCCATAAAAAATCACCAGTAATGTCCCTGAGCAGGCCAGTTACGTACGGCGAGACGATCGGGCCCAAGAATGAGACGCCATTCATGTATCCGAAAGCAACTGGGAGTAAGATTTCGTCTTTCACGATCCTAGATACTGCTCTAAGCTGAACGGCACCGATGCCGAATATCAAGAAGCTAGCTATGAATATTAAGGGTGCAAGCAGTAGTATGGATGCTTTATAGACAACGAGGAGAGTGATAAATAATAATACAGCTGATAGTGAGAGACTACTGTAGGTCAGTATTGACCTGCTGTTGCCGCCCCTCGTGGATAACGTGTCTGCAAGTCTTCCCAGCGTAATTAGACCTAACGGTACAGAGACCCCTAGAAGTGCAGTCACTCCTGATGAGAGTGTCGGGTCAGCTTGGCCTGACTCGATCAGTATTGTGGGTAGCCAGGTCGCCAATACCCAGAAGGAATACTGAACCGGGAACCCACCAAGTATTAGGAGTAGGTAGTCCTTGTTTCGGAATAGTTGTTTAACTGCCTTTGAAGTTATGCCTCCATTTTTATTTGTGGATGGCTCCGAGATCATTGTCGCCGTCATAAGAATTGGCACTATGGTGAAGAGTGAGAAGACTATGAATCCCCACCTCCACCCTAGACTAACCGTGATCAGCCCGCCTAGAAGTATTCCCAGCGTCATTCCTATTCCTGTGCCTGAGAAGGATAGTCCCTGACCAGTCCCCGACATGCTGCTAGGAGTATATGAAGCCACTATCGCCCTATCATTACTGAAGATTAGCCCAGCCCCAAGCCCCGTAAGCATCCTCGCCAATATGAGCTGCGTGAAACTGTTTGAGAGAGCCGTCAAGAAGCCTCCCAGCCCGTTAATCATAGTGCCGATCAGTAAGAGCTTCTTCCTGCCTATGCGGGCTCCGAGAAAACCAGCAACAAACTGCATCGAGGTGTAGGTATAAAATATTATCGAGGCGGCTATCCCCGCCTCAGTATAAGTAAGCTTAAACTCTGAGATCACAAAGGGAAGAGCAGGCGACAGAGTTATCCTTACCGTGTAGATCGAGATCCAGACGAAAATTACGGTGATCCAAACCTTATGATAGGTCTTCAACTGCATTTTATTAAATAAACAAAACCTAACAGTAACTAATTAAGATGAAAAATTGAAATTAAGACGATTTCTCAGTCCAATGGAATGCCTTCTGATGGCTGAGTTTTTCTTTTATCAAACTCTTCAATTAGTAATTTGGTTATTCTGCCTGTTGTTCCGTCTCCTATTTTGACGCCGTTGATCATTGTAACTGGGACTATCTCGGCGCCGGTTCCTGTTAGGAATACTTCGTCCGCCGTTAGAAGCTCAACCGGTGTTATGTCTCTTTCATACACGTTAATTCCCAGAGATTTCGCTAGCTCCATGACGAAAGCTCTAGTTATTCCTGGAAGAATGCCGGCGGTTACTGGCGGTGTTATCAGCGAATTGTTCTTAACAATGAAGAGATTTGCAGCCGATGCTTCTGAGACAAATCCCCTCGAGTCAAGCATCACTGCGTCATCTGCGTTTGCATTGATCGCTTCTAGCTTAGCTAGAATACTGTTGAGATAGTTGAGACTCTTAACCTCGTGGCTCGTTGCGTAGACGGGGTCTCTTCTGACTGAGCTTATGATTAGTTTTGCGCCTTTTTCTCTCGCCATCTTTCCGAGTATCGGCTCCATTTTTTCAGCGATGATTATTACTGATGGTTTGCCGCATTTTCTCGGGTCAAGTCCTAGGTCTCCGACACCCCTAGTTACGATCAGCCTGATGTAGGCGTCCCTCAGCCCATTGGCCTTTAACGTCTCGATGACTGCCTTAATCATTTCTTCTTTGGTTAGCGGTATATCTAGCTTTATGACTTTGGCGGACCTGTAAAGCCTATCAATGTGTTCTCTAAGCTTGAATACTACTCCGTTGTAGCATCTTATGCCCTCGAAGACGCCGTCGCCGTATAGGAGACCATGGTCGAGGACGGATATTCTCGCCTCCGACCTTGGGACGAGCTCTCCATCGATGTAGATTAGCTGTTCGCCACTCATGTCATCTTTAATCTCTGATGGGCCTGTATAAAGCTGTGGAGTCCTCGATACTCTCCTTGAGCGGTGATAGTGTCCAAATAAGGCTTTAAATATTGTCTAGGGGCGTCTGTCTCCATTCTTGAGGCTATTGTGGGAGGCCCTCAGCTATATAACCCGTTATTTGGACATTATCTGAGCGGTCATCTAATAGCTTAAATCTCGCTTGAGAGATTATTACCCCGGAATGTGTTATGTCTGAGCTACCACTTGTGAGGGATGCTATGTCGACATCTTTTGTCGTCATGGACGCTGGGGAGCCTTTGACTAGAGCTAAAGGGATCTTTGAGTCTAAGCATCCGCCCTTGATAGTCATACTAGAGGGCGAGAAATTCGTCGGAGTCGTGACCGAGAGGGTGCTCCTGAAGCCGCGTATTAACCCATCAGCAGTCAAGCTAGGCTCAGTTGCTGTCGTGCCGCCTAGGCTGAGTCCGGAGGATAATATGTGTAAGGCAGCTAGGCTGATGGTTGAGAACAATCTAAAGGCCCTGCCAGTAGTTCAAGACGAAAGAGTAGTTGGCTTATTGACCGTCAAAGATGTCATGTCTTCCTGCAACAAGTTCCTCAAGGGAACCAAGGTGAGAGACGTCATGACTAGGGACCCAGTGGTGATAAGCGTGGATGACACTATTGGCAAGGCAGTAAGCCTGATGCGCGACATGGGCGTCTCTAGGCTCCCAGTAGTAGAGAACAACGAGCTGAGAGGGATAATAACCCTCCACGACTTAATAACTAGAATAATCCTGCCGAGGGAAAAAGCAAGCATAGGAGACTTGATTGGCGAAAAAGTAAGGACGCTGAGCTATAGGGTTAGAGACATTATGACCACTCCTGTCCACACTGCTTTTCCATGGGAGCCAGTGCAAAGGGCGCTGGAACGAATGGATCAGTACGATATCAGCAGCCTCGTCGTGGTTGAGGATAGGAAAGTAGTGGGAATAGTAACCTTAATTGACATCCTCACACCAATAGCTAGGCTTGAGTCACAGCGGCTGGAAAATATAGATGTACAGGTCGTTTACAAACTAGGATCTGTAGATACTTCGGCGAAGGAGAGAGTATCACTGATGGCTAGGCGTTTTGTCAGCAGGCTTGGAAGAACCATTGGGACGGGCGTTCTTACACTACACTTCAAGGAACATAAGGAGAAGCATGGCGAGCGCCATCTGATTCATTGCAGGGCAAGACTGAAGACTGACAAGTATCAATTCGTCGGGGTAGGCGAGGGATGGACGCCGGACCTAGCTGCAAGAATGGCGCTTGACAGAATAGAGAGGCAGATAATCATTTCGAAGGAGCTCACAATGAAGTATCCCTTCGGGGTCGAGCTGATCGAGATGCTGGCAGAAACCTACTAGGACGCAAAAATACGTTACTAAAGGGCCCGACGGCCATCTGGAATATCTCTTTATTCTAGGTAATTATAGCATGGATTAAGAAATTGAGGAGAATGCTGATCGCGGTATTGGTGCTGTTGCTGCTCTTCTCTATGAGTATTACCGCCAAGGCAGGGGGCGTCACCGCTGTTGAACGGACGATTACCCCGGAGTATGGCGGCCTAGTATATGTTATCGATAAGATACACGTCTCTGAGAGTAGTTTTAGGTATGGAATAGTGGAGGAGATGCATGATAGGCTGGTTGCTTTTAGCGTCGATGGCGGAGACTACAAACTCATCGGTAAAAAAACAGGTGGATTATATATCTATGAAATATATCCACGCTCGAGGCTAGTGACGGTTAAGGCAATTTACAGGGGATTAATAAGCGAGGCAGGAGGAAACAACTATGAATTAGTCATAAACGCAGAGCCATTTATCGAGGGACATACTGTTCAAGCAAGTATATTTCTCCCGACTACCAGCTATGTCAGGTATCCCGTCGCGCCTTCAGGCTGGACGCTGACTGAGAGAGGACTAGAGAAGAGAAATGTCACTATTTCAGGCAGTAGTCCGGGAGAGCCCATAGTCGTAAGGTTTACGTCGGGCGGGTTAGCCCTAATCCAGGTTGAGAGCCTAGATATGAGTTATAGGTTATCAGAGTCCTCTTTGGTCATTGGCATGAAGATAGCAAACACAGCTGGAAATCCACTAAGACAGCTAGATCTTAGGATGCCTGAGGGAATCGAGGTCAAAGAGGTCAGGGACACTCTCGGCAAGCTCATCTACTCGTGGAGCAGCAAGGATAGAGTCCTCACAATAAATCTTGAGCAATCAAGATACGCTCTCCAAAACTCATGGAAATACTCATTTACGATCATAGCGAAATGCACCTCAACTCAGTGCATTAACACGAGCGATGAGACGGCGAGAATCCTAGTTTTTACTCCAATAAATGCGTCGATCAGCTCGCTGTCGGTCTCATTGATTCTTCCAGAGGGATACGAGGCTGACTTGAGTAAGGCACGCCTCGTTGAATATCGTCACGACCCTGCAGGTGCAGCTATAGCTACTATCGACACCTCAGGAATCAATATATACGATCCAAGCTACTTCACTATTCCAATAGTTAAGTCGCCTAGCCTAGCCTCGACTGCCCAGTGGCTAATCGGCGGCGGCTTCATCGTCCTGATTATAGGCACAGTAGTGATGCAGATCATGCGTGGCAAAGCGCTGAGGCCCAAGATCATAAGTGAGAAAGACGCACAAATAATATTCAAGGCTATACAAGAGCTTCAGAAGGCAAAATCTACGCTGCTAGAGATTGAGGAAAGCCTAGCACCCACGGCGGCAAAGGCAAAGCCCCAATTAATGACTGATAAAATGCACGTGGTTCGACGAACAGCCGATAGCATAATAGAGTCGCTGGGAAAAATTGAGGAGAAGCCAGCCGAGCTCCAGCGAATAGTTAAGGAGATAAACCAGGCAGTGAGCACCTTCAGCGAGGCGCTCAGGGTAATTCTAAGAAACTACGCAGATTTTCAGCGTGGAGAGCTCACAATGCCGAGCTATAAGAAAATCTATGACTCCTTCAGAAAGGACCTTCGATATGCATATGATATGCTCTCAAACATAGAAGAGGATCTAAGAGAATTGGCTAAGAAGTGAGCCGACGAATCTGTAGACGTACTCGGCCGGGTCCTCAAGCGTCTTCATCAATTTTTCAGACCTCCTCAATATTTTCAGTTTAGACTTCTCTGTCAATAGTTGTTTAGCGAGGTGAGGAGCTCTGTCAATCATGCTTGGCGGTAATCTCTTAATCAGGCCTCTCCGCATCAAGAACCTATGCACAGCTGGAAGTTTTCCGGGATAATACATTATTGTTGGCTTTCCTAGTAGTGCCGCCTCTTGGGCGATTGTCCCTCCACCTGACAATACTAGACTCGCTTTCTTAATCAGCGGAATAGCTATCACCGGCTTGTCGATAATGATTATGTCTTTAGGCGATTTTTGCCTAATGATCTCTGATTCTTCCTTATACCTCGTCAATAGGACTATGCTGTAGCCATCGAGTTTTGTGAGGACGTTAAGCAATTTTACCACCTCGTCCAGCCCTCTGCCGAGGATGTAGGACGCCTTGCTCTCCGGCGTCCTAACCAGCACATAGTTCTCGGGGAGCTCGATCTCTTTTAGTGCCTCCACATATGCGTCTATTCTTCTGATCCATGCGACTGGGTCGAGAGATCTGTACCTCTTAATGACTCTCTTTTTTACGCCATACCTCAACCACTCATCATGAGGGATAAAACATGGAGTGAGGATAAATTCCGATAGAGGTGCACATAATTTATTTACTGGTGAATGAGGCGTGTCTGAGACTAAGACGTGTCGTGTGCCTAGCCCGTATGAAATTCTACACGCCTCTATCGACCCACTTGAGATAATAATCTTCGGCCTGCTTCCGCTGAAGAGTTTGAGTAGTTCGAGCTGCCTCTTGGTGCTTGCCAGCAACTTTCCATAGAGAGTATCTCCTCCAAACTCGCCTACAATTTTTACGTCAATATTAATGATGCTAAATATCCAGTCTAGCTGCTCGTAGTGCCTAGCGGTCACTAGTACTTCGTAGCCATCATGTCTAAGTTTCTCTATCACCGGCCAGAAGAAGAGTGCCTGCTTAGGCGTGTGAATGTCTACCCAAACATCCATCTAACCCATCCTCCGCTCGGTGAGACTATTAGTATCGCCAAGCCCTACTAATCAATTGGGATTAACCATATATTAAGCCAATCTCAGATGAATTATTGCATGGAGAATATCTTGCTTATCGTGGCTTTATTCTTCTCATCATTCATACTATCTCTGCTCTTAACTAAGGTAATGATCAGGATTTCTTTCTCCCTCGGCTTATTGGGCAGTGACGTCCACAAGCCTAATCAACCCCTCGTTCCCCGCATAGGCGGACTCGCGGTCGTCATCACGTACCTAGCATTCTCAGGGGTCGCCTTATTGATTTTCAAGAGTGGGTTTGCCGCATCTTTCCTAATAGCCCCAGCGATAGCTGCGGTAATAGGGTTCATCGAGGATCTGAGAGAATTGAACCCACTCCTTAAGCCTATATTGTTGCTATTGCCTGGGCTGCCGGTCGTCTTGCTTGGAATGTATGAGCCGAGGCCGGTGCTCCCATTCATCGGGCAGGTAAGGATTACAATACTCTATCCCCTGCTGGTTCTAGCAGCCTACACAGTGGTTACGAACGCCGTCAATAGTTTAGACGTAATTAACGGCTCGCTAGTGCTCACTAGTACTCCGCCACTACTGATGCTTGCAGGAATTTCTGCAATAAATGGAAGAATAGACTCTTCAGTGGTGGCCATAATACTCATTGCAGCAATGCTCGGATTCCTGAGATACAACTGGTTTCCAGCCAGGGCATTCAGCGGAAACGCGGGCAGCAACTTGGTGGGCGCAGTGATAGCTGGGATCGCCGTATCGTCTAGGCTGGAGGTGGCCGCGATCATAGCCTTAATCCCCCACATAATGAATGAATTTTATGTCTTAGTCTCGATGAGAGGCCTTAAATCGGGCAAGCAGCTCAGGAGCAGGCCCGTTGCGCTTTCAGGCAACCTCATATCTTCAACTATGAGTCCTGGCGCTCCCCTCACGATTGTCAGGATGCTTGCTGCAGATAGGCCCAGGAGCGAGGTCGAGATAGCTATATACATGGCTGTAATCTCTGCTTACGCTTCTATACTAGCCGTCCTTACTCAGATACTGAGTCAGGTGATATGACCGTTGAGGAACCTCGCCTTAATGATTCTGCTCATAACCATCATATGGATATCATTTGTGGCAGTCTTGGCCGTGATAGGCTTCATCGTTCTCCCCATGATCAGCGGAGTCTATGAAAACCTCGTGGCAAGCATAATGAGGGTTGTCGCATCTCTATTGTTGTTCGTAGTCTGGCTTGCATGGTGGGCCGCGCTTGCATACTACTGGTTTTATAAAGTCCTAGCGAGGAGATAAGACTTGAAGGATAAAGAAGTCGAATTGCTAGACATTGATGGTACCGGAATATATCCAACTCTAAGACTCTTGATGAAAAACTTCAAGGTGAAATATTATTCCATGACTGGAGAGCATAGCATTACTCATCTAGTTGAGAGATGCCTAGGCCCCGCCTATGTGAGGCTCGTCGCAGACTCGATCAACAAGAACCGGCTCATACAGTCGAGCAGGTATCTGGAAGCCGGCAGTACCGGCGTGCTTCTAGTCTCATACCTATCCGAATATAGCAGGGATTTTAGAGACACCGACGTCCTGAGACTAGCCCAGAAAATTGCTAAGAACTTTCCTGAAGACGCATCTTTCATGGTGACTGGCATTACTTATCCAGGCTTCATGGACAGGCTCGTAGAGTCGATAAAGAAAGAGATAGCGCTTGAGAAACTGGATGGCCAGTCAATTCTTTACATCCCTTCTCCGCTCTTTATGGGTAGCCGGGTGCCCGTTGGTGGGCGATTGACGAAGAGGTCAGGCCAAATCGTCCGGGCAATAGTTGGTAGAAAGAGGATCGTTGACGGGTTGTCTCTTCTAGAGGCGGAGGTATCCTCAATAGTCATGCTGATAAGAGGGGCATCGATGGAGGTCGCGGCTGTGGAGAGTCTCCTCCTCTCTAGGAAGTTATTGGTACCTCCTAGGACTGTTCTTAGAAGTTCTTTGGGCCGGGGAGTTAGGCTCTCATTGATAGCGAGGCGTGACCACCCCGTCCTAAGAATGATCAATAGGGTTGAGTCTAATCTATTGATGGGACGAGGCGTAATGCGTATCTTATTAAGAATGTCGAGGGCGGCTGAAGCCGACTTCGCTAATTTATTGAATAGACTTCGTAAGGGCAGGGAGCGGCTCAGAATACTCGTCATTGGAGGTGAGTTAAAGATGCTCAGCGAACTCTCCTCAAGAAAGTTTGTGATCTATCACATTCCTAGAATGGCGCCTGACATGCTTGAGGAGAAGGTGAAGACGTATGCCGGTAAATGCGACGTGGTACTATTGACAAGTAGGGATAAATACGCACCTAGAATTGTAAAGACTAGCTTGGGGGAGGATGTGGTGATGATTAATCTATACGACTATGTAGGCATGGGTGAGTAAAATGACAAGCAACATCAGAGTAGGAATCATAGGTGCTGGCTTCTGGGGTGCAAATCACGCAAGAGTAATCTCCGAACTCGAGGGAGCAACGCTTACTGCGATATGCGACATAAACATTGAGAGGGCAAAAAGCATAGCTAAAAGGTACGGGGTACCACGCATATTTCAGAACTATGTCGACTTACTGAGATGCGATGAGATCGATGCCGTGACGATCTGCACACCCTCAACTACCCACGCCGAGATATGCATAGAGGCGTTGTCTCGAGGAAAGGATGTTCTCGTAGAGAAGCCAATGGCCTCGTCACTAGAAGAGTCGATGAGGGTCGTGGACACGGCTAAGTCTTCTGGCAGGCGCGTCATGGTTGGATTTATAGAAAGATTCAACCCCGCTGTAGAGGTTGCAAAAGGCCTTCTGGAGAAGGGGAGGATTGGCAGACCAATCCTCATATATGGGCGGAGGATAGGTCCTTGGCCGGAGAGGATCGGAGACATAGGAGTGCTAAAAGATACTTCAATACATGACATTGACCTCTCACTGTACTTCTTCGGCCCTCAGCCAATCTATGTGTACGCGGCGGGCGGCGCCTTCAGACACTCCAACGAAGACTACATACAGGCATTGATTACCTTCAGGGACGAGAGGTCAGCAATCATAGAGGCAAACTGGTTAACTCCCCGGAAGAAGCGAGATCTACGGATAACAGGTACTGAAGGAGTGATCCACGTAGAGTTCCTAAGCAGAGAAGTCACGATCGAGAAGTCTGATGGTACTTATATGCCGATGACGCCCAACTCAGAGCCTTTGAAAAACGAGTTGAGATACTTCATAACATCCTTGATGAGGAATGAGGAATTGTCTCCAGGATGTATAGAGGGTGCGAGAGCCATGGCCGTCGCAGAGGCAATCCTCCAATCAATAAGTACTAAGAAGGCGGTATGCGTCTCAGACATGCTTTCCATGCATGGGCTATAGCTTAAATTTTGCTCTTATCCGTCCATAATTGAATTGAAAGAGCTGAGAACCCTCTACTGGCATAACTGCTCGCTGTTTTTAATCGACCAAAAAGCCCTGCCACACAAGTTAAGATATGTCAGGTGCAGGAGCTACCTAGACGTTGCAAGAGCGATAACCAACATGACGGTTAGAGGAGCGCCAGCAATAGGCGTGGCAGCTGCGTATGGATTGGCGCTTGCCGCAAAGGCAGCTGCTAGAAAAAATAAGAATGAAGTAATTAATAGTCTCCGAAGGGCCGCAGAAGTATTAGGAAAGACTCGGCCAACTGCTGTCAATCTATACTGGGCCATTGATAGAGTATTGAGGGTCGCTGAAGAAGCATGGATGAGGAACGACGATGTGGCTAAAGTTGTATTAGACGAGGCGGAAAGAATTGCTAGGGAAGACGTCGAAATCAATAGAAGAATTGGACAGAATGGTGCAGCTCTCTTACCGGACGAAGGGGTAGTAATGACTTATTGCAATGCAGGAGCGCTCGCAACTGCAGGATATGGAACAGCTCTCGGAGTGATAAAGTCAGCAGTAGAGATGGGGAAGAAGATATCAGTTATAGTACCGGAGACTAGGCCAAAGCTGCAGGGTGCAAGATTGACTGCATACGAGCTCGAGACTGCTGGAATAGAGTACAGAGTAATCTCTGACAACATGGCCGCGTTCATAATGAGTAGGGGGATGGTTGACTGCGTAGTCGTCGGGGCGGACAGAATCTTGGCTAAAACCGGACATGTCACAAACAAGATAGGCACGCTCGGCTTAGCAATCTCAGCCAACTTTTACAAAATTCCATTTTACGTGGCTGCTCCTCTAAGCACGATAGACTTTGAAAAGACGCCGGACGAAATCATAATAGAGGAGAGGAGTCAAGACGAGGTTCTATACTTTGCTGGCAAAAGAATAACTCCACGCAGAGCAAGAGCTATAAACTACGCATTTGACATAACACCTCCCGAGCTCGTAACAAGAATAATAACCGAGGAAGGCATACACCTGCCAAACGAGCTAATGCGGCTAAAGACGAATTGCCACTTCAAACAGTAAGTAAATAACTACTGCAATGACTCCTACCAATAAGACTCTAGAAACGACGCTCAACGTACTTATCCTAAGTTCTCTACCGAAAAAGTATCCTAGAAGTCCTAGCAGGGCTAAAAATGTCAGCATCGAGCCAACTATCCCGACCACCTCGCTCGACGAGACGTAGCTAGATAGTATGTAGGGAGAGGAAACGACAAGTATGGCCATCATCGAGCTTAAACCATTTATCAGCGATACTATAATTGTGCTCGTTAAACTGGCGCTATAGTGAATACTGTCCTTGAGATCGGTGAGTATTGCCTCCTCTAGGCGTTTAAGCCTAGCCTCCTGCTCCAGCTTTTCAGAGATATATGCCCCGGAAAAACCAGAGATGGCTGAGCCAAGAGCGATCGCGAGGATCGTCAAAGATATGACTTTGTATTCATGCAGGTCTGAGATGTAAAAGCCGAAGATCGCGCCTAATCCAATAAGTGCGCCGTCAAAGGCATTGAGGGCGAAGTATCGTCTAGCTATTCCACTCGTCTCTGATAATGTCATTATCGTTCTTATGCGTTGCCTAAGCCTCCCGATTACCATCTAGCACCCACATTCTTCACTTCTTTGTCTCGATTTTTTCTATTACTACTGCGTCTACGCTATGTATTGCGCCTCCTAGCCTCTTTATGACCTCCTCTATCTTTGAGACGTCTAGTTCATTGCCATCAATAATGAGCTTAATTGTCTCCGTCTCTACGTCGACTTCTTGGACTGACGAGTCCACTCTTTTTATTCCCTTGAGCTGGGCTATACTTTTGCTGAAGTCGATTATGTTGGGGTTGTGAGGCTTTAAGACATCTAACACGAGTCTCACTATAGAGGTTTTTTGCTGTTGTTCAGACATTAGTGCGATGACACCTTAAGCCAACTCTATCCCTATTAAGGCCGCTAATTTAGTCTTCTCGCTGAAAAGACTTATAAGATGGGACATCCACGTTTTTAGCCTCTTGAATGAATGCTTGTCTCCATGCGATGAATTTTATGACTGTGGTGTTGATGCGTCTGGCTGTCGCGAGTCTGGGTTTAGGTTTATAACTTTGGAAGAACTTTTGCTCTCAGCTAACAATAGTGGTGCAGGATGGGGCATAGGAAGTATTCGGCGCCGAGGCATGGCTCACTGGCGTATAGCCCTAGGAAGAGAGCAGGCGAGTTACTGCCGAGCGTGAGATATTGGCCGAGCGGCGATGGCGCCAAGGGACTATTGGGGTTCATAGCTTACAAGGCGGGAACAGTGTCCTTGCAATACGTTGATGATCTACCTGGCTCTCCGACGTTTGGTACAGAGGTGCAGAACGCTGGGACAGTTTTAGCGGCTCCGCCGATGCATGTGATAGGCGTTGTCCTGATGGGTGATGAGGATGGAAAGCTTGTCGAGCTTGGGAGAATGTACGCTGACAGCTTGCCAGAAGCGCTGGTCAAGAGGGTGAGAGGCATATCTTCGGGCGTTGGCAAGAAGGAGATCGCTGAGCTGCTGGACAGGGCTGTAGAGGTCAGGGCCATTGTCGCCTCCTTTCCGAGCGAGGCGGGACTATCACAGAAGTGTCCATTCATCCTCGAGGTTAAGGTTGCAGGCGATGTTCGCTCCGCCTTCGAATACGTAATGTCGAAGCTTGGAGGCAAGGTTAGTGTTTCGGAGGTATTTTCACCTGGGCTTCACGTCGATGTTATAGGCGTCACTAAGGGACACGGGTTCCAGGGCGTCGTTAAGAGGTTCGGCGTAAAGATCTTGCCGAGAAAGCAGAGAAAGACCCGCAGGGCGGTCGGCGCGATCGGTGGAAGAAAGCCAACATACGTGACTCGCTTCGTACCCCGTGCGGGACAGATGGGTTTCCATAGGAGGACCGAGCTGAATAAGAGAGTGATGGCAATACTTGATGATGGCGCAAAGCTGACTCCCAGAGGCGGGTATAAGCACTTCACGGTCCTGAGGTCTCCGTGCGTTGTTTTGTCTGGCTCGGTTCCAGGTACTCCGAAGAGGCCCCTAGTGCTCAGGGCGCCCGCCAAGCCTCCTAAGCGAGCTGCTGGCCCGCCTAAGGTCGTATCGTTCATGTATGGCGAGGAGGTGCTTGCCTCATGAGCATCTTATCGCGTCTCAGTCTTCCTACGCCGAGGGAGGTCAGGGTGCTTGGCATTGACGGGTCTGAGAAGGGCAGGGCTGTTCTTCCACTCGTGTTTAATGCGCCTCTAAGGCTAATGCTTGTGAGGAGGGTCTACAACGCGCTCTTCACTCATAGGCTTCAGCCGAAGGGTGCTTGGAAGGGCTCGGGGCACAAGTACTCGGTCGAGTCTCTCGGTGCTGGGTATGGGCTGGCGAGAATATCTAGGCTGAAGGTTACGGGTACGGGTAAGAGCAATGCGGGTGGGCTAGTGCCGACCGCGGTTGGTGGACGGCCCACACATCCGCCCGTTCCTGAGAAGCGGATTCGCAAAGAGGTGAACGAGAAGGAGAGAAAGGCTGCGCTGGCTTCAGCGCTCGCGTTTACTGCGAGTCCTGATTGGGTCAGGAAGAGGGGTCATCGTTTTCTTGACAGTGTTGAGCTTCCGATTGTGGTTGGTGACGAGATTGAACGCGTTTCGAAGGCGAAGGAATTGGTCGATGTCTTGACTCGTCTCGGACTCGGCGAGGAGCTTGAGAGGTGCAAAGAGAGGAAGGTGAGGGCTGGTAAGGGCAAGATGAGGGGTAGGAGGTACAAGAGCCGTGTCGGTCCGCTAATTGTGGTTGCGCGTGATGAGGGTGTCTCTAAAGCGGCTGGCAGTATCCCAGGCGTTGACGTCGTTTTGGCAAGGGATCTGAGCGTTCTCCATCTAGCGCCCGGTGGACACCCTGGCAGGCTTGTAATTTTTTCATCTTCTTCACTAGACGTCCTTAGGGGTGTGTTTGGTGGATGAGTCCTGATGAGGTCATTCTCAGTGTTGTAATCACGCAGGATGCTGTCTCGCTAATTGAGCGTGAGAATAAGTTGACGTTTATTGTTTCTTTGAAGGCAACGAAGAGCGACGTGAAGCGTGCTGTTGAAAGTCTTTACAACGTGAAGGTAGAGAAGGTAAATACGTTGATTACGCCGAGAGGTGAGAAGAAGGCATACGTGAAGCTTAAGCCAGAGTATAAGGCCTCCGACCTCGCCGTGAGGCTTGGGGTGTTTTAGGGTGATGAGCTTTGCCGCGCAGGATTAGGGCTCAGAGGATTGGTAGGGGCTCGCCGACTTATATTGGCAGCATTCAGAGAAGATATGCGGTTGGTTTTCCGTCGATGCGCATCTCCTCCGCTGAGCTTTTGAAGGGCGTCGTGCGTGACATTGTTCACGATGCTGGTAGGGGCGTGCCTGTTGCTGAGATCGAGATGGATGGCGAGGTATTTTATCTACCCGCAGTTCAGGGACTGTATGTTGGCCAGGTGATCGAGGCTGGGCCCGAGGCGAGCGTTGTCACTGGCAACATTGTTCCAATCGGGAAGGTACCTGAGGGTGGTCTCGTCTCCTGTATTGAGCACGTGCCTGGAGATGGCGGCAAGCTTGTGAGGTCTTCGGGTGCCTATGCCTCCGTCGTGTCGCAGCTTGGGGACAGAACTATCGTTGAGCTTCCTTCGAAGAAGCTGGCCGAGGTTAGTAGTAAGGCGTTGGCTGTCGTCGGCATTGTTGCGGGCGGCGGCCGGACGGACAAGCCGATGCTGAAGGCTGGAAAGAAGTATCACTTAATGAGGGCGCGTCATCGTCCTTATCCACGTGTGAGGGGTGTGGCGATGGTTCCTGCGAGGCATCCGTTCGGTGGCGGCAGTCATAAGAGGATTGGTAGGCCTGAGCCGGTGAGGCGTACTGCTCCTCCTGGACAGAAGGTTGGGCTTATTGCTGCTCGTAGGACTGGTCGGAGGAAGCGCTAACCAAGGCTGTTAAGCAGCTTGAATTTTTGTTGAAAATTGCTCAATAACTCGTCTCTGAATATTTAGTAGTGTTGCTATCCATGTTTCTTCAGTTATCGTTGTTCCCTTTTCTTCATCCTCTCTATCAATAATATGTTATCGACAATAATATTAAAACTCCGACATAATTAATTATTTATTTTAACTGCCACAACTTCTCTTGTGGATAGCCCTCTGGGAACAGTTTAGCAATACTTGTGTCTGAGGGGGTTGGGAGTGAGATGTTGTATTCTGCAGTCCAGGCGAATCCTACTATGATGTATAGGGCTATGAATATCCATCTTATAGCTTGGGCATATTTAGGGCTTATCCGTGAATTAATTGAGTTGCTCAGACTTTCTAGACCCTTGTTTATGGCTACTAAGAATCCGGGATAAGTTAGGAATACAAATCTTGAGCTGATCATGCCTATGAAGTGGTCAAGAATGACGAATCCTCCTCCAACTATGAGGGACGTTAAAATAAGTGAATCATCTTTTTTCTTGTAGAGCTGTTGTAGAGTGATTAATATCGGTATCCAGCCAAGATGATACGTTGTGATTACTTGATATATTTCTTTCAGGATTTTCTCGATATTGGGCGAATTTAATAGAGCCGGATAGAAGTAAGCAGTATACCCCGGGTTTGGGATAAGAATATGCGTCGTCAATATGCTGCCTACTGAGAATATTAGTGGAATGGTTATTTCTTTGAGAACTAATCTAAAGTTTCTATTGTTTAAAATTCTATAAATAAGGATATAGCCGATTGCAAGGATGCTCAACTCTCTTCCAATGATTGAAAAATATAGCAATACACCGAGTATGATTAGATTTTTAATTCTTATTTTTTGGGCGGTTGATATGTATAGAAGTGAGGCTGCTATTGCAAAGTATCCAAGCATATCTGTTGATATGGCGGCTCCGTAAACCATGACTGGAACAGAGAAGGAAAAGAGAATGGCCGAGACGGTTGCAGTGTTTGTATCGTAAAGCTTCTTAATTGCTATGAAATAGACTACTACCGTGAGTAACCAAAGTATAGAGTTAATCAATCCGAATGCATTGTTTATGCCAATATAGCCTGATAGAAATGCTGTAAGGAGTGGAACTAGGATTCTCATGCGAAACGGCTGAGGAGGAAGCTCGTTCCAATCATTTTTAAGCCATAGAAGCAATTTTACGTAGTAGGGCGAATCAAAGTCTAGTTTTGGGTCACCGCGAATGTAGTTAGCATTTCCGAAGTGAAGGAATGAGTTGATGACGGCGAAAAGGATTACTATCGTCAGAGCCGTGGTTGTGCGTATCTTCATCTTTAATTCGATGCATCGGCATTTTAAATAACCTTTTCACAAATGAAAAGACAGTCCATAAAAACTAGTTTGCATAATCGGATTGTTGTTTTTGAGGGTTGGGGATGCTTTTGCTTGTTAATGTTTATCTGTGGGTGGGGTTTTTGGTTTTTTGAGGTTTGCTGGTCTCTTTTGTGAGGGCAGTGTGGAGGAGGCGTAGGTATTGAGTTGCTGGGTGATGTGGGTGGCCAGACGGTGCTTGGTGTGGGCCACGGCTATGGGGAGTTCTTGACTGGTCTGGGTGGTCAGCCCGAATCGTCGGGGTCGAAGTAACACCTCATGACAACTATTCTTTTGTTCTTGTCTGTTGAGACGCTGAGAGGCTCCCCTTCAGGAACGACTGTTTCAGCGTTGTTACTTGCCTCGAGGTCATGGAACATGTGTGTAGCTCTGAGTCGGTGATAGGAGAGATTTCATCGCGTGTTGAGGAGAAGGAAGTACTGGTCTTATCGATGCCCGTTGCGTCACCTGTATAGCGTCTCATCTGGTATGTATGGACCCACACCTTTGGGCAGGAGTGGCTTCACGCCCGCTCGGTTAGACTGAGGCTCAGGGATCTCTTATCGCTCTTGAATGGACGCTTCTCCGTGGAGTCGTATAAGAGAGCTAACTTCTTCATCATAACAGTTAGGGCGAGGGCCCTTAAGAAATAGATGAAGCATCTTATTTGGTCGTAGCGAATGGATGGCTCTTTTTGATGATAATCATATTATGATAAAAATTTTTATACCTTGCATGAGTATTATTTTTGATTTGTTCTAGGATGCTATTGACAAGATCGTTGAGCTTAGAGGACGGGTGAATAGATATAGGGACCAGCTCTCTAAGAATGAGCTTATGACGCGTTATGTTCTAATTGATCCATTCCTTAGATTGTTGGGGTGGGACGTCGAGAATCCTGAGCTCGTGAGGCCAGAGTTCTCGACGACGGCCGGGAGGCCTGACTATGCCCTGTTGTTCGAGGGTAGGCCAACAGCATTCATAGGCGCCAAGAGTCTCGGAAAACAGGAAGACCTCCAGCAATACATCTCATACTGCGTCAGCGAGGGCGTCAAATACTTCATCGCAACAGACGGCGCTAAGTGGGAGATATACGATACCCAGATACTTAAGCCACTTACAGAGAAGAGGATTGCGGAGTGGGACATAACTAGGGATGAGCCCGGAGAGGTACTAAGAAGATCCTTCATCCTATTCCGATATTCGCCATTTATGGGCGTGGCTCCAGAGCCATTAACAAGGCCGGAGATAGCAAAGCCGTCTAAGAGGACTGTTGAGGCCGGCGTCTCCCTAACAAGCATAAAACCTAGGCACGGCTTGGACATGAAGTTCCGCGAGATAGTATTCCCAGACGGAACGCGATACGAACTGAAGAAGTGGAGAGACATCCTGTTGGGGGTCGTCGAGTGGTTGATTGCCAGCAATAGGCTGACGAGGGAAAAAGTTCCAGTGAAGGCAGGACGCAAGAGATACTTAGTAAACATTGAGCCGAAGCATGTCTATGGCGAGAATTTCAAAGATCCAAAGAAGCTCTCAGGCTATTATGTAGAGTGTAATTATGGAGTTCCATCAATTTTTAGGTATGCTATAATGCTGTTGAGAGATTTTGGTGTTGACCCTGGTGGTGTTTATCTGGGTTAAATTTTTCTTATTGAGCTTTTTGCTCCGCAGACCTCACATACTAGGAATCTGAACCTCTTCTCGCTTACTATCTGGGTGTCTACACCTCCGCATACTGGGCATCTTACGAACTCTCTGAAGTATAGCTGTAGGAGCCTGACTATCTCTGCGTCCGTCATCTTTCCGCTGATGACGAGCCTGTCTCTCTCGATGGTCCCAGGCCTGCCCGTCTCCTTGAAGATGAACCTCGCTATGTGTTCGGGCTCCCTGTTGAGCATCTCTGCGAGCTGCCTGAAGTTCGTGATCACTGTCTGTTTCTGCTCGTGTAGAATTGTTGGTGCGAGCTCTATCGTCCTGTCACCGCTCTTCGCAGCCCTGCTCCCGAGCCTCGAGTATAGGTTGTCCAGCAGCTTTAGGTAGCTTTCCTTAGAGCTTATGTCCACGCAGAATAGTGCGTTGAGCCACCTATTAATCCCTAACCCTCCTTGCGGCTTCTTTATTAAGCCGTACTCAGCCAGAATAATCGATGAGCGGTAAGGAATACTGGGTGCGTGACATAGGGCTCGCAGGTCAGGGCAGGAGAAGAATCGAGTGGGCTGAGAGATTCATGCCCGTATGCATCATGATTAGGAATAGATTCATGCGGGAGAAGCCCCTAAGGGGCGAGCGTGTAGCAGCCTGCCTACACGTCACGAAGGAGACAGCAGTCCTAGTAGAGACGCTGAGGGCGGGAGGAGCAGAAGTAGCGCTATGTGCATCCAACCCGCTCAGCACGCAGGACGACGTCGCGGCGGCCCTCGTCTCGGCAGGAGTAAGGGTCTACGCCGTCAGGGGCATGAGTCAAAAGCAGTATTATGAATGCATCGGCAACGCCCTGAGGATAAGGCCGACAATCACGGTTGATGACGGAGCAGACCTGACAGTCTTGGTCCACAAGATTGCTAGAGGGATGGATGGGCCGGACGTTGAGAGCGCCAGAGCAGCCATGGGCCGGGAATCAGACCTATTCTCATCAATAAAGGCTGGGACCGAGGAGACGACGACCGGCGTCATAAGAATAAGATCGCTGATGAGGCAGGGGCTGCTCCTCTACCCAGTCATGGCGGTCAACGACTCACCCACCAAGTCGCTCTTCGACAACCCGATAGGTACTGGACAGTCAGCGCTCGACGGAATAATCAGGGCCACCGGCATACTGCTCGCTGGGAAGAGGGTCGTCGTTGCTGGATATGGACGGGTCGGCTCGGGGATAGCTGCGAGGGCGAGGGGCATGGGAGCCGAGGTAATAGTCGTCGAGGCAGACCCAGTCAAGGCCCTGATGGCCGCGATGAATGGCTACAGAGTGGCTACGATGAGCGATGCGGCGAGGGTCGGTGACGTATTCATAACTGCGACCGGAGACATAGAGGTCATAAGGGCCGAACACTTCAGCCAGATGAAGAGTGGGGCAATACTGGCAAACGCTGGGCACTACGACGTCGAGATATCCATCAGGGACCTCTCCTCGATGGCGAGTAGGATAGAGGAGATATCACCACTAGTGACTAAGTACACGCTCAGCGATGGTAGGGAGCTATTATTGATCGGTCAGGGAAGACTCGTAAACCTGGTCGCCGCTGAGGGACACCCGTCAGAGGTGATGGATCTCAGCTTCTCTCTCCAGTCACTCTCAATCGAGTACCTCTCGAGAAACGCTGAGAGGCTTGAGAAGAAGGTCTACGACGTGCCTGAGGAGATAGACAAGACAGTCGCGAGGGCCAAGCTCGAATCCATGGGGATAAAGACCGAGGAGCTAACAGAGAGGCAGGTCAAGTATCTCCAAGACTGGAGACTGGGTACTTGACGCCCTTAATCTCGGCCAGCTCCTGGAGTGGGGGAATGCTCTCGAAGAGCTCTCGTGGAAGTATCCTCCAGTCGATGCCTGCTGGCTTCTTAGCGGTCCTCTCAACCTTTATCGTCCTCCTAGGCGTTATGATGTAGTCCACTATCGTGTCGTGCGAGGCGTATGGAAACTCCAACTCGACGACCTGACAATCATGCGCGACCGCGACTATGGGTGTCTCGTCATCAACCATCCCGAGCTCCCTGAAGATCGCCCACTCAATGTCAAAGAACCCAGTGCCTTTGCCGTACCTAACGCCCCTAGTATTCACGATCGAGACTCCCGTAATAAGCATGTCGACTCGGCCAAGCCTCATCATCCTCCTGAGGCTCATCGGCTTCGCGAACCTCTCGATGCCATCGAGCGTGGATGCAAGCGCCTCCATGCCTCTCGGCACTGCCTTGGGGTCTAGGTAGAGGAAGTCCCTCTGAATCGCGTAGGGTGTCATCAGGAACGGCTTCCTGTCCCTTATGCACTTCTCTCTCAGGTGTTCGAGACAGTTGTCAGGAGTGATGAAGAGTAGCCTCGCCCTCCTGTAGGTTGGTAGGCGCCTAATCCTCTCGGCGCACCTCTCGCTACCTTTGAAGTCTGGGATAAACTTCGAGAAGTCCCAGTGGAATCTCGAGTCTGGCCGAGCGTATCTCCTAAGTCTCTCCCAGACGTCGAGCCTGTATGCTGCCTTCTCCTCCCTTGACACTACGCATCACCCAGCCTAATCATATCAGCCATCTCCTCAACCGTGAGTGGAGTCACTGAGTCTCCGCTCAAGAGTTGTCCGAGCTGTGTTATCTGGGGCGGAGTAATCAGCGCCTCCCTAAGCTTCTCGACCTGCGAGAACACGGTCCTCACGTCTCCGTCTAGGACGACTCTCCCAGCCTGCATCACCACAACCCTCTCAGCATACTCAGCGACTAGGCGCATATTATGTGTGACTATGAGAACAGTTCTGCCCTCGCGGTGAAGGGACGCTAGGAGCTCCATGATGCTCGTCGACTGGGACATATCCTGGCCCGTCGTTGGCTCATCCACGATGATGACTTCTGGATTCATCACGAGCGTCGAGGCTATCGCCAATCTCTGCCGCTGCCCCTTCCCCAGCAGGAAAGTATCGACTTTCTCCAGTCCCTGGAGCCCGACCCTCCCGAGGATCTCGCTCACCCTCCTCCTGATCTCCGGCTCGGATAGGCCTAGGTTCCTGAGCCCATACGCACACTCCTCATAGACCGTCTGGCAGAAGAGCTGGTGGTCTGGGTTCTGATAGACATATCCAACCTTAGTCGCGATCTCCTTAATGCTCATCTCAGAGGTCTTCTTCCCGAAGATCCTCACCTCTCCGACGGTTGGCCGCAGGAGACCAACTATGTGCTTGACGAGCGTCGTCTTTCCAGAACCATTCTGGCCGATGATTGCTGTAAACTCTCCCCTAGCGAACTCTAAGGTTACATCTCTAAGGGCGGCCGTGCCGTCTGGATAGGAGTAGGACACGTCTTTGAGCGAGATGATTGATTCGCCCTTCACTCCCGTAGGCGACCTTTCTAACCTATTTGGTGTAACGATTCTGGCATTTAGCTCTCTGAGCCACTCCAAGCACTCCTCCAGCGTAATCGGCAGTTCTCCCCTCACTCCGTACCTAGTAGAGAGAGTATACGCGAGCTCGGTTACTTGTGGCGGGTATACTCCTGCTGACTTTATGCTCTCTACTTCCTCGAAGACCTTCCTAGGCGGGCCCTCCATTATTATCTTGCCATCCCGGAGCAGGACTACTCTGTCAGCATACTTTGCAGCCTCTTCAGTGTTGTGCTCGACTAGGATGATTGTTCTTCCAGCTCTCTTAAGCTCGGCCAACATAGAGAAGACCTCTGACTTGCCGACGGGGTCTAGGTCGGAGGTCGGCTCGTCAAGAATGAGTATCTCAGGCTCTAGGGCAAGTATCGATGCTATCGCTACTCTCTGCTTCTGCCCACCTGACAATTCATGAGGATATTTATCCTTCAGTTCAATTATCCTCGTTATCTCCATCGTCCTCCTAACCCTCTCAATCATCTCCTGCCTCGGGACTCCATGATTCTCGAGTGGAAATGCGATCTCGTCCTCGACCGACATCGTGACGAACTGTGTGTCAGGGTCCTGGAAGACGATGCCGACCTTCCTCGTGATCTCGCTTAGCTTCATCTTCCTAGTCTCGCGTCCAATTATCATGACTTCTCCCTTGTAGTATCCACGCGAGAAGTGTGGAATCATTCCGCAAAGCGTGAGGCATAGCGTTGATTTTCCCGCCCCGCTTGGCCCAACTATGACGAGGAATTCTCCCCGCCTTACCGTGAGGTCTATTCCTTTGAGAGCCCAGTCTTGCCCGAGCTCGTACCTCCACCATAGGTCTCTGACCCTTATTACCTCGTCCACTGCCACTTCACCTACTGGATGGTTGGCATCCAGCCTGGAAAGGCAAGGATGCCCATCGAGTATCTTAGGAAGTATGTGGATAGGACGCTCGCTATTAGGAGCGCGGTGATTACTACGTCGCTGATCTTCAGACTATACTCCCTATAGTAGGTTCTCTTAGGAGCTGATCCGAATCCCTTCGCCTGTATCGCGTATGCTATGTCCATCAGCCTCCTAAGGGCTATCACTATCATCGAAGTGAAGACATTTGCATACTTCTTAGCCCTCTCGAGTAGCGGCCCCTCATGGAAGCTGGCCCCCCTCAGGATCATCGCATCTCTGACCTTGATGAAGTCCTCCGCAAATATCGTCGCTGTCCTGAAGGCGAGGCTCATCATTAGGCCCAGCGTGTATGGCAGCTTCAGTGCCGCGGCGCCATAGACAATGTCTCTATCACTAGTAGTCACGAGTACCATTGTCGAGCCCAGAAGCATGGTTGTGTAACGCATAATCATCGTGACAGCATATAGGAGCGTCATCTCTGAGACATATGTCCCCCATGGATAAGTAATGTATACATGCTCGCCTGGAATCGAGCTGCCTAGGAGATACGAAATCAGGACCGCCTGACTCGCTATTATGACCACGATCACGAACTTCTCTAAGCCGATCACGGGGACGCGCAGTAGCTTGAAGCAAAGGGCTATGAGGATTATCAGCAAGACGAATGGTATCGGCGCCTCGATTATTAGTGCGACGAAGTTAATGGCGAGTAGCAGAGCTACTTTTGGAAGGGGATGCAGTCTGACTAGGGGTGAATCACTCTTGATATACGTAAAAAAAGTTTTTTGACTCAATTTTCAAGCACTACAGGAGGCGTCCCTTGACGTAGAAGGGGCTGGTCTTGACCCACTTTGAAGCGACTTTGAGCAGCACTGTGCCGAGAGTGAAGACGGCCAGTGAGTCCCCAATGGTGTATGCGATCACACCCCAGACCCACGCGCCGAAAGTAATTGTTCCGAACGAATAGTTTACAAAGTGTATCCACATCGCTGCGAGGCAAGTGGCTATCGGAACCGAGACCAGCCAGACGGCATAGTCCCTCCTTGTCTTAAGTTCGGGGTCCGCCTTGAAAGCTAGGAAGAATGCCCTGCATATGAGGGGAGCGATGAAGTCTCCGAGCGCTCCGTCCGCCCACACTTGGAAGGTCCAGCCGAAGAATGGGCCCATGCCTATAAAAGTGCCTATGTGTCCAGCCAAAGCGCCGTAGACTCCGAACCAGAGCGTGAGGGCGAAGTAGAGGGCCGCCGGTATCCAGAAGCCAGAACCGCCAGGTATGCCGGGCAGAGGAATGATGATTATCGAGAAGAGCGCAGCAGTAGCGCAGACTCCTCCGAACAAGCCCGAGATCACGGCAAGCCTCATCTTTACGCTTGCCTCAGTAGTTACCTCTCCCATCTCAGAACCACCCCATGAACGTGGCCTGAGCCACGTAAGAGATTACAAGGCCCACTAAGACGACGGCCATGAATATCGTCATTCCCCTCACGAAGCCGTAGTAGCTGCTGTTCTTACTGAGCCTACGAAGCCAGAGATAGAGCCCCAGCGCCAGTAGGCCATCAACCACGATTATCAGCTGGAAGAACTGCGGATAGGGTAGTGGAAGACTCACGTAAAAACACCGAAGCGTCCCAGTAAATAAATCAGTGCTAGCATGGACATGTAAATTTTCATCAATATAGGCAACTACTGGCTGTCTTGGTACACGCATATTAACGAGTGGGGGCGTTTAATGATTGGTGCCGGTGGTTGTCCGAGGTCTTAAAGCCGAGTAAAAAGATGATCACGCTATACTTCATCTATTTACTGATAGTTTTGTTGCCAATACTCGCCGTGGGCATAGCGGTCACCTGGATAGTCTATACTTCTGCTCCTGAATTCGTAGTTGTTCCTACATTGGTCTTCTTTCTGCCCTCTGCGGTGGCCGCAGCATTCATCGTCTACTGGGCCCCCAAATACTACAACTCTATAACCTATGAGCTGACCGGCGATGAGGTGGTCGTCAAGCGTGGAGTGTGGTGGAGAATGAAACACACCGTCCCATACTCGAGGATAATGTCAGTCGACATAGTCCAAGGGCCAATCTCTAGGTGGCTTGGACACGCCACAGTGGACGTCCACACCGCTGGATACACAGGACAGGCAGGAGGCACAGCCGGCCCGGGAACAAGGAGAGCCGAGGCCAGCCTAATACACGTTACAAATCCTGAGGAGGTCAGAGAAAAGATATTAGGCAGAGTGAGGACGAGGCCGCTCTTCGGACTGGGAGCGGACAGGGCTCTCGAGGAAATATTGATGGAGCTAAGACAAATCAGGGAAATATTGTCGGGGGCATCTATGGGCGAGAGGAAGGCGTAGGTCATTAATCCTTAATAGAGTCTCTGATTAGCTACGCTTCATGGCCAAGGACCCGGTATGCGGCATGATGGTGGACGAGAAGACGGCAAAACACGTCTCCGAGTATCAGCATAGAAAGTACTACTTCTGCTCAGCCGCTTGCAAAGAGGCCTTCGAGAAGGATCCGAAGCGCTATGCATCCCTCGCATGAACGGGGTACGATTATTCTTGACAGTAATTGATTTATATTTTGGGTGGAGTCCTCGAGGAGATGCCAATGGGTAGGACGGTTTTCGAGAAGATCTGGGAGAATCACGTAGTAGCTGAGAGGGAAGATGGAGAGACGCTTCTATACATCGACAGGCACCTCACGCATGAAGTAACCTCACCAGTCGCATTCGAGGAGCTGAGAAGCAAGTCGAGAAGAGTCAGGAGGCCAGACCTAACTTTCGCGGTCATGGACCACAACGTGCCGACGACTGAGAGGTCGCTCCCAGTGACTGACGAGCTCTCGTCGGCCCAGATGGCGGAGCTCGCAAGAAATGCAGCAGAGTTCGGCATAACTCTCCTCGACTATCACAGCCCATGGCAGGGAATCGTCCACGTCATCGGACCAGAGCTCGGCCTGACGCTTCCCGGAATAACGCTCGTGTGTGGTGACAGCCACACAAGTACGCATGGTGCCCTAGGAGCGCTCGCCTTCGGTATAGGGACAAGCGAGGGCGAACATGTCTTCGCGACGCAGACCATCTGGCTGAAGAAGCCGAAGAAGATGGAGATAAGGCTGGAGGGCGAGCTGCAGCGGGGAGTATCGGCGAAGGACGTGATACTCCACGTGATCAGACACCTAGGAACAGGAGGAATGATTGGGCACGTCGTTGAGTTTACTGGAGAGGCGACGAGGAGACTCTCAGTCGAGGCTAGGATGACGCTCTGCAACATGTCTATCGAGGGCGGAGCGAGGACAGCAATAATCGAGCCTGACGAGAAGGTAATCAGATACATTAGGGGAGCTCCATACGCGCCGGATGGAGATGAGTGGGAAGAGGCGGTGAAGTACTGGTCAAGTCTGAGGACCGACCCCTCAGCCGTCTACGACGCGAGGTTTGTCTTCGACGTATCTAGAATCGAGCCTCAGGTCAGCTGGGGGACAAATCCCGCAATGACTGTGGGAGTGACGGAGCAGGTTCCGTCGCCTGAGGACTACGAGGACAGGACCCAAAGAACACTCGTCGAGAGGGCGCTGAGATACATGGGTCTCAGGCCTGGAACAAGGATAACTGAGATACCGATAGACGTGGTTTTCATCGGCTCATGCACGAATGCCAGGCTCTCAGACCTAATCGAGGCCGCGAGGATCGTGAAGGGCAGAAGGGTCAAGCAGGGTGTCAGAGCAATGGTCGTCCCAGGCTCGATGCTGGTCAAGAGGAGGGCGGAGAGGATCGGGCTGCACAGAATCTTCATCGAGGCAGGATTCGAGTGGAGATATCCAGGATGCTCAATGTGCATAGCGATGAACCCCGACAGGCTCAGGCCTGGCGAGCGATGCGCCAGCACATCCAACCGAAACTTCGAGAATAGGCAGGGCCCCGGTGGGAGGACGCACCTGGTCAGCCCAGCCATGGCGGCCGCAGCGGCGCTGGAGGGAAAATTCGTAGATGTTAGAGAGATAGAGCCGGCAGACATCGGCGACCTAGGTTTAAGGGCGAGGCTCGATGAGCCTTGGGTGAGATAGTATGCCTGAGCCGATAACAGTTATGCGTGGGAAGGCCGCGCCACTCGAGGCTGACGATGTAGATACAGACCAGATAATCCCGGCCGAGTTCCTCAAGATAATAGAGAAGAGAGGTCTCGGAAAGTATCTCTTCTATAGGTGGAGGTACAGTGAGGATGGCTCCAAGAAGCCCGGATTCGCACTCGACGATCCGAAGTTTAGAGACGCATCAATACTGATCGCGGGAAAGAACTTCGGAATAGGCTCCTCGAGGGAGAACGCTGTATGGGCCCTCGTTGATTTTGGGATAAGATGCATCATCGCTTCGTCGTTCGGAGACATCTTCTACAACAACGCGTCGAAGAATGGACTCCTTTGCATCAAGCTCCCAGAAGATAAGGTTAGGCAGCTCAGAGAATCAGCCCAAAGCGGAGAACTATACCTAACGATAGATCTACCTTCACAGACCATCACTACACCGATTGGAGAGTCTATCAAGTTCGAGATCGAGCCACACATTAAGGAGCGCCTCGTAAAGGGACTGGACGACATAGCCATCACGCTCTCGGAGTACGGCGAGAAGATAAAGAAGTTTGAGGAAGGTATGCCGAGATTCCTAATGCCTAGGCCGAGGAGATTTGTAGTAGAGTAGCATCAGAATTCTTATTCTATTATTTTGTATATTCTGACTCTCTCGTTGTCAAATACTTTCTCGAATCCCTCTGTCTCGTCTCCATAGATTAGCCTTATGCCGATTGTTTCCTTCTTAATTATGGCCCGCTGCTCCACCACCTTGACCATCTCTTCCCTCGTCTTTGCCTCTGTCTCTCCGAGGTACTCGCTTGGCTGTTTGCCGGTAGCCATAACTATTGCGTAGAACTTCATCACGTCGTCTGGATAGACTACGAGGACATAGTCGGCGCCGTATTTCCTAGCAATGTCTATGGCCGCTGATTTATTCTCAGCTATGAAGAATCTCCCAACGTCTCTGACCTTCTCATCGGACTCAAATGGATACCACAGCTCATATGCAATCCAGCTCCAGGGATACTTACGCATCCCCGCTATTGTCCACTTGATCTCTCTAGACGCCTCTCGGATAATCACGTCTCTATGACCGATCTCGACCACTCCTTCAGCATAGTCCCACCAAGTCAGCACCCTCGCATCGCTGGCCGTGTTCTCGGCAATCCACAAGAATCCCTCCTTTAACTCCTGATCACTCGTGAGCCAATTAATTATTGCGTGCTGCGACTCGTTAAAATCAAGCCACATGCCGAAGAACGCTAAGAAGACAACTACTATGGCTATTGCAAGCCAAATAATGGCCCTACGTGCCATAAACCCTATTATTACACCCAACAAAGATAACATTTAAGTATAGAGCAGAAAAATCTTGAAAACGGGGACAGAAGAAAAAAGTTAAGCGGGGGTCGCCAAGCCTGGTCAAAGGCGCAGGACTGAGGCTCCTGTCCCGTAGGGGTTCGTGGGTTCAAATCCCACCCCCCGCACAAATATTTGGGCTAAAACTTATCAGCCACTTTAAAATATAGAGATGTTGGATGACGGGTACTTTGCTGAGGCTGGAGGGCGATGCTTGGGAGAACTTCTTGAGGGGTTTTCGAGCCGGCTCGACGAGGGAGTCCTATGCTAAGAAGCTCCGGCTATTCTTGGAGTGGGCCTCTCTGGATCCTGACGCTTTGCTCGGCCTTATGCGGGGAGACCCAAGGAGGTTGGAGCAGACTCTACTGGACTATGGTGACTATCTCAGGGAGAAGGGGCTGAGTGGGTCAACCATCAGGCAGGTAATTCAGGCGGTTAAGCACTTCGCGGTCATGAACGACGTTGAGGAAGGCTCAATACATTGGGTGAAGATATCAAAGATGGTGCCGAAGGTGAGGAAGATAGGGCTTGACAGGGCGCCGACTAAGGATGAGATAAGGAAGTTGCTGGAGCATGCAGACATAAGGATGAGGGCGCTCATCCTCCTCCTCTCCTCGAGCGGCATAAGGATAGGCTCGGTGGAGCACCTGAGATGGAGGCACCTGCAGGAGGTGGTGCACGATGGGAAGAGGTTCGCCAAGCTGATAGTCCCTGAGGCGAAGGGAGGAACAAGCTACGTAACCTTCATAACCCCTGAGGCATACGAGGCGCTGCTCGAGTACAAGAAGCTGAGGGAGTCGGAAGGAGAGGCTATTTCTCCCGACTCACCGCTGATAAGGGTCGCGAAGTGGAGCAAGGCAGACCTCGACGAGAAGGGAGCAGCACTTCCCGCAACGTCTAAGACCCTGAGGAACGAGATCCATGCTCTATGGAGAAGAGCTGGGCTAAGGCCCGCTGGTGCGAGGAGGCATGAGGTGCAGGCAGTCCACGGATTCAGGAAGTTCTTCGCCACGAGGATGGAGAACGCCGGCGTAGGGAGGCTGGTAATGGAGACACTCATGGGGCACAGGATAGCAGTAGCAAGCAACTACTACAAGCCTTCCGAGAAAGAGCTCCTCCAGGCCTACTCGAGGGCTATCCCAGAGCTCACCATATCCGAGGCAGAGGAGATTAGAGGAGAGATGGCCGAGAGGCTAGAGGAGAACAGGGAGAAGATGCTTGAGCTCGAGAGGATAAACCTCGAGCTACAGGAAAAGCTCAGCATGATGGAGAAAGAGATAGCGAGACTCAAGGAGATACTCCTCGGCAAGAAGAAGGAGAAGAGGAGAGGGATAAGGAAACAATAAGTCTGAGGAACAGCGAACCTGTTTGTGCCTTTTTAGGGCGACCATAGCACGAATATTATGGAGAATCCCACAATTTTATCAGAAAATGAAGACCAGCGAAAATTCTAGAATTCTTTTTATACCTTGCTATGATTAGGCCCCTTTGTTCGTAGGAAACCCATATAACCCACAAACTCACCTAACACAACTCTTTTGGTTAACTAAGCCGGAAAACATAGAAATGCACGACACTCAATCTAGCCTATGGCTCGGTACTGTCAAGTTGGTATTACCTCCTCTCCTCCTGCCCTAGTGATGTTATGCATAATTGCAATTGCAGTTACTAACTCTTCTATGCTCTTCAACTTCTTCGAGTTTATGTTGTTGTAGAACCTCTTCGTCCTATTCTTCAATTCCCTGAACCACCTCTCTATCCTGTTCCTATTTCCGAAGGTCTCATGGAAGTAAGTCATTCCCAATCTATCCAATGCCCATCTGTACCAAGGTCCTCTATCTACTACTATGACTGGCTTACCTTCACAAGAATCCAATACCCTCCTCAGGAACTTGATTGCGCTCGGAATCCCTCTACCCCTCGACGCGTATACAGCCAATATCTCGTTATTATCCACGTCTATTGCGGCCCATAG
>Ga0080004_1147909_pt1 | contig 33998 bp, 32 predicted proteins | sample WasSprMetagenome_FD_69207 | JGI IMG/M metagenome (GOLD analysis project Ga0080004, IMG submission 69207) | Sulfidic aquatic microbial communities from Washburn Spring, Yellowstone National Park, USA - WS (SPADES assembly) (version 2) | ecosystem: Environmental > Aquatic > Thermal springs > Hot...
AAGTGGAGACGTACTCTGGTGGCAGGTCGTCCAGCCTAACTCCTTCTCCTGTGCCCTCTAAGGCCCTCACTATCTCTGTCTCTCCTCTGCGGAATATGCTCTTCTTACCCCCCAAGTACTCGACGAGAGGCTTTGGAGGCTCCACCCCTAAGAGCCTAGGCAATAGAACGTTGGACTCGTCGGAATCTATCAGGAACACTCTATACCTTTTGGCCAGCGCCCTGGCCATCAGGACAGAGATTACGGACTTACCAGAGCCGCCCTTTCCGCACACCATCATCTTCAACGACTATCACCTCTTTAAGAGCGCCACGTAGTCCATGGCATCGATAAAAGGCTAGGTCGAAGCCCTTAGGACTACGTCTTCTGCCTCTAGCCCTTTAAGCCTTATCCTGTCGCCCTCCTTGGTGACCAGCGCCATCCCTCGGCCCCAAGCTAAAACCGAAAAGACCCAAACTTTAATAAAAAGGGGGGTTTGGGGACAGGCTCTAAGCTTCTCTGCGACAGGGAAGTCTTTTTTGCGCGCTTAAAGAGTTTGTCATCCTTACTTACGCAGAACTTTCTTCAATTCTTCTATCCTTGCCTCGACCCCTCTGACCTCCTCTTCGATGCTCTTTTTCTCTTCCTCGAGCTCCTTGATGCATTCCTCGAGCTCTTTCTTGTATTCTTCGAGCCAGCGAAGCTCCTGCTCAGGGGTCATCGGCGGAGCCCAAGGTGGTGCCATTGGTGGTTGGCTGTAGTACGGCGGTTGCGGAGGTTGATACGGAGGATAGCCATACTGTGGTGGATAATACCATCCCCAGCCACACCGCCAGTAACGCCTTCTCAGGGGCCACGTCACTTTAATCCCCTCACCACCGAGAAATAGCGTAGTCCCAATTTACGTAGCATTGCTTGGCTTATTTAGCTTTTTCAGTAAGGCCATGGATATGCCCAGTACCTAGCCCACCATGTCCATGGACTTGCCCAGTACCACGGATAAGTCCATGCGTATGGACTGAAGAACCACCAACACGCTCCTCTGCCAAAGATCCATCCAGGCCTTAGCCAAGGAGGCAGGTAACTGAACGGACCTCTGCCAGGCCAAAGACCGACCCAACCCCAGCCCCATGGCATGGTTTCTCTTCCCCCTCGTGTGTTTTGGAGGGGTTCGGTTATATAAATTTTGTGATAAGTCACACAACTTTCAGCTCGAGGTTTTAAAGCGCGTCAGCCTGATTAAGGACTCACAGCCAAGGTCGTCCATAGCACTTTAAATTCTGCGATACCTAACCTAAACATATAAGAGTGGGGTCGTAAATCGTGGGCCTCGGTCCGAAGTGGTGTCACAGGTACAGGAAGGGGAAGCTAGGGAGAAAACCCAAGCCAGTGATCATAAGCACGTTGCCACCTATACAAGGCTTCAACCCGCTTCCACCACCTCAAATGCCTCGAGAGCCCATAGTCCTCGAGGCGGCAGAGGTCGAGGCCCTTCGCTTAATAGACCTAGAGAAGCGCTCTTTCGAGGAGGCCGGGCGAGAGATGAACGTCTCGAGGAGCACCGTCTGGAGGCTCGTCGAGAGCGGCAGGAGGAAATTGATAACGGCCATACTAGAGGGGAGGCCCATACTCATAAGCCCTGCGTGAGCTGCTTTGTACTCGATGGCTGGTGGTCGTGCGGAAGGTCGTGGTCAACGACCTCTAAGACGTGACCTCTCTTCCGCGCGCGCGACGCGGCACGCAAGTTTTAAAAACAGCTAGGTAGTCCTTTACTCCGACCTTGCACTGTTGGAGGTATAGTTGATGGCCGAGAAGGGCCCTTTGAAGATCTCAGCCAAAGAGCTCACGAGCGGCCTCGTGCACGCAAAGGACGTCGAGGTCTTCATAGGAAGACTGGCGATGGAGGAGGAGTGGGAGCCGCTGGGCCCGACGCCCTTCCCGTCGATAGCCACGCTGAGGTCTTGGGATCACCTGTTGCTGAGCAGGTACAAGCCCTTCTACGCCCCCTTCTGCGACTACTGCTGCCTCTGCACCTATGGCAAGTGCGACCTGTCTAAGGGGAGGCACGGAGCATGCGGTCTCGACATGAAGGCGCAGACGGGCAGGATAGTCTTAATAGCTTGTTGCATAGGCGCCGCAACGCATACCTCTCACGCCAGGCACATGGTCGATCACTTGATCGAGAAGTACGGCGAGGACTACCCCATAAACCTCGGGTCGGAGATAGCAGTAGAAATGCCCCACGCCAGGCTGATAACCGGCATAAAGCCCAAGACCTTGGGCGACCTGGCGTTCCTGTTGAACTATTGCGAAAAGGAAATAACCCAATGCGTCTCGGCCGCGCACACCGGGCAAGAGGGTAGCTACATAGACTTCGAGTCCAAGGCCCTCCACGTCAGCATGATAGACCACCTGGCCATGGAGATAGCCGACGTCGCGCAAATAGTCACGTACAACTTCCCGAAGGGAGACCCCAATGCACCGTTGACGTGGGTAGGGCTCGGCGTCTTGGACTTGAGCAAGCCCGTGGTCCTGTGCATAGGCCACAACGTCTCGGCGGGTATAGAAGTGATAGACTACCTCGAGAAGAGTGGCCTCGGCGGGCCAGGAGAGACCGTGGAGGTGGCGGGGCTCTGTTGCACGGCCCACGACATAACTAGGTACAGGGACCAAGCGAAAATTGTCGGGCCGATATCGGACCAGCTGAGGATCATAAGGTCGGGGGCAGCCGACGCGATAATGATCGACGAGCAGTGCATCAGGACCAACGTCGTTTACGAGGCCCAGCGAGTGAAGACACCGGTAGTAGCGGTTTCGGACAAGGCCTCCCACGGGCTACCAGATGTCAGCGAGTTGCCGATAGAGAAGATAGTCCAGATGTTGGTGAGCGGCTCGACGCCCGGCGTCTTCCTGCCCGACCTAGAGAAAGCGGGCGCTGTCGTGGCGCTGACTGCCATAAGGATGGCACCTATAAGGCAGAAGTTCAAGGTAATACCCGACCCATCGCAGATTCAGGCACAGGCCTCTCAGTGCACGTTCTGCGGCACGTGCAGGAGGAACTGCCCGATAGACCTGCCGATAGACCAGGCGGTATTCAACGCCAAGAACGGAAACTTCGAGTTGCTGTCGATGTTGCACGACGTGTGCCTCGGTTGCGCAAGGTGCGAGCAGGTCTGCCCGAGGAAGATACCGGCTCTCTCGTTAATAGAGGCGGCGGCCCAGCACAAGATCAAGACGGAGAAGTACAGGATGAGGGTTGGGAGGGGTCCGATACTCGACACTGAGATCAGGGAGGTGGGTTCACCGATAGTCCTAGGCGAGATACCCGGCGTCGTCGCTTACGTCGGGTGTGCGAACTTCCCCAACGGCGGGAGGGAGGTCGCGATAATGGCGAGGGAGTTCGCCAGGAGAGGCTACATAGTGACCCTGTCTGGTTGCTCTGCGATGACAGCCGCATACGTCAAGAACGAGGAGGGCAAGACGATATACGAGGAGTTCCCAGGTGCGTTCGACAGAGGAGGAGTCGTGAACGTGGGCTCCTGTGTGGCTAACGCCCACATAAGCGGGGCCGCCATAAAGATAGCCAATATATTCGCTAGGAGGCCCCTGAGGGCGAACTACGAGGAGATAGCGGACTACATACTGAACAGGGTCGGGGCGTGCGGAGTGGCTTGGGGGGCTATGTCGCAGAAGGCCGCCAGTATAGCCACGGGCTTCAACAGGCTCGGAGTCCCAGTAATAGTGGGGCCTCAGGGCTCGAAGTACAGGAGGATGTACCTGGGGAGGGCCGAGGACAAGGAGTCCTTCACGGTCTACGACGCTAGGACCGGGGAGAGGGTCTGGGTCGGGCCAGCCCCGGAGCACCTGATCATAGCGCTGGAGACCATGGAGGAGTGCATGGTCTGGACCGCCAAGCTCTGCATAAGGCCCAACGACACCACGAAGGGCAGGATGATCAAGCTAACCCACTACGTCGACCTGTACAAGAGGATCTACGGTAGGCTACCACCGGACCTGCACATGTTCGTCAGGACCGAGGCCGACATACCGGTGACGTTCAAGGACGAGATAATGCAGTACCTCAAGGAGGTAGGCTGGAAGCCTTGGGAGAGACCCTCGATAGACCCAACTCTGCTCAAGAGGCTCGTCAGGGTGTAGGGGGTGGTGTGAATGGCGATGACCGTTAAGCCCTGGCAGTGGGGCAACGTCCCAGGCCACGAAATGGCCACGCCCGTGAAGGGAGACGTCGTCGCCAAGCTGATAAAGGGCGCCAAGAGGCCCCTGCTCGTGGTGGGAGGGGAGGCGCTTCGCGAGAAGTGGGGCGGCAAGCTCCTAATAGACTTCGTGGCCGAGCTGGCCAAGGCAGGGGTCCCAGTCGTGGCCACTGCCCACACGTACAAGGCTTTGAGGGAGAGGGGTGTAGAGCCTGCGGCCATAATGACCGTAGCCGACGTGACCAACAGGCTCCAGGACCCCTCTTGGAGTGTCGACGGCAAGGGGGTCCACGACTTGGCGATATTCGTCGGTATCTCCTATCAGTTGCAGTCCCAGATGCTGTCGACGCTGAAGCACTTCGCGACTCACTTAAGGACCATCTCGCTAGACAGGTACTTCCACCCCAACGCCACCTTCTCGATGCCAAACTTAAAGCAGGATGAATGGGAGCAAGTTTTAAATAACGTGATCCAAGTTGTGAGGGGATAAAGTAGTCCGGGTGATGTAGATGTCCTTCGAAGGCTTCCCCGTCGAGGTAAGCCCCATATACGAGGGGCAGAGGATACGAAAAGAGGACATGTACGTCGAGTTCGGCGGGCCAAGCGTTGACCGCAAGTTCGAGCTTGTGCTAGCGGCTTCGATGGAGGAGGTCGAAGACGGGGCCGTTAAGATCATAGGCCCCGACTTAACGGAGCTGAAGGAAGGGGGAAGCTATCCGCTCGGCATACTGATAAGGGTCGCGGGCGCCAAGGTGGAGAAGGACCTAGAGCCGGTCATCGAGAGAAGGATCCACATGTACACAAATTACGTGGAGGGGATAATGCACCTAAACCAGAGGTACGACATCTGGATCAGAATAAGCAAGAAGTCCTTCAAGAAGGGCCTCACGAGCCTCAAGTGGTGGGGGTTAGCGCTCATAAGGCTCTTCAAGGCGGAGATGCCCTTCATAGAGAAGATGGAGGTCAACTTCATAACCGACCCGGAGAAGGTCAAGGAGTGGTACCAAAAGGCGTTGCAGATCTACGAGGCGAGGGATGCTAGAGTGAGGGCCATAAGGGACGAGGACGTCGACATGTTCTACGGTTGCGTGTTGTGCCAGTCCTTCGCCCCTCAGCACGTCTGCGTTATATCGCCCAACAGGGTCTCGCTGTGCGGAGCGATGAACTGGTTCGACGCGAGAGCTGCCGCTAGCGTGGACCCCAAGGGGCCCAACTTCCCGATACCGAAGGGCAAGTGCCTAGACCCGATCAAGGGCGAGTACGAGGGCGTGAACGAGGTCGTGGCCAAGAGGTCCATGGGGGCTGTGAAGAGGGTCTTCCTGTACTCTATGTTCCAATACCCGCACACATCGTGTGGGTGCTTCGAGTGCATAGCGTTCTACATACCCGAGGTCGACGGGGTCGGCTTCGTCCATAGGGGCTTCAGGGGGCCGACGGTAAACGGCCTGCCCTTCTCGACCATGGCTGCCCAGACGGGCGGCGGGATACAAACAGAGGGCTTCTTGGGTATCGGGATTGAGTACTTCAGATCCCCGAAGTTCTTCCAAGCCGACGGCGGCTGGGCCAGGGTCGTGTGGATGCCTTCCGAGCTCAAGGAGAGGGTCAAGGACGCCATTCCCCCGGAGCTCTACGATAAGATAGCTACGGAGAAGGACGCCAAGACCATCGACGAGCTGAAGAAGTTCCTGATGGAGAAAGGCCATCCGCTGGGAATTAAGCTGAAGGAGATGGAGGCCGCGGTCGCCCCGCCCCCGGAGAAGCCCGTGGAGGCCGTGCCAGCCGTGCCCACAGCAGTGCCAAGCGTTGCTGGGATCGAGATAACGGGCATACCCGTGGGCGCCGTTCCCACGGCCGGCGGTGGCATGAAGATAATACTCAAGGGAGCCAAGATAACGGTGAAGAAGCTGATAGTCAAGAAGGTCGAGGCTTCCAAGAAGGTCGAGAAGAAATGAGCGGAAAGGACGAGGTCCTCAACCTATTCAAACTTCTCGACGAAGCTGGCGAGTTGGAGTTAGAGGACGTCACGATAGAGGCCGAGGAGCTAGCCATAGAGTTCCTCCCTGTGATGATGCAGGCGCTTGTCAAAGCCGCTCCCGAGGCCGCCGTGGCCCTCAAAAAGGTCGTAGAGCTGAAGGCCGAGAAGTTCGAACCCCCGGTGTTCAAGTACCCGAGCTCCATAGCTGAGGTCCAAATAGGCGCTACTAGAGCTGAAGGCGGTACGAGGGGGAAGGTAATAAAGATAGGCGGAGATACCTGCCCGCCCTTCTATAGGTTCGAGTCTCCGCCGAAGAACAGGCCCGTGGTGGCGTTGGACGTCTTTGATCAGCCCGTGGTCCCGCTGGCGGGCCCTGTCAAGAGCGCATACAAGGACGTGCTGAACGACCCAGCTGAGTGGGCCAAGAAGGCCATACAGGTCTACGGCGCCGACCTCATATCGTTACACATGGTCAGTACGGACCCCACGATAAAGGACACTCCAGTCCAAGAGGCCGCCAAGGCAGTTGAGGGGGTCCTCCAAGCCGTGGACGTGCCTATAATAGTGGGGGGTTCCGGGAACCCCCAGAAGGACCTCCAACTCTTCCAGTACGTAGGCGAGATGACGGCTGGAGAGAGGCTCGTCTTCGCCTCAGCCACGATCGATATGAACTTAGAGGAAGTTGCCAAGATAATGAAGAAGACTGGCCACAACGTGATAGCCCTCGCTTTCCTCGACATAAACCAAGCGAAGGAGCTCTCCAGGAAGCTCATGGATGGGGGAGTTCCAAGGGACCACTTAATACTCGACCCCACGACTGGTGCGCTGGGCTACGGCATCGAGTACTCATTCAGCTTGATGGAGAGGATAAGGCTCGCGGGCCTCATGGGGGACGAGGCCTTTCAAGTCCCTATCTCGTGCGCCGCGACTAATGCATGGGCCGCTAGAGAGGCATGGATGAAGGTGGACGAGTGGGGGCCCAGGGAGTACAGAGGACCCCTGTGGGAGGCCACGACTGCCATAGTGGGCCTCATGGCAGGGGCGAACCTCTTCATGATGATGCACCCATTGGCCGCCAAGATTGTCAAGGGCCTCGTCGAGCTCTTGTCCAAGCCCAAGCTTGATGTAAAGCTAGAGGAAGTGAACTACAGGGACTGGGTCAAGATGAGGGTGTAAGCCATGCCTAAGATACTCAGGCCATTGGACGTCTACAAGGTCCTGCCTCAAACGAACTGCGGCGTGTGCGGCGAGAGTACGTGCATGGCCTTCGCAGCCAAGGTAGCCGACGGAGTAGCCGACCTGAAACTCTGCAAGCCCCTCTTCGAGGATCCCAAGTACAAGGACAAGCTAAAGGTAGCGCTCGAGGTCGCGAGGCCGCCAGTTAAGGACGTCGTCATAGGAGTCCCGCCGAGCCAAGTGGTCGTCGGCGGAAAGAGGGTCATGTTCCGGCACGAGCTGACGTTCCATAACCCGACAGCCATAGCCGTCGACGTGGCCGACGAGATGGACGAGCAGTCCCTAGTGAAGAGGGCTAAGGCGATAGAGTCCTTCGTCTTCGAGAGGATAGGCCAGCAGCTGAAGCTCAACCTAATAGCTCTGAGGTGCGTCTCCGACGTACCGGAGAAGTTCGCTAAGGCTGCCGACCTGCTCGCAAAGAACGCGTCACTCCCGCTGATCCTATGTAGCTACAGCCCCGACGCCATGGAAGAGGCGCTTACCGTCGTCGGCAACAAGAGGCCCCTGATATACGCTGCCACTAAGGAGAACTGGAGGGAGATGCTGGAGCTAGCTGACAAGTACAAGTGCCCAATAGCCATTTCGAGCCCTGGAGACGTCAACATGCTCAAGAGCTTGGCCTCGACGTTTATGGGCGCGGGGGTCGAGGACATAATTTTAGATCCAGGCACTTTCGTGAAAGGTGACTCGCTGGCCGAAACCATAAGCACCTTCGCGATGTTGAGGAGGGCGGCGATAGAGAAGGAGGACAAGGCAGTCGGTTTCCCGCTGATGGCAGTGCCAGCCGTGGTCTGGATGGAGGAGGGTGATGAGGTAGAGAAGAAGATGAAGGAGTCCTACATCGCGTCGATACTGATGACTAGGTTCGCGGACTTAATGGTGATGCACAGCCTCGACTTCTGGACCTTGATGCCCGTCTTGGTGTGGAGGCAGAACATTTACACAGACCCGAGGGTACCGCCTTCAGTCAAGCCGGGCGTCTACGAGATAGGCAAGCCGACGGACGTGTCGCCAGTGTTCATAACCGGCAACTTCGCGCTGACGTACTTCTTGGTCAAGGGCGACCTCGAGAACTCCAAGATAGACGCCTACCTAGTGGTCACGGATAGCGAGGGGATAAGCGTCGAGTCCTCAGTAGCGGGCAAAAGGCTCACGGCCGAGAAGTTCGCCGAGGCCATAAAGACTAGCGGCTTGGACCGGAAGCTGAAGAAGAAGGTTCTCGTGATACCTGGCAGGGCGGCCAAGTTCAGCGGCGAGCTCGAGGAGCTACTGCCCGGGTGGAAGGTATTGGTGGGACCGAGGGACTCCTCGGACATTCCGGCGTACGTCGAGAAGGTGCTCAAGAGGGAGATGGAGTCTGCCTAACCTCAGCACAATCTTTATCTTTTTACTCTAAACCTTTAAACCTCTTTGAGTCTTGATACCAAACCGGTGTGCCTTTTTGAGTAGAAGTGAGAAGCTAGTAATAGCAGTTGCTGGCAAGGGCGGGACGGGCAAGACCACGATAGCCGCCCTGATACTTAGAGCCCTCATAGATGCAGGTGTGAAATCGATACTGGTTGTTGACGCGGACCCTGACTCCAACCTGCCCGACGTGCTCGGCGTCAAGGTCGAGAAGACCGTCGGCGATGTGACCAACGAGCTCAAGAGGGCCATCGACAAAGGCGAGCTCCCGCCCACCCTCTCGAAGAAGGATCTGCTGGAGTACAAGGTTTTCAAGGTCTTGAAGGAGCTCCCGACCTTCGACCTGCTGGTCATGGGCAGGACCGAGGGCGAAGGCTGCTACTGCATGGTGAACGACGTGTTGACGGAGGTCGTGGATACCCTATCGAAGAACTACGCCATCACGTTGATGGACATGGAGGCAGGGCTCGAGCACTTGAGCAGGAGGACCGATAGAGACGTCGACTACCTAATAATAGTCACGGACCCTAGCAAGATGGGGTTCCAAACCGCCTCGAGGATAAAGAAGTTGGCGGGCGAGGTCCACATACAGTTCAAGAGGATATTCTTGGTGGGCAACAAGTTCTTTCCTCGGCAAGAGGAGTTGCTGTACAAGTACGCAGAGGAGATAGGAGTGGAGCCCTTAGGCGTCGTCCCCTACGACGAGAACGTCTTCCGCTACAACCTCGAGGGAACGTCGTTGCTAAGCCTCCCGAGCGACAGCCCGGCGCTAATGGCAGTAAGGGAGATGGTAAAGAAGATGGGCCTCATATAGCTGGGGCCTAGCTCCTGTAAGGCGGCGGTGCCTCTCGGCCTATCCACGACCTCAATATGGGAGTTATCGTCGCTTGAGGGAAGACGTTTAATACGCCCAGCAAGTCCCCCTCTAAGACCTCGCCGTTCTTAAAGGCAAGGAAGTTGGCGTAATCGAAGGTCCTCGCCTTTTCGACTCTTTGAGGCCTGCCCCTTCGGCCCACGCTCAGCAACTGGCCCAAGCTGTTCCAAGTTACTGGACAGGGGATCACCAGCTCATTGGGCGCCAGCCTTATCTCCCTTATGCTTATCTGGTACACGTTATTCGCCCTCAGGGACGCCCTCTCCATTGCTACGACTGGCTCCCACCTGGCCCTCGTGCTGATGATCCACTCATAGACCTCCTCCTTAACGCTCAACCTCTTAATTTCGCCACTTCTTTTGTCGACGTAAACGAGGTTTACTTGGCCTACTTGGCTCACAGCGACGCACCTCCCGCGCACGTTTTTATTCTCCCTATCTTCCTTTTGCTGAAGCTTAACGCTTTTGCTAGACGAGGAACCTGACGAACTCCTTTACGAACCTGAAGTTCCTTGCTACGTTGTCCGCGCCCACGATCACTGGGCCGTGGCCGGGCAACAGCATCTCCACATCGAGCCGAGAGACCAGCTCTATGGACTTGACCAATAGGCTCGAGTCGCCGCCCAAGTCTGTCCTCCCCACCCCTCCCTCGAAGACCAAGTCGCCGGTCATGAGGTACCTCTGGTCGGGGGAGTATATCGATATACTCCCTGGGGTGTGCCCCGGCGTGTGAAGAATCTTCAAGTTGAGGTCTCCGGGGAATGAGCTCTCGTCGCCTCTGAACCAGTGATCGACCGTGAAGGGTGCGAAGCTCAGCCCCAGCAGTCGGGGGACGAACCTGGCTTGCGCCTGCATGTACTGCCTCTCATCTTCGTGCATCGCCACCTTCACGCCGTACTTCTTCTGGATCTCGTGGACGGAGCCGCAGTGGTCCACGTGTGCGTGAGTGACTATTATCCAGTCCACGTCCCTCAGCTCGTAGCCGTCCTCGCTCATGAGCTCGACGAGGTTCCGGAGGTGGTCATGGTGCCCGGGGTCTACCAAGACCCTCACCCCGTCCTCGATGATGTAGGAGTTCGACGTGAACCCCGTCTCAGGGTAGTAGTACAACTTACTCCTCAACCTCAACTTCATCACCGCGTGAGACGCCCTTCAGCCTTATACCAAAAATAACTTTATAAAATACTCTCAGGTAAGCTAGGGTTGACTTCGTAAAGAGGTGTGGGCTTAAGGTCATGGCAGACCGCGAAGCCTACGTGCCAGACGTATTGGCAATAGAGGTTGGGGTAGCTAGGAGGCTCGTTGAAAGCGGAGTAGTGAGGGATAGGCTCGTAATACATCGAGCTATAATAAGCGAGCTCGAGAGGAAGGCGAAGTTCAACGACTTCGCGGGCTTAGAAGAGCTCTCGAAGCTCAGGAGGGCTTGCGAGGACAGGGCGGTCAAGATAGTATTTGTCGGCGAGGCCAATGGCGGCAAGAGGCCCTCCCCCGAGGCCCTCAATGAGATGATAAGGGAGCTGGCCCTCGACCTGAGGGGTGTGCTCATAACGTGCGACGTCGTCATGGCTAAGGTCGCTGAGGCAATGGGGATAAACGTGCTCTACGTGAAGCCGGAGGGCAAGATGAAGCTGGAGGAGTTCTTCGACAGCAGGACCATGTCAGTCCACTTGAAGGAGGGCGTGGTGCCCTATGCTAAGAAGGGCCAGCCGGGCAAGTGGGTCTTTGAGCCCATAAGAGAGCACCCGATGACCCGCGAGGAGTTGCAGACAATCATCGCCGAGGTCATGGAGATGGCCAGGAGCTCGCCGGAGGGCTTCGTAGAGGTCGATAGGGAATCCTCGACCATAGTACAGCTGGGTAGCTACAGGATAGTCATAACGAGGCCTCCGTTTTCGGACGGGCTCGAGGTGACGGCCGTTAGGCCGATAGCCAAGCTGAGGCTGGAGGACTACAACCTGCCTCCGAAGCTAATGGAGAGGCTGGACTCACACGCCGAGGGCATACTAGTAGCTGGGGCGCCCGGTATGGGCAAGAGCACGTTCGCTCAAGCCCTAGCCGAGTACTACAGGAGGAAGAACAAGGTCGTCAAGACAATAGAGGCTCCGAGGGACCTGCAGTTGCCGCAGGACATCACGCAGTACTCCAAAAGTGTTGCATCTTCGGAGGAGTTGCACGACGTCCTATTGCTCAGTAGGCCTGACTACACGATATTTGACGAGATGAGGGACACCGAGGACTTCAAGCTCTACGCGGACTTGAGGCTGGCTGGCGTGGGAATGGTGGGCGTCGTGCATGCGACGACGCCGATAGACGCCATCCAGAGGTTCGTCGGCAGGGTGGAGCTCGGCATGATACCCTCGATCGTCGACACGGTGATATTCATAAGCGAGGGAAACGTGAAGAAGGTGTACTCCATCGAGACCACGATCAAGATACCGCATGGCCTCAAGGAGGAGGACCTGGCCAGGCCCGTCGTCGTAGTCAAGGACTTCTTAACTGACGAGCCCGAGTACGAGCTGTACGTCTTCGGCGAGAGGACGTTCGTCGTCCCCGTGAAGCGGGGGGCCAAGGCGCCGAGCTCGATGGTCACGAAGGTGCTCGAGCACGTTATCGGCAGGGTCGCGCCGGAGTTCGAGCTGGAGATGCCGGAAGAGGGCGTGGCCTTCATCTACGTGCCCCGCCACTACTTGCCCCTAGTCATGAAGAAGTGCCGCAAGAAGCTCGACAGGATAGGCAAGCGCTTCGACATGCACATAGAGGTCAGGCCCATGGCTTAGAGGACAGCATTTCCCTCATCCTCGCCAGTAGCCTGCTCATCTCGTCCAGGAGCCTCAAAACCTCGGCCAGCTCCTTTTCGTCCACCTCGTGAGAGGGGGAGCTCCTCCTCCAGTATTCGTCGAGCTCTATCGCTAAGCGGATTAGCAAGCTGGTGAGGTCCACGACCTTGGGATCCACCTTAAACCTCGAACTCAACTCGGACAGGCCTCCCCATCTTCGAGGCCTCTAAGGCCAATTCGACACACTTGAGGGCCCTGTAGCCGTCGACCCCGCTGACGACGGGCCTCTCCGTACCCCTGATGGATTTGATGAAGTTTTCCAGCTCCAGCTTTAAGGGCTCGACCCACGGACCACATAGCTTGAATTCTCTGTCGCTAAGCTTCACTGAAACCTCTTGGCTCAAGTAGTCCAGCTCTGCCACTCCCTCAGTCCCCGTCACCTCCATGGTCCTGACCTTACGCTTCGTGAGCCACGAGGCTTCCACGTATCCCTGGACGCCGTTCTCCATCTCCATCATTATGTAGATGAAGTCCTCGTGGCTCGAGATCCTTGAACCGGCCATCGAGTACACCCTCGAAGGAGCGGAGCCGGCCAAGAGCATCGCGAGATCCACGTCGTGGATCGCTAAGTCGAGCGCGACCCCAACGTCCGAGACCCTCGAGGCGCCGCCTGAGACCCTCTTAGCCCTAATGGACATCAGCTCGCCGAGCCCGCCGCTTCTGACAAAATCGTGGAGCCTCCTGAACCCCGGGTTGTACCTCTCGATGTGCCCGACCATCAGCAACAAGCCCCTCTCGTCTGCCCTCCTGACAAGCGCGAGGGCCTCGGAGCTCTTAGAGGTTATGGGCTTCTCCACGAGGACGTGCCTCCCCATCTCCAGGGCTTTGAGCGCAATCTCGAAATGGGTCAACGTCGGGGTGCACACGGTGACAGCATCGCTCCTCTCAATAGCCTCACCTAAGCTGCTGGCAACCTTACAGCCGTACCTCTCGGCTATAGACTTCGCGGCCTCGAGGTTCACGTCGTAGACTGCCTCGACCACGACGCCTTCGAGCCCGCTCAGTACCCTGACGTGGTTCCTCCCCCAGAAGCCTACCCCTATCACCGAGATTTTAACGGGCTCCAAGGCCCCTACCCACCGCCTTGTACTTGAACCCAATTGAGGCGGCATCTCTTGGGTCGAGGACCCTCCAGGGATCCACAATCAGCGCTGGCCTCCTCATGCTGTCGTGGATGTCGCGGAGTAGCTTAGGCAACTCCTCTTTGAACAGAGTGTGCGGGATCGCCACGACGACGCAGTCCGCGTTTTCCACGGCCTCCTCCAAGCTCTCTTTTGCCTCGTAGCCCAAGTCCTTCAAGAGCCTTATCGGGACCAGAGGGTCGTAGACCCTGACCTCGGCCCCGAGGGCCTCGAGGTCGTCGCAGAGCACCTCCACGGGCGAGTAGCGGGGGTCGGCCGAGTCGGCCTTGAACGCCGCGCCCAGTACAGCGACCACCGACCCGCGAACCCTCTTCCCGCACTCCTCCAGCCCCTCGACTATGAGCTTGAGCGTGTGCTTGGGCATGAAGTCGTTGACGAGCCTTGCGGTGATTATGAGGCTCGGCCTCAAGTCCACCGAGAGGGCGTAGTCTATCAAGAAGTAGGGGTTGTGGGGTATGCAGTGTCCTCCAACGCCCAGCCCCGGCACGTGGAGGTGACAGAACGGCTGGGTGTTGGCCGCCCTCGCGACCTCGTCGTAGTCGATGCCGAGCTTCTCACATATAAGGGCCAGTTCATTGGCGAGGGCTATGTTCACGTCCCTATATACGTTCTCGGCCAGCTTGACCACTTCGGCCACCCTGAGCGAGGAGACCTTTATCACCCCACCCTTCGTGGTCAAGCCTATTATCGCTGAGGCCAGCTCAAGGCTCTTAGCGCCGAAGCCCGCCACGACCCTCGGATAGCTCTTCAAGTCTCTAATGACCCTGCCAGCCGAGGCCCTTATCGGGCTATAGGCCAATCCGAAGTCGACTTCAGCCCTCAGGCCCGAAGCCCCTTCGAGCGCTTCCCTGACCAGCCCCTCCGTGACCAGTGGGCCCACGGTGCTACACAAGATCACGAGGGTCTCCCTCTTCATGTGCCTGCCCACGCTGATCGAGGCGCTGTACAGGGCACCATAGTCAGGCCTAGCGTTGAAGGCCCTCGTAGGGACGACTATGAATATCACGTCGCTTGCCCCGACCTCGCTAAAGCTCGTGGAGGCCCTCAACCTGCCGAACTTGACCCACCTCTCCACCTCGCTCGAGAGGCCGGGCTCGTCGTCGAACCCCTTGCCAGCGTTTACTAACTCCACGACGCCTTCGTCGACGTCGACTCCCACGACCTCAAAGCCGACCTCAGCGAGCACGCACGCAAAAGGCAGGCCCATCCTCCCGAGGCCTACGACGCACGCCCTGAGCTCTCCGGACTTTGCCTTCTCGACGACCTCGCTCGGCGACAGGTTCAGCACGGCCATACAATCACCAGTAAATTTTAACTGAGTTTCTGTTAAAAAGAATATATTAAGATTTCCATGTCAAGCGTCGTGCAAAAGTTGAGGGAGCTCAAGCTGACTGAGTACGAGTCTAGGGTATACTGCGCTCTAGTCGAAGGAGGGGCCTTGACGGCGGAGGAGGTAAGCAAGGCGTCGGGCGTCCCCCTCACGAGGGTCTACAGCGTGCTCGAGAGCCTGCAGGCCAAGAACATGGTGGTCGAAGTGGCTGGTAGGCCTAAGAAGTTCGAGGCCCTGCAACCGAGGATCGCAATGAAGGGTTACGTCGCCCACATGAGGTCGATTATGGAGGGGGAGTTGCGCAGGCTCGAGGAGAGGGCCCGAGAGCTGTCCACGGTCTTGGAGTCGATCTACTGGAGCAAGAGGCTGGGCCCCAGCACCGCCGAGGTCCTGAGACAGCTGGCGAGCTTAGGCGAGATGGAGAGCTACACGAAGCTCATGATATCGACGGCCGAGCGCGAGGTGCGCATCTTGACCTATCTCTTCACATGGTTCGACGCGGTTAGGGAGGAGCTGTCGGAGGCCCTAAGGCGCGGAGTCGAGGTCAAGGTCTTGGCGCACGAGCTGAGCCGAACCGCATCGAGGAAGGTTCACGAGGCCAAGTCCGTGGGGGTTGAGGTCAGGGTTTACGCCGGAGAGCCCTATCCGATAAGGGGGACCATCGTTGACGACAGGCGCGCCCTCTTCATGCCATACATGACTGTCACGCCAGAGAGGCCCCTGCTCTCGCTACCGTATTACTCCGAGAACGTCGCAGTCGTGAGGATGCTGAGGGACGCCTTCAATTATCTGTGGTCGAGCTCTCGCGACTTGGAGGCCCGAGACCTATGAGGCTCTGGGTGGAGTATCTGACCCCGAAGCAACTCATGTTCTACTTGCCGGTGATCGAAGAGGCGAGGAGGAGGGGCTGGAGCGTATTAGTGACCACTCGCAGGTATAGGGAGACGGACTTCTTGGCTAAGAAATTGAGGGTCGAGACACAGGTCGTTGGCAAGTACGGCGGAGGAGACCTATACGGTAAGCTCGTGAGCGGCATAAACAGGATGAGGAAGCTGGTGCCGCTCGTCGAGAGGTTCAAGCCCGACGTCGCACTGTCCACCTCGCCAGACGCCGCGAGAGTAGCCTTTGGTCTCGGCGTGTCGCATGTCTTGGCCAACGACTCTCCACACTCGACCGCCGTTGCGAGGCTGACGGTCCCGCTGAGCTCGAAGCTCGTGACTCCTTGGATCGTACCGAAGGAGGAGTGGGTGAAGTACGGCATAGCCGCTGAAAACGTCATTCACTACAAAGCCCTAGACCCCGTCATGTGGCTAAAGCACCTATCACTACAAGAAAGGCTCGTAATACGAGGGCTCAGGAGGTTCAAGCACCTCGTGGTCGTGAGGATCGAGGAGGTTCAGGCCTCCTATATGATGATCGACAGGCCGACCATGGTCGAGGACTCCATCGCTGAGCTTGCTGAAAGAGCTCGCGACGCCCTCCTGTTCGTGCTACCCAGATACGCTTGGCAGATGAGGTACCTGAAGGAGAGGTTCAAGGGCTTGGGAAACGTTGTCGTCGCTACGAGGCCGGTGCACGGCCCCTCGCTATTAAGGAGGACGACCCTCTTCATAGGGTCTGGAGGGACCATGACCTGTGAGGCGGCCTTACTTGGGGTCCCGGCCTTCTCCTTCTACCCTAAGGAGCCCATACACGTGGAGCGCTTCCTTATAGAATTCGGCCTCTTAAAGAGGGTCAAAGGCGAGGAGATTCCAGAAGTGGCAGCTTCAGCTCTCTCCGAGATAGACGAGCTGAGGGCTAGGCAAAGAGAGTTGAGTGAGAGGCTCTGGAGTTTGATGGAAGACCCGTTGCCCAAGATAGTTGAGGTCATCGAGAGCCTTGGCCCCAAACCTTGAGCCTTCTCTTACGGCAGTAGACGGTCGCCTTGTACCACACGAAGAGCCAAGCTAAGAAGAGCGCACCACCGATCGCCAGCTGAAGCGCGTTGTTCACGAGCGAGCCCGTGGGGCCCTCCGCGGGTAGCTTCAGATTCACGACGACGGCGTTTATGATTATCAGTAGCAAGAGCATGAGGCCCCAGACCAGTACCATTACGCTGACTATGTCAATCGTGTTCTTTAGCGCCTTCATCTTATCACCGCCTCGAGGGCCTCACCTTTAAGGGCGGAGAGTCGTCAGCATGAAGCACGCGGTCGCCAAGGCCAGGATGAAGGAGAAGAACGAGAGCACAGCGTGAGCCTTGACTAGGTCCGGCTCGCGAAGTGGCCCCCTCGAGAGTATTAGGTTCGCCAGGGTCATGGGGGCCCCCTCGCTCCTGTTGGCCGCTATGACGTTGCCGCCTAAGACGACCGTGGGCCTCTCGGCTATCTGCCTCCTCTCCAACAGCCCCCTAACCGAGGCCAGTATGTAGAAGGCGTTCATTATCTGGGGCATGAGCGCGACTACTCCCACGACCTCCAGCCTCCCCAAGACGGCGATGGCGCCTATCCCGGCCCCCACGGCTAGGCTACCCACGTCGCTCGCGAATACCCTAGAGGGGTAGAGGTTGTACGGCAGGAAGCCCATGAGGGCCCCGAGCAACAGCAGGCACATGAACATGGCCTCCCACCTCCCTAAGATGATGGATGAAATTAGGAGCGCGAGCAAGCTGAAAATCGACGTGATCGGCATGACCCCGTTGAAGGTATCCATCATGTTGACGGCGTTCGCTGGCACGGCTATCGCGAACGGTAGCAGTGCCCAGTAGACTATCGTGAGCCTCAGCCTGCCCACGAAGGGTAGCTCGGGCCTCCCGATCGCAACCTCTGAGGGGAAGAGGAGCCACCCCACGACTATGGGCGCACACGCCATCACGGTCAAGAGGGTCTTCACGGTCCCCTTCAAAGTCCTCAGGTAATCCCACACCCCTATGGCCCCTGCGACCAATGTGCAACCCATAAAGACCACTAGGCAGACGTCGACCTCGAAGGATGCGAGGCAGTACGCCAAGAAGCCCATCAGGACTCCGAAGAGTATCCCCAGACCACCCATCTCCGGGACCGTCGGCTGGCCGTCCTTGTGCACGTCCCTCCCGACGAACCCTCTCCTCCTCGAGAAGTCCATGACCTTAGGCATTACGAGGAACGACGACAAGAAGCTGGCCAAGAAGACCAGGAGGCCCTTGAGCACCACGTCGCTAAGCACCGAGTCCATGGCCTCGCCTCCTGCTTACGAGGAGTTGCGGGAAGTCGGTCACTACTCCACGGACGCCCATGGACCAAAAGCGTTCGGCCTCCCCTTCATCGTTGACGACCCAAGCGTGGACGGAGACCCCCAGATCTCGGGCCTCCTCTAGTAGCTCAGGGTCCACGTAGTCCCTCTTCAGGAACAAGTGGCCGATCTCCTCGCGAAGGAGCCCCGAGAGGCTCAGCGGCCTCGCAGATAAGATTATCCCGGCCTCAACAAAGGAGGCCTCTCTCTTGATCATTAGCGGGATCCTGTGGTCGAAGGAGGAGACCACAACCTCTCCCTCCCCCGTTTTACTCAACAACTCCACTAAGCCCCTAACGGCCCTCAATTCCTTCACGTCCAGGACGATGATGGCCTTGCCAGCCACGACCTCCACGACCTCCTCTATCGTCGGCACCGTGAAGCCCTTCGCACGGCCCAGACCCCTTAGCTCGTCGAGCTCCACCTCGCTCACTAACTTGTCGACCCCTAGCACTCTCCACAGCGATTTGTCGTGAAAGGCCACGAGGGACCCATCCTTCGTAGTCCTTACGTCGACCTCTACTCCGTCCACCCCGAGCCTCAGCGCCTCGACCACGCCCTCTAAGCTGTTCTCAACATTAATTGAGGGCGCCCCTCTATGTCCTATGACTAGCCTACTCCTCAACCCTCACACCATCGCTCGTGGGCGAGATCTTGAAGGCCGTGGCGCCTACGGCCTTCAGGGCGGCTATGACCTCCTCCTCTCGCTGAGGAGCCAGCGCCACTACGCACCCGCCACCGCCGGCGCCCGTTATCTTCGACCCCAAGGCCCCTGCGGCTCTGGCGGCGTAGACCATCTGGGACAACTTGCTAGTCGAGACCCCCATTGCCTCTAAGAGGCCGTGGTTTATGTTCATTAGGCGCCCGACCTCCTCGACGTTACCGGATTCTATGGCCCCCCTAGCCCTCCTACTTACCTCCCCCACGGCCCTCATAACGTGGTCCAGCACCTCCGGGTAAGCGTCTTTCAACTTCTTCACTCTATCCACCATTTCGCCCGTGCTGGCCTCCCTGTTCACATAGCCCACGACTAGGCCCCTCAGCCCCTCTACCCCCTTCAACGCCTCGTAGATCTTCTCCCTCCTCGGGTCTATGTACAGCGCGCCGCCTACGGCGCTCGTCGTCGTGTCCATCCTGCTCGCCCTGCCTTGGACACTCAGCTCAACTTGGTACCCCAGCTCGGCGCACTCGTCCTTGCTGAGGTCCAGCCCCGCTAGCAACGAGTACGCCCTAACTACCGAGACCGCGACGGCAGCCGAGGTGCCCAGCCCAGCGCCAACTGGCATCTCCGAAGTTATGGTCATGTGGGCGCCGACGTTGACACCGAATCTGTCGCGGACGACCTCGACGGCCCTCTTCACGTAACTCAAGGCGGAGAGGACCTTGCTGGATTCCCCCTCCAGCGCTACTGAGCCGTTGGGCGTGAACAAGGCCTTAAACCCGGCGAGCACTAGATCCCTCGCCTCGACTCTTACGGCGCCATCGTCCCTCCTCTCCGCCCTCACCCTCACCCTCCTGTCTATGGCGACCGCTATCGCTGGCTCGCCGTAGACGACTGCGTGCTCGCCGAACAGGGTCACTTTGCCCGGAGCGGAGACGAGCACCAAAAGCCCAGCCCCTTAGCTTGCGTTCGCTCAGACAGATTTAGTGCTTAGGAAGACGAGATTTAAGCTAAATGGTGCTCACGAAGCTTAGATCATCAGCATGAAACTGGGAAAAGCTTTAAGAAGCCGGGGAATCGCGGACAGGAGAGGGTGGCCTTTAATTGTCGAGGGTAAGGCATCTGACGACATCGAGGTGGTAGTCTCAGCCGTAATATCCAACGACGGAAGGCTCCTCTTCATTAAGAGAGGCGAAAGGCCTCGAAGGGGCTACTACTCCTTCCCTGAGGGCCATCTTAAAAGTGGCGAGTCACCCCTAGCAGGCCTAGCTAGAGAGTGCAAGGAGGAAATAGACAGCGCAATCGAACCGCTGAACTCCAAGGTCTTGGTGTTAGAGGGGCCAAGCAATGCGGCTTTGCCAGACGATTACTTGGAGAGGTACTGGCCGCCCTCAAATGGGAAGTTCGGCCTTCACAGGTACGAGATCCGAGACCTCGCGTCCGTCGACGTCCACACGCGCACTACGGGCAAGAAGTACATCTACATACCCTGCAGGTTGTTAGAGCCCCCTAGGCAGACAGAGGCGGCGCTGGAGATAGTGTACATGAGGCCCGAAGAGGCCCTAGATCTTAAGCTAGAGGGCAAGCTTAAGCTCATGCCCACGACATCGCTGGTCTTAGCTCTGATGAAGCTAGGAGAATTCACTTTTTAAAATCCTGAGGGAAAGATAAGAAGCGAAGAGGGCTTATTGCCGCCATTACATGAGGTGTAAGGGCTTGGAGCTCAGCACCTTGGTAAGTCGTCTCAGATCATATAAGGGCCTCACGAGGAAGTCCTGCATAGGAGCGCTTGCCAAGCTCTTCAGCGTGGACTGCAAGTACGACGATGCGGGCTGGTTTAAGGTCGGAGAGGAATACGTGGTCGTCTCGTGCGATGGAATAGCAGAGGACCTCGTAAGGGAGGACCCCTTCCTCGCTGGCTTCTACTCAGTCTTAGTTAGCGTGAACGACGTGGTGGCCAAAGGCGCTAGGCCGATAGGCTACGCTGGCACGATAGCATCGAGCGCTCACTCCGTCAGAGTAGAGGTGGTCAAGGGCTTGAGAGAGGCCTTGAGGCTTTACGGCTTGGCGTTGCTCAAGATGCACACCCACCCCGACACTACGTACGACGCTGTTGACGGTTGCGCCGTCGGCGTTGCTAAGAGGGTCATCCCGAGTAGTGCGGCGAGGCCCGGCCAGAAGATAGTTCTCGCGGTAGACCTAAACGGCTCTAGACGCTCTAAGGGGTGGGTCTACTGCTTCGACTCTGCTCATGGCAAGTCGCCTGAGCAGGTCAAAAGGTTGATAGATGCCATGGTATCGATAGCTGAGAGGGGTCTAGCCTCCGCCTCTAGGGACGTAAGCGCTCCCGGCGTGCTGGGCTCTCTGGCGATGCTATGCGAATCGAGTGGTGTCGGGGCCGCAGTTCGCCTGGACTCGATACCAATGCCTCGAGACGCTGATCTAGAGCTTTGGCTCAAGAGCTACCCATCGTTCGGCTTCATACTCGCAACGGACAGTCCTCAAGAGTGTGTCCAGACGCTCAGGGAGCACGGCTATGCGGCTTCCGTCGTGGGCGAGACCACCAGTGACAAGAAGGTCGTCGTAGAGTTGGGCCCGTCGAGAGAGGTCTTCATGGATCTCAACAGGGAATCCGTCTTCCACGGAGCGTAGCGCTCAAGTGCCGCAACGAACGTGCAACCAAGCTATTCATCTTGCCCATCGGTTGAACGAGGTGTAAGTAAGGCCTCCTCGGCGGTGGCCCATGGCGTGGATAGGCTTCCCGCTTTGGCTTGGCGATAAGGATAAGTTCGTGTCCAAGGTCAGCGAGGCGCACGAAGCGGGCTTCGACTACATCGAACTGAGCTTTGACTACCCTTGGCCCATACCCGACGAGGAGACGCCGAGGAAGATAGCAAGTTGCGCACGCGACGCAGGCCTGGATGTGGCGATCCATGGGAGCTGGAGGGATGTGAGATTGGCGTCGCCAGTCAGCGAAGTCAGGGAAGCCTCTCTAAGCTATGTCTCAAGGACTTTTCAAGTAGCTCAGAGACTTGAGCCTAAATACGTCGTACTTCACGTCTCCACGGACCAAGCGGTGAACGAGGTGAAGGACCTTGAGCCGCTGGTCGCTGAGGCAGCCATGCGATCGGCCCGAGAGTTGATGGGCCTAGCCTCCAAGCTCGGGATGACATTGTTTTTCGAGAACGTCCCGTCGTCGTTCTGCTCCTCAGTGGAGCACGTGAGGAAGCTGATTTCGAGCGTAAGCGAGGCGGGTGTTTGCCTCGATATCGGGCATGCCTGGCTCCAAACGCTGAAGTCTGATGAGGAGAAGAAAGCGAGGATCGAAGATGTGGTGGACAAGTGGATCAAAGAGCTTGGAAGTAAAATCCAAGCCGTGCACGCGCACGACTGCTTAGTCAAGGAGGGGAGGATTCAGGAGCACGTGGTCCCGTCGCTCGACTCTTCGTCGATAAGGTCCCTCTCAAGGTTTAGGGAGAGGGGCTTGAAATTGCGTTTCGCCGTCTTGGAGGTCTTTAGGAGGCCTGACGGCAAGGAGGCGAGCCCGAGAGACTTAGCGAAGCTCGTGGAGCACGTGAGAAGAGCCCTGTAGCTGAGACACGACGTCGGGGTGCAAACTATTAGAGCAAGCTTTGAGCTATAAGATAAAGGAGGACGTGAGTGAGCTCGGAAAGCCGAGGGAACTCGGGCCCTGAGCACGTAAGGCTGGAGTACGACCGTGGTACGATAGTTGTCAAAGGGCTGACGCAGGAGATCCCGCCGCTGAAGTGGGATCCAAGGGCCAAGTGCCTGCGGGCGCTGGCCTACAAGTACCTCGAGGTCAAGAGGGCTCTCGAGCTGCTGGGCATGGAGTTCGAGGACCGCGTGCTCTCGCCGATTAAAGGCTCGATCGGGACGGTCTCGCTTAAGCCCTTGAGGGACTATCAAGAGGAGGCCGTGGAGGCATGGCTCAGAGCAGGCAAGAGGGGGATAGTAGTGTTGCCGACGGGGACTGGCAAGACGATAATAGCAATCAAGATAATAGCGCAGGTCAACGAGCCCACCCTAGTCGTCGTGCCTACGCTGGAGCTCCTCGAGCAGTGGAGGCTAGAGCTCTCGAAGGCCCTCAACGTAAACGTGGGTGTCGTGGGGGGAGGCTCTAGGGAGCTCTCCTTCGTGACCGTGTCGACGTACAGCTCCGCGTACCTGCACGCAGAGGAGATGGGGGACAAGTTCAAGCTCTTGGTCTTCGACGAGGTGCATCACTTACCCAGCGAGAGCTTCAGGCAAATAGCCCTCATGAGCGCGGCCCCCTACAGGCTCGGCCTGACGGCGACCCTGGAGAGAGAGGACGGCAAGCACGTGGACCTCTTGGACTTGGTCGGCGACGTGGTGTACAGGAAGAGCGTCTACGAGATGAAGAGCAAGCACCTAGCGGACTTCGAGTTGGTCAGGGTCTACGTCGAGCTCACGGACGACGAGAGGGGGGAGTTCGAGAAGTTGTACTCGATGTACAGGGACTTCTTAGAGAGGAGGAACTGGAGGCTCAGGTCCCTCCAGGACTTCAGGAAGCTGATTATGGCTAGCGGGCTCAGCAGGGAGGCTCGGAGGGCTTTGATGGCCTGGCGAGACGCCAGGCTCCTCATCCTTAACTCCGTCTCTAAGCTTGACATACTGAGGGACTTGCTGAGGAAGCACCAAGACGACAGGATACTGATCTTCACAGAGCTCAACGAGACCGTACGGAAGATATCTAGGACGTTCTTGATCCCGGAGATAACCTACAAGACAAGCTCCAAGGAGAGGGCGTCGGTTATGGAGCTCTTCAAGAAAGGGATCTACAGGGCGGTCGTGACAAGCAGGGTTCTCGAGGAGGGCGTGGACGTCCCCGACGCGAACGTTGCAATAGTCCTAAGCGGGACCGCGAGCAGGAGGTCGTTCGTTCAGAGGCTGGGGAGGATACTAAGACCTGCGCCCGGGAAGAAGGCTGTTTTGTACGAGGTCGTGGTCAAGGACACCCCTGAGGTGGCGATATCGAAGAGGAGGCGCAAAGGGCTGGTAGGAAGCTGATGTTGCCCTCCGAGCTCCTGAGGGTCAAGAAGAAGGGCAACAAGATAATGCCCAGCTTCGCCAGCCTCGACTACGAGAACGAGTATGCTTCGTCGCTCCTCATCGACGTGTACAGCGAGCACGTCGGCAAGACCCTGAGGGAGTTAGAGGAATCGGTTAAAGAGATTGAGGACCAGCTCGAGGACTTGGACTACCACCCGAAGTTCGTCAGGGGGCTCATAGAGCTCCTTAACAGGGCTATAGTGACGGAAAGGCCAGCGACAAAGGTACCGCCCGACGTGGCCAGAAGGACTGTGTTCTCCGTGTCGTCTGAGAGGGGGTTCGCCATCACCGACCGGGACAGGTTCGAAATTCTTAGTGAGGCAGCTTGCAGGCTCGGGGTATCAGTCGAGGACTTGGTCAAGGCCTTCGAGGCGAGCTACGAGGGCTCGGAAGTGATAGTCGACTTCAAGGCCCCAGAACCCGTCGAGCTCTTGAAGCAATACAACTTGTCCCTTCTCCAGACCCTGATGTTCAAGGCAACGTCCATGACGATAATAGCCAACATGACCGGGGCGGAGGCGAAGAGCTTGCTCAGGACGATCAAGCGGTTCGGCCTCATGTACATGGCCGACAAGGAAGGGGGCCCCTTGAAGATACACGTCGACGGGCCGGCCTCGATCCTGACCCAGACCAGGAGGTACGGCACTAGGATGGCCAAGGTCTTGCCAGCAGTCCTCCACTTAAAGACTTGGAGAGTAAGGGCCGAGATAATCCACATGGGCAAACGCTACACTCTAGAGATCGATGAGCGCTACGGCAATCTGTTGCCTAGCAAGCCCCCGATAGAGGAGGAGTTCGACAGCCTCGTCGAAGAGGAGTTCATGTTAAAGTTCAGGGCCTTCAGCATGGGCTGGGACATCGTCAGGGAGCCCGAGCCCCTCGTGGTCGATGGAGCGGTCTTCATACCAGACTTCGCCTTGAGCAAGGACGATATGAAGATCTACTTGGAGATAGTGGGCTTCTGGACCCCGAGCTACATAGAGAAGAAGCTCAAGAAGCTCAGCAACGTCAAGGACGTGATGATAGTGGCGGTGGACAGAAAGCTCTCCTGCGCTAAGGAGGTGAGCCTATCGCTCAAGGAGTTGCCGAACATCAAGCTAGTGGCCTTCGAGGACAAGTTGAAGCTCTCGGACGTGTTGCCAGTGCTGCGAGAGCTCGAGAGACGCAGAGCCGTCGCAGTGCACGAAGAAAGCCCGCCGAGGTTGGCTAGTGAAGAGGAGCTCCGCGCGTACCTCTCGAAGATAGAGGAGGAGCCCTTGAGGAGGGTCCTCGAGGTTCTGAAGGGCTTCGGCGTACAGGACGTACACGAAGCTCAAAGGATCCTGAAGAAGCATGGGCTCGTGATCGTGTGGAAGAGCCTCGATCAGTCGGAGGCCATAGTCAAGAGGCTTTATCGCTAGAAGACCTCCTCCGCCCTCCTGACCATCTCCTCCTCTTCCACCAGCTCCTTCAACTCCGCTCTCTTGGCCTCCTTTGCCTTGATCCACCTCTTGACCGAGCTAGCGGTGACGCCCCTCCTCTTGCCCTCGTGCTTGTCTATCAGCACCGCGACGGGCATCCTGACCCACTCGCCAAGCAGTATGGCCTCCCCCCTCTCGAGCGTCGGCAGCGCGGCGAGCATCTCGTCCGTCAGCCACTCGCTGTACTGTTTGACGTAGGCCTGGTCCTCAGGCTGCACGATCTTTAACACGCACAGGCTGTTCACCTGGCTCAGCACGTTCGGGTCGATGCCCTTGGGCCTCTGGGAGACTATCACTAGGCCGACGCCGTACTTCCTGCCCTCTCGAGCTATCCTCTCGATCGCCTGCTTGGCCGCACCATCCGAGTCGCTCTTGAGATACAAGTGCGCCTCCTCAACGACTATGAGGGTCGGCAGGAGCCTACCGGACATAGCCCTCTGGAGTACTTGCCTGCATATGTACGACACCACCTCGTCCCTGGCGACGTCCGGCAAGAGGGAGACGTCGACGTCGACTATCGTCCCCGGCTCGAGCAGGTCCACCGGGTCCACCACGTCAGTGCTATAGACGTCGTACTCCACTATGCTCTTCTCGAGCTTCAAGAGTATGCTGTCGAACACGTCTCGCTTGGCGAGTGAAGAGCTGGAGTCCCTCATCTTCATTATCAGCGCGTAGAGCGCTTTAAGGTACCTCCTCCCACTAGAGTCCTCCACCTCGACCTCGAGCTCCTTGTCGGCTCTCTGGATCAGCTCGGCTATCCTCTTCTCGGCCTCGGCCCTCTCGCTGCCGCCCTTCAAGTAAAGGGAGTTGAGCTCCCTAATCGCCTTCCTGAGCAGGTTCCTCTGCTTGGTGGCCGCCGCCTCCGGTATCAGCGTCGAGGCCAAGACCACGGGGCTTACCTTGAGCGGGTTGACCTTTGCCTCGAAGTGTACGAGCTTGACGTCCTTGGAGGCGACGTCCATGTCCGAGTACTCTCCGTGGCTGTCGATGATTACCACTTGACCCCCGAGGCCCGCGACCCTGTCTACGAGGATGGCTACCAAGTTGCTCTTCCCGCTGCCAGTGCTCCCCAAGACGGCCAAGTGCTTCGACAACACAGCGTCGATGTTAACCTTGACCTCCACATCCCTGTGAGACCTCAGCGCTCCTATCCTGACCCAGCTCGAGAGAGGGGAGTCGGAGTACAGCTCGGTGAAGGCGCCGTAGCATATCGAGAAGGCCTCCTCTAGGACCTCTTTCGAGGCTTGGTAGACGGGGGTTCGAGGGGGTATCGGAATTTGGGGCCTCCGCTTGGCAGTTAGGTCCACGACTGGCGACGCCCTCACCACTATCTTCAGCGCGCCGCTGGCCTTAGCGTACCTGGCCATTATCTCGGCCTCCTTGGAGTCGAAGACCCTAGTAAATGCCTCGTCTACGGCCTCCACCCCAGTGACCACCATCACGACCTTCAAGTTGCCTGCCTCGGCGTAGAGGTAGCTCGCAACTTGAGGGACCTCGTAGGCGATTATGTATGTCTCGTTGGGCGTCGACTTGGCGACTAGGCCTATCTCCTTCAACTAAGGACCTCCCTTAGAGCCTCTCTACCAGAGGGGAATCTGATGCCTAAGAGAGATAAGGCCCTCCTCAGAGTAAGAGCCTTCAGCTTTGCGCTGTTGTGGGCTACCAATAGGGGCACGGGGTAGCCAGCTGGCGACACGCTACTTAGCCTCGCCACTACGTTGCGTACTTCGTCCTCCGAGCACGCGCCTGGTACCTCTATCTTCAACAAGGGGCCGCTGTCCGACAGCCTCGCGTAAGAGACTGTCACGGTCTTGAGCCTAGGGCTGAGGGGCAAGCTTTCGAGCTCCTCGAGATCCTCATCGCGTAAGTTATAGAGGTCGACTATTTTGACGGACTTCGGCTTGCTATAGCCCTTCGGCATCGAGCTGAAGAGGATCATGTCTGGCAGATCCCCTCCGCTGTAAATGCGGCTACCGCTCCTCTTCGCTACGAAGACCATGCAACCTGTCTCGGCCATCTCAGTCAGTCTCTCGCACATGCTGTCCGCGATGCTGGGGAACTGGGGGCTCCTGTGCAAGACGGCCTTGTGCACGATGAGCGAGGACAAGCTGCCGTCGAAGAGCACCACAGGCTCTTTATTGCGCCTTATCGATCCCTCCAAGGCCCTCGACGCCGTTATGACCTCTAAATACGCCATCACGGCCTCGGCGTGCTGTCGAGCTAAGTCGTCGCTTGTGGTCTCCAGTAGCTCTGACCTGGAGCTCTTGAAGCTCCCTATTGATGGGGCTATGGCTATGGCCCTAGCTAGATAGAAGGTGGAGAACGCGAGAGGCCTCATGAGGAAGCTCCCGTCAACGCCTATGAACTCGCGGTCCTCTCGTTGCCTGAGCTCCTCCATCTTGACCCAATAGTCCGAGGCTCTCTCGACCATCCAACGCTCGACCCTCTTAGCCCCTCTAAACCTCTCGAAGGCCTTTTGTATCTCTAAGACGTCCTCCTCCCATATCGACATCAGTACTCCTCCACGATCGATATCCCGCCATCCTTTTTAACTCTGTATACCTGATCAGCCGCCTCGGCCACCTCCGGGTCGTGAGTCACGACTATCACTTGGGGCACCTCATCTGCTAGCTCCCTCAGCGCTCTCACGAGCTCCCTCCTCCTGTCGACGTCCAAGTTCGCCGTGGGCTCGTCGAGTATCACCAGCTCGACCTCCCTGTTGCTGAGGGCCTTCGCCAAGGCGAGGCGGATCGAGAGGGCTAAGACGGCTTTCTCGCCCCCGCTCAGGCTTTCTATGCTCATCTCCTCGCCCTTGGTTACGACCTTGAGTCCTAGGTCCTCGTCGAACTCCACCTCGAAGTCCATGCCGAATCTCGACAAGTAATTGTTCACCTCGCTCTCGAGCTTCGCCCTGTAAGCCCTGCGGAGGCTCTTGGCTATGAGCCCGTCCTTCCCGAACACCTTGCCTCTCAGGAAGTCTAAGAATTCTAGGAACTTCCTCAGCCTCTGGGCCTCGCGCTCGGCGCTCTCGGCCTTCATGCAGAGGTCCTTCAGCTCCTCGACCCTCTTCTTGCAACCCTCGATGTTGCCCTCGATCCCCGCCAGCCTGCCCCTGTACTCGGCCAGCTGGGCCCTCACCTTGTTGCCCTCCTCCACGAGCTTCCTCCGCATCTCTACCTTCTTCCTGAGCTCCTCAACGGTCCTTTCGACCTCCACGATCCTCTTCCTAAGCCCCTCTCCTAACTTCTTCAGGCCCTCGATCTGAGCCTTCATCTCCTCCTCTTTAGAAGAAGCCCTCTTGAGCTCCTCCACTCTGCCCTCGGCCCTGCTCACGAAGTCCAGCACCTGCTTCACGACCCTCGCGGCCTCTCTTGGCGAGTCCACGAGCTCTAGCAACTTCCTGAGCTCGGAGAGGAGGTCGTCGCTTAGCTCGTGGCTCAGGACCTCCTCCAGCACCCTGTTCGCGTCCTTCGTCAGCTCAACGAGGGTCCTCTCCTCTTCCTCCCTCCTCCTCTCCTCCTCCCTTAGGGACGAGAGCTCGTCCGCAAGCCCGACGACGTTGAGCTTCTCGACCTTGTGGAGCAAGTCCCTTTCACGCTCCAGCGACTTCGAAAGTCCTTCGAGCTCTGAGACTGCCTTGCTCAGCTCGTTCTCCACCTTCTCTCGGACCCTACGCTTCGCCTCCTCCGTCAGCTCAGCACCGCACAGAGGGCACTCATCCCCGCTCTTCTCGAGGCTGGCGAGCATCGCCTTCTTCTCCTCAACGGCCGCCCTCAAGCTGCTGACCATGCCCTCTTTCGACTCGACTCCCGCCTTGAGCCCCTCGTATGCCCTCAATATCGAATCGACGTCGAGCGGGCATTGTAGGATGCTGGACAAGAGATGGACCCTTTGCGCGATCCTGTCTCGAAGCCTATCCAACGTCTTCCTCATCTCCTCGAGCCTCAGGTAAACGACTGAAGCCCTCTCCAGCCTGTCTTGCAGGGCCTGGAGTTGCTCCTTCAGCGCCAAGGCCGATAGCAAGGAGCTGGCCTCCCTCTTCAACGCGCTCAGGCGATCGGCCTCTTCCTGGAGCCTCTTGACCTCCCTCTCGACGCCTTCCAGGTCACCCTTGAGCTTGTAGTACTCCGCGACCGCCTTGTTGAGCTCTTGTTCCACGGCCTCGGGGATCTCGGCCAAGGCCCTCTCTACGTAGGAGAGCCCCTTCTCTAAGGCCCTCAGGTTCTCGAGAATTTTGTCCCTCTCACCCTCAAGCCTCCTGAGCTCCCCCAGCTCCCTTTCCAACTGCCTCTTCAGGCCCTCTAGCTGGGCCGCCTCGCCCTCAAGCCTCACGAGCCTCTTCTCATACTCGCCCCTCTCCTCCTTCAGCGCCTCGGCCACGTCGTCGAGCTCCTTGAAGCCCAGCGCCTTCATCAAGTCCTCTCTCCCGCTAGCCGTCGTGAAGCTCTCTAGGACGCTCTCGAGCTCCCCTTGCCTAACCATCACGGTGTTGAGGTATGCCTCCTTCCTGGGTATGCCGAGGACCTCTAGGACCTTCTTGTCGACGTACGATGCCTGAGTCGCCACGAGCCTGTCTTCCTCGTACAGCCTGTCGACGGCCCCTCTCTCGATGAACCTTTCAACCCTAAACCTCTTGCCACCCACGCTGAAGGAGAGCTTGACCGAGGCCGACTTGGCGCCCATGCGCTTTAAGGAGTCCTTAGTCCCGCCCCTCATGTTCCTGAAGCTGTCTTGGAAGAGAGCGAAAACTATGCCCTCTATGATGGACGACTTGCCAGCGCCATTGGGGCCGATGATTGCCGTCAGCCCCTTGCCGAAAGCTATGTCGGAGCTCCTGTGGGAGAGGAAGTCCCTGAGCTCAATTCTCTCTATTATCACGTGCCAGCCACCCTAAGATCGTCGAGCTCTTGGCCTTAGTCGGATGAGGAGCGGCTTTCGAAGGCCTAGAAGGAGCCTTCTCGCTCGACGGCTGGAGAGATACCTTTAGCCAGTCCCCTGAGTTGTATAACCTCTCGAGCTCTGCGTGGAGATCCCCGGACTTGAAGGCCCTGTAGAGCTCCACCACCACATTGCCCACGTCCGGGAGAAGGGAGTTTATCACCTCCTCGACCCCACCGAACGAGGCCCTGCCGGGCGATGGTAGCGACACCTCGAGCTCCTCGATGGAGATGAAAGTCCTGAGGCTCACGCCCTCCAGCTCCTCCTTCACCTTGTCCAAGTCCTTTCTCTTGACGCCCACGCCCTTGACCGTCAGGTGGATCAGCGGCTTCAGCTTCATGGCCCTCGCCTGAGAAGCTATCTTCGCCACCAAGCCCTTGATTTCGTCGAACGCGACCTCGGCCACGATCCTGGGCCTCACGCCCTCCAGCCTCTGAAACTCGACCCTGACCTCGTCCCCGCTCAAGTCGACGATGCAGAACCCCTTCCCGGCGTCTGTCAAGTCGTTCAGCGATATTATCTCGCTAGACCCCGGGTAGGCGGCTACAGAGCCGTGCACCTTGAAGGTCTTGAATATGTGGTAGTCGCCGAGCGCGTAGTAGCTGAAGCCCTCGGGGACCTCGTTTATAGACAGGTCGCCGAGGGGCGAGACCTCCTTTAAGAGGACGTGCATAGCCAAGACGCTCTTCTTAGTCAAGGGCCTCAGGCCCTGCAACTTCTCCTTCAACACCTGCCTCCTTGCGTAATCCAGCCCGACGATGCTGTAGTCCCCGCTCACGTAGGGCCTGTCCGATACGTGGATCAGCAAGCCCACGTCCTCGAGGACCGAGGTCGGCGCCAGCGCTTGGGTCTTTGGCCTATCGTGTTGCCCCATCACGTAGAGGAACGGTATCCCCCGCTCCTTGAGCACCTTCAAGGCCCTCATGGCCGACCTGTAGGCTTGGGGCGGGGGGTTGGGGGAGTGGAAGAGGTCCCCTGAGTGCACGACCGCGTCGACGTGCTCCTCGATGACCTTAGACACCACCTCTTCGAAGCAGGCGTATAAGTCCCTCTCCCTCTCGACGAGCCCGTACTGCCTGTAGCCTAGATGGCTGTCGCTGACGTGCGCTATCAACAACCTCCCTCGCCCTCGGGGACAAAAGTAAAAAGGAGCTCACTCAACGCATTGCTCCACTGTTACTGCATCGATTCTCCAGCGATATAAAGATAGTCTAGCCCGCCAGCGCTCTAGCCCTCCTCAGCGCGAGGACAGCGGTCGCACCAACGCATATTAGCACCAAGACCGCCGTCAGCAGGCCCAGGTCTAGAGCCGTTGCGAGCCCAGCCTGTCCCTCGGGTCCCTGAGTCGGAACGCTCTCCGCTTCCTTGCCCGTGACGGCGATCTTCGCGCTGGCCTGTGACCCTCGATAAAACGCGTTGCCTCCCCAAGATGCTCGGACGATCCAGGTGCCGTTCTCGTCGGCCACGAAGCTCACCTCGAAGCGCCCGAGGGCGTCGGTGAGGGCCGTGTAGGGCGTCCTCCTTCCCGAGGGGCTCTCCACCAAGATTTCGACGTGCACGTTGGCCAGCGCTGGCTCTAAACGCCCTTCGATCTTAACGGAGGAGCCCTTCGTAGAGGTCGACGGGGCGTAGAGGATCATGGACGTCTCGGCCCGGCAGAGCTCGAAGCTCTCGTTCAAGAGCTCCACAGCATATGTCAGCGAAGTCTCGATGCGAGGGCTTCCGCCGACGTACTGCAAGCTGAGGGGCACGGGGCTGAGCTCGAAGCCGCCGACGTCCGTTGGGTCCTCGCCCCACGTGAGGATTATGTGGCGCAAGGGCGTCATGCCAAAGAGCTCGTAGCTCTGGGTCTCAACTGGGATCCAAGAGTAGTCTTGGACGAAGAACTGGGCCCACGCGTGGAGCACGTCGACCCTGTGCACGGCGTTTGGCTCCAAGCTCAATAGGCCGAAGCCCTTGACCACCCTCGCCGGCACGCCCATGGCCCTGCACAGAGCCGTGAAGAGCCTCGCGTACTGCTCGCAAACGCCTCTACCGCTCTCGTACGCCCCCAGGGCGCCAACACTCGGAGGAGTCGAAGGGTCGTACTTGAGGTGATCGACAACGAACTTGAGGACCGCGAAGACCTTGTCCATCGTGTTGTTGAGGCCATCTGCGAGGCCCTTAGCCGTAGCCACTATTAGGGGATGGTCAGATTCAACGTAGCGCGAGGGCTTCAGATACCTCTGGACATCTGCTGGAGGGCCTCGACCATCATTGTGATCCAAGTACCTTACGCACCTCACGTCGACCACGTACTTGGCGGTTATAATCACCTCCCCTCCAGCTGGCACCTCGAGGTTCTTGAACACCGCGTACGTGTTTCCGTGGCCGTCGACAACGAAGTCCTTGGGCGCTAAGTTGAACAGGGGTCCCTCGACCACGGATTGATAGGGCCTAAGGCTCGGCACGACCGCTAGGTACAGGCTCGAGACCTCGCACTTATCACGGCGGTCTTGATTTATCACCTTAACAGTCTCCGTGATGTTATAGCGGATCACAGGGCTGAGGCCATTGAGCACCTTAAAGAACGTCGTAGACGCGGCCCTCTCGCCCGTAGCTCGATCCACGACCTCGGCCACGACCATGTAGAGGCCTGAGAAGGCATAGGAGTCGTAGCTCAAGTTCAAGGGAGCCCACCACGCCAACCTCAACGTCGGGGACGTGAGCTGATCGCGGTAAGCCTCGTTGAATCGCTTGAACGTTAGGCCGAGGGGGTTGACTATCGTCAAGTTCAGCGAGACGTCGTACGAGTACATGGCGTTCGCGCCGTGGCCTCGAGCCCACACCTCGACGTAGACGTACGGCACCTCGCCCACGTTAAAGGTGCAGTTGGCCCTCTCCACGTAGGCCCCGAGCTTGCTGACCTGCTCGCACACGAGGAGCCTCTCTATTCGAACGCTGTTGCTCTGAGATGCGCAGGGTTGCGGACTTGGAAGGGCTAGGGTCGAGAGCGCAACAAGCGCAAGCCACAAAAGCAAGACCTTGGACCTCAAAGACCCCACCTTGAACGGCCGTCGAAGCGCTCGCTATCTCAATTCGTACTCGCCCAAATATAGCTTGACCCTAATGGAGCCCAGCTCATTCTTAAAGGCCTGTCAGTCATCCGAGCCCGAACCTTAACAAAGCTCAACGTCGTAGAGCTTCTCGAAGTTCTCTATGAAGACCCTCTCGACCACGTCTCTGATGGCGTCGTGGCTCCTCTTCAAGTGGAGGTGTATCGGGCAATCTAGGTCTTTGGCCAGTTCAAGCGACAGATCAAGGATCCTGTCGCAGGCGTCCAAGGCTTGCTTGGGGATCTTGTAGTGTGGCCTGCCGACCTCCCCGAGCCATATCGCCAAGCCCTCTTCGACGTAGCGAGCCGCCAGCTTCATCGCTCCTTCGACTATCTCGAGAGCTCGCCCAGCTCCAAAGCATTCAACTGGCATCACTACCTCGACTGGGTCGTTCGGCAGTTTCCGAGTAGTTAACTTTTTATAACTCTTATGGGTATACTCAATTTGTGGAAGTCATCCTAGGAGTCCCCTTCGGCTACGAGCCTAACGAGGAGGTCAGGAAGCTCCTAGAGGA
>Ga0080004_1129478_pt1 | contig 33991 bp, 29 predicted proteins | sample WasSprMetagenome_FD_69207 | JGI IMG/M metagenome (GOLD analysis project Ga0080004, IMG submission 69207) | Sulfidic aquatic microbial communities from Washburn Spring, Yellowstone National Park, USA - WS (SPADES assembly) (version 2) | ecosystem: Environmental > Aquatic > Thermal springs > Hot...
CTTCACCTTCACATGCCTACCTTTCATGCCGCCCGAGATCTTCCGCAAATCGTTAGCGTGATAGACGCTCATCGAGCGGCACTCTACCCTCGGCTTATAAGCTTAGCTGTACCGCGAGCGCCAACCTGCTCCAACAGCGCACTATTTAGCGCGCGCCACCTGTTACCCCGTCCTAGGTGCAGGGCTACTGTTTTTCTCGTTGACGGGTATGACTTTGCTCGCTGTTGGTATGAAGCTTCGTACTCTCACTTGCGCTGGCGCGCGCGACCGGGCGCAGGAGCTGCTCGAGGGATTGGAGGGGGTGAGGGAGCGCCTACTGGCAGCCTTCCGCAGCGCCGCCTCTCTTGCTACATACCGCGAGGCTTCCAAGGCAGTCGAATTCTCGGCCTTCGACAGCAGCGCTCGCGCGGTCGAGGAAGCGTTCAGCGAGAAGCTGGCGGAGCTGGCGCGCGACCCCGCTGGCGCCGACTGGAGGAGGATGCTGGAGAAGTTCCACGAGACGTACGACGCCCGCTACGTTGGCTACGCCCTCGCCTGCGCGGCGGTCACCGGGGAGCTGGAGTGCGCGTCAGCGCTAAAGTGGTTCATCGAGAAGTGCAGCGGGGACCCCGAGAGAGCTCGCGCGTGGTGGGAGGCGAAAGAGCTCGAAACCGAGATGGTTGCGCTGCAGCAGCTTTTGTCGAGCGTGGAAGAGCGCGCTTGGGAGCTGCGGGCTGGCGCGCTGGAGCCGGGCGAGTCGCTCGCGCTGAGCCTCGAGTGGGAGCGCGAAGCCGCGAAGCTGCGCGAAGAGGCGAAAGCGCTGCTCGAAGCGGTCGAGGAGCTGCGGTCGAAGGTCGACGATGCGATCCTGCGCGACGACGCCAAGCGGCTCGCCGAAGCTCTACGAGAGCTGGCGGAGCTGGAGTAGAGCGCCGATCCGAAAATATAAATTTAAATACCGTAGCGCGCCGCTAGCTCGATGGAGCTGGTTGAGGCGAGGGCGCACCTCGAGAGGAGGCTCGCCGAGCTCATGAGCACGAGATCGATCTCTTCAAACTAACCCTTGCACTCATCGAAGAGGCACTCGCGCAAAAGAGCGCAAGGAGGTCCCCGTGCCGCGCAAGGACACTGCGCGTGCAACTATCTCCCTGAGAGCGCCCCAACCGGGGGAGGCGGTGGAGCGCGCGGCGCTGGAGCTGGCCGCGAAAATGGCGCTGGGGGACCGAAGTAGGAGGAGCTGGCAGAGATCCTGAGGCTACTGGCGGACCGGTAGCGAGCATTTACATGCCGTATCGCGCGTTCAAGGTGCGTTCTCACGCCAGCGTTCGTTGCGCGCCGGCGCTGGCCGCGAGCTTCAACAGCTGCTCCACCTCTGCAAGGTTCCTGCGCCAAACCTCATAGCCTTTTTTATCTAGCTCTCTTACACGCTCCACTAACTCTCCGATCCTCTCGGTTTCCAAGCATTTGGTATAAGTGGGATCTTGGATATCCTGCCAAAAAATTTTCAAAAGCAAGTAGAATAGAAGCCCGTTGATCTCCACGAAGTCTCTCAAGAAGGCGTCAAGTCTTTCTGGGATCGGCTCTAAGGGGAACAAATCCTTATTGAAAAGGAGCCGCATCGCCGTTTCGGTGCTCAACGGGCGGACGCGATGGACGTACTCCGAAAGCGCCGCGTAAACACCCTTGATGAACTCATGCGTCTTGTCATCGATAATTTTCCAACTTTCTAATTGGTTAAGTAAACTAATAAATGAAAATTTAGGATTGAAATCTTTCAGTTCAGTATCTATCGCTTCTAGAATTTCAGAAGAACGCTCAACTCTCCTTTCACCGTACTTTTCCTCTAAGTATCCTATCAGTTCCTTAAAGCTTGGAGCTTCCTTGCCGCCGTAGGCGAAGCCTCTCATGCTGATTAGCACTTTGGCGCTTTCCCTGTACTGGGGGATCGCGAGCAGATCGAAGACTGCTCCCGTTACCGCGCTTTCCAACGCGCTCCTAAGCTCGGTGTAAGCCACGGTGTAGTGGCCGGTGAACGCTGAAAGCGCCGAGTGCATCGCCAGAATTATGCATTCAAGGTAGTACACGGTTAGCGCGCCGTGGTAGTTCCAGAACCTTTCGTTTACATCTTCGTAGCGCTCTGAGGGCCCGCACGCGTCGATGTTGAGCAGGAGGTTTAGGGAGCTCTGCGCGTCGTGCATGAGCTTCAGGACCTCTAGGGAGGGGAACTTCTCGGGGAGCCCGGTCAAGCTCTTATAGAGCGAGCTTAAGCCCCCCGCTACCAGCCCCGTCAGAGCCGCTATGAAATCTACACCTCCAACAATGTCCTTCACTTCATCAAGGCTGAAAATATTCTTCCCGCTCTCCGATGCGGACATTGCACGAACGTGAGCTTCCGGTCATTTATGCATTATGCGCCGGGCTTGGCTTCGCCGATACGAATAGTGGATACATAGACGCGTTGTTAGAAAGTGGTTTTGGACACACACTATAGTGGGGGAAAGCGAGCACGCGCTCAGCGCAATCTTCTTGCACAGCAACGTGTGAACGCCCGCTCGTTGTCAGAACTTTACGCGTTGTTTGCGTAGGGCGATAATAGCGATGCATACCGCGATCATAAGTACAGCTAGGGTTTTCAGCTGAAGGCATGCGCTGAGCTAGAATACATCGCTCAGCCGGGCTACGAGCCAGCCGGTGAGGAGCCTGGCGGCGAACTCGGCGACGTCGCCCGACGCCTCCTCGGACCTTTCGCCGCCCTTCAGGTCGACTGCCTGCTTGAAGAGGAAGACCGCCGCCGCGACAGCCGACTGCCAGGGGCCCAGCCACCCCGAGAGGAGCCCGAACACGAAGTGGATGAGCGCGCCCCAATCAAACCTAACCTCCATCCTGAAAGCCTTCAGAGCCACGAGGAGGCTTCCGCCTCTGGGGTCTTCGCTTTAACTACGCCGCACTCACTCGATCGCGTAACTCTTATTTTCCTCTTTGCCATTGGCGCATGGGGCGACCGCTTATGAGCGGCGGGGAGGCTGGGAGGGAGCTTCTAAAGCACTTATCGAACCTTGTTAACGCTCTGATCGCCTTGGCCCCCTCTAGAAACTACATAACGCAATTCTTGTATTTAATTAAAATAAACGAGGACGAAAGATATGCTGGAGAAACGAAAGGGATAAGCTTCAGAATATTGGAAAACGCTTACCCCGAAATCGTTAAGGACGACCAAACGCGGGAGAAAATTTCGAAAGTATTTGGCGTGAATTTTAAAGAAAAAGTAACTCTCGCAGATAAAGGATTCAGCGACTATCTCACAAACTTTCTCTCCATAGTTTTAACGTTCTTCGCCAACGACGAGCTCCGGAGAGAACTGAGCTCGCTGCTGAAAGACGAGTTCCCGCAGGGAGTCCCCGACCTGCTGGAAGAGTGGGTGAGCGTCAGGCTCAAGGGGCTGTCCTCCGAGCCCACCCTAGGCGGCATCGCCGTCAGGGCCCTCAAGGAGCTCGTCAAGAGAGGAGGCACGAGGTTGGAGGATCTCGAGAAAGCGCTCGGCGAGGAGAGGTGGGATCTCGTTGACGCGCTCACCCTGTGCAGGCTGTACGGGTTGGTAAGGGTCGATCATAGCGGGTACTACTACGCGTCCGATCCCCTGAAGAAGTACTCGCACCTGCTCGAAAAACTGTAGCGGGCGGATGCTAGCGTGAGCGAAGCCCTGCGATCTGCGGAAGCCAAGGAGGTTGAAAGGCGGAGAGAGGAGACGCTAAGAAGGGAGAAGCGGCGAGCCGAGCCTCCGCCCGTAAAAGGGGTCGCCGAGCAAACCCAAAGGGAGAGGCAGCTACCGACCGTGAAGCTCCCTCTAGAGCGCGCGGCCTTGCCGGCGGAAGCTCCTCTACTGGCACCCGCTCTCAAGCTCGCTCGCTTGAAGCTAGAACCCCCGCGAGCCCTACCGGCCAGCGTCGGGCGAACCGAAGCCATCGTACCGCGTCTAGCCCTGCCTGAGAGGCTCCGCCTGCCGGCACCCGTCTTGCCGGCACCGGAGCTGCGCCCGGCAGGAGTCACGGAGAAGCTCCTCTGGGCGCGCTACCTGCGACTCGCTAGCCCTCCGCTCTCTCCAGCAGACCGCGTAGGGCAGGCCCACGCGGCGGTACCCCCTCCCCTTAAGCCGCCCTACCTAGCTCCCGCGAAGTTGGAAGTGGTCCCCGCGAGAGCGCCCAGCGCCAAAGAGGCGGTTCCGGCTTTGGGACTGAGCCCCGCTCACAGGGTTCTGCGCGCCGAGATCCTCGAGCCAGCCAGCACGCTGAGGGTTGACGCGCTAGTGCCCAAACTGGCTCTGCCCCGCGAGAGGCTGTTCGCCGCGCCCGTCGAGGAACCTCCCAGGGTGAGCGCGCTCGCCGCGCGAACCCCCAGCCTCCGCTCACGCCAGCTACCGCCGCCGAAACCCCTCGCCCTCCCAGCTCCGAGCGTGTCTAGCAGTGCGGCTTCGCTGCGCCTCGGCGCGCAGGGGATGCACGCGCAGCCGGCTAAGATCCCGCTCGAGGCAGCGAGTGTGGCGATCCAGCAGGCGGAAGCTAGGGCGCCGGCGCTGACCTTGCGCGCAGCGGCCGCGGGGGAGACGCGGGAGGAGACCGAGAAGCTCGCGGGGTCGGCGGCGTCGACAGTTTCGCTTGAAGCAGAGGCGAAAGAAATGCTGGGGGTTGAGGACACAGCCCTGCCCCCGTTCATCCGCGCCCTAAGCGAGGTGGCGGAGTCTTCCGGCAGGCCCGTGGTGCTCGTTGTCCCCAGCGTGAGGGGCGACTCGTTCGTGAGCGCGGTCGCCATCGCCTGCCGCGAGATCTACCGGGTGGTCAAGGGCGGGAAGCCCGAACCCCGCTGGATCTCCGTAGCCTCGATGAAGGAGGAGATCGAGCGGTACCTGAGCGCCGGGGACAGGATCTTCGTGATCGACGACCGGGAAGGCAAGCTGCTCAGCGCAAAGGAGTCTCAGGGAGCGCTCCGCGACAGGTTGAAAGAACTTTTTTCGCAGGACTTCGGCTTCGTAATCTTCCACGTGAAGGAGGAAGTCGCCGACAGCGTCTACGGGATTCTAGAGGGGTTGCACCTGGGTGCGAAAGTCGTCAAGGTGGAGCCGCCCCGCGGCTGGTCCCTCGAGGATAAGAGGAGGTTCGTCGAAGCGTGCTGGGGCTTCGTAAAAGTGGAGGAGCAAAGCTTCGACAAAATGTTCAGGGAGGCGGAGGAGAAGTTCTTCGAGGAGCTGAGCAGGATCGGGAGGAACGTCGCCATCAGACACTGGGTCGAGCTGGACCCGAGCGCGAGCGAAGAGCACGAAAGCATGAAGGTCTTCGCCGCCGAGTGCCTAGCGAGGGAGCTCGGCTGCAGGAGCGAGATCGTAGAGGCGCTGAAGAGCGGGCTCGTGAAAACCGAGCACGAGTTCGGCGGCGGGAGAGCCGACATCTACGTGCCCTCCCAGCAGAGGTTCGTGGAGGTGGAGACGTTCTACGGGACCGGAAATCCCATCGATAAGCTCGACAGAATTACCCTGCGCAAGTACATCGACCGGGCCAAAAGGGTGGACATAGTCATCCTTAACGGCCTCCTAGCGATCCTACACGCGCGCGGGCTGGCAATGTTAGCGAGGATCTACAGGAAGCATCACGGCATTACCGTGAACTTCTACGTACCCGACTTCAGGGAGAGGAAGCTCGTGCCCCTGAAAGAAATCCTGAACCTTGTCCACTAGCGGTGTGGCAGAGCCTTTTTCCTCACCGCGAAGGAGGAACGGCAAACTTTAATTCATTCACCACACGTTTCAATATCGTGAAGAGAGCAATCATTGAAGACTTTTTGAAGCAACTCCTTCAGGCGGACCTTAAGAATCTAGAGAACATAATAGGCTCTTACCGTTCAAGCTTCTCTACGGATAAGTTTGTCGAGATAGTTGCGGGTTTCATGTGCGAGAGGTGCGACAACCTGCTGGCGAACATCGAGAGCGAGGACGACTTCCTTCGGACGCTGGCTTTAGCCGACCGCTGCCACCGCCTTTTCCTGAAAGCTCACGCGAGGGCGAGAGGCGTCGAAGCTGGCGCGTGCTCGCTGGAGAAAGCGGAGGAGCTGAACGAGGAGACAGTCGCGGAGCTGAGGAAGCTGCTCTCAACGGGAGAGTACAAGCTCCTCATCGTGCCGAAAGATGGCTACCTCTTCTTCAAAAGGTATTACCCTTCAGAATACGATTCGAGGAAATTCAGATATACAATAGAATTGTTGGAGAAACTTTTGAAGATCATGAAAAACGACAGAGATATCAATATGGTATATGATAAGGAAATCAAGGAAATTGATTCTACTTTTCGAGAGCTTAGGTCTAGAGGTTGTATACCCATGGATGAATTCCTTCGCGAAAAATCTGAACTAAAGCTGGAGGTTAGCATTTGGAATAAGGAGAAAAGTTGGCCGATGGTGAGGATTAAGGTCGATGTCGGGAGGTACGCAAGGGAGGAGGTCTGCGTTCTCTACCTCTACCCAGAAGAGAGAAAGGTGCACGTCAGCTGGAGGGACGGGCGGAGGACAGAGCTCGCTTTGGGGAGGGAGCTTGAGCGGGAGCTCGCCGAACACCTACCTAAACACGTTAAAGGTGTGAGCATCGAAGAGTCTGTTAAGCTTATCCTTGAAACGCTAGAAAAAGCATCAGAAAGCGCAGCCCGATAAACCACTACGCAGCAGAAGGAGTAACCGCAAGCGAAACTAGACATTAAATCGCTAGCACGCGATGTGTTGATCCCTCTATTTTGAAGTTCCTAGGAATTTATGCTAGACGAATCGGATTACATTATTTATCCAAACTGCACAAAAAGATGAACTAATAGTATTCACTATATTTTCTTCATCATATCTATTATTTTGCTTACTATCTCATCAATAGAGGCTCCTTTAACATACTTCCTGATGTGCGAGCTCAGCTCTTGTCTAAGCTCTTCCATCGAAGTACATTCTGCCGTACCTTCTCTCATCCAGCTGATGCAAATTTTTCGTTCCTGTGGGAAGAGGTAAAGTACACAAATTTCATCTTTCGTATAGGCTCCGCTTTCAATTTTAACTCTCAGCAAGGGTTTTTCCCGATTTTTACCCCACCAATCTTTTTCCAAAATTAATCGCTCAACAGGAAGCCTTGTCATCACATTCAGCTTAAAATTACGCTCCTGAGGTACACATAAAGGTTCTGGAACGAAGCACCTTTCAGTAGTTAAAATTAGAAACTGTTGAATTTGAACCTCTTTTGTAACATTCAATTTCATATTATTATATTTTCTTTCAGTTATTTCTGGTTCGGGAATTATGCTCTTAAAGCCGCTAACCGGAAGAGAAAAATCGCTGTAGAAAAAGAGTTTGAATTGACCTATCGGTAAGCATGTTGTTTCGATCTTCTCAGAGCCGCTCATCGTCTACTCACCGTGACCATGCTAGCCTATTCATCAGATGGCGTGGATCTCGTGTAGAACACGAACATCAAACCCGATTCCTCTTTCTCAACGCTGGCTATACCTAAGTGCATTTGGGGGGCCATGAATCCGACTAAACGCAAATATTCATGGATATTGGACTTGAGATCTTCCCAGCTCAGCCGGTAGTAGACGCAATAAAAGCGGGGCCAACCGTACTTCGTTTCTTCGTACCATCTCATTTTAATCGCGAAATAATACGTGTGTGGGTATTTGCCCTTATAACCCGTAGATCGCCCGTAGTATCTCAAAGGCCATCGTGTGGCTGGTGGTATCAAGTTTGACACCTCGCTCAGTTTCTCGCAAGCTCTCCAAGCGTACATCAGCGAAGCTTGCTCCAACTGTAATCCAAAAGGTTTCAGATACGAAGTATTGGCGAGGTAATCGATCAGATCCCAGCACACGCTAAGGACCTTGACTAGCGCACCCCCCAGGCTCTCAGAGTCGTACCCCATTACCGTGTACTCCCTTCTGACATCCTGGGGCATCTGGGGGTGCTCGGGGACGTAATATTCACGCCATCCTATCACGTTACGAAGGAATTCCTCGCAGCTCCTATCCGCCAGCTCTGGATGGGCTTTCTCGGCGAAAAAGCGAGGCACCCTAGCGAAACTTAAGAACCTGAACGCCACCTTGTCGCAATCCGGGGTCAATGGTAGAGCTGCTTTGAGGAGCCTCTCGAACACCTCGACCCCCTCCTCCCCGCTTTCCAAGCGCCCTTCGTGGCTGGGTTCAAGCTCGGCGAAGTAGGAGAGGGGTAACTCCACGATCCGCTCGCCGACATCTACGGGCACGCTGTACTCTTTCCCTAAAACTTTGCTGGCTCTTCTCGCAGCCTCTCGCGCCGCCTCGAAAACTTCCTTTACGTAATCGGCAAGCCACTTCAGCTCAGCAGGTGGCTCTCTTACTTCGGCAAACAAGCCAACTCCAGCATCGTACAAATCTACGCCAGCAAAAGCACGCTTTTTCAGCTCATCCCAATCGAACACTACATTGTAAATATTCCTGTAGAACACTGCCAGCGCGTTAGGTGAGGGTTCCAGCTTGTGATCGAATCCTCCCAAGAGGATTTTCCTAAACTTTTCCTCTTTCAACAGTTTATCGGCGCTCCTCCACCGCAGCTCCTCCGCCAACATGCTTCTGAAACTGAGGTAGCGGGCAGCCGCGAGCTCTAGGCTGCAAACCTGGCCCAATAATTCCCTCAATTCGCCCTCCAAGGATGAACACGAGTGGTCAATTTCGAGCATCCCGCTTCCCTTACGCAGCATACTATTAAGATATAAAAGCTTTAGGCTAGCTTAATCGATCTTGAAAGCTAGTTTCAACATACTCTTTAGGAAGGTAAGGATGTTCGCTTAGCATTACTGCATCCTATATCCGCGCGCAGGGCTCGAAAGTGAACCTAACGTGCGGCGGCAAACGACCTCAGCGATACTCGGCTCTGCAATCGCGACTGCGACCTTCATCGCTGAAGTCTGAAGGAGAGAAAGCGCCGCTGAAGCGAGACCCAGCTTCCTTGCCTTCCTTCATCTCGATGAATGGTCTAGGTGCTAAAGCTAAGGGCGTAACGCGTGTGCAGCCCTCGCACGCGGACTACGAAGATTTTCACCTCCTAGCTAAATGAACACGTCCGGATAACAGGCTAGAAGTGCCGCTACGTGGCCTTATGCTTTGCAGCTTCGCTAGCAGTTTTGAGAATATCGCAGAAGCCGACGAGAATTACTGTCCAAAGTTCAGCAGCTAGAATCAGCAAGCGTGTTACGTCTTTCTTCCTAGCTAATAGCTCCAACGAAGTTTCGCGATCCCCAATCTCAACATACCGACCGCACTCGGAAAACACGTCCAAGCAGACCACATGGTCCAGCAACGGCTTCCCATCCAGGAGCCGGAGAGTGCCCAGCGTAAGAGGGACTAGCATCAGGTTGCCAGTCCTCACCATTTTTTCTAAGTCCGACTCAGCCTTCTTAAGAGTGAGGAATTGAAGCAGGGTTACTGGGTCTTCGCACGTACTACGCAAGGGTTCTCGCGCGTTCGGCGGTAAGCTCTCTAGCACTTGGGCGAGCTCCTCTGGGGGGTTTTCCAACATTTTTAGAAGATTATCGCGAACAAATTCCCATTCGGAAAAGGAAGTTCTTATCACCTTAATTATCTCTTCTAGTTGCTCGTGGGTTAGCGGCTCACCTTGTTGCACTTGCTCTTTAAGCCCAGGTGTCTTCTCAACAGTAGAATAGACAAACTGTATAGCTGCTTGAAACAGCGTCAGACACGCACGAATGTAATCGGCAGCCAGCGGGAATTTTGGCAGTTCGTCGAAAAGTTTTAATAGTTCGTTCGAGCATTCGGTTAAATTACTGCTTAAACTCAATTGAAACTCCAAAGCCTTCTGAACACGTTCATAACAAGAATAATCTTTCACATAATTTAAAATTTTATTTATCACATTTTCGTAGCATTCAATTGTTTCTTTTATTTTTATAGCTTCAACCGGTAACTTTCTAGAAATCATTTTGACAGAATTTTTTGTTTCATTGATTAAAAATTTATAAGTTTTCAGTAGAGGATGATGACCCAGCTCTTTTTTAAGGTCCTTTATGTTTATCAAACCTATTGATACAGAAAAGAGTTTAAATGCTTTTTCGGCAGCTTGCTGAGAATGGAAAAGGGACTGCATCAAACATGCAGGGTCTGTCTCGGACTCGTAGTACAGCTTCGCCGCCAGAATCAAATCTAGGAAAACAGTTCTGGCGTAATCTTCTAACCATCTCTCTTCTAGAGTGCTACCCAGCATCGTCCCGTCTTCAATTAAGGAATTCAGGGATATAGTTGTAGCGCGCCGAGTTACTGGATGCTGTACAGCATTCTGGAGACCATACAGTGATTGAGCGCGCGAGTTACGCTTTTGTAGCTTATCATCGCGGAAAGACTGTGGAGAAGAAGGAAATTGTTGAGAAAACGGATTGGGCAAAGGTTGCCGCTGCAGCGGCAATACTCCTGATCCTCATCTTGCTCGCTAACCTTTACCTAACATATGCCAAGCTGAGCGCTTTGGAGGAAAAACTCTCGAGCCTAGAGAACGAGGTAAAAGGGTTAGAGAGGGACGTCTCCAACGCCTTATACTACTCGCAGCGAGCTACAGACGCCGCGGCAGGGGCCAGAAACATGCTCGAGAGACTCGAAGAGCGATTAGTTATCATCGAAAGAGAATTGAAGGATATCGAGAGCGAGTTGGAGGACGTCGAGAGCGAGCTACGCTTCTACCGACCCTAGGGCTGAAAATATACTCTTGAGAGTTTACGGGAGTTCTAGGCTGAGATCTCGCGCGAGCCCGGTCGAATAGCTGTCGAATATAAAGTTCGATGAGCGATACTGGGAGGAGTTGCGGTAGGTACTGAGCTGTGCGTAGTGAGTGAGGAACTACTCTTCGTGAAGAGGCAAAAATGCTAGAAGTTCCGCCCCTCTGGGAGCTAACACAGTTAGCGGCACTTGGGAACTTTCTTTTTCTCCTTTTCCTTCTTCTCCTCTCTCGGCTTCTCCTCTTTCTTCTCGCTCATCGCGAACCCGTAGGGGGAGGGGGTAGAAAGCGGTTTCGGCTAGACGAGGCCCAGCTTCGCTTCCAGCTCCTTGTAGCTGGAAGCTCGACGACCGCAGCTCCACACCCTTGCAGCTTCACACCCAACGCCGCAGCCTCCTCCTTCCTAAGGGGAGTCACACCGTCAAACCAGGAGATATCGATAGGGCTACCGGGAGAAGGCTTGCACCGCACAGGCTCCACAAGCTCCAACCGAACCTGGAGCGGGAAACCGCTCGGCCTCTCAACCCAGTAGCCCACCGGCTCCCTACGCTCGAAAACCTCCACAACCCTCGCCAAACCCCAAACGCCCTTCACCCCCCTATGCTCGAAGTAGAGGAGCGCTTCGCCGCCAGGCTCCAGCAAGCTCCACCTCCTCCTGTTCACCTTGTTATCGGGGAAGCCCCAAAGCCCCTCAACAAGGAAGGAGCGGAAGTGAGGGTGCGAGGAGCTCAGCAAGTTGATCAGGCAGCCGCCTGCCACGCTGAAACAGCGTTCCACCTTTTAAAGCCTTTGCGAGCTGCTGGGAAAGCGTTTTTAACCGCTCGCGATAGAAAAGAGCGTGGCCGAAGCTTTCCTGCTGAAGGGCAGCCCCGAGAACCTCTCCTGGAGCCTCCAGGACATGAGGAGCAGGAGGAGCGGGCTGCTGAGGGGGAAACCCGAGAGCTGGATGGTATGGGGCGTGAACGGGAGGCTCGAGTGGGTCCTGCAGCGGCTGGAGGAGCGCGAAGTCTTCGTCTACGCGACGAGAAGCGCCGGGGTCGAGGGAGGGCTCGCGCTCTACGGCGTCGCGAGGGGGAGGGCGGAGCTGAGCGGGAGGTACTGGCCGCGAGGCGAAGGCTGGCTCGCCTTCTACCTCGAAGTGAAGAAAGCGGCACCGGGCGTCCTCGAGCATCCCGAGAACCCGAGAACCTGGAAGCTCGTACCGAGGGAGAAGCTGGTGGAAGCGGGAGTGCCCGTGCTACCCGGGCCGCAGAAGCTGAAGCCGGAGCAAGCGGAGAAGCTGAAGAAGCTGCTCGAGCAGCGCGCGTGAGCTCGAAAAATACTTTAAATAGCTCACTCCGCGGTTTCCAAAACTTTCTCGGCGAACTGTCTCAAAACGCTCGAAAACACGTCGAGGGTTCGCCGAGAAAGTAGAGCGCCCCTTTTCCTCCGCCCCCCATCTCGAGTAGCTTTCGAATAGTCGATGGCCGCTTCGAGAAAAAGCGCCATCGCGTTAGCTACGCCGGGCAGTCTCTCGTCGAGGAGCTGGCCGAGGAAGCGCTCCCACTTCCCATAGTTCCTAGCCCTCCACAGCATAAGAACGTACGCTCCTACAACAGGTCCTAGATCCTCCCTAACGCTATAGACCTCCTCAGCCTCCGTAACCTTTATCGGTATAACCAAGCCGCGCCTGGAGAGGAGGTTCACCAACCCAGCAAAAACCTCCGGCATGCGCTTGCCCCTCAGCTTCACTAATGCAGCTGTATCTTTAGGACTACCAACATTAAAGGAAAGGCTGCCCCAGCCAGCCCTCCTTTTGAGGACAATGTAGTACGCTCTCTCCTCCACGCCAAAGCCGTACCTCCCGTGCCTTTATTACGCTATTCTTGCGGTTCAGCCGACGCTCGCCGGGAAAGCCACTAAAATGAAGGAGAACCTGCTCAGCGGGAGCACGACTCTCTCCCTGTCAGCTTCCTTTAGCTTGTACCCGTGCACAACGTACAAACCTCTCTCTTCGCTGAACACCACGTCGTAGCCGTGATCCGAGAAAACCAGTACGCAGCCGTTAGTGGCAGCGGCTGCCAGTCTTTTGGCGATGAACTCTACGTCCAAATGCTCGATGAAAGAGACCCATCCCCCTTCCCCGTAATTGTGCACAACCCAGTCAACGTACCAGCTCCTTTCGTGCTCCCTAGCGTTCAGCTTCTGCGCGAGCATCTGCGATACTCCCGCTAGAGATTGCCTGTAGCCCGGCGGAGCTTGGGCTGAAACGTAGCGGGTTACTCCAGGCGGATTCACAAAGACGACATCAGCGACGACCGCTTGTATACCCACTTGCCGGAGGTACGCTGCACAAGCCGCGAGCTCAAGGAGCGATAGCCCATCGTGCGCTACCACCTTGTCTACGCGGCGCGTAACGCTCCCCCTAAGTTCTTTAGCGAGCTCTTCCACACTGCCCTCGCTCACAACGAATGGTGTGTCTTCTCTGAGCTTTCTATCCATCCACGTGATGATGTCGCTTAAAGGCCCCCTGAGCGCTCTCCGCGCAAGCGCGACGAGCAAACCAGCAGCGCCTCCCTTCGGCGCCTCGCCAACCGCAGCCCGGAGCCCGCGACGCAGCAGCGCTGTTTCAACCGCCACGTAGTGCAGCGCCCTGTAAACGTCCGGGAGCTTGTAGTTAGCTGTAAGCTTCTCGAGCCCTTCGACAAGAGTGTAGAGAGCCGCGGGAAGGCGCCCCACTAGCCGCGCACCCTCACCTCGAGCCTCTTCTGCGGGTACTCGCTCGGCGACAGCTGGGATAGCAGGTTCATAACGCGCTGCCTGAGCTCTAAGGCGATGTTCGCCAGCTCGACCAGCTCGCTTCTATCGAACTCGCCATGCGGAAACACCAACTTGATAAGCCCCGATAGAACCCTTTTCACGGCTTCCCAATCCCTCACAGAGTGCCCTCCCGAGAACTCGAAAGCGTCCTCTACAGCTTTCCTGAAGCTGATATCCCTCAGCCTGTGGAGAACTTCGGAGAAGAAGTCTGCCGCTAACCCGTACCCCCTAGCCAGGTGCTCGCTGGTGATTTTCGGAAGCTCCCAGCCCGGTAAAAGACCGTGAACGCGATCGAGCATCGCAGAATCCTTCATGAAGTCCGGGAGGTAACTGATGAGCCCAGCCGGGGAGAAAACTTCCTCCAACTCAACGTTGCCCATAAACACGAGGCTGCAGGTGCTGTGTGCCCTCGGGAGGGAAGCCCTTTCGAAGTGCCCATCGGCCATGTAATCTTTGAGCTTGGGGACTATCTCATCGGGGTCCCTGAACTTGATCCTAGCCACCTCGTCGAACACTACAGCGTCTCTTAAGCCGATGTCCCCCAGCTTCTTCAGTACGGCGTTGTAGAAGAGCACGGCAGCGCTCACGGTGCCTCCGGAGTAAATCCTCGTGTAGTACGAGACGTTCCTGTAAAGGTAGGTTTTACCCGTAGCTCGCGGGCCGAGCTCCATGATGTTCACGTTGCACTCGCACAGCGGGACAAGCCGCGTGAGCAGCAGAAGCTTCTGCCTCCAACTGTAGGCAGCAGGGTTGAGGCCTATGCTCCGGACGAGAAGGTCCACCCACTCCTCTTTCGCGAACTCCCTCCTGGCGTCGAGGAACGTCCCCAAATCTAGGTTGTACACCTGAAACGGCTCAAAGTCCACCAGCATTATCGGCTGGAACTGCGAGAGGCCAGGCTGAGAGGTAATCCACGAAGCGTGCTCGAGAACCCCAACACCCCAAAGCCCGGAAAGTATCCTCTCGTACTTCTCCACGATAACGGGATCGGCTAGCGCGTTGTAGATCTGGAGGTTGGGGATGTGCAGCGCGTACACGCTCTTTTTAAGATCGACGGACACTCTGAACTCGTCAATGAGCTTAATCCTGCCCTCTCTCAGCAGCTTGTTAAGTACCAGCTCCTTGTCCTTAGGGTCTGGGTAGTACTCTTGAACCACGCGTGTCACGAGCTTTACCCAGTCCTCGCCTCTCTTGTAGTACTTGGAAACCAGGTACTCTGCGATAAAGCGAGGCAAGCGGGACACGACCTCGAGCCTTGCGAGACTTTTCTCGACAGCAGCGTCGCCGAAAACGCTGACGATCTTGCTGTCGAGCTCGCTCATTGCTCGCACCGCTTAAGGCAGGAACCTTTCAATGCTCCTCGTTACGCGGAAGTAATTGCTGAATATCTCTTTCACCTTACTTTCTGGAACTTTCCTGCTCAACCTCAATTCCATGACAACATCTTTCCGTGCCGAGGCGGAAAATCTGCTCATCAGGTTGAGCACAGCCCTCACTTCGCTCCCCCTCAATTTATCAGTACTTGCATCTCTCAGCTCAAACGCTAGCGAGAAAGCCTCTGCATCCAGACTGAACCTTGCCAGCTTCAGCGGCCCTCCAAGCATGTTCGAGAGAGCTATCAGTTGCTGACTCAGCTCGTCTACGTTGAAGTTGGGAGGCAGCCTGAGAATTACGTCCTCTATGCCAACTTCAGGCGGTCGAGCGCCCTCCTCGTGCTTTTCAATCCGAGCGCCGGCAGCCTCTTCGATTTTCTCAATTGCTTTCTCGGCAGCCTCTTCCTCCTCCTTCGGCTTAATGGTGAATCTGACGGTGGCTGTGTTCACGTCTAAGGTTATCTCCACAAGCTTGTCTCCGAAGTCTATCACTTGGCCGTTCAGCAATCTCAAAGCCTCTCTCGCGATATCCTTGTCGATGGGTTTCACGCCGTACGTTCCGAGCAGCAGGTTGCTGAGAAAGTCCTCCTCTCTCACAGAAGCGGGTATCAAGCCGCTCCTAGCATCCCTTTCCAGTGCTTGGAGCACAGCGCGGGAGATCTCGTACGGCTTGGTCTTGTAACCCAACTTGCCCACTACATCCGCTAGGTAGCCGTTAACGATCGACGTGTACCTGCCCATTAGCTCGCGAAGATCGACGCTTTCGACTTTTTCCACTTCTCTGCCTTTATCGCCCGATATCTGGAAACTGACGAACCTGCTCTCATCGAGGCTGAAGTATACGGCTTTCGAGTACAAGGATAGCGTGCTCGCGACGACCTCTCGCGACACGCGGAGGAGCTGGCGCTGCGCGAAGTGCAAGGCGTCGTCGATGTCTCTCAGAGCTTTGCTCCTCAACAAAGCTTCGTGCTTTTTTCTCAGCTCTACGTCTGACGCCTCTTGACCTCGCCTCTTTAGGAGCAGGCTTTCGTACTCGCTCATCACCCTATTGCTGATTTCGTCGCGCATCCTAGAAACGTAGTCGATGAACCTGATGGTGCCCTGAAGCGTTGCTAACCTGTCGAGAATCCCTGCCAGCCTGTACTTAGACAAATCCGGCACCATGACGACCAGGTGAAGCGGTCTCTCTATCAGACCTTCACTAAGCGCTTTCTGAAGCCCCTCCGCGAGCTCGTTTACTAGCTCGTCGTAGCTCCTCCCCTTGACCGCCAATTCGTTGAACAGAGTCACATCCCACGGCGGCACGAGCACCAACAGTAGCTTACCCTCCCGCTGAGAGTCGCGGAACGCCTTATCAGCGGTCAGCGCGCTTGGATCCCGTACGCTGCTGAAGCTCATTAAAGCCACTGAGACCTCCTTGTTGTCCACGCGCACTCTCACGTTTCTGAAAAGATTCTGCACGGTGCTCTGCCCGATGTAAATCGGAATATCAGAAGGCTCCTGCAGCTTCTTCCTCTCTTCGTGAACGTACGCCGCTAACGTGCTGTAAACGGTTCTGTAGAGAGATGGGAGGAGGAACTTCCTGCCGTCCAGCTCCCTCTCATCAATCCTAGAGCTCCTCATTTTCAGCTCCTCTACGGCGCTGCTCAGCTTATCTAGGAGCACGTACGCCCTATCTCCGGCGATCGTTTGGAGGATCTCAAGCTGGATCTCATCGAGCGGCGAGCCGTAGCGTTCAATCTCCCTCCTCTCTCCGAGCCCGAGGAGCACGCTCACGTTCGCCGTCACGCCCTTAGCCAAGATGTACTTGGCAGCCACGCTAGCGCACTCGCGAAGATCTCCTTCCAGCTCAGAGATCGCGGATTCGATGTCGGACGTCGTTTGAACCCACTCGCTCTCGAACTCTCCCATCAACTCGGCCTGCGAGACTAACTTCTCGCTCAGGTGCTTCACGCCCACAGCGTAAGCGGACATGGCATCCTTTCCCAGCGCTTCCTCGGCTGCCAACGCCGCTACCTGGATGACCGTCCTTACGTACTCGGTGCGGGGGGTGTCGAAGCTGTTCATTAGCTTCTTCAGGAGGTTCACCATACCGAGAGACAGCGGGTAGAACTTGCGCAGATCCTCCTTGAATTTCTCGTAAATTTCTCCGATGTTCAGCTGGCGGGCCGCGTTAGCCAGCTGGGAGAGAAGCGCGCTCGCGGCAGTCTCCCTATCTCCAACGGCGCGAAAGACCCTGTGAAGCGCGATCTCGAGAGCGTGCTCAGGGCTGTACGAGAACTCCAGAACCCTTACACCCCCAGCCCCCCTGCCGTACCGCTGCGATACCACCCCGAGGTCGCTGACAAGCCCTTCCACCTTAGTGACGAAGGCGCTCACGTCGTGGTACTTCCGCAGCAGCGCCTCGATCTGCCTCCGATCCTGCTCTGCAAACACCCATATCACGACAGCCGTGCAGTACGTTTTGCTCAGCTCGGAGTAGAGGTAGCTGAGGAAGTTAACGATAGAGTTCGCCTCGGCGAACACCTCATCCGCTGTTCGGGAGTCGCCGCTGCTCACAGCCTCGCCGTACCTCCTCACCCTCTCCGAAATGCCGTAACCGAGCTCGTCGATGAGAACAAGGAGCCTGGGGGTTCCACCCAGCTCCCTATACCTTTCTACGATCTCTCGCAGCAGCACAGCTAGATCTCTCGTGCCAACCTGCGCGAGCGCGCCGCTCTTGCTGCCTAGAACCTGCGCTACGGCGTACACAAGCTTCGGGTCTTTGACTCTAGCAACAGGGTGATCGGGGTTAGCGTAGGATCTCAGCAGCGAGACGACGCGGGCGAGAGGCTTCTCCCTGGAGAAATCTAAGCCTAAAACGAGGGTCTCTTTCACGAGGCGATCATCGATAGCCAAGTGTGGGAGTTTCGCGTATAGATCTGACGTGAAAAGGTGCCAGAGCACGATCAGCGAGTGCGTCTTCCCGAAGCCGAAACCATGCGCTAAAGCTTCTCCGAACACTCCGGCTCCGGTAAGGTACTTTGCAACCCTCTCAACGAACAGCTTAAGCGGCTCAGTGAAGTACGTTACATCGAGAACGTAAGCCGGGTCCGCGTACTTAGTTTGCTGAACCCCCTTCTCCCACGAGTCGAGTACTTGGTCGAAGCTCGGTATCAGCTCGCCGCGCAGCTCGCTCGGAGAAACCTTAAGCTGGAAGACTTCGCCGACAGGCCGAGCCGGCATCGACCTCGTTTGAACGGGCATTACCACGTTAAAAAGTTCGCGCAGCGGTTTCACGGGATCAGGTTAAGCAGCGTGAGCACTGCCAGCTGCCTCTCACCGCCCTCGGCGGAAGGCGCGAGGAATTGGTCCAGCCCCCCACCTCTCTCCCCACTCAACCCGAGATCGGACGCACGCGCGGTTTCCAGCAAGACGATGCCCAAAGCTGCCGCCTCCGCCAGACTTTCGGTCGTCCAAGTGAAGAGTCTCTCAGCGAAGAGTTTCTCTTTGATGCTCGCTGCCCTAACAGAGGGAGCTCCACTGCTCCTCAGCGCCAAGTACGCGATATACGCAGCTCTCCCCGGGGCTAGCTGAGATAGGACATCCCAAGGCACCTTGGCGCCGCCTGCCAAAGCCTCGAAGAGCTGAGGCACGTAACCCTTCCCCTCCCCTTTAACCCCCTTTTCAGCCATAAGACCCTTTTCCCTAAGCTTATCGAGATCGTAACCCAGCAGCTTAGCCACGGTCTGAGCGAAATCGTAGCTCAGCGGCAGGATGTCAGCCCTAGCCCTACCGCTCTCGAGATCCACCCTAGAGAGAAGCCAGAGAGCCAAGTAGCTGCGCGCAGCAGCGTCGCCCGCCATCGCTCCCAGCACGAGAGAGGAGACCTTCGCCGCGCGCTCGGCGTCCAACTTAACGGGGCCCTCCGCCAACGCCTTGCCGATTACAGGCGCAACGAAAGCCTCAGCCGCCAGCGCCGCCGCAGCGTCGAAGAGTTCGTCAAAGCTAGCGCCAACGACCTCGAAGCGCGTCGCAACCGCAAGCGCAGTTCCTAAGATCAAAGCCATCATGTCAGCTGAGCTGGCGCCCGCCTCCTTGGCCACGCACCTAGCTTCTTCGACCGCCCTCTCGACTTCGCTCCTAAATCTCGCGTTCCCGAGCAAGCTTCTCCGCACATCGACCCCAACCTCGGCGAGCCTCTGCCGAGACCCCTTTCTGGCAACGATGATCAGGCTCGTCTCCTGAGCAACAACGTTCACCTGCCTCTTGTACCGCTCCTTCATCTCCGTCTTCAACGGCCAAACCCTTGTAACCACGTAGCCGGCCTCGTACAGGGATCTGCCTACCGTCCTCCACGCAACATCTGTCGGGTGAGTGAACCAAAGGACGAGGATACTGTCATCCTTAAGAACCTTGTAAGTTTCTTTAACGAACTGTTTAAAAAGGTTTTCAAAACGTTTATTTCTATCTTTCTTATCGTAAGTCACAACCTCCCTCTCCCGCGGCACGGTGGGGCTCGTCCAGCTCCAGCCAGAAAGCTTCAACCCCGGCTTGAAGTAGTACTCGAGTACGGGCCACAAAGCCCTACGCAAAATAACCCAGAAGAACTCGCTCTTATCGCTGTAAATCACCTGCTCGAAGTACGGCGGATCCACGTTGATCAAATCCACGCTGCCAGGCCCGAGCAAGCTGGAAAGACTTGTCGCATCTCCCAAGTAAACCGAGACTCTCTCACCAAGCCCCGCGCCTCGGAATTCGTCGCAGAGGAACTTAAGAGAGGGGAGAATGCCTCCTTTAGATCCCTTTAATTCTTCGCTACCGAATTCTAGAGCCCATTCAAGGGATGTATCAACTCTTCTTTCGCAATACTCTAGTCTGAAATCGATTGTACTTTCACCCCTAAGAGTATCTCTTATTTTTATACGTGATGGATCCCAGCTAGTAGCTAAAGTACTATAGTCACCATGTTTATCAAGCGCGAATGCTAAGTAGAGAGCAACTGCAGCTCCAAATTCTCCATTCTTTCTTGTAAGCTCTTCAGCTGTTTCAGCGACCATCTTGGAGAGCTTGGCTAAAGAGAGGAGCTGGCGTGGGTTGAAGAGCATGTACCAGCGTGTCAGACCCTTATTACGCGCGGTGCTGGCCCACCTGTTGCTCTGCGATATCTCGTCGAGAGGGATGTAGCTCTGGACGTCAAGGATATCGCTGCTTAGATCTCCCAGGGCCTGAGCCAGCAGCTGTCTCTCCCTGGGGTCCTCCCATGCTGGGAGGAACTCGCTACCCACCTGCTTGACGAAGGGTATGTGCAGCTCAAGCAGCTTTTCCTCGTGCTCAGGGCCTACAGGCTCGAACTCCTCGACGATACTCCTCATCAGGGCGGCGTGCTCCCGGAACCACATGTCGAAGGGGGCTTGAGGATCACCCCTAAGCTTGAAGCTCTTGCCGCAGTACGGGCACTTGATATCCTTAGTACCAACCTTCTCGAGAGCTTTACCGGTTTCACTGTCCGTCGTCTCAACGTGGAAAGTCTTCGCTTCCTTGTCGTAAGTCACCTTCACGTACCTCCGCTTGAAGCTGCGCTTCTTTTTTCCCTCCTTTACAAGGACGGGGGCAGCACCCTGGAGCGGTATGAGACCCTTGCAGAAGGGGCACCTAATCCCCCTGGCAAAAATGTATCTATCTGCTTCCTCTGGGAAGTACTTCCCTAGCTCCTCCCTAGCCTTCGCGACAAACTGCTTCGCAGCCTTCAGAGTTTCCTCGAAGAGACCTGCATCCGCGTACTTCGCTGGATACTCCAGGGTCGCTTTCAGGATCAAGTAAGCAACCGGGTTATACTCCACAGCGATAGTCCTAAAGCCCATTCTCAACGCCTCGAGAGGAATACTTCCCCCACCTGCCATCGGATCGAGCACTGTGATCATATCTGGCTCTTTGCCTAACTGTTCGCGTACAAGCTTAGCAATATTCTCCCTTTTCGGATGAGTTACGTAAATGACCTTTCCGCTTCTATAGGCTTCCGAAATTCCTGATACTTGCTCAAATATATCAATGCTCGTGCTCGTAGGTAATATAGATGCTAACGTTAAAGTTCTAGCTGCTCCTGCAGGTCTTCGAGCAAACCACGTATGGATATTGTGAATTCTAGGAAGCCCCCAAATGCTAGCCTCTTTAGATGAAAGAATATTAACCTTTCCTATGGGGAAGTTTTCCTCTATAAAGCGCCGTATCTCAGGGTTGCCGCTGGTTGGCATCAACATATCCGTGCACTATCCCATAAATTACTAACTCTATGCATCAAGCACGCACGAGCACTAGGGGGCATGATAGAGCACGACGTCAGACCGCTACTGTAGCGTAGCAGTTTATTACGCTAAGGACGTTCTTTAGCGGTTGAAGGAGTTAGTATCTCCTGCATAGCTGCATATAAAAACCTCAGTACGCCGAAGTAAGCTCAGGCGAGTCGTTATCTTTAAGTATCATACTGCTGTTGAACCGGCGCGTGGGCCCTTCTGCTAGAGATTGTACGTATAAGATCCTTTCCGTATGGCACGCATCATTTCTTCTCATCTTATTAGTTCTAACTCAAAACTGTATAGCTGCATTTGGCAGTCCAGTTTCTTCAAGTTACATCTTTGACACCTCCGATAAAATAGTTGTCGGAAACAAGTATGTCGAGATTATATTTGATAAGAACGATAAGGGAGGACTCGTCAACATCGTGAACAAGCTAACAGGCGTTGCGTTCCTATCTGAAAAACGCGGTGCAGCTAGAGGGGAACCGCACCTGCTCTTCTACATCGGGACAAGCGGAACGCACACGTTCATGGCTAGAGAGTTCGCGTACAGTTTCAACGCGCGTGAGGATGGGAAGACCCTACTTATGCGGTGGAGGGGGTTTGTAGGAGGCGATAAAGTTGCCAGAACTAGGTTTCTCGATATCGAGGTCGAAGTTAACGTAACAGTTTTGGACGACTCTCCGCTGACCTATTGGGCGATTAACGCGGTAAGCCATGAAGAAGATGTAGACTTGTCGGATATCGCGTTCCCTATCATCTCAGGGCTCACTAAAATAGGGGAGAATTCTGAAGACGATTACCTAGCTTACCCGGCTTTAACGGGCTTGCTGTTAAGGAACCCGCTTGAAAAGATGCCCGTTAACCCGGAAATACCCTGGCAGCTCTACCCAAGCGGTTGGGTTTCGATGCAGTTCCTCGCTTTCTACGATGTGAAGCTCGGTGGGCTGTACGTTGCGTCGGACGATACCGAGGGTAACGTGAAGAAATTTTCCGTTTTCAGGTTTTCTATGAAAGATTGGAACATAGCGGTAACGCATCTCAGCCCTTACGGTACGATGAATTTCACGCCCAGCTACCGTGTTGTTATGGGGGTGTTCGTCGGGGACTGGTACACCGCAGCTGACATGTACAAGGAGTGGGCTGAGAAACAGTGGTGGTGCGCGGAAGCTAGAAAGCGGTCAACACCCTCATGGTTCTTAGAGATCTCGGCGATCCACTCCACCTCCCTTTACACCCCGAGCGATGGTGGATGGGCTAGCCGCATACCGTTCGCCACAGTCCCTCAGCTCGCACAGGATTCCATCAGGACGTTAGGGATACCGGTGATCATGCAGGTTTGGGGTTGGGAGAAGCACGGCACGTTCAAGCTGATCCCGGATTATTTCCCGCCAATCGAGGGGTGGGAAGCCTTCGATAGGATGGTTGAAGGTGTGCATAAAGCTGGAGGGAAGGTCTCCGTCTTCATAGCGACGAATTCGTTTTCGACGAAGCTGCCTGAGTGGGAGCAGATGAAGAAGTACTCCGTTAAGCTACCATATGACCAAAGCGGAGAGTACAGGACTATGTGTCCCGGCGCTCGTGAGTGGAGGGAGTACGTCAAAACGATTGTTTTAACGTTGGTTAAGCACGGGGTCGATCACGTCCACTTGGATGGGAGCCTTATCGACCCCCCTTACCCGTGCCTAGATGAGGGTCACGGGCATCCGAAAGGTTATGGCAAATGGTGGTTCGAGTCGTATAGGAATCTATTTTCAGAAGTTATAATTGAAGCCAAGAAATTTAATCCAGAAATTGTGTTTTCTTCCGAAGAAGTATGCGAGCTTTACATTCCGTACTTGGATAGGTTCTACTCGCGCGGGAACGTCTATGGGCTGTACCCCACCCACTGGTACTGGCAGATTAGTGGGGCTCAGGCAATCCCGATGTTCCAGTACGTGTACCGCGAGTACATTTCGTCTTGGGGGCATTACGTGCACGGGTGGAGTTTGAGCGAAACGGCTTACTCCATCAAGGCTTTAGCGGCTTCGCTCGTGTGGGGGGAACCCTTGGAGATAAGACTGCCCACGCTTAACGAGAGGATGTCCCTTCAGATAAGCTTCAATCCTATCGTCCAATTCTTCAAGAAAGCGGCTGTGTTCCGGTACACGTGGGGGAGGGAGTTTTTGGTTTACGGCAGCATGGTTAAGCCTCTAAGCATCTCATCGCCAACCATCGTGATCGCCAACCCGCACTGGCACCTCTCACCTTACGAGCTTAACGCAACCGTGACACCCGCGGTGCTGCACTCCGCCTGGCGGAGCAGAGGGGGCGACGTAGCTTTCATTTTCGCGAACATTTGGGACGAAAACGTAAGCCTCCACCTTTATGTGAACTTATCGGAGTACGGGTTTTCGGGGAATGCGAATGCGATACTTATTCAAGACGATCGACCGGTGCATATCGGCAGCCACCTCGAAAGTTTCTCGCTTGACTTAAGCTTAGGACCGCGCGAAATAGCGATGATCGAAGTGAGCGAGAAGATGGTTGTTCGTATCGATAGTAACCCGCGAGTTGTAAACCGTGTGTTCGCTGGCGACCGTGAGCTTAAGGTCCTACCCTCCATCATGCTCTTCTCCCAAGGTGCTGCGCAGAGCTTCGAAGCTCCAAGCGTCGTGAACATTGACAATAAAACCCGTTTCGCGTTCACCTACTGGATCGTAGAAAAACCGGGTGCAACATTTATTGTAAATTCCTCTCTCATTCAGATCGTTATCGATTCCAATCTAAATTTGAGTGCAACTTACACGAAACAGTGCTTCGTTAGCGGCGTATCGAGAGTTGGTCAAGTACACGGTGAAGGCTGGTATAATGAAGGTGCTATTGCGAAGCTGTGGATTGACGCGCCTCGCGTGGAGCATGAGCGTAGCCGCGCTCTATTCGAGGGCTGGTACGAGGGGAACCTGCTGCTTTCGAGTAACTCTTCAATCTCTTTCGTTGTAGATAGGTCGCGGTCGCTTGAAGCGAGGTGGAGGGTGCAACACTACGTCGCGGTTTCAACGCCTTACAGCGCGGCGGAGGGAGAGGGCTGGTACGATGAGGGTAGCCGAGCGGTAGTGAAGCTGAGGGAAACGGAAGTCTACACAGCTCCGCTCATCCGTTATGTTTTCGACCATTGGGAAGGCTTAGAGCCTGGAGATCGAGTTGTAGAGCCGGGTGTCGTGGAAGTGAGCGTAGACAAGCCGAGGGAGCTGAAGGCCGTTTGGAGGGCAGACTACAGCCAGTTTATCGTGCTGCTAGTTGCATGCGCGATAGCGGCAGGCTCTTCCCTCGCCTACCTACGGAGGAAGCGCAAAGCCCAGAGAAGCTAGAGCACAAAGGAGTTTCACCGTTAGAGGCGTGAAAGCATCGTGAGAGGAAGCCATAGAGGCTCTAGCGCGCTATTCTCCTGAACCTCTCCGGCGCGCGCCCGAGGGGCTCCACAGGGAGGGCTCGCGGCCGACGGGCCCTGTGCCCCTCCTTAAACCCCAGATCTCGCCTTCCGGCACCACCGCCGCGCCAACCACGCGAGCGCGAAAAGCTCGCCAAGCCTTCCGGAGATCTGCGCTTTGAGCGAGCGCCACGAGCCGCTCGGGAGCTCGACAACTATTTCGCTATCCCCACTCACAATGTGTCAAACGCCGAGGCTTATAAAGGCCTTAACGCGGCGCGCGCTGAGCACCTTTATAGACTAGATGCGCCCCTACAAATGATCGCCCTTTAGGCCGCCTCGCGCTCCCGCTCGTAGAACTCCCTTAGCGCTTTCGCCGGGTCTTCCGCCTATATGATTTTCACCGACGCCTCTCCGCTCGCTTTCTCGCCCGCGAGCTCCGCTACGTACTCGACCACTGCCTCGCCGCTCCCCGTTACCGCCGCTTTCCGCAGCTTCAGGCTTTTCACGGGGCCGGCTAGCTCCTCGATCTCCCTCCCGAACCTCTCCAGCACCGCCTCCGGCGTCTCCGCAAGCTCGACCAGCTCGCCCCACGACAGGTCCAGCGGCCTGAACAGGTCGCCGGCGTACAGGTAAGCCCTACGCACACTAGAGCGTGCTTCAGGAGCTTATCAGCGTTGCGCGGCGGCGGGCGCGCGTACCACCTTAAAATATCGCATATTCTAACGGGAGGCCATGAGGATCAAGTGGCCTGAGAGCCCGCTGGTGAGCGTGCCCGAAGAGGCTAAGCGGGAGGCGGAGCGCGCGCTAGCTAGGGTGGACCTGGGCGGCTTGGGCGATTACGAGCGGGACGGCAGCTTCGCAATGCTCTACTCGGGTGAGGGCCTCCTCCTCAAGCTGGCTAGAGTGGAGGGTAGGCTGCTCGTTCTCGCATCGGTTTGGGAGTGCGGGAGCCTCGTGGAGGAGCACGTTATGGGTGAGGTGGAGTGGTAGCTCGCTTCGCTCCCGCCACCCGACCCCGCTTCTAGCCGCCCTTAGCAGCGAAGCCGTGTTCCGCGCTCAAGTCTCTCCCTGTGTAAGCTTCGATTACGCCCTTCACCTTGGAGTAGAGGGAGTACCTAGTCGCTCTTAGGTGCTCAGCGTACTCGCTGACTTTTACAGGGCTTTTAGGCGTCGTGTAGGTGATGTCTACGACGTACCACGTGTCGCCGACCTTCACTTCCGGTAACGCGTGATCTTCCCCCAAGAAGGCTACGACCCTTGCTTCGCAGCCTAGAACGTCGCTGAGGAGCTGGGTCGCCCCGAGCGCGAAATCCTCGCAAGCGCCTGTGCCGGAAACCGCCGCCAGCTTGGCGGCGAAAACTCTGCTCGGCTCGAGTGTGAGCGGGCCGAAGCGGATTATGAGCTGCCTCGGCTTCGGCCAAATCGTTCCGTACGTGGATATAAAGTCTCCCTTGTAGTATTTGACAAGATCCCAAGCTTTGTCCAGCAGGCACTTGTCTCCAATGCTGTTCCTTAACGCCTCAGCTTTTTTAGGGTACTCGGCATTAACGATCGCGTAAAGCGCGATCGCGATTGCAGTTGCGCCGACTATCAGTAGCAACGTGACTTTCAAAAGCATTTCAAGCAAGGGTGCGAGTGCGTGCAGTACTCGTTGAAGAGATGTGCGACGTATGCTAGTGAGAACCATAGTGGCTATAGCGGCCAACGCAGCTATGGTAACAATGACATCAATACTTGTGTTTTGTAAAATTATTAGCGGCAGCGAGAGGGGCGGACGCGCAAAGATATTGAGCATATTGCCGATTAAGATGAAGTGCAGCCCGAACGCAGAGAATAGACAGTAAACAAAGAGGAAAACGCTGTAGAGGTAAAGAAAGCTCAGTGTACTCGAATTTAGTTTCCTAGTAGAAACGAAATAATGGCAAATAAAATAATAATATGCTATTACAAAAGCAACTTCAGCGCAATATTGCGAAACATTAATTAAACAAAGTTTTATTAAACTTAGCATTGGTAATGGAATGATTATCAGTAGGGCTTCTGCTATGGTGGTAAGCGCATAGCGTAACGTGCGCTTTCGCGACACACATCCAGGGTATTGCGTCGCCTTATCTCTTCTCCTTTCCGCGCGAGAGCCGCCGCTGGATTGTGCGTTTTAGCGCACTTTTTTTAACCGGTTACCCGACGCTTAACCTGGTGGAGAGCTTGGTGGCACCCCTTCTGGGGCCTAGAGCCGGGAGCTTCGAGCGGCGCGGGCTGCTGCCGGCCTGTGCGGTGGTTGGCTGTGCGATCGTTTAGCGAGTGGAAGGCTCAGCTGGCTTTAGCGCTCTCCAACCTCGCTAGGGAGCGGCCGGAGCTGTCCGGCGAGATCGCGGAGCTCGCAGCCCGCTTGCAGAAGCTGAGGGCTCGGCACGTGCCAGCCTTCCTCGCAAGGCTGGTCAAGTTCTGCGCTGAGCACCGCGTGTCCCTGCCCCTGCCGAGCGAGGAGGAGGTGAGGAGCTGGACCAAGAGCGGCTGAACCCGCAACTCGCGTACCGCTTTTTAACTCCTTTTTACTTTCGCCCAATTATCCCCGTAAAGCCTTTAACAGTTTACTCAATGATTAACCTGGTGGAGAGCTTGGCGGAGAGGGAGGCGTTAGCGGGGAGGCTGGCTGAGGAGCTGGAGAGGATGTTCTCCGACCCCACAGCCACAGCAGCGCAGCTCAGCTATGTGCTGCGCGGCGCGGCTGGCGAGCGCTCGGGGTGCGCGCTCCTAGAGGTGCCGTACGTGTGCCGGGGCTTCTCCCTGGTTCTCCTGAGCGAGAGGCGCGCGGTGATCTCCGCGTACAGTTTCAGGGAGGAGGAGAAGGTAGATGGGGAGGCGCTGGCCAGGGACATCCTAGCGGACATCGAGGAGTTCTCTGGAGGAGGGCGCGTCATCGAAGCAACCCTCAGGAGGGCGGCGCGGCCCTAGGGCGAGAGAGATGCTCGGGCCGGGTTCCAGGCTGGGCTGGAGGGCGGGTCGAGGCCATCCCGCGCTAGGCGTAAGGATTACCTTTTTCTTTAACTTTATGGTTAAAAAATTTTACTTCCGGTCTACATTAAGCAGAATTTTTAAACCTCCGCCCCCAATTGAGGGGCCGATGAAGGGGTGTGTGAGGGTTGAGCTGGGTAGGAGGGTGTACGTGGTGCTCAAGGATGGGCGCGAGGTTGAGGTACCCGGCCTCTACGCTGTTAGGGTGCGGCGCGGATACGTGCTCGTGGTGGCGGACTTGGTTTTAACCCCGCAGGGCCTCGTGGACTACGTCGCCAAGCTGGAGGGGAAGCTGGAGGATGCTGCCGCGTGGGCGCTGCGCGGAGCGCTCGAAAGCCAGATAACCGACGAAGCGTGGGAGTGGGCGCTCAACGCGCTAGAGCGCGGAGAAGCGAAGGTTATCGTAAAGTAAACCCTCCTCTTTTTCCTCTCCCCCTTTTCGTTAGCGCGCCGTGCGCTGAAGCTCACGTAGCCCCACCGCGAATACCGCACCGGTGCATTTACTATGCGCGCACCCGGGGCAGGTTCCCTATTCGAAAGCGAGGTTTAGGCTGCCCGCCCCTACCCCAGCGCCAAATAGGCGGGGGATTTCCAGCTCGGGGGCCTGGGGGGCTCGGGCCCCTTCACCGCGCTCGCTCCTGTGCTGCTTCCAGCGCGAGCCACGAGCTTTAAGGCGGGTCGAAGGTTTAAAAACTCAGCTTAATGTAGACCGTAAGTAAAACTTTTTAACAAGAAAGTTAAAGAAAAAGATAAAGAATATACTTATATGGCTAGGCTGGCGAAGATATGGGAGGCAATAAAGAACATAGAGGGAGGACTGAAGAACTAGCGCTAGGTAAATAAGCACCTTTGCGCATAGCGGCGCGGGCTTAAATGTGTGCGCGCTAGGGCGCGCGAGCTTTGTGGGAGAGGGAAGCGAGCGCAGACCCCTGGTGCTCTGGCCTGTCTACTTTGAGGCGGGTAAGAGCAGGAGCGAGGGTAGGAGGGTTCCAGTGCACCTAGCTGTGAAAGGGGTTACAGCGGAGGCCGTTCTCAAAGCGGCGAAAGCGGCTGGCTACGAAGCCGAATTCGACCCTAACGCTAAGCACCCGGCCCACTGGTTCGATAGCAGCGGCAGAGTCCTAGTGCGAACAAGCCAGCGCAAAACCGAAGTGTTGAGGAGGGTTGCCCTGGAGCTCAAGAGAATGCAGCCTCAAGCCGCCCGCTAACTGCCACCCACCATCTTTGCCAGCTCTTCCCTCACGATACGGCTGAGGAGAGCGCCGTCAACCCGGCCGCGCAGCTCACGCATCACAGCCCCCATCGCGGGGCCGAACGCTGCCTCACCTCTCTCCTTGATCAAGCTCTCCATCCGGTTCAGGATCCTCCTCACAGCCTCCCTAGCCTCCTCCAAGCTGAGCGGAGTAAGCCCGAGCTGCTTCACAGCCTCCTCGGGCTCGAGCTCCGGATTCTCGGCGAGCCGCTTTAGAACTAAGGGGATCGCTTCCTTCACCAGACCCCCTCTGGCGAAAAGCTCGAACAGCTCCATCAAGTGCTCGTCCGTAATGTTCTGCACGGGGGCTCCCTCCCTCCTGAGGTCGACCAAGGTGTCTTCGAGCGTTGACGCCACGAGAGAGGGGGGTGCGCCGATCGTCGAGACGATCCTCTCGAAGAGATCGAGCCTGTAGGAGCGCAGCAGCTTCCTAGCCAGCTCGGGGCTCAAACCGTAAACCTTCACAAACCTCTCGTACTTAGCTTCGGGCGGCTCCGGGAGCAGCCCCCGAACCCGCGCCAGCAGCTCCTCCCCGACGACTATAGGTCTGATGTCGGTTTCGGGGTACATACGGGCTTTACCGGGCATCGGCCGCATGAACCTCGTGGTCCCGTCTGGGTTGGCCGCTCTCGTTTCGGGCGGTATCCCCTCGATGGCTTCGCGCGCCCTTTCGACGACCGCTTCCACCGCTCTCTCAGCCTTACGCCGCTCCTCGAAGACGAGGACGAAAGCGTCGAGCTCCCCGCAGTTGAGCAGCCTGCGCACCTCGCTCACCTCGCCCTCGCTGATGCCGTAGCCGGGTAGCTCGTCGCTGTGGAAGATACCGCCGACATCGGCCCAATAGCGGGCCCTGTCCGCCATCTCTGTCCCCAGCCGCCTACCGGGCTGCAGCTCCCGGCCGAGCAGGCGGGCGAAACCCGGGAGCTTGACCGCTAGCGCCACGCCGCCTGACGCCAAAGCCTTCTTGGCTATACGGGAGCTCGTGCCCCTGAACACGTCCGTCACTTCGACAGGCTTCGCCTCCAGCTGCTCTCGCGAGACCCCCCTCCTCCTAAGCTCGTCCCTAATTTCCAGCAGGGTTCTCTGCCTTTGAACCTCCATTTCGACAACCTTCGGGATTAGCTCCAGCTCCTGGACGCCTTTCACCTCGACCCTTGCACCGCCCTCGACGGATATGTTGAGATCCTGGCGGATCGTCCCTAACCCCCTCTTCACCCTGCCCGTCGCCCTCAGGAGCTGGCCGATCCTCAGCGCCACAGCACCCGCCTCCTCCGGGCTAGAGATTGTAGGACCCGTCGTGATCTCCACCAACGGTATGCCCAAGCGGTCCAGCCTGTACACGACCTCGGATTCCCGCTCCTCGATCTTCCTAGCGGCGTCCTCCTCGAGGCAGACCGTGGCGATCGGCACCTTCTTCCCCTCGACCTCGACGTAGCCGTCGAAGCCGATGAGCGCGGTGCGCTGGAAGCCGGTGGTGTTGGACCCGTCGATAACGATCTTCCTCATCACGTGCACCTCGTCCACCACCTTGCAGTTGAGCATCAAGCACACGATCAGGGCGGTCTCCAGCGCCTCCGGGTTCAGCTGGTGGGGAGGCTCCTCGTCCATCTCGACAAGGCACGTCCCGTCGACGTACGACTCGTAGAGGTAGCTTTTCCCTTTCATGTACTCGAAGAGAGCCGCGGGGTCGAGCTCCCCCAGCTCGCTCCTCGCTAGGCGGAGCCACCTCCTGAACCTTGAGTGGGGCTCATCCCTCCTTAAGCTCGTCGGGCACGAGCAGAAGAGCTTCTCCCTCGTGTCCAGCATCTGGTGGATCTCCAGCCCGACTTTCACGCTCACTGCGCACCACCCGCTGCAAGCATCTCGAAGTAGTCGAGGGGCGGGTAGTACCACTCCTCCGACCTCTTATCGATCTCGTACGCCACGCTCGTGAGGAGCAGCCTCGCGACCTCCCTCAGGTCTCGCGTGCGGGCGAGCACCCAGGAGAGCTTCACGTAAGCGGTTTCCGGCAGCATGTCCTCCGCCGGTATCGCGCCCGCCTTCAGGAGCTCCACACCCCTCCTGTACACGTTCAAGTTCACCCGCCCCCATATGCACTGCGACGCTACGACCACGGCAACCCCCTCCTCCACCGCCCTCCTCACGGAAGGGACCAGCTTCTCGCCGACGTGCCCGAGCCCCGTTCCCTCGACGACGATGCCGTGGTAGCCCCTGTCGACCAGGAAGTCGAGGATCTCGGGGTCCATCCCCGGGTAGAACTTGACCAATGCAACCCTCTCGTCGAAGCCGTTCTCGAGCACCACGCCCTCGCTGGAGCGTGGAGCGTACTCCCTCGCGAAGACCGTCAGCTCCCGGGAGGGCAGCTCAACCTTCGCCAGCGGCACCGCGTTCACGCTCCTGAACGCGTCCCTCCTGCTCGTGTGCATCTTGCGCACTTTAACGCCCCTGTGGACGTAGAACTTCGTGTCGTCGAGACCCGCGTGCATCGCCACTACCGACTCGGCGAAGGGGGCTTTCACCGCCGTCAGCGCGGCCGCTAGCACGTTCGTAGCCGAGTCGCTCGACGGCCTGTCCGAGGAGCGCTGGGCGCCCACGAGCACCACGGGCCCCGGGAGCCTGCGCAGCGCGAAGGCGAGCGCGGCGGCCGTGTAGCCCATCGTGTCCGTACCGTGCGCGACTACCATCCCTGCCGGCCCCTCGCTCTCAAAGACCTTCGCCACCCTCTCCGCGAGGAGCGCCCAGTGCCGCGGGGTCGTATCCTCGCTGAAAATGCTGAAAAGGGTCTCAGCTGTGATGAAGGCTACGCTCTCGAGCTCCGGGATCATCGAGTATATGTCCTCGGCCGTGAAGTGGGGGTAGACGGCGCCGGAGACGTAGTCGATCCGCGAAGCTATCGTGCCGCCCGTCCCGATGAAGTGGACGCGCGGTAGACCTGTCTGGGGGGCGGGCGGAGGAGCCGGTGAACCGAGATGCGGCAAAACCCGCCCAACCTTTCTGATCGATTTAACTCTCCTGGAATCAACGCCGATATTGTAGCCGTTGGATAGCTTCAGGACTAGAACGTCGGGATCCCCGTACTGGGGGCGAGGCAGCAGCACTCCCCGCAAGGCAACACCATCGTCCCGCTCAAGCTCGACCTCGTCGAAAACCTGGATTTCGGAACTTTCGAGCAGGCGCGAAGCCAGCTCGCCATAACCGCTACCGCTCATTGCGAGCGAGAATTGAAGCGGCCTATTTCTAGTTTTCCTGCTGAGAAGCTGAGGCGCAAAAACCGGGTAGCGAGCAGCGCGCTACTCAGAGGGGGCTGATTTCTGCGCCGCGTAGACGAGCCGTCTCAAGTAGTTCCTCTTGTTCCTCCTCCTCGGAATCAAGTTCTTTTTCGGTTTAGGAGGTATCTTAGGCGTTGCGTTCCTAACCTTCCCCGCCTTCGTGAGCGAACCGTGGCTTGGCATACGAGGTCGTAAGCCTTCCGAAGGCGGAGTGATAAGCCTTTCGCAGCCGCTCGAAGATGAAGGGCGAGAAGGTGGCGGGCCGGCCGGGACTCGAACCCGGGACCTACGGGTTAAGAGCCTCAACCGCGGTCCGTGCCGCGCCCGTCGCTCTACCAAGCTGAGCTACCGGCCGGCTGGGCTTCCCACTGCTGAGTTAAAAGCTTTCCGCTTACGAGCGCGTACCAACGTACGCGTCAGCATCCACTAAAACAAGCGACACAGGTGGAAGCAGCCTAGCCAACTCCTCCACAAGAAGGTCAGCGCGCACCTGCTTCCTCTCTTCATCGTAGAACTTCCGTATAACTGTGGAGATTTAATCCTCCTCAACGCGGATCTCGACTGTGAAGATTTCCTTAGGTTTTCCGCGAGATAGTGCGTGATGCGAGAATCCACATCCATCGGCTTCAAGTAAAACACTAAGGGAGATAGCATGTTTTAGTGTGTGCTGCAGCCCTAAAAGGGTATTCTTAGACTATGGCGGCTCGTATTCGGTCATTGATAGAAAGGTTGCAACGGTGCCGATCAGCGAGACTATGAGGAGGAGGAAGAAGAAGGGTGCGTAGGCTTCTGAAACGTTGAATAACGCAATGAACGAAACGATAAACATGGCGAGAAATATTGGGAGGAGTATGTTGGCCCAACCCTTATCTGAGCTCTTGCTTGGTTCGCGCACAGCAACCTTTACAGGCTTTGCAGGCTTCTCCTCCTCGCCTCCCTCGACGGGCACCTTCCTCCACACTCTGTTGTAAGGTCTAATCATGTCGAGCTGAGAGTTGTAGCCGGCGCGTTCAGCTGCAGCAGGGGCGCGCGGCTCCGAGGCGACTGGCACGTCGACGCTCGCGTACCTCCTCCCCTCGTACCTCATCGTCAGGCCCGGTGGGGGTTTCGCTTTCCACAGGTGGAGGTTGGGGCAGTTGTGGTTCGGCGGCAGGTGGTGTTTGGCGCAGAAGAGCCCTCCGCAATAGTTGCACCGGTAGAGGAGGGCTGCTGCGCCGCAGGCTTCGCACTTCATCGGTTCGACAGCCTTCTCGAGGGGTAGGAGCTCGAGCTTGTAGCACTCGTGCTTCTCGGGCGGAGCATGCTCGGCGCAGAAGATCCCGTGGCAGAGCTTGCACTCGTAGGAGAAGCCGGTGATTACGCGGCCGCAGTAGTCGCACGTGAGCACGCTCGCGGCCTCGCCCGCTTCCACACGCGCTTCGGGCGGTAGCTCTAAGCGCGCTTCACGCCTCCTCCAAAACTCTCTCGTGTACTCGGGGCAGGGGTGCCCGCCCTCCTTCCGCCACTCACTTTCGAGGAGCGCGGCCAACCCCCTGTCCCCGTCGGCGTACGCTTTCGCAACATAGGCTTGGTAGGTTTGGAAGCTCATCACCAGTCTGGGTTCAGAGTGCTTTTCACAGAAGTAGCCGCCGCAGAAGGGGCAGCGGTAGAGGGTTTTCGAGTTCTTATCGCCTTCGATCGAGCAGCGCGGGCAAATCCCTTGCGCGGCAGGTTGCATTAGACGAAAAACTCTGAACGCGATAAAAAGCATTTCGCACCAGTTTTCGTGCAAACCGTTGGCATGAGCTTCCTGCCAGCCCCTAGCTCCCCGAACGCAATAACGCGACATAAACTTTACAGGAGGG
>Ga0080004_1158755_pt1 | contig 33979 bp, 27 predicted proteins | sample WasSprMetagenome_FD_69207 | JGI IMG/M metagenome (GOLD analysis project Ga0080004, IMG submission 69207) | Sulfidic aquatic microbial communities from Washburn Spring, Yellowstone National Park, USA - WS (SPADES assembly) (version 2) | ecosystem: Environmental > Aquatic > Thermal springs > Hot...
CTTCTGAAGGCGAAGTATCCTGAAAAGCTTAGGGGAAAGCTTATACCCGTGATATACGTCTGCCTACCCATGCCTGAACTTGTTGAGGAAGCTGCAAAGAGGAAGGTTTGGGTTTTAAAAGCTACACAAGACTTCTGCAAGCCTGAATAAGCCAAAATGCCGTTTTAAATTTTCTTGGTAAGCTCTTAAGAGCCTTTCATACAGCCTCCTCACAATGATTTTTCTAACCTTTACGATTGGAGCAATTTGGCACAAAAACTTCCGAACACTTGCTTGGCGAGTTGCGTGAGCGTTTGCTTTCATTGGTCTAGGCTTCACTGCATGAGGGGAGAAAGGAGAAGGGAGAATTCCCTAAAATGTAAGTTGCTCTGCCTAAACGTGTTTAAGTGTTGAAAATGTATAGAAATATCTTACTCACTTTAAAGTGTGTAGGGCTAGGAGAGAATTGTTAAATGGGCTTGTTAAAATGCAAAAAGGATTGGTGAATATGTTATTTTAAGCGTGGATTTTGGAACAGTCGGTGTACCCGATGGAGAGCCATGATCTTCTCAGTTTATGACGCCTGTGTCCATCAAAACTTTAGCCAATTGAGACACCTAGACCTCTGAGAAATCTTTTTGTCTTGTTGCTTGTTCTTTTGTTAAGGTTACTATTTTGTCTCTTCCTCTTCTGTATCTTTTTATTATTCCCTTGTTTTCTAGGGCACCTAGTAGCTTGCTTGTTTTGGCCCTTGAGAATTTGGTTTGTTTTGTAATTTCGGATTGGTATAGGCTGCCGCCCGCCGATTTTAATAGTCTTATGATTTTGTCTTCGTCGCTTTCCATTTGTGGAACAATTGGGTGTTCGGGTTTTTCTGTGCTGGGTTTCTCTTTTTTCTTTTGATTTTTGATTGTGTAAATGGTTAGTGGAATTACTATTGATAGCGCTGTGAGGCTTATTATTAGTACCGCGTTTTGTTTGATGATGTCGCCGGGCTCTTGGGGTGCGGATTTTTCCTTTAAGATGATGCTTGGTTCTCCCGTCTTGAAGTCTTTTGTTCCGTACCATTCAAGCATCTGTAATGATTCGTTCTGTTGATGCGGTGGTGGAGAAACTGATTCCACTTTGTATTGTGGGGGGTACGTTATGCATACTGTTCCCTCTCCGAGAAGGTTTTGGAAAAAGTTTTCAACTTCGAATACGTCCCCAACTATTATTTTTGTATTTTCAGTTTTGCTGAAGTTTATCCAGTCGAATTGGTATTTCACAACCGTGTATGAGCCTAAAACGTTTATGTCTATTTTTGGGTTTGCAATTTCCATAGCTCTTCCAGTTTTGTTCTCAGCTTTTTCCATGATTGATGTTACTTTCCCATTAAATGTGTTGTAAAGTGTGATTGGTGATGCTTGTATGCTTGTTCCAGTTTGTGTTATAGTCCATGTGGCTGTTCCGTCTTTTTGAATTTGTATGTTGTATTCAACTTGGTATTCTCCAGAAACAGTTTTACACCATGTGAAAATAACGATGAAGAGAATAATGAAGGTTAAATATTGCTTCTTCATAATGCCCTTCAATATATGTGAGTGTTTTCCGTTGTATTTAAAATTTGCAAAGCGTTAATACGGTTTTGAAGGAAGCTATTTTTTGCCTTTTGCTTTTCGCTTTTTTGTGTAGAGCGCTAGGATTATGGCTGTTATGGCTACTATTATTGCCGTGATTATTGCAATGTAGGTTGATTGCCATGTTTCGCTTTTCGGGTAAACCGACACTTTCTGTAACGCGCTTTCCACAGTTACGCCTGAAATTTGGGCTACGGCTTTTATCTGGTAGTCTCCCTCTTTCTCTGCTGTCCAAATGTATTTGTAGTTTCCATTATTGTCTGCTGTTGTGCTTGCGAGTTGATACCAGCCCGTTGCATTTCCATACTTGATTAGAATTGTAGGCTTTTGATTTGTTAAGGCTATATATCCGCTTATGTTTATCTTGTCTCCAACGGCGGCTTGGTTTGGGGTGCATGACAAATATAATGGGCTGTAGTATCCATTTTCTATCGAATGCTGAAAGGGTTGTGATGCTGATCCCGCTGCTGGCTTGTCGTATAGTTTTGTTTGAAGAGTTAGTTGGCAGTTTCCAATCCCCGTGACGTTAAATGTTAGTTTGACTATTGTTCCACTTCCGTTGAAGGACGGTGTTTCCTTGCCGACGGATGTTCCCCACAGTACGTATTTGCCTTTTTCTATTGTTTCGTTCCAGTAGACCTGTCCATGAAGCACTCCGCGTGGATTGGATTCAACGCCTAGCATTACACTTTTGTTTACTAGTTGTAGGATTGATGGGCTCCAGTAAAGTTTAACTTCAACCGCGAATAAGTTTTGGACGTTTTCCACTACGATACTTGTTGTGAATTGTTGACCTGGGGCTGCCACATTTTGGTATGGGTGAACTTTAACTATCGTTTCTTGCGTTGCAATGGATGTTCTGGCTTGCGTTATTATGAATGTTAGTAGAAGAGTTGTGGCCAAGTATAGTTTTTTCGCCTTATTCATTATTTATTCACTGCTTCATCATTTTGTTTCTTATGTTTTTAACTTTTACCTAAATGCTGAATGTTGAGCTGTACATTGCAAGGTTTCAATTTGATTTTGTCTTCGATTTGGCAGTTTGTCTCGTTATGCTGGCAATTTTTGGTTTATTTTGAAAAAGAAACTGAAATAAACAATATTAAATGAAAATAAACAATTATATAAGTTAAAATTGAAAAATGTCTTTAGAAACCCTTTTATTCCACTTTTCACCTATTTTTCTCGAAAAAGGTGAATAAGATGAAAAAAAGCGTATGTATGTTGATGGTAGCTTTATTGACATTGGCTGCACTTGCTTTCGTTCCAGCGGTAACCAAAGCAGAAGATGAAGATGGTATGCAGGTACAGCAGACTTGGGTGCAAGTTGCCGGACCTATTGAGAATTTTGGTTCTCAAGTGGCTTATGGGTGGCTTTCCGCCATCGCAAAGATGAAGACGATAAACGCTACCAGCACAGAGTGGGCTCATGCTCATGCATTTTGGACCACATCACTTGTAACACCTATCGAGCTAGGTGAGCATTGCAGGAAAGGCCTTGAGAACTTCACGTTTTCATTCTATTTTGCAAGGCTGGTTAGCGCCTCAACTATTGCGCTGAACTATTCTGGCTACGACTTCTACATTGGTGGCTTGTGGGACGCCTACAACGTGACGTTCAAGTACTACCCGAATGAGGAAGGGGAGTTTGATGGTGAAAACTTCAACGTTACTATTGTTCCTTTGGCAGTTAATGCTACAGGCGAGTTTCGCGTAACCAATAATTGGACATCGTTTGAGCTTAGCATAAACGGCATAAATGGCCCGATCCTTGTCAGCGGTTTTGTGCATCATTATTTCGTTGGAAGCATGGAAATTGAAATAGGCGATTTCACTGGAGACGGCAAGGTGAATATTCACGACCTGGTGCATGTTGCACACGCATATGGATGCAGACCGGGCTTTAAGGGCTTCGACTTCGACATGGACCTTAACTGCGACTTCAAAATAGACGTTGGAGACTTAGCCACAGTTGCTGCCAACATAAAGGCCTAAAACGCTGCTTTCTCCCCTCTTTTTTATTTAACTTGGAATAAGGCAAATTAGTAACGATTGAGCCCAATATTGGTGGTGGAAAAATGCGTGTCCACGTATCATCCACACGTGCTTTTTGCCTTGTTTTAATGTTAACTTTAATGTTGATTCCTACGTTTATTCATGGGAACTTTGACTGGAGAGATGCATATGCCGCATCATCGACAACTGTTAGTGTTTCGCCATCCACTATCACGGCTTCCGTCGGCCAAAACTTCACGGTTAACGTGACCGTTTCAAACGTTTATGACCTTTATGGTTGGCAGTTTAGGTTGAATTGGACTGCAGGCTTAATTGAAGTTGTCAAAGTGACTGAGGGGGCGTTCCTAAGGCTCGGTGGAAGCACATACTTCTATTGGAATGTTAACTCAACTGCTGGACGCATGGTTGCAGACTGCACACTGCTTGGGAATGTTCCAGGAGTGAGTGGAAGTGGAACTTTGGCGACAATAACCTTTAACGTTAAGGGTGTGGGCCAGTCACCTCTTACCCTGTGGGATGTCGTGCTTCTAAACTCCTTTGAGCAGTCTATATCATGTCAGGTTGTAAGCGGATATGGCTACTTTAAGGCTGCGCATGATGTGGCCGTAACAGCCGTTAACGTCTCGCCGCTAACTGCGGTTCAAGGCGACATCGTATACATCGACGTGACCGTTCAGAATAAAGGGGGCTACGCTGAAATCTTCAATGTAACGGTTTATGCAAACTCAGCGGTTGTAGGCGTCCAAACCGTCTCGTTGGACGCTACTATTTCAGCTATCCTCCACTTTTCGTGGAATACAGGTGGCATGGGTAAGGGGGACTATACGATTTCAGCCTCAGCAAGCGTAGTGCCAGGCGAAGTAAATACGGCGGACAACAGTTTTGTGGCCGCTGAGCCCGTAACAATACTTACCCCAGGGCATGACGTGGCTGTTGTAGGAGTTTTCCCATCAAAAACTGTTGTTGGCGAGGGATACCCCATGAACATAACAGTTAAAGCCAAAAATTACGGAACCTACGATGAAGTTTTCAGCGTCACGGTTTATGCTGACACAACAGCCATATGGACAAGAGAAATTTCACTCACAAGCGGAGCATCAGCGTTCTTAACCTTTACATGGAACACTGTAGGCTTTGTTAAGGGCAATTATACTATGTTGGCTTACGCTTGGCCTGTTCAGGGTGAAATAGATATAACGGATAACAAGCTCGCCGATGGCTGGGTTATCGTTGCAATGACAGGCGACATTAATGCTGATGGCATAGTAGACATTTTTGACTGTGTTAGAATTGCTCTTGCTTTCAGTGCAACACCACACGATCCAAACTGGGACCCAAACTCAGACATAGACAACAGCTATCTCACAGACATATTTGACCTAGTAATAGTGGCTATACACTTTGGAGAAACAGACCCATAACTCATCTTTTATCCGTCGCAGAAAATCCACTAAGATAGTGCGGGCGCATCTGTGTGCAACTTTGAACGCTCCAGATCTTTCATGAAATTGCTGAAATTGTTCTGTTTAAGAGATGTTTTTAGTCTTCCAATAAGTTGATGTTGAAACCGAATTGTTTCAATGCGTTTCCCAAATGGGTACATGAGTGTGGCGTCTATGCCATTGTTTATGTCATAATATGGCCTGGAGAATTTTTGGGTAAGTTTATTTGGAGTATGTGCGGTTTCACTTAGTTTTATCTGTTTTAATGGATGCGCTAACTTTCAACAATCCGGCTCTGTTTTGTATTTGCTAACTTTGATAAGTAAATTGTCACCATAATAAAGATGGCTATTGCTAAAGCGAAAATATATGCTAGATTTTTGAGATTTTGTTCTTGAACTTGATACGAAGTGTTAATGTTAAAAAATAATTTTTGAAAATCACTCCAATTAGTTAGCAGACTGTGAAGTGTTTCATTTAATGTGTTGATTTTTTCAACTAATATGTTGTTAGTGTCGTTTAAACTACGGATTTTATCAAGGAGTTGATGATAAAGATCAAGCAACTCTGAGTAAACAATTTTGATCGAACAGTTGCCGGGGTATTCAATGTAAAGGTAGTAATTTTTAGTATCTGCGGTGAAAGTTGCGTTAACTTCATTCTCGTTTACAAACACCGAATGCACGTTTTCCATTAAACCTTTTGGAATAATGACTCTGCTGAAACCTCCAGAGCTGTTAGCAATACTAGCATTGAAAAGTATGATTCTAGTTCTAAATTCAGCGGCGACTTTAAAGGCAAAATTAGAAATTGTTGAATTAGATACTATGCTAATGCGATAGTCTTCTTCTTTAAAATGCACATCAAACGTATAATATCTTCCCATTAAGGGATAATAATCCATGTTTTTTTCAGCTATGATGTACGGCGTGTCTCCTATACCATTTTTGTCTAAGTCCTCCCCTTTATAATCGTCCCAATAATTCCCTTCGCCACTATAACACCATATGTTGGCTGTTTGCTCAGTGTACACGTTATAAAAATTATCGATAAAATTGTTATGGTAGAAGACATTATTATTACTATCAGAGAACAAAAGGACTCCCCAATTGTTTGTATTGAAAACGTTTTCATAGAATATGTTTCCAACGGAATAGTAATAAGCGTTTATTCCTACAGCGTTACCGAATATAACATTTCTATAGATGGTATTACCGCTTGAAGAGAAAAGTTGAATGCCTATGTAATTGGCTGATATAATGTTTCCGCAAATTTGATTTCTACTTGAAGATGAGATCCAAATTCCTATTTTGTTGTCCCTAATATTGTTGTTGCTTATTACAATGTTTCCAAAGAGTTCTATGAGTATCCCGCAGCCCGCTGATGGATCGCTGTTTCTTACGGTAAAGCCGCTGATAGTTACGTTTGAAGCTTTTACTGAAATCACATTTCCTCTCGCTCCACCGTCGATGATTGTACCCTCTCGATTTTCACCTATTAATGTGAGACTTTTGTTGATAACTATATTTTCAGTGTATATTCCTTTACGTACAAAAATAATGTCTCCAGAACCAGCGTTATTGACAGCCTCCTGAATTGTTGGGTAATCATCTGGAACCTTTATTGTTGATGAATCAGCTTTCACAACTACTTCATTGTTTTTAAGAGTCATGGCTAAGCATAAGCATGAAATTTGAAATAAAACCAGAATGGTTTTTGGCGTGTTCATTGCAAGCAACCCTAACTATTTATTAGGATTTAAACTCGGATAAACTTCTTCCTAGCACGATTGAACATAGAGTTGCTAATGAAAATGTTATCGCAAAAATGATCGGGTTAATGATGGGTTGTAATAAGTTCCAGACTAGAATGGCATAGGAAAGGGTTATTAGAAAAGCTGATACGTAAACCTTTAATCTTAAAATGTTTTGAGGAAGCTTTGACAAGTTCTGCTGGCTGATGATCCTTTTTATTTTATCTTTTGCCTGTTGTATTTGTTCGTCTGTTGCAAGGGATACCTGGTTTTTGTCAATGTCTATGAATTTTAGGCTTAATAGGGCGTAGCGTTGTAATTCCCACGGCTTGGTTTTTGGCAGAATTTTTATAACACCGCTCTTCTCCATCTTTTTGAGGATTGTTTGGATTTTACGGACAAGTTGAACATCGTCTACTTTCTCTGCCCCGTGTAATTTTTTAATCAAATCCTTAACGTCTGGAAGGTGCAATTCAAGTTGAAAATCTGCTATCGCTTTAGACAATTCAAATTGATACTCCCCCTCTCGCAAGCGTATGCCAACAACTCTATAGTCTGAGCTTAAGGCATCCTGCAGAATCTGTTTTTCCGTCGCTGTTAGTTTGAGATGCGACATTTCTTTTCAACAGTTTCAATTGAAATAGTTTAAGATAGAAGTATATATAATTTTCATGCCAGTCTTAAGCCATACACATTATTCAATGTTTTCCATGGAAACAACCCATATTCCATTAAAGTTGCAAATAAAATACGGGACTTAAATGGAGACCATTTTAAATAAAAAATATCCACTAATCTACAGAGAGGTTACCTTCAATACGCCTGTTTTTGATAAAAGATATAGGAGTTCCTTTGAAATTGTTGCCTTAATACTTGAGACGGCTAATGAGGGAGCTAACCGCTTTACAATAGCAAAAAAACTAAAAACAAGTTACATTCTGCTTAGCAGATATTTAAATTATCTAACTAGAATAGGTTTTATTGATGTGGTGTGCGATGGGAAGCAAATTTTGTATAGGACTAGCGAGAAAGGTTTTGAGTTTTTGAGGTTATATCATAACCTGTTAAAAATGCTTTACGGCACCATTGAAGGTTGCGCCTTAAAATTGCCTGTTCAAGTATAATGGTAGTTGGGGGAGAGGCAGGCGGAGTTTCGGCTTATGATTTTCTCTCCCTTCTCCTTTCGGCTTGAAGTCCTATTCCGTCTGCCCCCCAGGCCTACATTAACCAAATAAAAAAGTGCGCGCCTATTGGCTACCGTCATCCGGGATAGATTAGCAATTTTTTACAAAATTTTTATATCTCGGATCGAAAGCTTTCTATCCTCAAAATAAGGAGGGAGAGAAGCGTGAGAAGTTTCATTATTAAGATGATGCTGGCGTTGTTAGTTACGGGCGCGTTAACTTTAGCGATAAATATTCAGCTAGTTAACGCGGAGATTTCACAACTGTTGAATTTCCAATAGCCATGTTAAACTTAAGAAGCAGAGGTCAGCTGGTTAGCTGTTACATTGAACTTCCAGAAGGCTATAGTTTGGAGGATATTAACGTTTCAACAATAATGCTTAACAACACGGTTCCAGTTGATTTAGAAGCTCCAATAAGCACCGGAGATTATGACAATGACATCATACCGGATTTAATGGTTAATTTTAACAGAACAGAGGTCATTGAATTTATATCTACTCAACATATACGGTTTGGCAACGTCACCATAACCTTAACTGGCAGCCTCTACAATGGCACATCCTTTGAAGCAAACGCTGTCATAACTGTTTCAAGCCTCACCGGAGACGTGAACTGTGACGGCACCGTTAACTTTTACGACCTTGTCAAGGCTGCAACAGCTTTCGGATTCAGGGAAGGCGAAACAAAATGGAACCCAAACGCAAATTTTGCGCAGCCATGGAATGAAATAGACGTATATGATTTAATAACGATAGTAATCAATTTTACCGAATAAACAAACTGCGGGAATACAGCCATACCCCCATTTATATTACTACTTTTTCTAAGTTGTCACAAAATAAGCGCGTAATATCACGGCAAATGCTTAACTTTAGATGGAAAAGCCTTTACCATTAACAATAAAGCAACAAAGATTGCTTACGTCGGTTTACCTCAAGAACCATGGAAACTTTCCAGAAACCTTTAACCTAACAGCTACCGTGACAGCAACATTATAGGAACCCAAACAGTAAACAACCTAGCACCAGGCCAAACGATCTTACTAACTTTTAATCTCGACACTTCCAAACTGGAATCCCACATCAACTATACCATATGGGCTGAGACTAGCACTGTTCAGGACGAAATAAACACGGACAATAACGTATACATTAACGGGCTAATAAGAGTCAAAATTCTCGGCGACGTCAACGGCGATAAAATAGTCGACCTTTACGACCTAGTAATTATAGCTATACACTTTGGAGAAACATACCCATAATTTATTTTTAATATAAGCGAGAGAAAGGCACATGTTAGTAAGCCCGTGTAAAGCTTTAACAGCATTTCTAAAATGCTGATTTAGGGGCGATGCCTCTTTAGTAACGATTAATTCCCTTGAAAATGTAAAGTGTAATTTTAAGTACACTAAATTATCATAGAAAAGGTTAAATTTTGTTGAAGCAGAAATATTCTTGGGATAATTTGTATGTTTCAATTTGGGTCTTTATCATCAATAAAGTATTCTAGGCTTGTTAAAAAATTCTGTGCAGTGATCTCCATTCTTTCTTTTAGCTTTTTAATGTCATGGTATGCGCTAGCAATGTTGTCGACGCAACCACCAGCAACGAAAGTTCCAGAAGAACCAACTGTTATAGGGAATTTTACGGTTGCTTTAAAAGTTTACGATGTAGACGATTTATATGCTTGGCAAGCAGTTATAGCCTACAACCCAAATGAATTAAAGGTTTTAAAAATTGATCCAGGAGATTTTGTTGGTGTTGAAACTTTTCCCCTCAATTATGATGAGTTTAAGGGCGATAGCGTCTTTGTTAAAAACGTTTTTTCTGACGATGGTTTAATTATGGTTGGGGGAACCATGCTTGGCGAAACACATGGGAGAAGTGGGAATGGAACACTTACATACATAACTTTCGGATACTTTAACGCGAATTATAGCGACCCATATCTATCGATCGATACTTGCGGTTTCAAAACAGTCTTATTAGATTCAAATTCTTCGGAAATTCCAATTTACGGCCCTACAATTCTTGTTTTAGAGAAGGTCAAGAAGTAGGCCGGTAACAATGTTTAACTCATATATCTAACTATGTGTCGAATTAAAATGCGAAAAGTAAAAATTCCTCTTTTTTTGATGACGTTAATGATTATTAGCATTAATTTTTCTTACAATATTTTTTGTCATGCTAGTCCCGCTAAAGTATTTCTAATTGGCTTTAGGGCGTCATTTTTCACATCGATTCAAGAGGCCATAAATTGTGCAAATCCGGGAGATGCGATTTATGTATCTGAAGGTGTATATTTTGAGCATATCGTAGTTAATAAATCCGTATCAATATTTGGGTCAGATCCATCAAAAGTAATTATTGATGGTGGTGGTGAAGGAGTTATTGTTGAAGTCACTGCTAGCGGCTTCGTTATGAGTGGTTTCACAATAAAGAATGGACTGAGTGGTCTTCGTGTGGTTAATTGTCGTTACGTTAATTTTAGCTTTAATACCGTTGAAGACGTTGTTCACGGAGTATATTTTTTGAATGCTGAATTTAATGTTGTATTTAAAAATAATTTTACTCGAAACAGTATGTCTATAGTTTTGCAAAACTCAAATTCGAACATCATCTCCGAAAATCATTTTTACCATAATAATGGCCAATCAGTTTCTCTGTATAATTCGAGTTATAACGTTATATTTAACAACAAAATTGCAAGAAATCCGGCGTTTGCCATATATTTAGAAAAAAGTTTTAACAACACATTAACCATGAACGATGTATCATATGTTTGCCAAGGAATAACCTTGCATTTTTCGCATAATAATTCCATATCAAAAAATATTATAAAAATACGGGACCTAATGCCATAACGGTTGAATTGTCAAATGATAATAGGTTATATGAAAATTTTTTAGTGGAAAGTGAGATTGCTTTTCAGTTATTGAATTCCAATTTTAACTTGATCTGGAAAAATAATATAACTAGAAGCAAGCTTGGAATATGGATTTCTAGGTCAAGCGGTAACATTTTAAGAGATAATTGCATTTCAGAAAATCGACCCTTTGGAAATTTCGGGGTTTATGGCGAAAGATTAGAAGATTTTCTAAACTACGTAGACGTCACAAATAGGGTGGACGAAGCTCCTATTTACTACCTTCTAAACCAGCATGGCATAGTGCTTTCTGAAAAGGTGGGCTACATTGCCTTAGTCAACTCATCTGACGTTGTCGTCGAAAACATAACCTTAATGGGCAACTATCAAGGATTAGCTTTAGCGTATTCAACCAATATAACTTTGAATGACCTTAAAATTGAGAACAACTTTCAAGGAGTTTATCTGTCGCATTCAAATTTTAATTTTGTTACTGGTTGTTCCTTTAACGGGAATGTGTACAATTTCTACTTCCAAAATTCAAATTCCAATTTGATATTTGCTAACAATTTTTATGGAGGTAAAATATTATATTCTTCAATATCAAGTAATTACTGGGACGGCGGATACCCTTGCGGAGGAAACTATTGGAGCGAATTTAAACTTCCAGACAACTTTATGGGGCCCTATCAAAATATTACTGGTCCAGATGGGATAAGCGATGTACCTGTCTATTTATATGGGGAAAATGTTGACAAATATCCACTAGCGGCCCCAATTAAAATTTTTGGCACGGAGTTTTCGAAAAACTATTTCTTCTCATTTGTTTCCAATTCTTCAATACTTAACTTCCAATTTAACCCTTTTGCGGAACCAAGCATACTTTTTACTGCAGCGGGTCCTCTTGGCACCATTGGATTCTGCAGAGTTGCCATTCCTAAAAAATTACTATGGGTAGAGGATGTTGGGTGGAAAGTTTTGTTAGGCAACAATAGTATAACTTTTACACGGATAGACGCTGAAGATTATGTGTATTTCTATTTTACCTATGTTCATTCAGATACGATCAAAATTTGCGGAACTAACGCAATACCAGAATATGCCGGCTTAAGTCTTTGGTTTGTCCTAACAATTTTAGCCTCAATAACATTTTTAATGAAAAAGTTGATATCATAATTGCAATGCCTTTCAACTGCAAAAACTTAAATTTGTTCTAAGTATATTCATATCTTCGGGTTTTATTTGAATCAGATCGAAAGAAAAAATATTAGGCTGCTCAGAAAGTTTGTCTTTGCTTTATTGATGGGGTTGTTTTTATTCTTTCTTGGGATATTCAACGATTTGGGATACCATGTTAATGCCATTAAGGAGATTTCATTTAAACCACACGGTCAGCTTGGCTATGCAGATGTGGTTTTCTTTTGCGACATTATTTATAATCCAATAGTTTATCCTTTTTACTGGATTGTTGGAAGGGGAACGCTTACCGGAAACTTTTCTATAATGTATGTTCCTGAAGGTTATTATCCTGGCGAATTTGGGGGTCCAATATGGGGTATAAAACCTGAAGAAAGATATGATTCATACATTAACTACATGATATCGTGGGGAACACTGCCTAATCTCATTCTTCTTTTGAGCATAACTTTAATTATCGAAATTATCGGCGAAAGAGGAGCATATTGGATATTATTATTCGGAATATTTGGTTTCTCATTATGGAAACTTACAGGGGTTATCATCGGCTTATCTGTCGGATGCGTAATAGCTTTATGGCTTTTTAAGATATCACCCAACAACTTTCTAAGACGAGCTTGGCAATCACTTTTTGAGTAGATAGACTTTTTAAAGACAGATAATATGTTGTTTCCAATGCTGTGTATTAAAACAGATTTCGCGATGTTACATATGCATAAACGGCACCTTATTTTACATTTTTAACAGCAAACAAAGCCTAAAATACCTGTTTATCAATCTAAGAAATTATGAAACAAAAAAGAAGTCAAAGGGAAGATCTTCCGATTTTTTATAAGATCATTCTTAAGGTTCCAAAGCTAAGTTTAGATGCTTTGTCCGGAAATGAAAAGTTGCATGGAATTTTTTGGGCTGCTATACTGCCCTCTCTTCTTTTTGGGGACCTTTTCTTGAACATGCTACTTATAGCTGTGCTAATTTTTCCATTTAACGTTTTATCTGTCATAGCTATAAACTCGTTGATAATATTACTTATTCTACGGATACTAGTGGAGCGAGCTTTAAATAGTGAAAAAGCCTATTTAAGTCAAGGTTTTAACTGGAATTTGGAGAAATCCCTAGAGGATTATTTTTTGCTGATTCATAAGAGGGAGGATAAAGACACTCCTAATGAGGGATGAACTTACCTTCTAACAGCTTTTCTCCTAAATTTTAGGTGTCGGCTTTTTTTATTGTATATGAACCCCGTTATTGTCAGGCTTAAACCTAAAATTGCTGGCGCTCCAATGATCGTCATGTTTAGTGGTGTTCGTGGGATCCATACCTTATACTCGTACCATGCCTCTTTTATGCTGATAAGTATAAGCGTATCCTCAATTCCATCATCTAGGCCACGGAAAAATACGCAATACTTTGGACGGTTGTCAAGGCCATTAAATTGGAACTCGGTATAGGGTTTATTTTTACTTAAATATGCTTCAACGTAAATCTTACAAATGTTCCATGCAGCATCTTCCATGCCGGACCATATTAAAAATTCAAAGTCGGTTTCGTTGACAACTCTCATAATGATCTTCGACTTTTCCGGACTTTTTGGGTCATATAATATTATGCCTCCGGCTCTGTATCCGGGCTTACCTTGATGAGGTAATGAAACATTAAAACCTACCCAGCCCCATAACTTATTTAGCCTTTGCGCCTCCTCCAACGTTCTGTTAAAAGGCGGAACTGGTACAATTTTCTCCTTTATTTCTACATCGGGATTTTCAGCTGAAACAGCAAATTCTTCAACCTTGTATGGAACTTGGACCTCAGCAGCCACAGCCATCAAGATAATGAGCGAGGGTATAAGAAACGCTAATCCTATCCATTTTAGAAACTTATACATAAGGTAGTATGAGTTAAAATAGTTTATAAGTTTTTCAAGGCTTTAAGGCATTGCGCATGCTAGTTTTACATATTACTGTGGAGAAGCATATTCAAGACATTTTAATGGGCGCGCATGGAAGAAGTATCAGAACTTGCTTCACACCCAGCCTAAGCTCATAGAGTATGTTTTGCTAATTTTTAGGTGCCGTCTTAATGGTTTGCGGCTTTTGAAAAAAGCTATCCCGCCAATGATCAGCAACGTGGCTCCAGCAGAAAGCGTAAGTATAGATCTATACGGATAAACTGTTTCCTTAATGCGTTTGTATAATCTTACCATGTAAGGTGGAGATATTGGATGGGGCCAAAGCATGGTTTTATCGTCCACAATTTTTTCATCTCTAACATTTTGTGGCTCCATAGAAAATGTTACGAGGTATGTCCCCTTGGCTCTTGCTTTTCCAAGATAAATGACACCCTTGCCGCTTATTACTCCCGCTTTCGGATAATCTTCGTCTAAAATTAAAGCGCCTGTTTTATTTGAAACGCCAAAGTAATCTTGGAAAATAGCTGGTCGTCCAGGTTTCATCGGGTCGTATGGGTAATATATTTCGATAAGCGTGAAACTCCATGTGTTTAAGTTTGTCACGTTCACTCTTAATCTTTTAACATCCTCAAAGTACTGAGTGCTATTGGGAGGTAGAAACATCCCTGTTTCAGGTTCTAGGCTTGGAACAGCCCAATCGTAGTTGGGCCAAACTGCTACAATCATTTCTTCTCCCTCAGAAAAATTCCATACGAAAACAATTTCTTCCCATGGGATTTTCCATTTCCATACATCTTTGTTTATTAACTCGTTCTTAATCTCCTGATACTCTAGCTTTTCATTTTCCTGCGAGAAATTGCATATCACAAACATTGATGTTCCTAAAAAAATAAGTATGAGGCTGGTAATTGCAAGGATCTTTCCCATGACTTTCCCTCGAATATGTTAATTAGGGACAGACATAAACATTTCTGGAGTTCTGACAGATGCGACAAAGTTTTTACTGAAGAGTGACTATGCTAAATACGGTAAAGTGCATGAATCACGGGTTCGCTACAATTATTATAATCGTTCTAATTTTGTTAGGCTTTCTCAATTATTCGCCTGTTGCGGTATGTGTTAAAGAGATAATTGTAAGAGAAGGTGAGAGTATTCAAGACGCTATTAACACTGCTTCTTCCGGGTCAATTATTAGGATAATGCCCGGAAAATTCCATGAACAGTTGGAAATTAATAAAACCTTAACTATAATTGGCTCAGGAAATGAAACTGTTATTCTCGGTTCTGGAACAACAACGTGTGTGAAAATTGTGAGGGGAGTAACCGAAGTTAAATTGTCAAATTTGTGCATTGATGGGGCAGGCTCTTATAAGGCGACTGGCCTTTGGATTCAGCAAAGCAACCGTAACCAGCTTTTAAATATAACCATAAAAAATTTCTATAAAGGGCTGAGAATTTACGACTCGTCGCAGAATATCTTAAGGAATGTTCGCTTATTAAGCAACACTTATAATTTTGAAGTTTATGGTTTGTATCTCTCTCATTTCATACACGATATTGACTCATCAAACACTGTAAATGGAAAGAAAATATATTATCTAGTGAACATCCATAATGTTAGGCTGACAGGCGACGCAGGATACGTTGCCATTGTTAACAGTACAAACGTTAACATAGCAAATATGACGTTAAGCGATAATTTTTCAGGTATTCTGCTGGCATACACTAATAGCTCGGTAATACGTAACGTCAACTGCACTCGAAACGTTCAAGGAATAAGGCTTGTTAACTCTCATAATATAACGATAACAAGAAGTTTATTAACATTTAATGAATGGTCAGGGATATCTTTAGAGCCCGCAACCACATGCAAGATATATTCAAACAAATTTAAATTTAATATACATGCTTTATATCTTTCAATCTCGCCATACATTTTACAGGTGAAAACAAGGTTCAACAAGGTGTTTTTAAACGAATTTTCAAATAATAGCGTTGGAATATACTTAGACGAGGTTGACTTAAATGAAATTTATAATAACAACTTTGACTGGAATAATGTAGCCATTAAGGTAGATGAAGCCTCTAACAACCTATTTTTCCATAACAATTTCTTAAATAATACAAAAAATGTAGATTTTGTTGCTACATCCTTTTCTAACGTGACTAACGTTTGGGACAAAGGGTATCCCTTCGGTGGAAATTTTTGGCTAAACCTTAATGAAACCGACAATTATAAAGGTGCTAGTCAAAACACAGCTGGAAGCGACGGCATAATGGACCAGCCCTATTCAATCGGGTTTAATAATATAGATAGATACCCTTTATTTTTTCCTACAATACCCATTCTAATGGATCAATTAAATGAGGAAAATCCCTTTGAAATATCTGGATTTTTCTCAGATGTCTTTAACTTTAGTTTCAATCCATCTGCACCTTCTCCATATATAGAGTTCAAGATTGTAGCCCATATTACCTGCAATTTTTGTCGGGTTGGAATACCAAGAAATTTGCTTTGGGCTGAAGAAGATAAATGGGTAATACTATTAAATGGTTCTGAAGCTATCTTCGAAGCATATTCGTCAAACAACTATACCTTTTTATTTTTTAAAATACCTAGTTTCATGGTTAACGACATTAGCGTAATAGTTGTGAAGGTGTTGGGCACGGGAGCCATTTCAGAATACACCTCCATTGGCCCACTCATAATATTCTCTATTGCTTTTTTGATTTGCTTTGCGGCTGTCAAAAAGCATTTGAATAAGCCGCGTGCCGAAATGTGGGCATTCATTTTTATTTCATTCTTGATTTTGACGTTTTCAACGTTATCAATTGTGATATGTACCTGTACCTATAATTACTCAACAGAGAGCACTTTAATTGTTGGAGAGGGCGGATTTAAGACAATCAAAGAGGCGCTTGAGCATGCTTTGGACGGCGATGAGATAATTGTCAGGGCGGGAGTTTATAGGGAGCAAGTGGTGGTCAATAAATCGCTAAAATTACGTGGAGAAGGTTTTGAAAAAACTGTGATTGAAACGGATGCGTTTGTAGATGCAGTTATCATCTTTGCCAACAACGTAAGCGTCCAAGGCTTCGCCGTAAGGAATTATGGGGGAACAGCCTACTCCAGTGGAATTAGGTTGATAAGCGCTTCAGATTGTAAGATTGAAAATAATCTAATTGAAGGGAAATTTATTGGGATTAGGTTGGAAAACGGATCCTGTAGAAACGTTATACAAAACAATATTATCAGAAGTAATCAATATGGAATGTTTTTTATGAGGCGTTCAAGTGGTAACACCGTGTTTAACAACTCGATTTTGTGCAGCGGCTGGAATGGAATAGAACTCGCATGGTATTCAGACAATAACGTGTTCGAAGCTAATACTATTGCTAACAATAGAGGTTACGGTATAGAAGTTCCAATTTACTCTCCATCATATGAAAATATGTTTTTTCACAACAACTTTTTAAACAATTCTTTATCTAACCCTTTAGGGGGTCACGCGTCCGACTTCTTCAATAACAGCTGGTGTTTTAATGGCGAAGGCAATTTCTGGGACAACTACAATTTCACAGACTGTGATAAAAATGGAATAGGTGATACCTGGTACTGTATAAATGAGGAAAAGGCTATATATGATAAATATCCTTTGATGGGCAAATATCGATGTTTCAATCTGTTTGATGAGGAGACCATTTCTGCCATTTCAAGTTCCGAAATTCTATTTATAAATGCCACGATCTTTGATGGGCAAGCAAGCATTAATATTTGTTTATACGAGGACGAACGGTGTGGCTTACTTAGATTAGGCGTACCCAAAAAAGTTCTAGCAGATTTATCATACTCGACTCCCAATGAGATATTTTTTATTAATCTTTGGTCAAAGTCCGATTATAATTATTTTTACGTTGAATATTCAAGCGGCAAAATTTTAATTCAGATAAGCGGAACAACCGAAATCCCGGAATTAACAAGATCAACAACTTTATTTACTGCCCTATCTATCGTCCTGTTTTCGTGTTTTGCTTTAAAATTGAAACTTAAGAAGATCTGAGATAAAGCTTAAGTTCACGTTTCTTTAATATTAAATTGTGGTTCTATTGGAGGTCTTACAGGATAAATGGTTTTGGTTAATTGTTGTTTCAATATTCCTCATTATTATTGTGCCATTTTTAGTTGTTTGGACTATTTTTTATCTGCCACCGGAACTTAAGATAGTTGCAATGATAGGCTTAGTTATATTATGGGGTGTAGTTTCAGGATATAAGGATTGGATTGTTTCAAAAAGGAAGAGTGAGGAAGAAAAGAGCAAAGCGTAGTTATTCCTTTTTTAATGCTCCAAACAAAAGTGCAATAATATAGGCTATTGCAGCTAAAAATGCTAACATAGAGGATGATTCACCAGTAAATGTTATGTAAAATCCTGGTGCTTTAAAAGTTGGATATACCCACATGTAAGTCAACATTAAATAGGGTATGGCTGCGAAGAGAGCCCTGCCTATAGCCTTTCCAAACGTTATGTCTTGTAATTTCGATATTGCATAGGATAAAAGACTGAACGACCAGATTCGGGAGACATAAAAAAGTAATAACGGCCATGATACTGGGATAACAATCAAAGACCATGTTTGAGATAGGTTAGGCTCATTTGTAAATATCAACGGTGTGAAGATAAAGATTAATTCGGGAACATAAATATAAGCTGATAAGCTAGATAATGTAAACAACTCGGCTTCCTTGCCAACGATTTTGAAGGCGAAAAAGTAGATGCTAAGAGTTAGTATTAACCATTTTATTAACATAATAAACACGTTTGAGATTGTTGACGTATAAACGATTGGATCAGAATATAGTCGACCTCTAATCAGGACCTCTGTAGCTGCTGCTTCTGAAAATCTTGATAGGTCGCCTGCAGGATAAATTTTGTAAACATTATATGAGTAGAGGCTGCTTCCAAACCCGCTCAATAAAGCTATGAAAAATAAAGTGAGTGTTGCCTTTTGGAGGTTGGGATTAGCCGCAGTGTCTTCAAAAAATTTTGCGTTAAACCTCAATGTATTAATTATCTTTCCAATGAAGGTTTCTTCGAGCTTTTTAGGATACTCTAGGCTGTACAAACCTATAATTACCGATAATATTAGACCTATGTAAAATCCCCCTCCAATTGGAATGGTTAAAAGCGATAATATAATTATCCATAAACCTACGCTCCTAATTTTTTTGGGTTTAACGAAGATGTATAACGCAAACGCGGCTTGCAACACAGCTATAGAAAGCCAGCCATATGCTAGACCATTTTCCGTAAGATCTGGCATGCCATAAACAATTCTTACCCATGGTGGATTTTGAGCATAAGGAGTTACCCAAACATCTGCGATATTCTTTGCTGTGTAAGACGCTAGCATTAATGGTCCGTTATTGAGAGCTATCAATATTCCGTTGATTATGGTTAAAATCGAACTAAAAACTAATATAACGATGAGCTTAGTGGGTTTCTTAATTTCCATAGCCATCCTTTTATGACTTTCTTTGATAGTTATTTAAGTCTTTACTCTTATAAAGGCAAAAGCTTAAATTAGTTAAAAGGTTAGTTTTCTTTTGATCTTTCATGGGTCTTAAAAGTTATATTGCAAAACGTATTGTATACTCATTTATTCTACTATTGACTGTTATTGCGGTAAACTTTATCATTTTCATTGCTATGCCTGGTGATCCCGGAGCCTTCCTCATGTCTGCTTGGAGTAAGGAAAGCCCTGAGAGAAGAAAGGAACATGAGCAAGCTTTGAATGAGATGTGGGGTTTACATGAGCCCTGGTACATCCGCTTAATAAAATATTATAGAAACCTTTTAACATGGAACTTTGGAATTGAAATAGCTGGTAGAAGACTCATAGCAAATGTCATGGCCGAAAAAATTCCTTATACGGTTTTATTGCTTGGTTTGTCGGATGTAGTCTCTATTATTCTAGGTGTCTATATTGGCATTATAGTTATTAAAAAGCGCGGTTCAGCTTTTGACAGTGCTGCTGTTATTTCATCCTTGATTATGGGTTCGTTACCGACCTTTTGGATTGGGCTTGTCTTACTTTGGTTTTTCTCTAGAAGCGGTGTTTTAGGATGGTTCCCCGGATCAGGCGCCTTTCCGCGTGACTGGGCTTTGACTGGATGGCCTAAAGTTTACACGGTTAACCCTTCATATACACCAGCTACATTAAATTACAATACAACACTTAGTTTGCAAGGCAGCCTAGACCTGCTCGGAGGTTTCCTGTCTCACCTAGCCCTTCCATTTTTTACCTTGACAATATTTACAGTTGGAGGTTGGATACTACTAACTAGGGCCGCTATGCTTGAAACTATTACTGAGGATTACATTGTAACCGCTAAGGCCAAGGGGTTAAGCGAAACAGAAATATTATATAAACATGCTTTGAAGAACGCCTCACTGCCCATAATAACTAGTGCAGCCTTATCCTTCGGTTTCATTTTGTCGGGCGCGATTATCACTGAAACCGTTTTTTCCTATCCTGGTATTGGCGGATGGATTTGGGATGCAATATCTATCAGGGATTATCCCGTGCTAATGGCGGTTTTCTATCTAATCTCTATATGTGTTATTGTAGCAAACATTATCGCCGACCTGCTTTACGGAGTTATTGATCCAAGAATTAAGTACGGGTGATAAGGGTTGGCTCAGGTTAAAAAGAAACCCAGCAAACTAAAGTATAACATTGCCCGATTTGCTAATTTCATGAAAATCTTTCTACGCAACAAAAGAGCTGCTTTCGGCTTAGCGATTATACTCTTCTTCACATTTATTGCCATTTGTGCACCACTATTAACGCCTTTTGACCCTTTAGGGAATGATCCGCGCTTTGAGGGATATATAGCTGCAAAATATGCGGCGCCTTCGTGGCTCAGATATTTACCCACATGGCTCGGCGGTAATCCATATTTAAGCGAGAACTTTGAAGTGGTTAAAGATGCAGGTGCTCCAGTTATAGGAAAAGAATTAAATGCATCAGAACTAAATCCGGAGCTTACGCAAATATACTTCTCCAACGATATAGGCTACCCATACAAAGTTTATGGCCTAAGAATAGAGCCTAAACAAGGATCGCTAGCTGTTAAATACAAAAGGGAAGCTGGAACTGAGGCAAATGGCTCCAAAGTTTATATTTATTCAAACTTTCATTACCCCTTCATGGGAAATCCAGGTATAATCATCGGCAACGTGGAACTCCTCGTTAATGGATCTAAGAAATCCGAAAACTTTCCGGAGGCACAATGGTTTATTATTCTCGTGAATAACGGAGATAAAAACAAACCAAAAAACGGAAGCCTTTCCTTAGTGGCGGAAAACATTAAAGGTTTGTATGTAGAAGATTTGTATGTTGCTGCAACGGATGACTTAACAGAGTATTTTGGAACAGCCTTCAGCACCAGCAAAAGTGCTGCATGGAAATGGAAAGAAAACGGTTATAACAATTGGTGGGAGTGGCTTAATGGAACTTCTGAACTGGATTACCACTGGGGTGAGATGAGATGGATTGTGAGCGATGGAAGTTTAACTATTAGAAACTCTAGCGACGTTCTAAGTTCACCTTTTTCTTCTATGTATAATGAAAATGGCGCATCATCATACTACTGCTTTATGAACAATACTGAAATATGCGATCCTGACTTGAATTTTAATGGTAACAAGCCAGATATAATCTCCGTCAAGCCATGGATACAAATTAAAACAAATCTTACAATGGAGTCTTTCTCAGGAAATAAAACTATTTTTGTTGAATCGGTTGAAGGTTTCCAAAGGGGTGACGAAATAATTATTGGAATTAAAGGATATGAGGAGATAGCGGTAATCGACAAAGTAAATGTAAATGAGAATTCAATAACGCTTCTAACTCCATTGATCGGCGATCACGGTAAAGGTGAACCGGTTATAGGCAAAAAGCAGAAGCTAATTTTATATGATAATTTAGTGTTACCTCCAAATAGCCGTAAATGGATTCTGGTAAAGCTCGTAATGAAGGACATTGAGTCGGCATATAGCCTAAAAGTTGATTCAGTCCTTAGCACGACGGTGTTCCCTGGCTTAAAAACTGAAGGTACACAAGTAAAATATTTTCAATATCCTTTTGACTCACGTTGGGCAGATTGGGGATTGATATCATGGAATGTTTACCGTAGAGTGGAGTATTTGGATGTTCCAGTTGAAGTTAGGGTTTTCCTAGGAGAAGCAAACCATCCCTTCGAAAACATGCGTACAGTCTTTCCAGTTATAGGAAGGCTTCCAGTAGGATTTGTTGTCACGAAGGAAGGAAAAATTATCATTGATAAGGCATTTTCTGGGGATGCTTTAAATGGTTACTGGATAATTTCGAGAACGAGCAAATATACTTTAACATCGCTGATACAATTTTCTGACCCACCCGAAGTTGACAGTTTCTTCCCTTCTAAACCTGGAAACTATGTTTGGGGTATTGAAATAACTTTTCATGATACTGGCAGCTCGGAAAAAAGTGTTGAAACAGTTGTGTACGTTGATGACTTTCACTTGAGGCTTGTTGGGACATCCTATAGTCTGCTTGGGACAGACCAGTATGGTAGAGATCTTTTAAGCCAGCTTCTCTATGGAACAAGGATTTCACTATACATTGGGCTTTTGGTTTCAATTTTAAGCGTGGTAATAGGCCTAGTTGTTGGGTTGGCTGCTGGATACTTTGGTGGTCCAATTGATGAGTTTTTAATGAGAACGAACGATCTACTCTTAGTTTTGCCTGGTCTGCCATTACTAATAGTTTTAGTTGCAATTTTAGGCGCTAAGATAGAAAACCTTATAATACTTCTTGGACTGCTGGGATGGAACGGTTTTGCAAGAGTTGTTAGATCTATGGTGTTATCTATTAAGGAAAGGCCGTTCATAGAGGCTGCTAAGGCTGCAGGTGCAGGCACAGGCCACATAATTTTGAAGCATATACTTCCCTGCGTGATGGCTATAGTTTATGTTTCACTTGCCACATCAGTTCCAGGAGCTATAACAACGGAAGCAGCTCTAAGCTGGCTGGGATTCTATGATCCAATGCGCATGTCATGGGGAAGGATGCTTCATGAAGTTTTTGCTTCCGGAGCCACTAGGTGCTGGTGGTGGATAATTCCTCCAGGCCTATGCATAGCTTTAATCGCTACAGCTTTCATCCTCTTGGGATACGCCCTCGACGAGATACTTAATCCCAAACTTAGGATGCGCAGGTAGCATAAGAGTTTAGTAAAAGGTTAAATATTGAAGCTGGTTAAAACCCTTAAGGCTAATAAAGCCAGTGGAATGTCAATGCCGCTCTTAGAAGTGGATAAATTAAGAACTTACTACAAAACTCTTAGAGGATATGTTAAAGCGGTGGATGGGGTAAGCTTTAGCGTTGATAAACAGGAGGCTTTAGGCTTAGCCGGCGAATCCGGATGCGGCAAAACAACTATCGCCCTATCCATCCTTAGAATTTTGCCTTCAAATGGTGAGATTGTTGGTGGACGAATTGTTCTGGATTCGGTTGACATTACTAAACTTGATGAGGAAGAGATGAGAGAAAATGTTAGATGGAAAAAGGTTTCAATTGTTTTCCAAGGCGCTATGAACGCTCTTAATCCGGTTTATTCTGTAGGTGACCAAATTGTTGAAGCAATTAGGCTCCATGAGCCGGGGGTTAGCAAAAGGGAAGCTTTAGAAAGGGCTATGAAGCTTTTAGAATTAGTGGGCGTTGATCCTTCAAGGGTCAATAGTTATCCTCATGAGTTTAGCGGGGGCATGAGGCAAAGAGCCATGATTGCTATGGCTTTGGCTTCTAATCCTTCCCTCTTAATAGCTGATGAGCCTGCAACAGCCCTAGACGTTATAGTTGCAGCTCAAGTGTTAAAATTGTTGAAAGAGCTGAGGAACAAATTGAGCTTAGGCATGATTCTCATTACTCACGACCTTTCAATCATTGCGGAGCTCTGTGAGAAAACTGCAATCATGTATGCTGGCAAAGTGGTTGAATACGGCGATGTTGTAACAATTTTTAAGAATCCACTTCACCCATACACTCAAGGGTTAATGTCGTCTTTTCCATCGGTAAAAGCTAAGGAAAGGATTAAACTTATCTCCATACCTGGCTCTCCGCCAGACCTTCTAAGCCCTCCAAAGGGATGTAGGTTTTACCCCCGATGCAAATTTGCCATGGAAATATGCAGGGGGAAGGAGCCCGCTTTCATTGATGTTGGTGGTAACCATTATGTTACATGCCACCTGATCAAGTGAGGTGTACGATTTGAGTGAAAATCTGATAGTTGTTGAAAATTTAAAGAAATGGTTTCCAGTCAGACTGGGATTCTTTAAAACCCTCCTAACTAGAAAAACATTATTTGTTAGAGCTGTCGATGGAATAAGCTTTAACATTAAAAAGGGTGAAATTTTTGGTTTAGCTGGAGAAAGTGGTAGTGGAAAAACTACAACGGGAAAAGTTTTGATTAAGTTAACGGAGCCTACGGATGGAAAAATATTCTTTGAAGGTAAAGATATAACTTTTCTAAAGGAGAAGATGATTAAACCCTTGCGTAGAAGGATGCAGATAATATTCCAAGATCCGTATGAATCTTTAAACCCATTTATGACTGTCAAGGGCATTCTTGAAGAGCCTTTAATGATTAACGGCATAATTGGGGAAGAGGCTGAAGAGAGGATTTATAAGGCTTTGGAAGATGCCAAACTTACACCACCCGACGAATTTCTTTTAAGGTACCCTCATGAGCTTAGTGGAGGCCAGAGGCAGAGGGTTGCCTTTGCAAGGGCTATGGTTCTTGACCCAGATTTTGTTGTTGCTGATGAGCCTGTTTCCATGCTTGACGTTTCAATAAGGGCTGAAATTTTAAACTTGATTGTTGAGCTGCGGGATAAACGGAACGTTGCCTTCCTATACATTACGCATGATTTGGCTCTCGCTAGGCACATTTGCGACAGGATTGCCGTGATGTATCTCGGCAAGATTGTTGAGATGGGAGATGTGGAACAGGTTATTTTAAACTCGCTTCATCCGTATACTGAGGCTTTGATAAGCGCTGTTCCCGTTCCAGACCCAACTTCGAAAAGAATTGAGGTTCACGTTAAAGGTGAAATTCCAAGCCCTATAAATCCGCCTTCAGGCTGCAGATTCCACACCCGCTGTCCCGCTTATATTGGTGAAATATGTAGGACAAAGGAGCCAATACTTGTAGAAGTTGAAAAGGGTCATCTTGTAGCATGCCACAGGTATGGGAAATAGCCTTAACATTTTAAACTGGAAGAATTTTCCATAAGACTTTTAAGCTTGTTTAAATAAATTGTATATCGCAGAATAGTAGGGGAGAAGAAGAATGGATAGAAAGGCTTTATATGGTCTAGTTGCTATACTGATGGCTTTAATGCTTGTGGCGCCAGCGTTTGCTTGGACCTATCCAGACGGATCAAGCGACACAAAATTTGAAACTTTCGGCCCAAGGGTTGACAAACTTCTGATAAACCTTTACGCAAGTGATATATCAGAATGGGAAAGCGGCCTTGAAGGGGGCGAAATAGACATAACAGACTGGCCTCTAGACGCTGCACATTATGAAAAGTACCTTCCAGACCCGAGATTCCACGTTTTAAGCTATGGAGCTGAATTCGGACTCTTCATATTCGACTTAAACAACAACAATAACACTTATCTTGGAAACCCGCCGGACCCAGCATATCCAAACCCTGTTTATCCGAACCCAATGGGCTACAGCACAGCGGAAAGCGGCATCCTGAAGGACAATGGATGGTGGCTTAGATACGCAATACAACACTTAGTAGACAGGCCCACACTCGTTGATTATATTGGAAGAGCCACAGCCATAGAACTATACACGCCAGTTCCACCCTCAATGGGCAAATACTGCCACCCAGACCTCACCGGAGAGCACGAATGGCTAAAATACGATCCGGTTCTCGCCTCGCAAGTCCTTAACCAAAGCGGCCTATTCCCATACGACCCAGCTAGCGGATGGCGTTATTGGGACAGGAACAGGAACGGCGTGAAAGATCCAGGTGAAGACTTCAAACTGAAAATCTTCATTAGAAGCGACCATGCTGGAAGAAAGAAGGCTGGAGAAATGCTCATAGCCGAATTTGAAAAGGCAAGCCCACTCATAAGAATTCCATATGAGTCAATTTTCGGTGACATATCAGCTGCAAGGCTCCAAGTTATGACAGACAAGAACTTCCACATTTACACGGGCGGATGGTCCCTAGGCGTAGACCCAGACCACCTAATACTTTGGAACTGGGACTATTACTGGCACCCAGGCAGGCCATACAACTATGCAGGTGTCAACAAAGACGCTTTTAACGAGGCAAGCAACAACGTCATGTACGCCAACACACAGGCTGACGCAGTTTACTGGGCAAGAAAAGCCCAAGAAGTCTTCGCAGAGGCAGCCCTAAGCATACCCATGTATTCAACTGCAGGTTTCAAGACTATGAGCAAAACCTACGTGGGAAGCGAAGCCTATAAGGGCGAAGCCTGGACAAACATGGTTAATTGGCCGGGCTACGGCATAGACAACGGATACACCTTCCTAAACATGCATACAAATGCCCACGAATGGATGCCTGGAGGCGTAATCCGATACGGATTCAAAACAACAGACATAAGGCAGTTTAACCCCATATACAGCGAATGGCTATGGGACAATATTGTGTTAGACCTCATAGGCTACGAAAGCCTATTGGCAAGAAACCCGTACACGCTTGAGTTCATGCCATGGGTTGCCGAAAGCTTTGAGGTAGGCACATACATGCATCCAGACCTCGGCGAATGCACAAAAATCAAGTTTGTAATAAGAAACGACGTCTACTTCCAGGATGGAGTTAAACTCACATTAGACGACATATACTTCACCTTCGTCCAAATAGACGACATACTAGAATCTAGAAGCCTGGCTCCACCATGGTGGATAAGCAACGTACAAAACATACTAACCTTCTCAATACTTGACCCACAAACCTTCGAGGTGCTATTGCGCATTAAAAGTGTTTATGCAGTGGGCTGGATAGGCGGAAACCGCATACTGCCAAAGCACATTTGGGAGCCAATATGCAGGACAGGTGAACCGTCAGGCTTCGCTCCAGACCCTAACATGATAGGCTCAGGCCCATGGAGGCTTAAGGAATACGTGGCCACCAGCCACATACTCCTTGAAGCCAACAAGCCTGGAAGCACAGTGCAATCAAACCTGCCTGGAAGCACACCAGTAACAAGCCCCTATGGATACTTCAGGTACAAGCCAGGAAAGGTAAGCATATACCCAGAAGGCCTACTTGTTAGAGTACCGCCAGGCACAGCGTTCAATCTGTTGGCAAAAGTTGAAAACCTAATGGACACGCATGGAGCATGCAGCGATCCACACACAACACTAGAAGGCCTCAAATATGTATGGCTAGACGACACACTAAAAATCCCCGGCAAATCAGTTTCACTGTCGCCTAAAGGAGTGGACACAGACACAATACCAATATCCTCTCTGCCAATAGGCTACCACGAAGCCAAAATTGCCTTCAAGATAACAAGCCCAACCGAAATGGCTGACACATGGATTAACGCTACATGGCCCATCTACGTGACAATATCTGAAGACCTAAACCTAGACTTCAAAGTAGACATATTCGACGTTGTAATAATCGGATTATCCTTCGGCGCCAAACCAGGAGACTCCAACTGGGATCCAAGGGCAGACCTAACCCCAGACTACCTCATCGATATATTCGACCTCGTTAAAATAGCCTTGAAATTCGGCTGGCCAGAATAAACCCCTCCTCAACCTTTTTTTTTAATATATAAAGCTTAAACAGAACAATTTTATTCGCAAATTAAACTGTTGTTAGTTTGAAAATCAAACACTTACCTATTAAATGCAAAACCATAAGATAGAAAATAATTCCAGAAGCTTTAAATCTTTAAACTGCATTAACATAAATACGGAATAAAGGAGAAGGGAGAAATGGATAGAAAAATCAAAACTATTAGTGGAGCTTTGCTCTCCGCCATGCTGATACTTTCAATGGCTTACATGCTGCCACTGGCCAAAGCTCAAGCGCAAACAAGACTCTACGTGGATCCAGCCCTAGTTGAAAACGTTCCAAAAGGCGAAACCTTCACAGTCTACGTTAAAATAGAAAACGTTCAGAACATGTATGCTTACGAGTTTAAGCTAATGTGGGACGACACAGTTTTAGAGGCAATAAGCGCTGTTAGGCCTCCAGGCCACTTCATGGAGCCAACAGACCCAACAAAACAGTTCGAACCAGTCTGGACTATAAAAACCTACAATGCAACCCACAAGTATTGGCACTTAGGCTTCACGCTATTGGCTCCTGAAGCTCCAAAAAGCGGCAACGGAACCCTTGTTGAGTTAACCTTCAAGGTTCGGGTTAGCCCTCCATGGCGTGGTGAAGTTTCATCACCACTAGACCTCTTCGACACAAAGCTTGCAGACAGCAGTGGAGCGCCCATACCCCACACGGCTGAGGACGGCCTCTTCAGAAGCGTATGGATGCCCCCGTTGATAAAGCCCTACCTGAAAGTGGAGCCTACACTAACCACTATTCCAGCAGGCGCCCCAGTTGTTGGAACAGCAGACGCCTTCTTCAACGTTTCAGTCTGGGTTTACGACGCCGCCTGGGACTGGTGGATTGTAGGCATAGAGTTCAAACTAGCCTACAATGACACGCTGATAAAGTTTGTTGGGGCAAGCGTCGACCCATGGCTTGACAGCCTCGGCGACATCTACATGACACCAGTGGTTCAAGGCTACAGATACGACGGACTAGCCTACATACACCTTGCAGTGCTTCTACTGCCCCACAGCTACCCACCACCAACATGGAACAACCCAATAAGCGAAGATGGAAGCCTCGTCCAAGTCCAATTTGAAGTCATCCACCAAGAAGCTATGCCGTGGGTTGGTGAAACGCCCCTTGACCTCTACGACACAAAGTTTGCAGACATAGCCGCTTCACCAGTACCATACAACCCGCCAGTAGACGGCAAAGTGAAAATTGAAGGATACGTGATAGGAAGGGCCATAGACCTATACACGCAGTACCCAGCACCCTATGGAGGTCAAGGCTTCAACAAGCCAAGCGACATGTTCACACCACAACAACAAGTAGAACTATACGCCCTAGTAACATACAACCTCTGGCCAGTACAACAGAAAGACGTAGCCTTCGAAATCCACGACCCACAAGGAAACATCGTCACAATACTATGCGGCAGGACAGATGAAAACGGAATAGCCCACGTGTCCTTCAGAATACCATGGCCTTGCGAAAACCCAGAAAGCCTCTTCGGCATATGGACAGTAATAGCAACCGTAGAAATAGCCGAGGTTCAAGTAAACGACACACTACAATTCCACTTCGACTACCTGGTCAGATGGATCAAAGTGACAACAGACAAAGACGCATACGCCCACGGAGAAACAATAACAGTAACCGTTGAATACCAGAGCTACGCAGTTCAAACCCGCAACGTGCTCCTAACAGTGGTAGCCCACGACGAACTCAACGTACCCTTCGACTACGACTTCCTAAAGACTTCAGTGGGCACAGGAGACATGTCAACATGGTGCACATACAAGAACTACACAGCAACCTTCAAGCTAACAATACCAAAGTGGGCTGTTGCCGGAAAAGCCAGCATATACGTCAACGCCTACTCAAACTGGCCATGGCAAGGAGGAGTTCAAGTAACACCAACATACACGCCGATACCAACAGTCATAATTAAACCAGAATAAACTCCTTTAACCCCCCCTTTTTATTTTTAAAATAACCTATATAAACGCCTGAAACAATAATGTTTATGGGGAGAAGATGGAAAAGAAGATTTTCGCCTCAATCCTCTTCTTAACAACTTTAATATTGGCAAATTTAAACTCGTCCACGGCCATAACCCTCACATTAACCATAAACTCTGATAAAGAAAACTACTTGCTAGGAGAATATGTAAACATTTATGGACAAGTCCTCTACGACGGACAGCCCGTGAACGAAAGCCTAGTTGGCATACAGGTGAACGACACCCTAAGACCACTAATCTTCAGAACAGTCTTCATATACCAGGTTCAGCAACCCCCAGTTTTGGAGGGAGACCTAAACGGAGACGGATACGTAGACATATTCGATGCCGTAAAAGTTGCCATAGCCTTCGGATCCCAGTACGGAGACCCAAACTACGACCTAATCGCTGACATAAACAAGGATGGAATAGTGGACATATTCGACATGGTTGTCGTAGCCATCCACTATGGAGAGGGAACCCCACCCCACACCTGGAGAATAGAAGTGATAGACACCTTCATAGCCGACAGCTACGGAAGACCTCTAAGCCAAATAAAACGGGGATCCCTCTACTTCGCATGGGTAAGGTTCAAAAACACCCAGTCCAACTACATAAAAGCCGCCATAACCTACACAATCCTAGACTCAGAGGGCAACCCCCTATATTCAGACTATACCATACAGGATGTCCCGCCAGGAGGCCCCTACGTATTCGTTTCAGCCTTCACAGTCCCCACATGGGCAGCCCTGGGAACAGCCAAAATCTACGCAAACGCCTACTCAACACTTCCAGCAGAAAAAGGCTACCCCCACTGCCCAGAAAAATCCTCCTCCTTCGAAATAACCTCCACAACCTCAACCTCAAGCTTAACAGCCAGTAAGACTTCATCAACAACCCAGCAAGCCGAAAGCAGCTACAGCACATCATTCCACCTCAACACAAACCTTTCAACAGGAACCTACACAGCCCACGCGACAGCATTCTACCACACCGGAGTAATAATCCTCCTATCATACAACTCCACAAGCTTCACAGTCTCATCACCCTAAAAGGGCAATAACCTTAAATCATAATTCGCACAATATTCTATGAGAGAGAGGGGAGAAGTTATGAAAATTCAAAAAACAATTTTCTACACAATTTCAACAATAATCCTAATAATAACCGCCACACTAACAATCCCAAACACGTATGCTGAAACACCAACCCTACTAATAAAACCCAAACAAATCATAAACACCGCCATGACTCCAGGAACAAGCTTCAACGTCACGCTAGAAGTTGCAAACGTCACAGACATGTATGCCTACGAGTTGAAAATATACTATAAAAACTCCATTCTAAACGCAACAAGTGCTGTTAGGCCTCCAGGCCACTTCATGGAGCCAACAGACCCAGCAAACCAGTTCATACCAAAATGGGAGATTAAAAACAACTATAACGCAACCCACGGCCGCATATGGCTCGGCTTCACCCTCCTATCCCCAGAACCAGCAAAATCTGGAAGCGGAATACTAGCAGTGATAACATTCAAGGTTGTAGGGATAGGCTCTACATCTATATGTTTGAAGGATACAAAATTGGCCAACTCGGCAGGAAGCCCCATAACGCATACCGTGCAAGACAGCTACTTCAGCAACAAACCGCCACCACCACCGGCACTTCTCTACGTTGACCCTGAAAGACTGGTTAACATAAGCTTAACGTCATGCCAAAACTTCACCATAAAAATAAACATTAAGAACGCCACGGAACTGAACTCCTTCAGCTTCAAACTTGCATACAGCCCAGAAATAATTGAAGCTTTGGAAATCCAGGAAGGATCTTTCCTAAACAGCATAGGTCCAACGTCAACATTCCTAAGTGAAATCAACAATGCGGAAGGATACTTACAATTCGGCGTCAAACTCACATCACAACAGGGGGCAAGCGGAAACGGAACACTAGCCACCGTAAAATTCCACGTTAAAGAACTTGGAGCTTCAAAACTCATCCTAAGCGATGTGACATTAAAGGATGCCGCAGGCGAAAACCTACCATACAGCACAAAAGACGGCTACTTCTCCAACGTGATACTTGCAAAACTCGCAGTTTCCCCGCCAGATATAATAGATCCAACCCTTGTTCCCGGAAAAACCTTCACCATAAACATAACAATTGAAAACGTTGAAGACTTATATGGATACACCTTCCAACTAAGCTACGAACCCAACGTGCTAACATGCATAGGCGTATACGTAAATCCGGTGCAAAACGAAACAAGCTTCAGCTCAAGCTTCTCAGTAAACGACCGCCAAGGCCTCATAACAGTTGAAGTAGCCTACTATCCCCCAGCAAACCCAATAAGCACAATCGAAAAATCGGCCCTAACAACCCTGACCTTCAAAGTTGACACATGGGGAATAAGCAACCTAACCCTCCACGACACAAGCTTAACAGACCACCTTGGAAACCCCATACCCCACGAAACACAAAGCGGCTTCTTCCAATCAGTAATAAGAAATGTTGCAGTAATAGCCTTAGAAGCCAACCCAAGAATAATATACGAAAACTTCAAAGTGAACATAACATTAACAGTGTCCAACAAAGGAGACTTAACAGAAACCTTCAACGTCACAATATATTACGACAACACCCCAATAACCAGAGTGAAAGTTGAAAACCTACCATCAAAACAGAACAGAACACTAACAATACCGTGGGACACAAGAGGACTAAAGCCAGGCATATACACCTTAAAGGCAGAAGCCCACCCAGTTCCATACGAAAGCGACCTAACAGACAACACCCTCACAGACGGCACAGTCACAATCAACATAACAGGAGACGTAAACGGAGACGGAGTAGTAGACATATATGATTTAGTAATTGTTGGACTAGCCTTCAGCTCAAAACCAGGAGACCCCAACTGGAACCCCATGGCGGACCTAAACCAAGACGGACAAATAGACATATTCGACCTAGTAATACTAGCATTAAACTTCGGAAGAAAACTATAACCCCCTTTTTCAAACCATAAAACTTAATTATTCATAAAGAACATAGTAAAATCCAAAAATAGTAGAAAAGGTGTTGATAAATGATTAGGAAAACCGCAAACCTGTTCAAGAAAACACTCCTGCTATTATTACTAATATGCGCTTTAAATACGGCTAATTCCATACTAAAAGTTAACGCCAACCCAACAACAACCGTATCCATACTACCACCAACAGTAACAATAAACGCTCCAGGCGAAAACGTCACTGTTGACCTTAATATTACTGATGTTACAAACCTTTACGGATATGAAATAATGATATGGTATTCGAACAGCATTCTAAACGCAACAAGTGCTGTTAGGCCTCCAGGCCACTTCATGGAGCCAACAGACCCAGCAAAACAGTTCATACCAAAATGGGAGATTAAAAACAACTATAACGCAACCCACGGCCGCATATGGCTCGGCTTCACCCTCCTAGCACCTGAAGCACCCAAATCTGGAAGCGGAATACTAGCAAGAATAACATTCCAGGGGCTTAGCATAGGCACCACACAAATTAAAATTTTATACCCCGGCTATCAATACCCAGCTAAACTCGCTGATAATACTGGGGCTCCTATTCCAAACACAGCTCAAGATGGCGAAATCATCGTTATCCCTGAATTTCCATCGATGGTTATCCCACTCATCCTAGTGCTTCCATTTACCGCTGCCTACACGCTTAAAACCATACGTGCAAAAAGAAAACAATAGCGAGCTTATCCTTTCACCCTTTTTTCCATATTTTAAGTAATGCTGCGCAAGTGTAATATATCCCTAACCATAAACATTTTGGAAAGGTGAAAATCTTGGGGAAAACGAAATTAACATCTTTGGTCATACTATTTCTCTTGGTCCCCTCAATAGTATGTATGACGCAAACATACGCTCAAACCACACTGTTATCCTTAAAGCCCTCCGAAATCACTGTTGACCCAGATCAAGAGTTTACAATTGACATTAACATTACCAATGTTGTAAACATGTATGCCTACGAGTTGAAAATATACTATAAAAACTCCATTCTAAACGCAACAAGTGCTGTTAGGCCTCCAGGCCACTTCATGGAGCCAACAGACCCAGCAAACCAGTTCATACCAAA
>Ga0080004_1188247_pt1 | contig 33928 bp, 34 predicted proteins | sample WasSprMetagenome_FD_69207 | JGI IMG/M metagenome (GOLD analysis project Ga0080004, IMG submission 69207) | Sulfidic aquatic microbial communities from Washburn Spring, Yellowstone National Park, USA - WS (SPADES assembly) (version 2) | ecosystem: Environmental > Aquatic > Thermal springs > Hot...
GTGGAAGAAGATGGGAATTCAGGGGGTATTTTATTGGGCTTGGTGGGAAGGGATACCGGGGAGAGCGGAAGGGAAGAGCGACCTAACCCTTTCCTCCGGCTTTGAAGTGCTCAAGGAATTCGCGGATAGCTTCAGAAATCCCAAACAAACATCATCTGATGCCAAAATAGCGGTGATTTGCGATATATCAAAGCGAAGCCAATATGGTTCCCCGCAGGATTTACTTCTCATAAGCGATATCCTTATAAAGGAAAACGCCACCCCCTTCCACACCCTCTTCCTCCAAGCGATTAAAGGGAAAGGAGATATTCTGAGCAAGAGGAAATACCAAAAAGTCATCCTCCTCGCAGATGGATTAGATGAGGAAGCAATCCAAAGCTTGAGGAAATTTATACCCCAAAAGCACTTATTAATCATTTCTCAAAGTGAAAAAGGTTGGATAAATAAGCTGGCAAGATTTCTCGGAGGATAACCGCAATGGCGAAAAGATTTGCACAATTCTTCTTCCCCTTTATTCTAACCGTCTATGCGTTTGGAGAGAATATAACAATAAGTTCCTCTCCTTCTACTTTCACTTTGTATTCAGACAAAGATAAAACCACCTCCCTTACCCTCATCAATATGGAAAGGCTTCAAGATGCTCGTCTAAACGGCGTTCTGCTCGCTAAAGAGCTCCCCTCCGAATCCGTTCTCACCTTCTCCCCAGATGGAACCGCCACTTTTTTCTACTATGATACCTTCCTTCGCCATTATCGTGGCAGAAAACAAATTTTATCAAACAAAATAGAAAACTTTTTGTCCCGCTCTATTTCCACGCCATTGCCCAAATTCCTGAAAGATGTCTATTCTATGAATGTATCTACTCTCTGTTTCAACGACTGGGAAGATATACTTTGGTGGTCAGGGGAATTAGTTTATAAGTTTGAGTTTCCCTTTCCCATAAAATCCTTGAATCTTTCAAGCCCGGATGGCTCGCTCATAACAACTGTGGGGGATTGGGAGTGGGAAAAGGTAGGAAGGGCTATTTGGATATACGCCTCAGCCGATGGGAAAAATTGGACCCTGATGTGGAAATCACTTCCTCCGGGTGGGGTTACAAAAGTCAAAGCGGAGCTCCCCCAACCCTTAATTGGCTCAAAAACGATTTATCTAAAATTCGTGGGTCAAAACAACAATGTTTTATATGACCTTTACATCACTGCAAAGTTAGATGCCCGATCTGTTCTTCCCCTCCTTAAACTGAAGCGAGGTTTAAACAATTACAGATTTTCCTATAACTCTGCAGGGAAATGCCTCCTATCATTTGAGGGAGTTCAGCCCAGAAAACTTAAAAGGGTATATCCAAAGGAAATCAAAGTAAAAGTTGGAAGGGAAAGCGTCGCTATTTCCTTTCCCCTTGGAATTTCAATTCATCTTATGAAGCAAGGAAATAATCTCAAAGGTATACAAAAATTGTTCATCGGTGACTACGAAGTTGAGGATAACGAGAATCCAACCTTGCCCAGTTTAAAGGTTTTCACAGGTGGTGTAGAAAAGATAAAGGATTGGAAGGGTTATCTTTTTGCGAGGGAGAGAAATGGAGAATGGGTGAAGAGAGGAAATGGAAAAATTGAGGAAATTGGGGTTGAAAGGTGCTTCTATAAGGGTTATGAGATAAATAGAAACGCAGTGATTATTAAAAGCCAAATCCTCTCGGGGAAGGTCACTGGCGAGCTTGATTGGATATTCCTACCTTTTGAAAAGAGAATCGGGGAGCGTATTTACAAAGGGCTCGCTTATAAACTTGTCTTCAAAAATCTCAAGTGCCCCGGAAAACCCTTTGAAGCAGTGATGGAGGAGAAGGCGAAATGGGATAACGGCGATTTGTTCATAAACCAATCCTGGGGTGATTTCAAAGAGGTAAAACTTGATTTTCTTTCCATCCTCCAACTTCCGTCTTTGGGCTACTTCGCTTGGCAACAACCTTTTCTCTTCTATGGGGGAGGAAGCAGAGCAATTGTTTCTTTCTTTGGTGATGTCGTGTATGCAAAAGTAAGCGTTAATAAGGAAATGGACAAGCTAACTATCAATTCCTCAATTCCACTTAAGAATGGGGAAACAACTACGAGGTGTTGGCTTGTGGGCGAGGGGAAGTTTCCCGATAAATGGAGCATATTAAACGAGTGGAGCGAGGTTTTTGATTATTTAGGGGAAAAATATCGTTCCTTGTATGGTTTGATGAAAATAGAGCCCAAGCCGACACTCCTTTGGCAAGGCTATGACGATGCCTTTCAGAAATACAAAAATGTAGGTAAACCCGATTTAAAAAACAGCTGGCTGTGGCGTTTTGCTGAGGAAAAGCTGCCCATTTTGGAGAAGCTCGGTATCAAAGTTCTCTATCTTGCTGGTGGCATTTGGGAAAGCGACGCCGAGTATCCTTCCCACAGTTATTTGGAAGGCAGTAAGTGCTTTGGCTCGGGGTGCGCGCCCTGGCATCTTGAAATTAGTCCCGCGCTTGGCGGAGAGAAAGCCCTTGCTCACCTTTGTAAGGAAGCACATAAAAGGGGAATAAAAGTGCTACTTTGGTCCACCCCAGCTCACTTGTCAAATTCATCCCCTCTTCTCTTACAACACCCGGAGTGGATTGCTCAAGAGGCAGATGGCATTCCCGTAACTTGGTATGCCGATGTCGTTGGCGTTAGCCTGTATAGCGGATATTTTCCCTATGCAATTAATAGGTATAAAGCTATTAGGTCTTTAGGCGCTGATGGATATTGGCAAGATTCCTTTCTCACCTTCGGAATCCTAACCGATTTCTCTCAATTAAACCCTTATCCACAGTTGGAGAGAACGATAGAGATGCAAAAAGCTATGCAAGAGATGGGTTACTCTGAGATACATATTGAGGGATGTGGACCATTTGGATTATCAAGTGGCGGATATGGTTACGGCGATATTTCCGCCTTTGAGAGGATAAAAAACAAAGAATATGGGCTTTATTATTATGTTGCGGATACCATCTTTGATAAAGGAGCTTATTTCAGGGCGCTTGCGAGTAAGGGCGTCTTGGGAATAATCTCTTTGGACAATCTATCAGAGGAAGACAAAAAGGCAATTGCTGAATTAAACAACAGCTTCAGTAGGGTTGCACCATATATGGAAAAAAGGAAATTAATAGGCAAAGGCGATGATTGGCTTGGCGTAGAGTGGAGAAACAAACAGGGGAAAACGGTGCTATTCTCCTTCAAACCCTTCTCTTACAAGTTAGGGAGAAAAGCGCAAGTTGAGGATGTAACTTCTAAAAAGCTGATAGCGATTAGAAATGGTCAATTATTAACCGAACCCTGGCATATCTACCTCATTCACCAAAGGGAAATGGGATATCTCCCGTATTTTAGACCGCTTTCAAGCATTGCTTTGTAGTTCTCTAAGGGGACATATTCGGGGATGCTGTTGGAGGAGCCGAGACAATAACCGCCGCCCGGCGCGATTTCCTTTATCAATCGCTTGACCTCTTCCTCCACTTCCTTTGGCGTTCCCCTTGAGAGAGGGTAATCCAAATTCAAACCCCCAAGAATACATAGCTTGTCTCCATATCTCTCCTTAACTTCCCTTATATCCATAGCCTTCGGCTCAATGGGATGGATTGCGTTAACTCCACATTCTTTCAAATCGTCCAAAACGCCCCAAAGCTTCCCATCGGAATGAAAAAGGAAGGAAACATCGTATTTCTTGCAGATTTCCCCAAATCTCTTATACCAAGGGAAGAGATATTTCCTGTAAACTGAGGGAGAGAAGAAAGTCCCCTCAGTATAGGCGATATCATCTGATAACCAGAGAGCTCCAAGTGCATCCTTGCAAGCCTCGGCAGCGATATCGGTTATCTCCGTGAGGATTTCCCCCACTTTATCAAAGACCTTCGCCACCAATTTCGGCTCATCATATAAGGATAAAGCGAGCGTCTCAAAGCCCATCGCGAAGGATACCTCCTCAAAAATCCCGCCCGTTCCCGTTATTATCTTCATCCCCTCAGGCAAAGCCTTCCTCGTCTCCTCAATGATTGAGTAATCAACCTCCTCGGGAGAGGGGAAATCATAGGCGGAGAACTCCTCTTCATTCGTTATCGCTCCCTTATGTTGCTCCACCCAAGAGCGGGAGGATAATTGGTCTTCATATAAACTGTAATTGAAATGGACCTCTCGGCGTGGGCTGGGGAAGGAATAGGGAGGGACGATATGGATGAAATCGTAGCCTGCTTTCCACCAGAACTCAACCCAATCTGAGATGCTCCTTATTGGCTTCCCTAAAAAGGCGGAAGCGACCCTGTAATCTATCCATCCCTCAATGAAGGGGACGCGGTCCGGCTCCCCCTCCAAGCGTAAAGCCTTCTCCATTCTCTCGAAATTCGGCTTCACCATATGCGCGTTACCTTCCTTAATCCGCGAGGCTTATCGGGATTCAATCCCCGGGAAACAGCAAGATAATAGGCAAACAATTGCCCGCCGATAACGGAGGTTATGGGCAAAATAATCTCATCCCCTTCAAAGGGAATGGGGATATAGGAATGAGCTACTTTCCTCATCCTTTCGCTATTGGAAAGAACGATTATCTCTCCTCCCCTTTTCCTCAATTGCTGTGCTATCTCTATTAAATGCTCCAATACCTTCCCCTTTGGGGCGACGAAGAAGAGAGGAAATCCCTTCCTCACAATAGCCACTGGTCCGTGCATAAAATCGGCTGAGGAGAAGCCATCAGCATCAACGAGCGCTGTTTCCCTTACCTTCAGGGCTATCTCCAAAGCTGTGGGATAGGAAAATCCCCGGGAAATGACAGCCATCGTCTCAACATAGGTATACCGTTGGACAATCTCCTCGATTAAAGATGCTTGGGCAAGCATCTTCTCCGCTTGGGCTGGAGTTGAATTCAGTTCCTCCAATTTCTCCTCATCTCCCGCCCAATGAAAGGAAAGCAGGGCGACTACGAGGAGGGAAGTTGTGAAGGTTTTCGTCGCCGCAATAGCCTCCTCCTTGCCCGAGCGAGCTATTAGGGATAGATGAGCCTCTTCCTCCAAGGGCGAGTTCTCAGTGTTGGTGATGGCGCAGGTCAAAGCCCCATCCTCCCTCGCCCTCTTTATCCAATAAACAACATCGGGAGTCTCCCCTGATTGGGAAATCCCTATCACTAATGTCTTATCCAATTTCAACTTCGCATCATAGAAGGTGTAAAGAGAGGGAGCGGCGGAGGCTACGGGCAACTTGTTTTCATATTGAATGAGATACCTGGCATAAGTGGCGACATTGTCGGAGGTCCCCCTCGCCACCACAATCACGCATTCGGGAGAAAACCTCTTTATCTCCTTCCCAATTTCCCTCGCCTTCTGAGTCTCAAGCTTAAGAGTTTCCCTAAGGCATTTGGGCTGTTCCTTTATCTCCTCAAGCATTCTATATCTTTTTTCCAAGCCTTCTCTCAACTCCCTCTACCTTTGAACGCATAGTTGCGGGCTTATCCCTCCTATCGTCTATCTTCAGAGTGGTAACAACTCTTTGACATCCCATTTGAAAGGGAACTTCATGGATACGACGGACAGCCTCAAGAATTTCTCCCAATTCGCCTTCAAATACCGTGCCCATCGGCGTTAATTGATAATTCAAGCCCATCTCCTCCAATATCTTAACGCAATTCGCCACATAATCTCCGACGCTGGGAGAACCCGTCCCCAGGGGAATAACGCTTATCTCCGCTATGGGCATAAGTTTCACCTCCTTTTAATCCATCAATTCGCTTTGAGCCATTCTCAAAATCTTGAGGAGGACCCAATATTTTCTTCTTGGTCCTCTATTGTAATAGATTTGGAAGACATTGCGATTTTCATCTTCAACTATATAGTAATCCTTATGATGCCTCTGCCACCAACGCTTTCCGAAGTCAAGCTTTCTTCCTTGAAATTTGCATTTAACTATCTTGAAATCCTTACCACGCCAGCGGAAAGATGTGGGTGGACCGGGCTTCCTCTCAAAGTAAACCTCTATCTCCTCAGATACGAAGATATCCTCCCTTTGTGCATCAGAAAGGTCGTTCCTCATAAACCTTCCTTATTGCCATAATAATTCAGATAAGTTATCTCCTCAAGGGGCTTCTTGGGAGCTTGTTCTCCATAAGTCAAAGGAATGCCAATCGGGATGAGGGCAAAGAGCCTTTTCTTCTTGGGAACGCCAAGAAGTTCCTTGACCCATCCTTCGTTGGGGATTAGCGTTCCCTGAACCCAGCAAGAACCATAGCCAAGGGCTGTTGCTGCGAGGAGCATATTCTCTATCGCCGCCGAGGCATCCTCAACAGCGTATTTGGTTGGCTCAACGATTACCGCTATCGCTCCTCCGCAATCAAACACGGGTTGAACATCGTTTAGGCGATTGAGGATGCTTCTATCAGTGATTATTATGAATTCCCGCTTTTGAAGGTTGGAGCCCGAGGGGGCGAGTCTGCCAGCGTTCACTATCTTCTTCAAGTCCTCAAGAGGGACGGGATGGGTTTGGAAGAGGCGAACGCTTCGCCTCTTCTCAATCGCTTCAAAAAGGTCCATTGATTTTCCCCCTTTCTTTTTAAATTAGGGTGAGAATAGATTTTGCGGTAAGGGAGAATTAATCTTTATGTTCTGAAACTCTCCCTCCGCAACGAGTTCTCCGTCCGGGGAAAACATCCTTATCCTTCTCGGTATGACTACACCGGATTGGTCCTTGAAGTAATTATCAAAAACATAGGCGACATTTAATTTACCCAAGCTGTTCATTTTCCAGGATTTCTGCAATGAAAAATCGTTTGGATTAATCCATATTATCCTTTTACGAGTGTTATCCTTCGGTGTAGCCTCTATCTTCAAGCTATTTTTCGTCTCCTCAACAACTTTTAAATCGTAATCGTTCCAGAAATCCGGACCAATGATGCCGAAGTCAAGGGAGAGGGTTTTGCGGTCAATTCCTTTGAATTTGTCCTCTTTCTTATACCCTATGCCCGGCACCCAGACCAAGTATTTATTTTCGTTGATAATATAAATAACCCGCAACATCCCATAGGGAGTTCCCTCTAACCTCAAGGAGTGAGGGGCTTGGAAATAGATTTGTGTCTTCCTCGCATTGAAGAGGTATTTATAATCGGGGTCCAGCTTTGTGAGCTTGGAGGTCTTCGCTTGTTTAACTACTAAAGTAGCGGAGTAGGTCTTCAGGGAAGACCATTTTTCCTCTATCCTCTCCTTTATTGATTGGGGGAAGAGGAGCAAACAAAATAGAAGAAATATCGCCAACTTCCGCATTTTTGGAATCAAATATAATTATATATTAAAGTTTGGTAAAGTAAAATGAACGATTTCATAAAGACTTTTGTCATTGCGAGCCCGCCAAAGGCGGGCGTGGCAATCTCAAAGAGATTGCTCCGCTCCTCCCAATGACAAAAGTGTCATTTGCTTTGTCGCTCCACTCCTACAATAGCAAAGACGCCCCTTCGGCTCCGCCGACACCACTTTCAAAGAAAGGAGAACTAAATTGACTGCTTAAAGTAATAGACTTACAATCTAAAAAGAATGGTAAAGAAAGTATCAACTCTTTTCGCCTTATTATTTGTTGCTCTCCTCGTTTTCAATGGTTGTTCAAAGACGCCCGAGGGGGAAGCCCTCGGGAAGATAAGGGAAGCGATAGGATTATTCATCCAATTCGGCACCACAACGGACAAGGCTATCTCCCTCCTTGAAGAGGGAGCGAAAGAAATAAAGGAGCCATTCGTTGAGGAAACGCTTGCCCTTTTCTATCTTGCCAAACATCCCTCCCCTGAATGGGAGAAAGCGATTCCCCATCTTGAGAAAAGCAAGACGAAATTCAGCCAAATCCTTGTTGCTGAAGCGATGATGAAAAAGAAGAAATGGAGTGAGGCAAGCGAATATCTGAAAAATAAAGACCCTCTATCCCTTTTCCTTTCGGCTTATTGCCATTTAAAGTTGGGGCAATTGGAGGAAGCGAAGAGTGAGTTGTCTAAAGCAAGCAAGAGCGAGGAGAAGATTCCCCAACCCCTTATCTTCTCTGCCCTTGGGCAATCTCAACCCCTTGCCTGCGCTGGTTTGCGGAACTCCGCCCTCCGTTGGATATGGGATAACTTGGAGAAAATGGGAAAGGAAATGTGGGAAAAAGCAGGATATAGAGAATCACTCCTAAAAATCGGCGGGAAATTGGCAGATTATTCCTTGGTTAGACCGGAATATGTCGCCTCACTTTCCCTTTTGAAGATTGGGTTAAATGACGAAGAGAAGGAGAAATTGGAGAAGGGAAAAGAGATTTACCTGAAGGAAGCGGAGAGATTGGAGGGTGAGACGATGGGGAGTTTATATCGCTTAACTCGCCTCCTTATTTTCATCACTTTTCTCGGCTTAGTCCTCGTGGGAATCGGTATGATAATGATTATGGCGGGCTTGGTAAAGGGCAGAGGGCATCCACTCTGGAGGAGAGGATTGATATCAGCGGGTATAGGTTTTGGGCTCTGGGTCATACTTATGCTTCTCTTCTATCCAATGCCCTTCGGAGGGATTGTGCAGGGATATGTGGCGAGAAAATTCTATAGGGAACAACATCGCCTTATAGAGGATAACTTTGCCAAGTTATCAAAAGAATTGCAAATCCCGAAAATCAAGGAGTGATTTCTTTGGCGAAGCTTCTCTTCTTTCTTCCCCTTTTCCTGCTAACCTGTTTCGCTTCCCCGAATAATAAGGAGTTTTTCCTTTCGGAAAACCCGAAAGAGATAATCTTCTCCAACTCCGAAGTCGCTTTACATTTCTCAAAGGAAAGCGGTTTCCTAAATTCCATCCTCTATCTTCCCCTCAAACTTCAAGTCCTGGGCTATGGAAAAGGAACATCTTCTCTTGATATCCAAGTGGAAGGAGAATGGCTCGTTGAGAAACGAGCGCTTAAAGAAGCTGTGAAAAATAAATGTATTTCCCTTGAAGGCATCTGGAAATTTTCTCTTGACCCCGAGGATAAGGGGGAGAAAGAGGGATGGCATTTGCCATCATTTGATGATAGAAATTGGGCAGATTTCCCCGCTCCCGCAATGTGGGAGGATTTAGGCTACACGCAGGTCTATCCAAATTCCCCCTCTCCCGATTGGAAACCCTATAATGGCTATGCCTTCTTAAGAAAGAGGATAACCATTCCCGAGGATTGGAAGGGTAGGGATTTGCTGTTATATGTAGGAGCAATTGATGATTTCGATTGGGTTTACTTCAATGGGGAACTGATAGGCAAGACGGGTGAGGAGACGCCGAATTGGTGGGAAAAGCCCCGTATTTACGCCATACCTCAAAGGCTTATTAAATGGGGAGAGGAAAATGTCATCTCTATAAGGATTTACGATAGGGGCGGAGAAGGAGGGATAAGGGGACCGCTCTTCATAATAAAGAAAGAGGATTGGGAAAGCTTGGGAAGCCCCGTTAAATTGCTGAATTATGAATTGAAAGACGAGAAGAACGGCAAGAGACTGGTTATAAGAAGCAAAGTGGGCGATTGGGTCCTTGAGAGCAGTTATCTCCTCTTGCCGAAAAGCGACATCATTTTGAGGGATGGAAAGATAATTTATGAAGGTAAGGAAAAGCCTCATATAAGCAATCTCCGCTTCTCTTTGGTCGGTATAAGGATAGGGAGTAAAAGCGATTGCTGGTTTATGATTCCCTCAAACTTTCCACCAACGAAATATAAGTTTGAGAAGGAGGGTAGGGTTATAAGCGATAATATAGCTTGGTCGAGCAATCGCTGTGTGATGATGAGAAACGATAAATTGAAGATTAGCTTTCTCGCCCTATTTTATTCGGAAACCGAGGGCGCAAGCTGTTATCTCAGCGAGGGTAAAGAAGGAATAGATGTCATCCACACTCTCTCCGCTGCGGATGTGATGGGGGAGAGGAGGGAATTGGCTGGTGGGACGCAAATCATAAGAATCGTTCAGGGAGATTTAGGTGATGCATTGAGGAAAGAGCAGGAGGTTTACGAGATAATAGGTTTGAAGCCTCCCAAGGATAGACCGGAGTGGGCGAGAAAGGCAATCATCTATTCAGCCTATCCGGGAGGGACAATTGATAGCGGGCTAAGGGATGTGGGAGGATTTGATAACTTCACGAATTATCTTCCTCATTTAGCTGATTTGGGCTTCAATGTCCTTTGGCTCCTTCCCGTTTATCCCGGTCTATATGGACCTACAGATTACTATAAGATAGAAGATGCCCTTGGTGGGGTAGAGTCAGCGAGGAAGTTCATTCAGAAGGCACATAGCTTGGGGATAAAAATCTTATTTGATTTGATTCCCCACGGTCCGAGAGAGGAATCGGGATTGCTCGAGAAAATGCCCGAAGCGGTTTCAAGGGATGAAAAGGGGAATGTGCTTTACTGGTGGGGTTGCCTTTCCTGCGATTATGCGAGCGAGGTCTGGCAGAGATATATGGCTGAACACGCCGCTTACTGGGTAAGGGAGCTGGATATTGACGGATATCGGGTTGATTGTGCGGGTGGTGGACCAGCGAACTGGGACCCGAATTCTCTCCATCGTCCCACCCTCTCGGGGCTTTGGGGAGGACTACAGATATTGGCGAAGGCAAGGAAGGAGATGAGAAAATACAAGAAGGAGGTTATGCTCCTTCCCGAAGCAACTGGTCCGTGGTTCTTCCGCTACAGCGATGTCGTCTATGATTTCCCCTTCCTCTCACTTTGCCAGAATTACTCTCAATATAATAGAGAGGAATTCATAAGATGGCTTCAGGAGTGGCTTGAATTTGAGAAATATGCTTATCCCAAGGGTGCAACTCTTATGAGATTTGTGGAAAGCCACGATACCGTAAGATTTGCTGGAATGAACGGAAACGGGAGCTTCAACGCCTTTTTAGCACTCTGCGCCCTTATAGAAGGAGCTCCTATGGTCTATCACGATGGCGATGTGGGACGCGGTCCCTTCCTCAAACATCTATATGCCATCAGAAGAAGCTGCGATGAACTTTCCATAGGGGATGCCCATTATCTCGCGGTGGCGTCCGATAAGAAGGACATCTTCACCTGCCTCAGAACCTACAAGGATAAATCCGCTATTGTGGCGATAAATATGAGCGGGAGGGACGAAGAGGTGAAGCTTTCAGTGCTGAAGAGTTTGATTGGCTCATCGGGGAAAATCTATCTTTACGAAGCTTTTGAGGGGAAGGAGGTCAAGGGCGAGATAAAAGGGGATAAATTGATGATAAATTTGAAGATAAAGGCATATTCCCCGGCGATTGTCTTGGTTAGGAACAAGAAGGAATCTTTGCCAATTGCTAAATTTTCCCTTCCCTCTTTTGGGAGGAAGGGCGAGATGGGTAAAGTTCCCTCAATGGGGGAAAGGGAAGGGGAAATAAGGGTTGAAAATGGCATATACGAGGTAGTTATTGATAAGAAGACCGGGCTTCTGAAACATCTCTCTCTTAAAAATGGGTATAATTGGCTTGAGAAGATGGATTGGGAGGAAGGGAAAAGGAGAATGGGAATGGGCAAGCTTTTCAAGGCGAGCGAGCTGAAAACAAATTTTAAGCAAGAGAGAGAAGGGGATGAGCTCATCCTAAAATTTGAAGGCGAAACGGATTGGATGAATTACGGAATACAATATCGCTTCAACAAAAGCGATAGAATAGACCTGCGGTTCAGCCTCATTCCCAAGAAAGATATCGGGATGGTAAAGGGCGAGCTCTGGCAGTGGTTTAAATTGAGGGGAATTGACCATTGGATGACGAATTCCTTTGAAGGGATTTGCTATGATGATTTCTTCATTCGCCACCCCAATGAAGGAAAGACAGGCGGGAGATATTGGCATACGCCCTTCCTCTACGAAGCCTCAAGATGTCCCTTAAATCCTTACGCTCCCTTCCTCTGCGCCCTTAGAAAAGACGAATATCTCCTGCTTCTTCTTCCCTCCTTCTCCAATCTCCCCGAGAATGCCTATATAAGGGAGAAAATAGAGGACCTGGGATTCCATTTCCTCCTCGCTATGGCTGATGGGAAGAGGGGATGGAAGATTTCACCCGATATGAAATATGAACTCCGCTGTTCCCTTTTCCTCGGGAAGGGAAAGCTTCCACCCTTAAAGGAAGCCCAAAATCTCCTCCCAAAGATAGAATGTGATGGGGCGGATTATATAGTTGAGACGAAGGATTATAGGGCTGAAGTGACAAGAAGGAGCGGGCAGCTGAAGAGCCTTGTTTCAAGAGGTCAGAGCTTGCTGCAGGGAGGGGAGATATACTCGGATAAGGGAATATACGGAGAGTTCTATGATTCGCTCGGCAATGCTTTTCCACTGGTGGGAAGCTCAAACAATGACCCTGAAGCTGAAACCAGATTCTTGAAGACGGGCAATTCCCTGACCCTTGCGGTTCATAGCTTCTTGAGAGAAGCCAATAGCGGCTGGAACAATTTCGCTCGCCCACCTGTGGAATACGAAGCTATTTATGAATTCTCAAATTCAATCCCTTATATTAAAACAAGCGTTCAGGTTCGTCCCTTCCTTGAGAAGGAAACCACCGCTTTCCTTGCCCAAAGACTGAACTTCAAGGGAATAACCTCCTGCATTGTGAATGGGAAGGAAATCCCTCTATCTCAAACGGGAAGGGTCTGGGAAAGCAGAAACTTTAAATTGAACAAAGTCAATTTGGAGCTTAAAGGGAAGGAAAGAAAGGTGGAGATAAGAAATGTTGAGATTCCCAATGGCTCAAATCTTTTCATCTATAATTCCGGAGAGGGCAATATCACTGTTTTCTTCGCATTTCTTGATGGAGAGGCGAAAATTCAGCCGATATGGCAAAAGTTCAGCTATGAGATAGAGGTGACGGGAAGATGAGGAAGCTTTTCCCCCTCATTCTCATAGCAGCTTTCTCCCTTGCCCAAGGCTTGTGGGTGAAGAGGGGAGATAGCGAGGTTTCTCTCGGAAACGATTATCTCTCCCTTCACCTTTCACGGGAGAAGGGATGGTTAGCGGATAGGCTCGAGGATAGAGAAGCAGGTGTTATATTTGCAGATTTCCAAATCTATACCGACTATGGGATTTATGAGAGGGGATATGTGGGAAGCAAGGAGGAAAAGGAGGGAAAATTGGAGATTGAGGAAGGAAAGGAGAGCATAGCAGCGATTGCTGAAGGAGAATTGAAGAGAGCGGGAAGGACGGTTTCCCAGCCAATCCGCTATAAGGTGATATATAAGATTGGAGAGAAGAGGGAGATTGAGGTGGAAGTGGAGCTGACGACCAAAGGTGGGAAGAAAGTTTCCGCTTTTTTGGCGCAGCTTTTCACCATCCCTTCCGTTCGGCAGTGGTTGGTGGAGGGATTGGATGGAATTATAAGCGAGAATATGGGGAATAGTCCCGGCGTCAGGTGCTGGGAATCCCGTTTAGAGCCATTGAACTTGGATAATCCCTTCATAATCCTTCTGAGAGAGAAAGGAATCGTCAGGATAGAGGGAATAAAATCCAACCCCAAGGCTCAGAATATCTTTCTTTTAGATGGTGGTGAGGGAAATCTCGTTTTCTTCTTCGGCTTTATGGATGGGGATATGGTCGAGCTCCCTTCAGAATTTAAAGCGAGCTATTTGATGAGATGGGAATAAGAAATATTGGTAGCGTTTCAAAAAATGCGGATTTACGACTTATGCTCTACATCAAGAATATTTAGTAGGATTCGCTAAGAGAGATAATGAAATTTGATGGTATACAAATTTAGAATAAGGATGATTTTGGGGAATTATGCGTAGCGAAATATTAGGCGTAACTATATCCGCAATAAATGAACACCACCGAAATATTGAAATGAAAACTCAATCTTTCTTTCTCGCTGCCTGCTACCTAAAAAGTAAGAAGAAGGATGCTCCGCCAGCCTTCGGCTGGCTTCCCTCATTTGGGAGAGCGGGTGAGGAGAAGGATTCCCGCTATTAAGCCCAGGATATTCGGCAGATAGGCAGCTACATAGGGATTTAAAAGCCCCTTCTCCCCCACAATTGCCGTGTAATGCCAGATGATATAGTAAACGAATATCACAATAACGCTCAATCCCACTCCTATGCTCTTTCCTTTATATGGCTTCAAGCCGAAGGGGATGCCCAAGAGGGCGAGCACCAAGGCGGCGAAGGGGTCAGCGAGCTTCCTGTGAAGTTGAACGATTAAATGAGAATAGGGCTCGCCCATCAACTTCAAATGTTTTATATAAGAGGAAAGCTGGCGAAAGGACATATCCTCTGGCTTAACGCTTCCCATCGCCATCTCTTCGGGAGAGCGAGGGAAAAACACCTCCTTCTCTTTGAAGGCTACACGCGAGAGATTTTCCCCTCCCAAACTCCTCATTTCCCCCTCTCTGAACAGCCATTTGTTTCCCTTCCAAACCGCGCTCTTCGCCGAGAGAACAGTTGTGGGCTTGCCCCGCCAGAATTCAATCGCCACAACCCCCTCCAAAATCCCCTTCTCGGGAAGAAGCCGCCTCGCATAGAGAACGAATTGCACCTCTCCATTCCTCTCCTCCTTCGCCACGATGTTCTCCCTCTCACCTCCAGACTTGCTTATCTCCCTCTCTATCTCCGTTACCCGTTTATTGGCGAAGGGGACAACATATTCATTGAAAGTGAGAGCTGTTAAGCTTACTATGATTGAGAAAATAGCAATGGGGAAAATCACTTTCCAAAGGCTTAAGCCTGCGGTGAAAAAGGCGACTGTCTCCCCATCGCTTGAGAATCTTCCCAACCCCAAGATTACAGCAAGGAGGGTAGCCATAGGGAGGATGAGGACGAAAATGGGAGCAAGTCCATAGAAAAAGAGCTGAAGAGCCTGCAAAGGAGTAGCATTTTGCTCAACGAGGAGCTTCGTTATCTCAAAGAGGAATTTCCCGCCAACGAAAACGAGGAGGAAAATGGCGACGCCGAAGAAAAAAGGACGCAAGAGCTCACTAATGATATACCTTGTCAAGATTCGCATCTCACATCTCGAACCTTTCCCCGAGATAGAACTTCCTCGCTAAGGGGTCCTTAGTTAATTTATCAGCTGGTCCCTCCGTGAGTATCTTCCCTTGATAGATGATGTAGGAGCGGTCTGTGATGGAGAGGGTATCACGAACATTGTGGTCCGTGAGAAGTATGCCGAGATTTTTGCTCTTCAAAACATTTATTATCCTCTTCAATTCCTCTACAGCGATGGGGTCAACTCCCGTGAAGGGCTCATCAAGGAGGATGAATTGGGGATTGCCAGCCATCGCCCTCGCTACCTCCACTCTCCGCCTTTCCCCTCCCGATAGGTCCTGCCCCCTGTTCTTCCTTATATGGGTGAGGGAGAATTCCTCCAAAAGCTGGTCAACAACTTCCTTTTTATTCTTAACTCCTCTCGCCTCCAAAACCAACAGGAGGTTCTCCTCAACGGTCAATCTACGAAATATTGAGGGCTCCTGAGCGAGATAGCCGATTCCCAGAAGCGCTCTTTTGAACATAGGCCATTTCGTTATATCCTTCTCTCCGAAGTAGACCTTTCCAGCATTGGGCTTGATTAAACCGATTATCATATAGAATGTCGTCGTTTTCCCCGCTCCATTCGGTCCCAAAAGACCTACTACTTCCCCCCTATTTATCTCAAGGGATATTCCATCAACGACCCTTCTCCTTCCGTAAATTTTCACAAGTCCTTCCGTTCTTATCATCTCTGACCCTGCGCCTGGGAAGGAAGGGGAAATTCAAGATGCACATTCCCCTCCGCTTTCAAGCTCTTCTTCTCCATATCTACGCTTATCTTATCAGCCCTAATCAAGGAGGTTCCCTCCCTATCGGACCTCGTCACCTTCGCCTCAGCCCCTCCTTCTAAAATGAGGATATTCCCACCAGATAGCGTCGCTTTATCCGCTTTACCCTCTATCTCTTGTTTAATATTTCCCTTTAAAACTTGAACAATCTTTAACAACACATTACCCTCCGCGATGACCTTTTCTATGTTTCCTTTCTCGTTCAAATAGACTGTTATCTGTTTAGCCTGTGCCTCAGTATCGGGGAGGGTTAGGGTTGGATTGGGATAAGCGGTTAGAGTATTCTTATCCCAATCTATATCTATCTTATCAGCCCTGAGGATGCCTTGCGGGAGCTTCGCCTCCTTGGTCTGAACGAAAGCGAGAGTGCAGATAAAGAGAATGAAATAGAGAAGGAATTTTCTCATAGCTTTCTCCTCCTTTTTAATTCTATTTTAACCACTGCTCCATCATTTAGCATTCCCCTTTTCAACCCCCAATCCGCTGTGAACTCCTTCCCCGCAATCGCTAGCTCTCCCCACTTAAGGGACACATTCTTCCCTTTTATCCTCTTTTCTTTAAATGAAACCTCAAGATAATCGCAGGAGAGGTCGCTTTTCCTCTTTATCTCCTTCAGATTCCCTCCTTTATCCAAAATCAAAAATCCCTTCCTCGGCTCATAAATAGCCGAGGGAGCAATTAGCTCGGCGAAGGGCTGACCCCTCTCATAGAGTGTGGATTTAACTCCCTGAAGCACTATCATCTCCTCCTCCCCCTTGCTTGCATCAGCCCAAATCTCCAATAGCTTCCTCCCTTGAGAATCGGTTTCAAGGAAATGAGCTTTTTCAAGGGAAACGGTTAGCTTCCCCTCCTTCCTGGGCTGGGGAGGCGGCTGAGCTTCTCTTTTCCCTCCGCAACCCGCTATTATGAGAAGAAGCGATATTTGAACAATGTATAGAGCGCCTTGAATCCGTCTTTCCAATTTACCTTCTTCCCTTCCTTTTTCGTGCGAGGGGTATAGGAGATGGGAATCTCCTTTATCCTTATCCCCCTCTTCCCTATCTTCGCGGTTACCTCGGGACAAAACTCAAATCCCTTGCATTTCAAATCAAGGGATTTAAGGAGAGAGGTCTTGAAAGCCTTGTAACAGGTAGCCTCATCCGTTAGGCGTCTTCCCAAGAGGAGGCTTGCCGTTAGCGCGAGGATTTTGTTGGCGATAAAATTCAGAGGACGCATCATCGGTCTCCCCCTGAGGAAGCGTGAGCCATAAACGACGCTCTCCTTCCCCTCCAAAATCGGTTTCAAAAGGGTAGGCAATTCGGAGGGATTGTATTCCAAATCAGCATCTTGTATTACAACTGCCTCTCCTCTAACATAAGGAAGAGCCGCCCTTATCGCTGCTCCCTTTCCGAAGTTGTGGGGAAGAGAAAAAATGCGGATTTCGGGGTCTCTTATTTTCTTCAAAATCTCCTTCGTTCCATCCGTTGAGCCATCGTCCACGACGATGATTTCCTTATCTAAAGGAACTTCCTTCAACCTCCTGATTAATTCCCCAATGGTTCTCTCCTCATTGTAGACAGGCACGATTATTGATACCTTCACAGCTTTTCTATCCATCCCTTTATCCTCCCACCTTCAATTTCTATCAGCCAACATTGCTGGGCATAACAGCCGGGATGAAATATGTAGCTATTATTGATTTTTATTGGCTCCTCTAATAGTCTGTGATTGTGTCCCCCGAGAATCAGGCTTTCTCTCTTTATTTCTTTCGCCAGCATTATATCTCTTGCGATTCCCAGATGGGTTAGGAATATGAAGAAATCCACATCCTTCCCCAATTCCTCCTCCAGCTTGAGGGCACAGGGGATAGGTTGGGAGAATTTAAGAAAGGGGAAGCGTTCCCAAAATCCCTTAACTTGGGGAAGCGTTAAGCCGATTATCGCTATTCTATACTCCTCCCTTTCCATAATCAAATAGGGGAAAACCGAATCCACTTTATTGGGGATGAGGTTAGCCGAGAGGTGAGGGAAGTTTGCGTCCCTTAATTTCCATTTGAGGAGTGACTTAATTGGGTGGAATTCCCTATTTCCCAATGCTCCAGCGGTGTAGCCTGCAAGGCTCATCAATTTGAGGGCTCTCTCGCGCCAGCGGATATCCAAATTTCCCGCTGAGAGGGCGTCGCCTGAATCCAAAAGGATTGCTCCCTGCTTTTTAAAATGGAGTAGCTTCTTCGTTTTTTGAGGGGAGAGTTTTCCGTGCATATCGGATGTATGGACTATGAACACTACTCCTCCAGTTCCTCAAGGAAGAGCCTGCGGGCTTCCTCATATTTCCCCTGCCTTCGCAGTATTTCCTCAATTGCCTCCCTCACTGCTCCCTTCCCGCCCTCCTTTGAGAGGAGCAAATCTGCTTTCTCCTTTATTTCCTCACTTGCATTTCCCACCGCTATTTTCAATCCCGCCAGCATATAGGCGGGATAATCGTTCAAATCATCTGCGATATAGGCGAGTTCTTTTGGGGATAACTTGAGGCTCCTACACGCCTCCCTCAACGCTTTTGCTTTCCCTCTCGCTCCCTGAACGAGGAAATCCACTCCCAATTCCTTCGCCCTCCTCTCCACTACGGAAGAATTTCTCCCCGTTATCCAGATGATGAGGAGTCCAACCTTTTTGGCAAGGGAGATGCCGAGACCATCTTGGGCATTGAAGACCTTCGCTTCGTTGCCTGAGGAATCATAAATAATCCCGCCATCGGTCAAGACGCCATCAACATCCATAACGATAGCCTTTATGCTCTGCAAAAGAGGGAGGGGAAAATCCTTTTTCCAATGAGCCATTCTTTTAAAATTTTAGCATAAAAAGGGGAACTTAACAAATTGCTGGATGAAGTCAAAAGATTTTCTGAGATTTTAAAACACCTTACGAGAGGCTCCATCTAAGGAATTCGGTATGGCAAACCGAGTCGCAAAGCAAACTCGTCAAAAATGAGTTCCCACGGGCTCCCTTAAGGGAGCCCGTGGCAATCTCTTTTTAGGAAGGCAGTTCCTCTGTCATTGCGAGCCCGCCAAAGGCGGGCGTGCCAATCTCGGTTTGCAAACCATTGGCTTGCGAACCGTGTTGGCGAAAGCCAATCTCGTTCTCCAACCCTGTTGGGTTGGAGAATGTGTTGGCGAAAGCCAATCTCGGTTCACAAACCTATAGGTTTGTGAACTGCGTTGGCGAAAGCCAATCTCGGTTCACAAACCTATAGGTTTGTGAACTGTGTTGGCGAAGCCAATCTCGTATTCCCAAAAAGAAGAATTGCAAAACTAATCATTTTAAAAAATAGATTGCGAGCCTGAACGCTAAAGCGTTCAGGCTCGCAATGACAAAAGTATCGATTGCTTCGCTCTTCGCAATGATAATGAAGAGGATAGAGAATTTGATAAAAATTTTCCCTCATTTTATAATATACATAAGAGGCTTATGAGCGATTACATCAAATTGGAAACGCAAAATGTGAATTTTTATTACGGCGATAACAAGGTCCTGAAGAATATTTCTATTAAAATACCCGCAAACAGGATTACCGCGATAATCGGTCCTTCTGGTTGCGGGAAATCCACCTTCCTTCGCCTCTTCAACAGGATGAACGATATCCTTGAGGGAGCAAGGGTGGAGGGGAAAGTCCTCATAGATGGAGTGGATATCTACAATTCCCACATAGATGTTGCCAACCTAAGGAGAAGAGTGGGGATGGTTTTTCAAAAGCCCAATCCCTTTCCCCTCTCAATATTTGAGAATGTAGCCTATGGTCCTCGCATACACGGATTGCACAAGAAGAAAAAGTTAGAAGAGATAGTGGAGAACGCCCTGCGTCAAGCTGCTCTTTGGGACGAGGTCAAGGACAAATTAAACAAATCCGCGCTTGAACTATCCGGTGGTCAGCAGCAGAGGCTTTGCATAGCCCGCTGTCTCGCCGTTGAGCCGGAGGTAATCCTTATGGATGAGCCTGCCTCCGCTTTGGACCCAATCTCCACTCTGAAAATAGAGGAATTGATGCAGGAATTGAAAGAAAAATATACAATTGTTATCGTGACACACAATATGCAAGAAGCGGCGCGGGTTTCCGATTTCACCGGCTTCATTTACAAGGGCGAGCTCATAGAATTCGGACCCACTCCTGACATCTTTGAGCATCCCCGAAATAAATTAACCGAGGATTATATAACAGGAAGATTTGGTTAAGAAAGAAGGGAGAGAAATGGAGGTTAGACGCTCTTTTGAGACACAATTGAATAGTTTACAGGATAATTTGGTGGAGATGGGCAATTTCGTGCGCCGGATGCTGCAGAAGGCGATGAAGGCGCTTGTAGAGCAGGATGTTGCCCTCGCTGAGGAGGTCGTGGCGGATGACGATGTCGCCGATGCGATGGATATAAACATTGAGACGAAATGTATGCGCCTTATTGCCCTTCAGCAACCTATGGCGAGCGACCTAAGGGTAATCGGAACCGCTTTGAAGGCAATTGCCGACCTTGAACGCATAGGCGATTATTCAGTTGATATAGCTAAAACGGCGATTAGATTATCGGCAGAGAAATATTTCAAGCCACTGGAGATTATCTCCCAGATGGCGAAAATGGTGGATACTATGATAGAGGAAGCTCTAAAAGCATTCGTTGAGAGGGATTTAGAACTGGCTCGGAAAGTCTGCGAGGAGGATGATGAAATAGACCACCTATATAAGAATCTCTTTGATGAGCTACTTGACTATATGCGCAAGGACCCCAATCTCATCTATCAAGCTACCTATTTCCTTTTCGTTGCCCGCTATCTTGAGCGATGTGCCGACCATATCGTAAATGTAGCGGAGAGGGTGCATTATATGGTGACTGGGCAGCTCCTCCAGCTTGCTCCCAGCCACCGTTCAACGGTTGAGGAAAATGAGTATAAGGGAGAGGCTGGAAATCATAAGGGATAGAATAGAGAGGGCAGCGGAAAAAAGCGGAAGGAAAGCCGAGGATATAATATTGCTCGCCGCTTGTAAGGGAGTAGATAATGAGAGGGTTAAGGAGGCGATAGAAGAGGGCGTCAAATACATCGGCGATAATTATGTTCAGGAAGCAATCAAAAGAAAAGAGGAGCTTGGAGCGCTTCTCAATGATATTCAATGGCATTTCATAGGACATCTGCAGAGCAATAAGGTAAAGAAAGCCTTGGAGCTCTTTCAAATGATTCAAACCGTTGATTCCCTTCCTCTCGCCCTTGAGATAGATAAGAGAGCAAAGGCAAAGGGAAAAGCTTTCCCCATACTTATAGAGGTAAATATAGGGGAAGAACCGAGCAAATTCGGCATCAAGCCGGGGGAGCTATTCGGCTTTCTTGAGCAATTAAGGGAGCTTCAGGGGATAAAGGTGCTTGGGCTTATGACTATGGGTCCGCCCTTGGAGAAGGAGAAGATGCGTCCCTATTTCGCCAAGATGAGGGAGCTTTTTGAGGAAGCGAGGGAGAGATTCAAATCCGCTGGGAACATAGATATGCAAATCCTCTCTATGGGGATGTCTTCTGATTATGATGTTGCCATAGAGGAAGGTTCAAACCTCGTTAGGTTAGGCACAGCTATCTTTGGGGAAAGGAGGTAGATTTTAATGCAGGATTATCAACAAGAAAAGGAGGGCTTTTTCTCCAAGATAATGAGATTCTTTTCCGGCTACGGAGAGGAAGAGGAGGATGGTTTTGAAGAGCCCTCCCTTGAGGAATATCCAGCGAGGAGGAAGTGGCCGCTTCGCCTTTATTCTCGCAAGGATATCCCCATTTACACGAAGGAGCTCACGAACTTCGAGGGCGAGGTAAAGGAAGTAGCGCTTAGGTTGAGGCAGGGCTTCATAGTTATCGTAAATTTGGAGCAAGCGAGCGAGGAGACAGCGAGGAGGATAGTGGATTTTTTGAGCGGAGTAGCCTTCGGGATAAGGGGGAACCACCAAAAAATAGGCTCAAAAGTCTTCCTCTTCGCTCCCTCCGGCTATTCAATTTTTTGATTTATGAGGAGTGATTTAAATGAAAGGCACTACGCCGCTTAATATAGGCTTTGGCAATTTCGTCATCGCCCAAAGGATAATAGCGGTTGTTGACCCCTTCTCCTCCCCCGTTAAGCATCTCATTCAGGAAGCGAGGAAAAGGGGGAATTTATTGAACGCCGCTAAGGGGAAAAGGACGAGGAGCGCCATTTTTATGGACGACGGCACCATTGTCCTTTCCTCCCTCTCCCCAATGGCTCTTGCCCGCAGACTGGAGGAGCTTGCCTTCCCATCTCCAGAGAAAAAGCCGACAGAGATTCCACCAGAGGAAGTGGGGGAATAAAGGGATTGAGAAGGGGGCTCCTCTTCGTCCTATCTGGTCCTTCGGGAGTAGGGAAGGATACCCTCTTAAAGGAACTTCTCAAAAGGGACCTGAGGATAACGAAATGCGTTACCTATACAACGCGTCCTCCCCGCCCAGGAGAGGTGGATGGAGTAGATTATAAATTCCTTAGCCTCGCAGAATTTGAAGAGCTCAAAAGGAATGACGCCTTCCTTGAATGGGCGGAAGTAGGGGGGAATTTTTATGCCACACCAAAAGATTTCGTGGTAAAGAAACTCGCAGAAGGAGAGGATATAATTTTGAAAATAGATGTCCAGGGAGCTATGAGGGTAAAGGAGCTTTTCCCAGAGGCAATCCTTATTTTCATTGCCCCTCCTTCCCTGGAAGCTCTCGCCGAGAGGATGAGGAAAAGGGGCTCGCCAGAGGAGGAAATCAAGAGAAGACTTGAAATTGCCTCACGAGAAATGGAAATGGCGAGGAATTATCAATTCTTCCTCGTAAACAACGACCTTGAGGAAACGCTTGAGAAACTTTACGAGATAATAAAGCGTCAACAGGAGAGGAAGGAAATTGACACTTAAAGATAGGAGAATATTGTTGGGAGTTAGCGGCGGCATAGCGGTTTACAAGGCGGTGGAACTTCTTCGTATGCTCCAGAGGGAGGGGGCGGAGGTGAGGGTGGTTATGACGAAATCGGCGACGAAATTCGTCTCTCCCCTCACTTTTAGCGTCCTTTCCCGCCATCCCGCTTATTATTCCCTCTTCTCCGACCCCCAACGCTGGGAGATTGAACACATCTCACTCGCTGATTTCGCTGAGCTTTTCCTCATCGCGCCCGCAACAGCCAATATCATCGGGAAAATTGCCTCAGGTATAGCGGATGACCTCCTCACCACCACCGCCCTATCCGTGAATTGTCCCATTGTCATTGCACCCGCTATGCATAGTCAAATGTGGTCCAATCCCGTCCTTCAAGAGAACATAAAAAAGCTCAAAGGATTAGGTTATCATATAATAGAGCCTGAAGAGGGAGAATTAGCCTCTGGTGGCAGAGGGAAGGGGCGTTTAGCTTCCTTGGAGAAAATCGTGGAAGTGGTTAGGGAAATCCTTAACCCGATTCTCCCTTTGAAGGGAGTGAAGATATTGATAACCGCTGGACCGACAAGGGAATATATAGACCCCATCCGTTTCATCTCCAATCCCTCAACGGGGATTATGGGATATACTCTCGCTGAGGAAGCTGTAAAGAGGGGGGCGGAGGTAATCTTGATATCCGGTCCAACGAATTTGACCCCACCTCCAGCCTGCAAGTTTATAAGCGTTGAGACGGCAGATGAGATGCTTTCCTCGGCATTGGAACATTTTGAAGATGTTGATGTCGTCATTGCCACTGCGGCGGTATCTGATTTCAAGCCAGAAAGAAGAGTGGAGCGAAAGATTAAGAAAAAAGAGGAGCTCGTCATCAAGCTCACTTCCACACCCGATGTGCTTTTAGAATTGGGGAAAAGGAAGGGAAACAAAATCCTCGTCGGCTTCGCCGCCGAGACAGACAATTTGATAGAGAATGCGCTTGAGAAGATGGAAAAGAAGAATCTGGATATAATCGTTGCCAATCTCATTTCCCCAAATGAGTATGGCTTCGGCGAGAGAGAGCTCTTCGCAAGCATAATAAGGAGGGGCAAAAAACCACCTCAACCCACAACCTTCGGGAAAAGAGAACTCGCGATTCGGCTTTTAGAAGAGGTTGAAAGCCTCCTAAAGGAAAGATGAAAAATCCTTTATGGAAGATATTGAGGAAAGCATCAAGGTGATATTAGGGAAGATAGCGGGTGAAATAGGGGAACCTCTCACTTATTCCCTTCCTCCCTATTTAAGAAGAATCAAGCTGGGAGCTTTCGTGGTTGTAGAGGTGGGAGGGAGATTGAGAGTGGGATGTGTTGTGGGGAGAGGGGAGGAAAAGGGGAAGGAGCCGGTAATTGCCTTCCTTCCCATTCCACCGCTTCCTCCCTTTCTTTTATCCTTAGCTCATTGGCTCTCAAGCCAATATCTCTCCTCCCTCCAAAATTCCCTTCAGACCATCGTTCCCGAGGTCCTTAATGCCGTTCCCCACCTTTACCTTTATCCGAAAGTGGATTATCAGCAAGTCAGAGGGAAAGTGAGAAGGGAAATGGTAAGGGAAGCGGAGGGTGGTATTTCATATACAACCCTGCGCGCCTATCCCACCTCTGAGGCTCGGAAGAAAATCATCGCCCTCATAAATTCTCAAATCCTCATCCCTCAAGTGGAGATAAAATTCAAGGAAAAGGAAAGCAGAATACCCTTTACCCTTCCGCCCATTCCCCAAATCTCCCCCATCCCATTCAATAGCTCTTCTAAGGTAACGATATTATGGGGAGGAGATAGGAAGAGAAGATTGGCTCTTTACTCTGGGGCGATATTGAGAATTTTAAATGCAGGGGGAAACGCGATATTAGTGATGCCAGATTCCGCCTCCGCGGAATGGGCGGGAAAAGCTTTGAGCCAATTCGTGAAAAATATACATATCTATCACAGAAGAATTCCCCTCTCTCAGAGGTTTTATCTTTGGCAAAACCTCGCTATGAGCTTTCATTCAACTCTTGTAGTGGGTAATCGCTCCGCTCTATTCGCTCCCCTTCCCAATGTGAAGCTGATAATCGTTGAGGGAGATGGCGAAGCTTCCCTAATCCGCAGGGAACCTCCCTCCTATGAGGCGGGAAATGTCGCTTACCAAAGAATGCTTCAGGAAGGAATTAAACTCATATATGGCTCCGACCTCCCTTCTCTCTCACGCTACAATTTAGCGAGGAAGGGAATCCCCCTCAAAAAACTGCCCTTCCAATTGGGGGAGCTGGAGATTGTTGATGTTAAAGAGACAAGGCATATCATACCTCCTCAAACGAGGGAGGAGATAGATAAAGCATTGAAGGAAAATAGGAAAGTGGTTCTGGTTGTGAACAGGAAGGGGTTATTTTATCTATCTTGTAGGGACTGCGGCAATTCCTTCCTCTGTCCCTCCTGCAATGTTCCCCTTATCCTATGCGAGGTTGGAGTGCAGAAAAAGCGCTTTCTCTTCTGCCATCTCTGTGGAAAGCAAATTCCCGCTCCCGATGTCTGTCCAAACTGCGGAAGCTACCGAATATCCGCGAGGGGAATGGGAATCCAAAGGCTCGCCTCTGCCGCTAAGAGGTTGTTTCCCTCAGCGAGAATCGCAACCCTCTCAAGCGAGACGCCAAGCCAACCATTCTGGGAAGCGGATATCATCGTGGCAACAAGCGCTATAGTCCCTTGGGTTGACCTGATAAAACCCGCCCTCTCCTGTATATTTGACATAGATTCCCTTCTCCGCTTCCCCAACTTCTCCCAATATGAAAAGGTTTATCGGTTAATCTTCGCTCTGCGAAAAGAGAGCAAGAAGCTGATAATCCATACGAATCAGCCAGAAAATCCCCTCTTTTTCTATGAACCGATTGACTTTCTGGAGAAAGAAAGCGAGGGGAGAAGAGAGAGGAATTTCCCTCCTTTCGGACATATCCTAACATTTGTTATCTCCGAAAAAGAGGAAAGCGAGGCGTTTAGAAAGGTGAACGGTTTATATATTCATCTCAGTAGCAAGAACTTCCCTTGTCTTCCTCCATTTCCTTCTCTTTATCCCAAAAGGGGAGGGGTTTATAGATATCTCTTGGTAATTCCGATTAAATCAATTCAAAGAGCGAGACGGATTCTCAAAGAGGCGCTTGAATATGATAAAAGCTTGAAATGGTTTTTGGACCTCCAAGAGGTTCAGTAAAAAATTCACTATGGTTTTGTCATTGCTGGCATGGGTATAGGTTTTGGAAACAGAGGGGGATAAAGAGTAGAAATAGCGATTTTATGTATAAAACTTAATCCTTTTCTAATGGAGGGAAAGAAAAAGAAGCATCGTGTATACCAAAAATATCAAACAAATTAATTAGAACGAATTTTTAAGTTAGCGTTAGGAGAATGGATTTATATAAGTGGAGGAGAAAAATATCATATCAAAAACCTATACCCATAGATGCGAGGGCTCCCGTAGGGAGCCCGTGGCAATCTCAAAGAGATTGCTTCGTCGCTTCGCCACTTGCAAATGACAATGAAGAGGATAGAAAATTAGAAGGAATCCCTAATGTTATAAGATTATCCACCCTTTTTGCAAAATCTTTTCTTTCATTTATAATTTTTAATACCCCTTTTCAAATAGGAGTGATGAGATATGTATAGCTGGCTTCTCATCGGAATGCTACTCATAGTAAGCGGTCTCATCGCCTTCGTGGGCGATTTCCTGGGAAGAAAACTCGGAAAGAAGCGCGTGAGCTTCATCCGACTCAGACCTCGCTATACCGCCATATTCTTCAGCGTCATAACGGGCATCTTCATCTCCCTCTTCACCCTCCTCGTCTTAAGCAAATTCTCCTATCCCGTGCGAGTTGCCCTCTTCGGTGTGGAAAGCCTCCTTGAGGAAAGAAACAACTTGGAGAAAGAAGTGGCAAGGCTACGCAAAATCCAAGTGAATCTGACAAAGGAAGTGGCGGAAAGAAACGAACAGCTCTCAAAAGTGGAAAGGAAGGCTAAAGAACAGAGCGAAAGGCTCTCTCAGCTTTCCCTTAAGGTTTCCTTCCTAATGAACGCAAAGAAGAGGCTGGAAAGTTTTCTTGATAGGGCTGGGAAAGAGTTGAGGAGGTTGACGGACGAATTGGGGAAAACGAAAAGAGACCTCGCCACCATAAGCATAGAATATCAGAAGGCTTTGACATCTCTTGAGGAAAGCAAAAGGGAATTGGAAAAAAACAAAGGAGAGCTAGCGACTTATGCCCAGAAGTTGAGGGATACTCAAGAGGAGATGCAACGCCTCACAAACGAGGTGGCGAATCTTGAAGCCACAAGAAAAGACCTATCCGATAAAGTTGCGAATCTAAGAGCGGAGAGGGATAGCTTGGAAAGAGAGCTGGAGCAGTTGAAGGCGCAAAATGAGAGCTTAAGAGGCGAATTAGCAAAGAAAGAGCAGGAAGTTTTAGCAGTGGCAAGTTATTATGGGGAGGTATTGGGTAGAGAATTAATCTATCCTAAGGGGAAGGAAATAATCAGGGGGGTAATAGAGTGCGGTCGTTCTCCCGATAGGATAAAGGTGAGCCTACGCTCTCTGATAAAGTTGGCGAGCGAGGAAGCGATAAAGAGGGGAGCGGGGATAGGAGAGGATGGGAAGGCTGTATCGCTTATGAAATTCATAGAAGGGAAAGACGGAGTTTATGTATTTCCTGAGGAAGCGGTTCTGGAGGGAGTTGCCCTCAAGCTCTCTCAGATACAGGGCAGTGTCGTTGCCCGGCTCATCGCCCTACGCAATTTCACAAAAGGAGAGCCCGTCTATTGCGATTTAGAGCTTTATAGAAATTCCCTGGTTTTTGATAAGGGTGAGGTGATAGCCACGACCATACTGGATGGAAGGAATTCGGAGAGCGAGCTCTTGGAAAAGGTCATCGCTTTCTTGAGAAAGGATGTAAGGGAAAAAGCTCTGCAAAGGGGTTTGATTCCCGGAGAAGATGAAGCAGTGGGAGAGCTCCCTTTGAAAGAGATAATAAATACGATAACGAGCGTTAAAGAAAACAGGGGGAAGGTCCTGCTGAAAGCGGTTGCCACAAAGCCTATATATAGCGCTAATCCCCTCTCCATAACATTACAGGTGAGTGAAGTAGGCTCGTAGATGCAGATAATCGCCCTTGACCCTGGGAGGGAGAAAGTGGGTTATGCCATTTTCAGAGGCGAAGAGGTAATAGAGAAGGGGATTTTTCCTATAGAAAAATTGGAGGATTTGATGATTAAGTTTGAAGAGATGGAGAAGATTATCTTAGGGAGGGGGACGGGATGGAAGGCGATATACGAATTTTTGGAGGGAAAGGGATTGAAAGGGAAAGTAGTAATTATAGAGGAAGGAAGGACGACGGAAGAGGCAAGGAGAAGGTATTTTGAGGAGAAGGGGAAGGGGTTGATTTGGCTGTTCAGGAAATGGCTAAACCTTCCCGACCGTCCCGTTGACGACCTCTCCGCCCAAATCATCGGCGAGAGGTTTTTGAGGAGTATCGGTAAAAAGTGAATATTTTAAAAAGGATTGCCAGGTAAATAATCTCGGAGAGATATTGAACTCTCTAAAAAAGGAAGGGTGGTTGTCATTGCTCGTATGGGCAAAGGTTTCGGACAAACAAGAAGGAAAGGAGAAGAAATTTTTATGGTATCTAAAATCTAATTTTTCTCAAATGGAATGGGAGAAAGGATTTATAGTGTAATTCCAAATGTCTATTTCACTAAATATTGAGGAGTAAATTTTAAATACATAGTGGAAGAATGGAGTTATAAGAACAAAAGAAGCAACTAACCCCCTTAAAAACCTATACCCATAGATGCGAGCCTCCCGTAGGGAGCCCGTGGCAATCTCAAAAAGGGATTGCTTCGTCGCTTTCGCTCCTCGCAATGACAATGAAGAGTATAAAGAAATAGAACGAGTCTCAAATGTTATGAGATTATACATTTTTGACTTGACTTACTTTTTCATTTTGCCTCAAAATTTAATCTTAAAGCGAAGAGAAAGGAGGAGAGAAAATGCTTTATATCGGCTGTGATGTAGGAGGAACGAATATCCGCTCGGCTGTTGTTGATGAGAGCGGGCGGATTCTCGGCGAAGCGAAGATGCGTGCCCTTATGGAAAAGGGAGCGAAAGTGGTCTTGGGGCAGATAGTGGATTCCTTCCGGGAGGTAATCTCTCGGGCGGGAGTAAAGAGGGAGGACATAAGGGCGGTTGGAATAGCTATGGCAGGTCAACACGACTCAAAGGCTGGCATCTGTATCTTCTCCCCTAACTTCGGCTGGGAGAATGTCCCCGTTATTCCATCCTTGCAGGAGGAATTCCCCGTTCCGATGTTTTTGGGAAACGATGTAAACCTAGCTACTTTTGGCGAGTGGAAATATGGCGCCGGGAAGGGTTATAATTGGGTGGTTATGATAACACTGGGAACGGGTATAGGCGGGGGAGCGGTTCTTGATGGAAAGCTTATGCTGGGAGCAACGGAGATGTTCGCAGAGGTAGGACATATGACGATTTTGCCCGATGGACCTCGCTGCGGTTGCGGAAATCACGGCTGCTGGGAAGCCTTGGCGGGAAGGGACGCCATTGTGAGGAGAGCGGTTAGGAAATTGCAGGATGGAAGGAAATCCTCCCTTCTGGAGATTGTTGATTATAATTGGCGTGAGCTGACTCCCGAGATAATAGCAAAAGAGGCGAATAAAGGGGACGAGTTAGCGAAAGAGGTAATAGAGGAAACGGGCTATTGGGTAGGCATTGGCGTAGCTAATCTCATAAATATCTTTAATCCCGAGGTCTTCATAATAGGAGGGCGAATCGCGCAAGCGGGGAAAATTCTATTTGACGCTATTGAGAGAACGGTAAAGGCGAGGGGGTTAAAAGCTTCTTGGAGTCCCTGTAAGATAGTGCCAGCTGCCTTAGGTGATGACGCTGGCGTTATGGGCGCGGTCGCCTTCGCGAGGGAAAGGTTGGGGGAAGAGGTATAGCCATAGCTTATCTCCTTCTCGGCTCAAACCAGGGAGATAAATTGGAGAACTTAAAGAGAGCCATTAGCCTTTTAAGGGAGAAAGGAATTCGGATTAGAAAGATTTCCTCAATATATGAATCTTCTCCTTGGGGATACGAGGAGCAGGAGGATTTCCTTAATCTCGCTCTTGAAGTGGAGACTGACCTCCCGCCCTTGGAATTGCTTGAACTCATAAAAAACATAGAGAAGAGGATGGGACGCAAACCAACCTTCCGCTGGGGTCCTCGCAATATAGACATAGACATCCTTCTTTACGACGATATCTCCTTTTCCCATCCCTCTCTCGTAATTCCTCATCCCCACCTAAAGGAACGTCTTTTTGCCCTCCTTCCTCTCCAAGAAATCGCTCCCCAAATCCTTCTTCCCGATGGCTCCTCCCCCTTTGAGGAGATGGATAAGCTGAAGAAGAAGCAAAAGGTGAGAAAGCTTTCTGAAAAAATTGATTGATTTTAAAATTCTTGCTTGAAAGGTAAAGTTTGTTTAAAATTTTAAGAAATTAAATTAAGAAAGGAGGCTTGATAAAGATATGGGCAATGTGCTGGCTATTTTGCTCGGTATCATATGCATAGCTGGAGGAGGATGGTTAATCAAGGTCTGGGGAGCGCAGGTCATCGCTTTCCTTGAAGGGTTTGTGGGGATATTCCTCATCCTCCTTGGGCTTCTCATTGCCGCCATAGGGATTACCGAGCTCCGCTCCGCTGCGGAGGAAAGGCGTCTGAGAGAGGAGCTGAAGGCTGAGGAGCTGAAGGCACAAGCGGAAGAAAAGAAGGAAGAGGAAAAGAAAGAATAAAGGTTTCTTTCCCCGGTAATTTTGAAATTCCTTAAAAGGGGGGCTTCCGCTGGGAAGCGGAAGCCCCCTTGAGAATCTCAAAAAGTTGATTCAATTTACTCTGTGAGCTATTGTTTTTAATCTTTAAATGTCTTAAAATTATTAAATAGAAAAATAACCCCAGGGAGGCAAGGCTCTATGAAGGTTCTTTTAATCAAAGATGTGCCTGGCTTAGGAAAGCAAGGAGAAATTAAGGATGTTTCCGATGGATATGCCCGTAATTACCTCATTCCTCGCGGTCTTGTGGAGGAAGCGACGGAAGGGGTTTTGAAATCCGTTGAGCAAAGGCTACGGGAGCTGAAGAAGAAAGAGGAAAGGCTTAAGAAGCAGGTGGAGGAAGCAATTGAGAAGCTAAAGGGCGAATATCTCGTGATTCGCGTCGCTATGGGTAAGGATGGCAAGCTCTTCGGCTCCGTGGGGAACAAGGACATTGCTCAAGCCTTAGCGGAGAGAGGGATTCAGGTGGATAGGAAGGATATAGAGCTGGAAGCTCCCCTGAAGCATATCGGCGTTTACAAAGTTCCCGTCAGGATGCCAACTGGGCAGAGGGTAGAGATAACCGTTGAAGTTGCTCCCAAGGAGTAAGAGATGAAAGAGGATACCCTTCTGGGAAAATTACCGCCCCAGAGCTTGGAGGCGGAGAGGGGAGTGCTTGGCTCCCTCCTTATGGACCCCTCTTCTCTCCCCAAGGCGCTTGAAATCCTTCAGCCAAGCGACTTCTATTGGGATGTCCATCAAATAATCTATAAAGCCATCCTTGCCTTGGAGGGAAGAGCGGAACCGATTGACATTGTAACAGTTGCTGAGGAGCTCAGGCGAGGCGGAAACCTTGATAAAGTTGGAGGGGTGGAATACCTCCACCTCCTTTTAGATTCCGTTCCAACCTCCGCCTATATAGAGCATTATGCCCGCATCGTCCAGCAAAAAGCAACCCTGAGGAGCCTGATATCAGCCTCCCAAGAGATAATCGGTATGGCTTATAGCGAGCAGGAAGAAGTAGATAAGATATTGGATAAAGCGGAAGGATTGATATTCCAAGTGGGGCAGAAGAGGATTTCAAAGACTTTTGAGCCCCTCAAGCCGGTTTTGGAGGAGGAATTTGAACGCCTTGACGAGCTCTACCATAAAAGGAAGCTCACTATTGGATTGCCTACGGGCTTTCGCTCTCTTGATTTGATAACCGCCGGTTTTCAGAAGTCTAATTTGATAATCTTGGCGGGAAGACCAGGCACGGGTAAAACCGCCTTAGCCCTCAATTTCGCAGAACATATAGCGGTTAAGCTCAAGATTCCCGTTGGCATTTTCAGCTTGGAGATGTCAAAGGCAGAGATAGCGCAGAGAATGCTCTGCAGTTATGCCAGGGTTAATCTGCATTGTTTCAGGACGGGTTCTCTTAAGCCGGATGATTGGGGAAGGGTGATAAGCGCCATCTCTGACCTCTCTAATGCGCCCATTTATATTGATGACACACCTGTCCAAACAACTCTTGAGATGCGAGCTAAGGCGAGGAGATTGATGAGCGAGGTCGACCTCGGTCTCCTAATCATAGATTATCTCCAGCTCATCCACTACGAGGGAAGGGCGGAAAACCGCAATCAGGAAATCTCCGCTATTGCTCGTTCCCTTAAGGCTTTAGCGAGAGAATTCAATATCCCTGTCATTGCTCTATCCCAGCTATCTCGTAGGGTGGAAATGCGGGAGGATAAGCGCCCTATGCTCTCAGACCTACGCGATTCTGGCTCAATAGAAGCGGAGGCGGATGTCGTTATGCTCCTCTATCGCCCAAGCATATATGAAAAGAAGGAGAAAAAATCGACTTTGGAGTTAGAGGGAGAATTAGAGGAAAGAGGAAGGGAGGAAGTTGAACCTGTTCTGATAGATGTTGCGAAGCATAGAAGCGGTCCCACGAAAGTAGCCAACCTGCTTTTCCTTCCCGCTTATACCCGCTTTGAAGAGATGGAAACGCGTTATAGCGAAGAGGATTATATCCCAGAGGAGGAATGAGCCTTGAGGCTTCTCATAGTCGGCGGAGGAGGAAGAGAACATTCTCTCCTATGGAAATTGGCACAGGATGACCCTCAAGGGGAAAGATTCTCCGCACCAGGAAACGCTGGGATGGCGGAGTTATCAACCTGCCTGCCATTTAAGGCTGAAGACATAACCCAGCTCGCCGATTTCGCCGAGAAGGAGAGAATTGAATTCACCGTAGTCGGTCCCGAGGCTCCCCTCGTTGCTGGCATAGTGGACGAGTTTAAGAGGAGAAACCTGAAGATATTCGGTCCTGATTCCCAATCTGCTCTCCTTGAGGGAAGCAAGGTCTTCGCCAAGGAGCTAATGTGGGAGCATAAAATCCCTACCGCTCGCTTTGAGGTCTTTGAGGAAGCTGGCAGGGCGAGGAAGTATATAGAGAAAGTGGGCGCGCCCGTAGTGGTAAAGGCTGATGGGCTATGTGCTGGGAAGGGTTCAATAGTCTGCCATAGCAAGGAATCAGCCCTCCAAGCAGTTGAGGATATAATGGAGAAGAAGGTTTTCGGCTCCGCTGGAGATAGGGTTGTGATAGAAGAGATGTTGGAGGGGGAAGAGGCGTCATTTATGCTTCTCTCCGACGGCGATTACCTCCTTCCCCTTCAGCCCGCTCAGGATTACAAGAGGGCATATGATAACGATGAGGGACCAAACACGGGCGGAATGGGCTCATACAGTCCCGTTCCCGCCTTCCCTAAAAGCTTACAGGAGGAGGTATTGGAGAGAATCGCTTATCCCACCATCAGGGCGATGCAGAAGAGAGGGACTCCTTTCGTAGGTCTTTTGTATATAGGGTTAATGCTGACGAGGGAGGGTCCCAAGGTTTTGGAGTTCAATGTTCGTTTTGGTGACCCTGAGACACAGTGCGTTTTGCCGAGGATGGAGGGGAATCTCTTGGAAGCTTTGATAGCTTGTGAGGAAGGACGCTTGAGGGAGGTGAAAATAAGTTGGAAGGATGAGAAGTGCGTCTGTGTTGTTCTCGCCTCGCAGGGCTATCCGGGGAAATATGAGACAGGCAAAGAGATAAAGGGGTTGGAGGATGTGAGGGATTGTCTTGTTTTCCATGCGGGAACGAAAAGGGAGGATGGAAAAATCTTTACGGCAGGAGGAAGGGTATTAGGAGTTGTGGGGATGGGGAAGACATTTAGGGAGGCAAGGCAAAAAACTTACGAAGCGATAAGCAAGATAAAATTTGAGAATATGTTTTATAGAAAGGATATAGCGAAAAGGGTGGAGGAAGAATAAGGGATAAGGTTATGGGTTCCTTCGAACTTGGGTCAACAACAGCAAAGGGTGGTTTCGCCAACGAGAAAGAGATTTGCAGAAAATTTAA
>Ga0080004_1126348_pt1 | contig 33902 bp, 46 predicted proteins | sample WasSprMetagenome_FD_69207 | JGI IMG/M metagenome (GOLD analysis project Ga0080004, IMG submission 69207) | Sulfidic aquatic microbial communities from Washburn Spring, Yellowstone National Park, USA - WS (SPADES assembly) (version 2) | ecosystem: Environmental > Aquatic > Thermal springs > Hot...
AAAATATCTTTGTTTTTTAAAGTATCCTGAGGAGATAAAAAAGCATATTTATACAACAAACGGGGTAGAAAGCTTGAATAGTTTGCTCAAGAAGATAAGGGCAAGGTTGGGAGGATATTTTCAATCTATGGCTATTCTTGAAATAAATATTTTGCTTCAGTGTTAAATCTACTAAAAAAGTTTAGGAAGGAGAAAGAGGAGGGTTTGGGAGGGTTGAGTTTATGAGGGGTAGAAGATATGGGAACTAAACTTTATTTCTGGAATAAGGGGTTAAAGTAGGTTTTTAAGGGGAATTTTCCAGGAATAAGGTTGAGGATTTTACAAGGTTTTAAACATGTTTAAAAAAGAATTTATGAGGCTTCGCTGAAAAATGGGTGGTTGTAACCTTTATACAAAGGTTACAACCAAGGTTACAACCAAATGGGCAAGGTTACAACCTTTCTGGTTGTAACCTTTTGGGTTTATTTTGGGAGAATGTTAAAAAGCTTCAAATATTCTACATCTTCTTTGCGGTTTTCGTAGATGGAAATTTCTATCCAGTGAGGTTTTGAGGCTATCATCCCAACAGAGTAAACCATGATGTAATCAGGTTCTTTGGTAGAGCTTGAGCTTAAAAATATCCCTGGATATTGTTTACATCCTTTTTGGATACATGTTCTTAGAGAGTTGAGTATTTTTTCTAAGGGTGGATTGGTAATTTTGAGAACTTGGAAAACTGAGTTTAGAAGCAATAAACCATCTTTATCTGATTTGGAAAGGCATTTAAAGCCAAGGTTTCGGTCTATTTCGCAGTTGATGATAATTTCTAAGTGAGGTGGCCAGTAATTTATATCGTCTGGCTTGGTTTTTGGTTTTTCCATATACGCCACCGCTCCGATATGAGTAGAAGATGGCGAGTGGATATTAAGTTCATGATATTTGCCATTTTCTCTGTCTTTCTTAGAAAGTCTGGTGAATTTTTTATTCTGTTGCATTAAAAGTTCAATTTGATGTAAAAGATCAGGAGTGATTTTTCTCGGTTGTTCAGTAATTGGTGGTTCTGGCTTTTTTTCAGGGTTTTTTTCAAATTTTTGTTCACCTTTTGGTTCAATTTTTTCTTCTATTTTTGAAGGTGTTTGTGTTTCTGGTTTTCTTTCGGGTTCACTAAAGATGCCAATGAGAATAAAGAGACCAAAAATTATAGCAAGGGTAATAAAGAATTTCTTTTTTTTCATGGAGCACCTCCTTTTTAGTGTTTACTATAGAGAACATTTTGCAAAAAAGTAAGAAAAAGGCAAGGGAGAATTTTATAAAGAGATTTCTCGTAGAAGTTTTAAGGCTACGCCGATAATGCGGGCTTCTTGGGGAACAATAGGCGGATAATTTGGATTATCAGAGGTTAAAAGGATTAGACCATCTTTTTTCATTAGCCTTTTCACTAAAAGTTCTCCATCTTGGTTGGCAACGATGACAATTTTTCTATTGGGGATGTCAAAACCGTCGCCAATGTAAATTTTTGCTATTACTTTATCTCCTTCCTGTAAAGTAGGTTCCATGCTATCGCCGTGAACTTCAGCGGCAATAAGGTCATAGGGGTTGACTCTGGGGATTTTTTTGGTTTCTATGTAGCCGATGATTTCAATATCACCTTTCATTTGAGGGAAACCTGCTCCAGCTTTTCCTACAAGAGGAACAAGGATACTGTTTTCTTTAATGCGGCGTTGTTCGGCTAAGATGATTTCTTCTATACTTGGCTTTTTTTCAAAGATTTCGCCTTGACCAGTTTTGAGCCATTCGTAGGAAATACCGAAGGTTTGGGAGATTAAGCGTAAAATCTTATCAGGAATTGGATATTCATTAGATTCATAATATTGAAGAGTTCTAAGCCCAATCATTAATTTTTCAGCAAAATCTTTTTGAGAGAATTTTAGAATATTTTTGCGTAAATGTTTAATTCTTTGAGCTAATTCACTATTTTTATCTAATTTTCCGCAATTTTGCACTTCTTTTCCTCTTGACATATATGCAAAATTGCGTATAATATCTTCATGATGGTTAAAAAGGCAAACATCAAAAAGCCAAGATACAAGACAAATGCAAGGCTCATTAAATCGCTCCTTGTGCTGAGAGGGGTTAAGTTGGTGAGTTTGGCTAAAGAATTCGGGATAACAAAGCAGTATCTATGGTATGTCATACACGGGCGAAGGAAGGGTGAAAGAATAAGAGAAAAGCTTGTGGAGTTTTTAGGAATGCCATATGACCAACTTTGGGGGGAGTAAAAATGAAAAGTAGCAGGGGATTGAGTTATCAAGTATACAAATTCGGATTGAGATAGAGTAATGGTAAGGCTAATATTGCGGTTCATTTATAGCTTCCGTGTTCTTTTTAGTAAACATTTTAACTTTGAAGCTAAGGAAAGTCAATGTCAAAGATTAGAAAAAAATTGACATGTAGAGAAGGGGCTCCACTTATTGAAAAAGGGAGCTTAGATGTCGCAGAAGGATTTAGAAAAGCAGTCTCAGAAGCAATTAAAAAGTCGGGATATAGCAGGGAGCAGGTGGTGGAATTGATTGAAATTATGACAAATCAAAGGATTTCAAAGCATATGTTAGATCAAGCAACATCTTCTAAAAAAGAATATAGATTTCCAGCTGAGGTCTTGCACGCTTTCTGCGTGATCACTGGGAGCTTGGAGCCCTTTCGAGTTTTGCTTCATGCGATTGGATGTGAGGTTGTTGATCCTGCGGAGGAAAAAGCTTTGAGACTTGCAAGGTTACTTAAGGAGAAAGAAAAAATAGAAAGGGAAATAGAAAAAATAAAAAGAGAGATGGAGGTGGAGTATGCAAGTAACGCTTAATGATATCGCTGAAAAAACTGGGATTCTTTATAAAACACTTTGGGAGAGAGCAAATAAAGAAGGATGGAAAGTGGCTGGATATATTTTAAAGAACGGACATAAAACACGGGTATTTAATCTTGCTGATTTGCCTCAGGATATACAAGAGCTTTTCTTAGGTAAAAGAGTAATTGAAAAATTAGAAAGATTTGAAGAGGATTTTGAAGATGAAGCTTATGTAGGATTAAGAATTAGTGAATTGCAATATTTTGCGGTAAAGATGAGAAAGCTACAGGAAATTTTACTTGAGATGACAGGACTCTTTGAAAAGGGAGTTCTTAATGTGGGGATTTTAGATGAAGAATACAGAATTAGGGTAATTCCAGAAACTTTGTTAGGTCTAATTGAAAAATATGGGCTAAAGATTTTTCAATATGCTATGGATGAAAAGCTTAGGTTTTGGGTGTGGATAGAGATAAAACCTGATATCAAAGTGTATGCAATATGTGATCATAAGGAAATAGAAAAGTTTAAGTCATATATGAATGAAAGTTCAAATCAAAATAAAAAGGTTATAAGGAGGGGAAAATGATAATACAGGAGAAAAAGCAAGGGAAACAGAAGATTTTGTATGTAATAATTTTGGTTTTTTTGGTAATTAGCATGGTATTGCAGATAAAAGTTTTGAAAGAGATTTCTGAAGTTCGTGCTCAGAAAGAAAAAGGGGTCATTCTTATTTTAAATCCAGAAATTGCAAAAGATACAGGGGTTGCATATATACCGCCATGTGAAGATAGATGCGAGAGGAAAGAGTAATGAGAGAGTTTGAAATTTGGCTTTCAAGGGCTGAAGTACAGGAGCTTTTAGGGATAAGCCAGCCAGCCATAGTAAAAGCTATCCAAAAAGGGAATTTCATTGTTCAGATCACTAATGGGAATGGTGGGAAACAGTATAGGATAGCTCTTTCAAGTCTTCCGGGTTCGGCTCAGGTCAAATGGATACAAGCTAATGAAGAGAAGGCTCGGGAGTTTCCAGAGGAGTATGTGGAGAAGCTTTCGCCTCAGGCAAAGTTTGAGATCGCAAGGCTTCGGGCTACGGTTGAGAGCATAGGCAAGGAGAAGATCCTTATGGCTAAGGAAAGACAAAGGGATGTGGAGTTGATACATAAGGCTTTGAACCCGCCTCCGGGGATGAAGAAATGGCATTGGATACAAAAGGTTGCGGAAGAGGTAGGGATAACAACCCAGGCTCTTTATAAGAAGCTTAAGGCTTATAAAGAGGGTGGGCTGTCTGCTGTTCTAAAGAAAAAGGGACCAAAGGGGTTTAAGAGCTGGTCCCCTGAGGCTTTGGAGTATATGCAGGGTGTTTATTTGAGGATGATCCGGGAGGGCGGGGATGGTTCAAAGAAGAAGGCTTATGAGGCAGTGCTTGCTGAGGCAAAAAAGAGGGGCTGGAAGGTTGGAAGTCAATCTTCAGCTTATGAGTATTTAGCTAAGCTAAACCCGCTTCTTGAGAAGTTTGCCCGGGGAGGTGCTCGGGCTCTTGATAATGTCTTTTACATCGTAAGGCAGTATAACGACCTTGAGCCTTTTGAATGCATAGTTGGAGACCAGCATCGCTTTAATTTCTTCGTGCAAGATGTAGAGACAGGCAAGGTGTTTAGACCTGAAGGCTACTTCTGGGTGGATTTGCGGACGAGGCTTGTTTATGGGTTTGCAGTTGCGGACAGATACAATGCATACCTTATGGGAGTTGCGTTGAGGATGGGGCTTCATAGGTTTGGGAAGTTTAAGACTTGCTACACGGATAATGGAAAACCAGAAGTTTCAAGGTATTTCAACGAGATAATCAAAGAGCTTAACGCTTACGGAATGAAGGAAAGCGACATATCTGAGCTGTATAGGACGGATGGGGGCTATGCGGTTGAGGCTGAAGAGGGAGAGATCGTCAATGTTGTGCCGACAAGGGAAGCTTGGCATAGGTATGCAAGACCATATAACGCAAAGGCAAAGCTGATTGAGCGGTTTTTTAGAAGCCTTGAGGGGATACTTCTTGAGCTTGGATGTCCTGGGCATGTAAAGGATATTGCTGGGACAACAGAGGAGAAGCGTTTAGCGGATGAGAGGATAAAAGAGCTTATTCGGGAGGGGAAGCTACTTAGCTTTGAGGAGTTTTTGCTGAAGGTATTTCAGGCGGTAGAGGTATACAACGAAAGAAAGCATTATGCCCTGAAGAGATCTCCAATTGAAGAGCTTGAGAGAGCGGTAAAGGCTGGGTTTGTGCCGGTTCGGCTTGCTGAGGAGGAGCTTGATTTTGTGCTTATGGCAAGGACGGTGCGGTCGGTGAATAGGGGAAGGATCTTGCTTGACGGCGTTTTGTATGAGGGCGAAGACTTGGAAACAGGTCTTTGGGATATTCCAGATAAGACCCGTGTAGAAGTTCGGTATGACCTATATGATAGGTCAAGGATATATGTCATTAGACCAGACGGGCGGATAGTTGAGTTAAGGGAAGTGCAAGTATCAAGCATGAAGGATAAAGAGAAAACCGCTGAGCTTATTGAGCGTAAGAGGAAGATGATAGCCAGGATAAGAGAGGAGTATAAGAGGCTGATTAAGTCTGTGCCATCTGTAATTGAGTATTCACCGAGGACAAAAGCTGTCTTAGAGCAGAAAAAGAGAATCAAGGATAAGACTAAGGAGCAAGTAAGCTTGGTGCTTGATAGAGAGGCTTTTGAACAGGAGGTTCAGCGAAGAATTGAGCTAACGAAGAGCTTAAATGATATGCAAAGAAAGGTTGAGCTTGTTAGACCAAGTGTGTTTGCGTCAAAGAGGGAAAGATATAAATATCTCGTTGATTGTATGCTTGAAGGGTATGAGATAACGGATGAGGACAGGCTTTTTATGAAAAGGTATGAGGAAGAGATGAGTTTAGAAGAGAAAGTGTGGTGGAAAAACTACATAAAAGTATATCCTTATCAAAGGAGGGCGGTATGTTAGCAAAAATAATAGAACATTACAAGTTAACGCTTGGGAAGATTGAAAAATTGACGGGTATAGACAAGACTACTCTTTCTCTTATAAAGAATGGGAAATACAACGGAAACAAGGCTGAGATTGAGGCTCAGGTGATAGAGAAGTTAAAAGAGCTCGGGTATACCTTGCCAGAGGGGGTGAACCTTAGCTTTAATCCTCATGTGTTTGTGTTTACTCAGAATGTTATTCAATTCAAAGAGCTTGCGGATGAGCTTTTAGCATCTGATTTGACAAGCTCTTTTGGGATTGTAGCTGGGCGTGCTGGCAGAGGGAAAACTAAGACGGCGATTTGGTATGCGGTGCAGAACCAGAATGCAGTATATGTGCTTTATGTAGATGGAATGACAATTCCGCAACTTGCAAGGGAGATATGCTTTGAGATAACAGGTCTTAGACCACGGAGCTTTTATGATGCACTGATTGAGATAGAAAAAACAACTAAGTATAAGAAAAGGCTTGTGATAATAGATGAGGCAGACAAAATGCCAAAAAAGCATATAGAGATGCTAAGAGGACTTAATGAAAGATGTCAAGTGCCTATTATGTTGTTAGGTGAGGAAGTAATAACAAGTAAGCTTTCAGAAGAGAGAAGACTAAAAAGCAGAGTAAGGAAAATAGTCAACTTTGAACCAATCTCGGTAGCTGATGTCTCAACATACTACCAAGCTTCGATGGGGATAAATCTTGACCCAGAGGTTGCTTTAGCGTTGTGGAAAAGGTCTCAAGGAGACTTCAGAATTATAGTTCGTGATGCATACGCTATCTATAGGATGCTTAAAGCAAATGAGACAACAGTTGTAACACTTGAGATGGTGCAGAGGTTATAGACATGGGGAAAAAGTATGGAAAAATCTTAGATTTTTTAGCTGAGAAGGGAGAGGCAACATTAGAAGAGATAAGGGAAGCTTTTCCTGAGAAGAAAAAAAAATACTTAAAGCGATCACTTAAATATTATGTTTCTAAAGAATATATCAAATTGGAAGATGGAAAATACATTTTTATGAAAAAAAGGTATAGGGTGCTTGATAAGGTTTTGAAGGTAATGAGGTATTTAAGGAGATTTACGGTATCGGAGATTGCAAAGATAGTTGGCATAACAAGACAAGAGGCAGCAGCGTATTGTTCACAACTTAAGAAGGCAGGATACATAAAGAAAATAGGTGAGATAAGGACTAAAATTGGAAGGTTCGTAGTGTATACAATCAATGATGAAGGGGAAAGATATGAAGGTAGGGCTGAAAAGAGATAATGAGAAAATAAGAAAAGCAATGATAGCAAAGATACATATTGCAAAAAAGGAGCTCGGTTTAGAGGAAGAGGAATATCGTTTTTTGTTGCGGTCTGTCACGGGGAAAGATAGCTGTAAGTATATGCATGAAGGGGAGTTAGAAAAGGTATTAGAGGTTTTTTATGCCCTGGGATTTGAACCGAAAAAGAAATCAAGAATAGAAAATTTAAGCTTTAACAAAGAAGGTATGATCAAGATGATAGAATATCATGCGGAAATCATTTTAGGCGATAACTGGAAAAGAAGACTAAGGGGATATATCAAGAAGAAGTTTGGGGTTGATGATATAAAATGGTGTAGCTATCGTCAGCTTGTTAGTATATGGGGATTTTTAAGAGCAATAGAAAGAGAAAGTGAAGAAAAATTACCTTTTTAGCAGATTTTACTAAAAACACATAGGAGGTGCTAAAATGTGGGCTAAGCTGTTGCAAGAGGTTAAAACAAAGATTGCAGATAGTAAGGTAGTAGTTGAAGTTAAAGGGAAGAAGTTTGAAATAGTTGATGAGAAGCTTACTGTGGCTATTCTTTCTGCATTTGTGACGAAAGAGGACATAAGGAAACTTGAGGAAGTCTATCAAAAGTATAAGTCGTATATCGTGGAAGAGGCTAAGGGTTATTTAGGGGAAGCTCAAACAGTTTCTTTTATCGTGCCGATTGATGAGAAAGATAAAGTTAAATGCAAAGTGACATTTGGTTATGAGTATGTGATACCACTTGAGCATGTGGAAGAAGTGAAGGCTATCCTTGGGGATAAGTTTGAAGCATTGGTCAAGGTGAAGACTGAGTATAGGGCAACGAAGAAGCTTGTAGAGATGGCTTGCGATGCGGATAACAGAGGAGAATTAGCAAAATATATTGAGATAAAGGAGAAAAGCCCGGTCGTAAGCTTTGCGTATGAATAAATATCATTTTGAGATTGAAAGCATAAGAAAGACTATTGATTTAAGCAAGTATTATACGATTGAAGAAGTAGCGAAATTGTTAAAAGTGCATTATATCACAGTCTATAGGTTAATCCAGTTTGGGGAATTAGATGCGGTCAAAGTTGGCGGGGTTTGGCGGGTGCCAGGCCCTGCTCTTTTATTCTTTTTAGAATCAAGACATCCCTTCAATTTGCCTGAAAGATAGTTCTTAAAGATAGGTCTTTTTAGCAGATTTTACATCCTACAAGAAAATTCTGCTTATCCTTAGTTAAAAAACTCTGGGGGAAAAGTATGCATGAAGTCAAGAAGTATGCTCTAAGGTTTGGGCTTGTTCTTTTGATAGCTTTGCCATTTCTTACTTTTGCTGGGGGTGAAGCCTTTAGGATCTTTTGCTATAAGGTTGCGATGTGTGCAGTAGGGGTGGCGTTGGCAGAACTTATTTGGGCAGTATTTTTTAAGACTGTCTACGGTGCTACAGAAAATTTAGATGAGATGGAAAAGTTAAGCGTGCTTATTTTTAGAGGCATTTTATACGTTGGGATCATCATTGGGCTAATGCTTGGGCTTTAAAATGAAGAGGGCTTTAAGTATTGCGATAAGCATTGCAATAACTGGGCTTGCGTCTACTGTTCAGGCAGGGATTGTGGATAGATGCATGAAGTATGCTCCACTTGTTGTGCGTGAGTCAAGATATCATATAGGGATGAATGCACCGGCTCATCTCTTTCTCGGGCAAATAGAGCAGGAGTCCAGATGTAATGAAGGAGCTACAGCTTTTGACGGCGGAATGGGGCTTGGGCAATTTATGCCTGAGACTGCAAAAGAGCTACACAGAAAACATCCAGAACTAAGAGAATTCCCATTTAATCCATACGATTCACGCTGGAATATAAGGGCGATGATACTTTATGACAGAGATTGTTACAGGGAAGTGAATTGTAAAGGTTGGTATTATGCCTTTAGAGGCTATAACGGTGGAGTAAGTTTACTAAATAGGGAAATAGCAAGGGCTGGAAGCTGTGATTTAGAAAAGGTTGAAGCCCAATGTAAGCGAAAGGTTATCAGGCTTAAAAATGGCTCTCTTCTTGATTTATGTGTGGTGAATATTGAGTATCCATATCGCATCTTTGAGAAGTCAGAAAAGTATAAAAGGAGGCTTGTCAGATGATAGGCTTACTAAGTTGGAGGTTTTTGAATTTTTTACTTATCGGGGCTCTCTTTTTTGCGATCGGTTTTAAGTCGGCTTGGTATATACAAGGCTTAAAGATTGAGAAGATAAGGCTTGATGCTAAAAAGCTTGAGGAAGCTTTAAAACAATGTGAAGGAGCTAACGAGAGCAATTTAAAAACGATTGAGTCTCTAAAGCTTGAGCTTTCTAAAGCTAACAGGCTTTGCAGTGCAAGGGCGAAAATTCATAGACAGACGCTTAAAAGGCTTCAGGAAATAGATGCTTTAGAACCAAATGCTTTAGAACCAAAGAGCGAGGGAGGAAATGAAACGGATAGCTCTGACCCTATTTTGCTTGAGCTTAATCGGATGTTCCCCTCTGGGGATTACGACAAGTAAGATTGTTAAGACCGAGTATGTTAGACCTGAGCTTCAAGAAGTTCCGGAAGAGCCGAGCTACTATAAAGTGGAATTTTTCAAGACAAACGGGAGCTACTGCCTTGACCCTGAAAACGCAAAGAGCTTACTAAAAAACATAGAGCTTATGCGTGGTTACTGCTCTGAGCTAAGACTTATACTTGAGAACCTAAAAGGCGAGGTAAAAGGCGAGGGGGGCAAGTAGTGGAGTTTGCTCTTTTGCAGGTTCTGGAGAAAGGGGGCACTTTTGCGCTTATTGCCTTTTGCATTTACTTAATCGTGCGGATTGAAAAGATAATAAACAGACTTGCTGAGAGGATAGATAAGCTTGAGGATGAGCTTCAGACAAAGTATGTGACCAAAGAGGAAGTGTTTGCTGATATCTCAGGCTGGAGAGGGGATTTACGAGCAATTGCTGAGAAGATCGATGAGATGCGAAAGGAGTTTTTTTATTTAAAAGGACGCTACGATGAGCTTAGGAGGAAACAATGATGAAATATGCATCTCTGAGAGGCATGATACTTGAGTTTTTGCACAAGGTATATCCGAACATGGTTCTTGAGCTTGACATCGTGTCTGTTTTTTACAGAGATTACAAGGATACTGCAATAAGGAAGTCTATCGCCTACTTAGTTGACAAGGGCTATGTGGAAAGGATAGAAAAGGAACATCCGATAAAACGCTATGATAGGCAGGTTTTCTACAGGCTTACCCCGAAGGGGGTTGATTTGCTTGAAGGAACCATCAAGGATGAGGCTATCGCTATTGATGATAGGGACGGAGTATGAGCAGGCGGTCAAAAGTAGACCTATACGGGCTTTTAGACAGGGTGATCTATCTATATGAGCAGGAGAAAAAGTCTATTGCGGAGATTGAGCAAATACTTCGAGCTGAAGGCTACGATATTTCTCGGGAGTCTATAAGAAGAAAGATCAAGTCCTCTCGGGAAATAGCCGAGGTCTATAGGAAGAGCTTAGAAGAGGCTAAGGTTCTGATCGATGCGGTGAGAAGCAACCCAAACACAGATGTAATTGAAGTGACATCAAGCCTTCTTGCTCATAAGCTCTTTGAGTTTTCAAAGACTGTAGAAGAGCTTGATTTTCAGAGTGCAGAAGAGTTTATCAGGGCTGTGCAAAGGCTTGCTGATGCCCAGGTGAAAGTTGCAAGACTTAGGCTTGATTATCAGAAAGGGTTTGAAGCAGCAAAAAAGGAGATTATACAGGCTCTTTCGCTTGAGCTTGCAAAGGAGCCTGAACTTTTAAGAAAGCTAAAAGAGATAATCAACAATGTGAAGGCTCAAGAATGAGCATCCTTAAGGAAGTCCTAAGCAGGATTGATGTTTCTGGTGAGCTTGAGAAACAAGAACGGATAGACAAGGCAAGGAAGGACTTTGGGTTTTTCTGCAGGTATTATCTACCTCATGCGTTTAGTCTGCCTATGGCTGAGTATCAACGGGTCATAATAGATATCATCAACTCTGGAGAGGTCAAAAAGGAGCATGTAGATATCCTTTCTCGGTATGTCAAAGAGAAGGCGAGGGGATGTTTAAAGGAAGGGCGTTTTGAAGGGCTTTTAGACATCGAGCCAAGGGACCATGGGAAGACTACAAGGATGGCTCAGGCTTTTCCGCTGTGGCTTGTTTTGACCAAGCAGAATGTCTTTCCGGTTATCGTTTCTGCAAGCTCTGATAGTGCAAGGGATATCCTTGAAAGCATAAGGTTTGAGCTTGAGCATAACGAGAGGATCTTAGAGGATTTCGGAAGCTTGAAGGGTGAGATATGGACAGGTCGAAAGATTACGCTTAAAAACGGAAATTCTATTGCTGCTCTTGGTGCTGGGCAGTCGGCAAGGGGTATCAAAGATAGATACAAGAGACCAACGCATATCATCTGCGATGATTTGCTTAAAGACCAAGAGGTTGAAAGCAAAGTTAGCAGAGATAAAGTCTACAAGTGGTTTAAGCGAGTGGTTATGAACCTTGGGAAAGGGGCAAAGATAATCATCGTGAATACGATCCTTCATCCGGATGACCTTCCCTCGAGACTTCTAAAGGAGATAGAAGCTGGGACGCTAAAAGACTGGGTAGGAGTTGTTTTTTCAGCCATAACCCCTGAAGGAAAACCCCTTTGGCCAGAGCGTTGGAGCTTAGAGGATATAGAGAAAAAGAGGGAACAGCTTGGGAGCTTTGTTTTTGCTACAGAATGGATGAACGAACCTATTGCTGAGGAAGAGCGAAAATTTAAGCCTGAGTGGTTTCAGTTCTATGAGCCATCCGAGCTAAGGAACATTAAGTTTGAGCGGGTGGTTATGGCTGTTGACCCAGCAACTGGGAAGTCAACAGGGGACTATTCGGCAATAGTTGTAGTTGGGCGAACTTCAAATAATCAAATCTATGTGCTTGATGCTGAGGGAGAGAAGATTTCGGACTTAGCCTTGATAAGACGCATTATAGACAAATACCGTGCCTGGAGACCGGATAAGATCCTTTTTGAAATACAAGCTTTTCAGGAGATTTATAAGAACCAGCTTCTTCGTGAAGCTTTAAAGGATGGGCTTGTTTTACCGGTTAAGGGCATAAAGCACACGGTGAACAAGGAACTCAGGATAAGTAAGCTTAGCCCTTTAGTTGAGGCTGGGATTATTCTTTTTAAGAAGACCCAGAGCCTTCTTTTGCAACAGCTTGAGGAGTTTCCTCGGGGGCATGATGACTTGCCAGATGCCCTTGAGATGGCGGTATCTGAAGTTATTGCTAAACGGACGGTAGAACCTGTAGCCATTCCCCTTGGACTACATAGACATAGTGCAAACATCATGAGGGGTGAACCCTTTTTCAGGAGGCAAGCGTGGCTATAAAAAAGACTATGAAGGCTATGAAGATAAGCCCTATAAAGAAGATTGATACAAGCATCCTAACAAATGAGATTGCAAACCCTTATAAAAAGATCCTGTCTTTCTTTGATTTTATGCCAAACCCGGATGAAGTCTTAAGGGACCGGGGCGAGACTTTAGCTTTGTATAAAAAGATGCTCCTTGATGCGAGGGTTTATAGTTTGCTTGAGCTCAGAAAGTCCATGGCTTTAAACAGATCTTATTCGGTGATTTCTGAAAGGTCAGATGTGGTAGAGTTTATCTATCAATGTCTTGAAGGGATAAACTTTTGGCAGGCTTGTAAGAACATTCTTTCAGCCCTTGAGTTTGGGTTCTCAGTCACGGAAATTATCTGGGAGGTCAAAGATGGGAAATACATCCCTTCAGCCCTGAAGTATAGAGACCCTGAGCGGTTTGTGTTTGACTATCAGGGGAATTTGTATTTTTTACAGTATGGGGAAAAGGTTCTATTGGAGACGGAATATAAATTTATCGTTCATAGGCATGGTTCAACTGAGAGCCCTTACGGTTCATCAGTCTTAAAGCAATGCTACTGGCCGATGATGTTTAAGCAAGCTGGATGGCGGTTCTGGATGACGGCAGCTGAGAAGTTTGGCGTGCCAACGGTGCTTGCCATCTTTGAAAGCGAGGATGAAGAGCAGGCAAGGAAAAGGGCTATAGAGCTTGCTCAAGCTTTGGCTAATATTCAGGGTGATGCTGCAGTTGCCCTGGGAAATGTGAAGGATGTGAAAACCCTTGAGGTGCGAGGCTCGCTTGATAACTTTAAAACCCTTATTGAGGCTTGCGACAATCAAATAGCCTATGCCATCACTGGGCAGAGCTTAGCTTCAGCTGAGGGTCAGTATGGCACAAGGGCTCAAGCGGAAGTCCATGAGAGGATGTTTCAATCGGTAGCTAAACAGGATGCTATAGCCCTTGCAAACACTTTAACAAGGACGCTTATTCGGTGGATTTGCGAGCTAAACTTTGGACCTGATGTTTCCGCTGTTTTTGAGTTTGATGTTGACGAATACGCAAGTTGGGACACCATCAAATCCGCAATAGAGCTGGGTATTCCTATCTCAAAATCAACCCTTTATCGGGAATACAATATCCCCGAGCCAGAGGACCCAAACGATGCTTTTGTTTCTCCTAAGGTCCAACCTCAGGGTTCAACTCTACTTTTTGCCGATATAGATAAAAAAAAACGGAAGTTCCTGCGCATCTCATAGATGAAAGTTTCAAGGCAAACGAGCTTGATATAGCAAGTGAGTCTGCCAAAAAGGTCATCTTAGACCTCATTGAAGAAGGGTTAAATCTTAGTTATGGAAGGCTAAAGAAGTTTGCTGATACTCAATTCCAGGAAAAAAGTTTAGGATTTCCCAAAAAGGTTAGAAAAAAGCTTGTTGAAGCGGTGCGGAATGTCTTAGTGGTAAGCTTTCTTATGGGGATGGACCATGCGGAATCAAAGATTGAGTTTGGAGACGATGTGTTGGATGTAATTCCTGAGCCTTTAAGCTTTGAAGAGGCAGAAAAGCTTTTTCTCATGCGAATTCCTATGACGAAGGAAGAGTGGGAGGAGTTAGAGGCAAAGCTTCGTTTTCGGGCTTTTACAGTGGCAAGGCTTACCGAGCTTGACGCTATAAATGCTATCAGGGAAAAGCTGATTAAGGTTTTGCAGGAAGGAAAGACTTTAAGGCAGTTCTGGGAGGAAGGGGGAAAGGATGAGCTTTTGAAAAGGGCAGGTTTTCATAGGAGCAACCCTTGGTATTGGGAGACAGTTTTCCGCACAAACATTCAGACAGCCTACAACGCTGGGAGGGCTTATCAATTTAGGAAGGCAAAGCCTGCTTATCTCGAGTTTGTAGGTATTACGGATGCAAGGCAGACGATGATCTGCCGAGCAAGGTCAGGAGTAATAAGACCTGCGGATGACCCATGGTGGAGTTCTAATTGGCCGCCTCTCCATTTTAATTGTCGTTCAACTGTGCGGGCAATTCATAAGGAGGAGTTTGAAACTCTTGGTTTGTCTATAACAAGGAACCTTCCTTCTGAGCAACCAGCTAAGGGCTTTGGTGTGCATCCACTTGAGAGTGGTTCTTACTGGAAGCTTACACCTCAGATGATAGAAAGGGCAAAGAAATACGGAATTTATGAGGAGATAGTCAAAACCGCAAAGGAACTTGGGCTTGATGTTAAGGAAATTCAAATAGGAAAAGGCTTAGCAAGAGAGACTAAGAAAGGTATTGCCTTTATTGATAAATACAATTATGATACATTTGAAGAGGTTGAAGAGTTTACAAAGGAGTTTGTAAGAAACAATAAGGAACTTTTCCCATATAGAGAATTAAAGGAATTGAAAGCTCAATATACTGATAAAGATTTTATGGCTTGTTATCCATTAGATGGAAGGATAATTGTCTCAACATATAAGTTTAAACATTTAGGATATAACCCTGCAAGGGATTTGCGTTCAGCTCTTCAAAAGTTAAAAGCTAATCAACCTTTAACCTTTAATGAAGAATATGTCCTTGAAAGTTTATGGCATGAACTAAATCACTTAAGACCTAAGGGAGTGGTTTTGTTTGATAAAAAGGAAGCAATGGTAATGGAAATGATCAATCAATTTTACTCAAGACATACATTTGATAAGTTGTTTGTGAAGAGGATTAAACCTGATGCAAAACTGCAGTTTAAAAAGAAGATTTTAGAGGAAGGCTATGGGTATAACCCACTTGTGCAGAATTTTAGATATCTGCTTAAGAGGATTGGGGTTAAGGAAAAAGAAGCGGTAAAAGAACTTGAGAAAATCCTTCTTGATGATTACATACTTTTATATAGGAGGGTAGTAGCCTGGATAGCCGAAAAAGCAAAATTGTCTGAGGCAAGGGTGCGGATGATATTAGAAAAGATTAATGACAAACAAGAATTTAAAAAATTACTGGAGGACAGCCTTGCCAAAGCTAAAGGAAACCGTGCATGATCACAATTTAACTGATGAAGAAAAAGAAAAGTTAGGTTTTACCCTACCGGAAGAAGAATATCGTCGATTTACTTCAGAAGACTCGGCTTTAGCGGACCTGTTCTTCTTATACTTTCATCGGGGGGACTGGGCTAAAGCCAAGGAGTATTTGAAGAGGATAAAAGACGAAAACTATAAAAGGGATATATTTGTCCTTGCTTTGGGAGGATGTTTGATTTATAGCGAAGAGCAAGCGGAATGGCGTAGAAAAGCTTCAGAATATTTTAGGGATGCTTTTGATCTTTAAGGTCGCATAACCTCACCAATTCCGTCTAATCTTTAAATTTCCCTTTTCAATTTTAGCAGGTTTTACATACAGCCCTTTTTTCTTGTTTATTCTTTAGTCTAACAAGGTTAAGGAGGCAGTATGCTTAAGCTTGAGCTTGTGCGGACTGGTAAGTTTGGCGATGTAGAAATCACTGAAAAGGACCTTGAAGAGCTTGTTCAGAACTTTCAAGGTGAAGTCCCTATTACCCTTGGGCATACTCTTGCTGATTATATGCCAGCTGTCGGCTGGGTTAAGAGGATAGAAAAGAAGGATGGTTCGTTAATTGGAGAGGTTGAGCTAAACGACCTGGTTAAGGAAGCTTTTGAACAGGGGCTCTATAAGAAATGGTCAGTTGGTATAAGAAAACAGCAAGACGGGAAGAAGTATCTTCACCATGTAGCCCTTCTTGGAGCTGTTCCGCCAAAGATAAAAGACTTAAAGGTCTTTAAAGAGGTAAACCTTTCAGATTGTTCCGAGTGCTGGGTCTTTAACTTTGCAGATGCTGAAGAGCTTGCCGATAAACCACCACCCCTTGAGAGCTTGGATGTAGTAGATACTGAATGGGATGTGGAAGCAGCAAGGAAAAGAGTTTTTGAGAAATACGGTATAGCTGGGCTTAAAGCCTATTCCCTTTATCAAGACCCTGAGGCTGACCCAGAAACCAAATCAGCCTACAAATTTTTGGTTGTGGATATCCTTGACGGAAAGCCAGTGATCGTGAAAAAAGCTATATCTGCAGCACTTGCTTATCTTCACGGGGCAAGAGGAGTAAAGATACCTGAAGAAGTTCGGAAGAAGGTTGAGCCAAAAGTTGAGAAACTTAAGAAAAAAATAGAGGAGGAGGAAAAGATGGCTGATGAGGTTCTTAAAGAAAAGGATGAAACCATTAAGAAGCTTAAGGAGGAGCTAATTACCATTAAGAAAGAGGCTTTGAGGTCGGCAATTAGTGGAAAGGTGCCGAAGGCTTTACATGATAAGGTTCTTCTTCTTGCGGACTATCTACCTTATGAGGAAAAGATTGAGCTTTCTGATGAGTCTAATGGTAAAGAAACAAGGAAGCTTTCAGCGATAGACCTGCTAATTGAGATCTTTAAGAGTATCCCCTTGCCTGTCCGTCCTGGTGAGATGGACCTTGGGGATGTAAATAGAGCTGAAGAAGACATCGACGGAATGAAACTACTATCAAAAGTATAGGAGGTGTGAGATGGCTTTTGACGCTGTATTAGGAAGACAAAGCCTTAAAGAAAAACAGGTTGTTAGCCCGGTTCATCCGGCAGTAATCTTAACCTACCCTTGCAAAGAGAACCAGGGGACTCTTGATGCTGGCGTAATGCTTTCGCTTAATGCCGAAGGTAAGGTTATTCCTTATACCAAATATGTCTACCTTTCTGAAACACAAGATTATCGCTTTACGCTTGGGACAGGAAATGGGAGCAATACTACTTTTAATGGAACTTTGCCTAATAGTCCCATTGCAAGTTTAAGCGTTGAGGTTCAGGCTGAAAATGTTATTGGCAAGGATGATGGCTGCGGAAGAATAACAGGGGCTGGTATCTCAGGAACTATCAATTATGAAACCGGAGAAATAAACATCACCTTTTCTTCAGCTCCGGCTAATGGAATAGCAATCAAAGTAGCTTATGCGACAAGACCTATCGGAGTATTAACCCATATCCTTGATACTACAAAGGAGAGCGTAGCCAATGTGCTTGTCCATGGATGCGTGGTAAAGGCAAACCTGCTTGTAAAGGTAGGAGATGCCTTCGTGCAGGCAGACGATAGTGACTTAGCAAGGTTAAGGGATATCTACGGAGTATAAATCGAAGCAAGGAGGGTGCAAAGATGGGGAAAGGTAGGAAACCAAAGACACCTAAACCAAAGCCAACTTGTTAGGCTTTAAACTTTTGAGCGTGGGGGAAGCCTACGCTCAGTTTACAAGAGAAAGACAAAACTACATAAAGGAGGGTTAAGGATGTTTGAAATTAACTTAAGGCAATTTTTTACCCCAAAGGCTATAGCAGAGACCTTGCAGGTTTTGCCACCGCTTATGACCCCGGTAATGGACAGGGTCTATCCCGAACCAAACAGAAAACAGCATCCCTTTCCTGTCCTTGGATATACCGAGATAAAACGAGTGGTGAAAAATGTTCCAGTTGTGAGGAGAGGGTCTACTGCAGTCCAAGTAGGAGAGGATAAGGGAGGCATAACTTACATTGAGCCCCAACCGATTGAGGTTTCAACATTCCTTTCTGCAAAGGAACTAAACGATATGCAACTTTTAACAGCAAAAGGCATACAGCAATACATCACGGATAAGATCGATTTTCTAAGGCGAGTGGTTAGGAAGACTACTGAGGCTTTATCCGCTCAGTCTTTAACCGGTGAGATATCCTATCCTATGAAGACAGCAAGCGGGCTTGAGACCTATTCCGTTAACTTTGGGAGCACTTTGGCTTATACAGTAGATAAACTCTGGGATGACCCAGGTAAAAAGCTTTCGGAAGTTTTGGAAGACCTGATTGCCATTTCCCAGACGATCATAGAAAACGGCTACGGAAACATAGTATTCTTAGCCGGAGCCAAAGCCTTTTCTACCCTTGCCGGTCTTGCCTTAAATGTTGACACCGGGGGCAAGATCGCAGTTCAGATCACTGAAAAGGCTATAAACATAGCTGGTTTTACTGTTGAACTTATGCATTACAAGTATCTTGACCTTTTAACCAACCAGAGCAGGTATGTAGTTCCGCCTGATAAGATTTGCGCAATATCTCTTGAAGCTCCTCATACGCTTTTCTATTGTGCTATAGATGACATTGAGGCTGGGCTTGTGCCATTGCCTCTCTTTGCAACTTATGAGATGAAGAAGAACCCAAGCGGGGTTGAGATAGTAGGTAAATCGAAGCCCTTACCAGTGCCTGTAGTTGACGCTATATGTTGGGCAAAAGTGACCTCTTAAATTGGCTTATAAGGGGTATTTTTAAGACCCCCTATATTAGGTATAGGGGGGCTTAAGAAAAGAGGATTTTAGCCCGTTTATAAACGTTTATAAACACCCTTTTTTGAAGGGGTTTAGACCTGGGTATGGAGCTACCAAGCGACCTTATAAACGAGTTAAAAAAAGAGATAAAGCCCTATAATTTAAGCGCCCTTATCGGGGATGAAGGGGACGAAGTTGTTAAGAGGTGTTTAGAAAAGGCTATGGTTTGGCTTAAGGCAAAGCTTCGCACCTATGGAAAAGATGTTGACTTAACTCATCCGGTTATAAAACAGGCGTTGCTTAAGAGGACGCTTTATGAGCTCTATAGCTACGCTGAAAACGAAGAGATAGCAAGAGACAAAGCAAAGGATGCGGTTGAGCTACTCAGAGCTGAGTTTGGGACAAGCATTGAAGGAGAAGGCTTTTCCGGAAAGGGGCAACCAGTTGTTTATGTAATCCCCGGGAAACCTGACTGGAGGGGCTTTAAGGAATGATCCACTGCGAAGTTAATATTGCCGACCTCGTGAAATTAAAGGAGCTACCGCAAAAGCTTTTTAATACAGCATTTTTTAATGAACTTGGACAATACATGGTATCTTCAACGCAGAAGAAAATCCGCTCAAACATTCGTCCGGAAAATGCCCCTTTAACTCGTGCTTACAAGAAGTCAGGGCTTACGCTTCGGGATACAGGAAGGCTTCTTAGCTCGATAACTCATAAGGCAGATGCCATGAGCGTGATAGTGGGGACGAATGTCACCTATGCAAGGATCCACCAACTTGGAGGCACAATTCAGCCCAAGAAGGCAAGGAAGCTTTGGATACCTGCAGGCTGGGAAACAAGAAAGCTTATGCGTAGATACGGGGCAAGCCCTGAAGCGGTAGTCAAGGCTATGAAATCTGCAGGCTATAGGGTCTGGAAATCTCGTTCAGGAAAAGCCATCCTCTATGCTGATAAAAAAGGAAAACCCCGGATCCTTTTTGTGCTTAAAGATAGCGTTCAGATCCCAGCAAGACCTTATCTCAAAGTAGATGATACAGATATACAAGTAATAACCAAGAAGGTTGAGAGATGGCTAAAGAAGTAAGGGAGTTGAGCGTAAGGGACATAGGCTACGCTGGAGTGATAAAGCATATCATTGCTGATTTTCTGAAGAAGGAAACAGGGCTTACTGTGCTCGTTGAGCCTCAACCAGTTATGCCAGCTGAACCTCATCTACGGATCATGTTTTCTGGGTTTGAGTTTGTAAGCGAATTTGAGAAAGATTCTGATTTCACAGGGTATGGCATAGAAAATGTTTACACTCTTAAGATGGAATGTCTTTTGACGCTTACCGCACAAGGTGATGGACCAGATGTCTTTTTAGATGAGGTAATTTCTGCTTGCTTTAAGATTCAGAAGCTCTTTCGTGAGCCTATCACAATTCCGGTAGTAGATGGCTTTGGGATAACTGTTTACGCTAAGGTTAGAGATAAGGGACAGCTTTTCAAAAACGAGGAAGAGGGAAAAAAGTCTTATCTTTTTGAGAAGAACTTTGAATTAGCCATATATATGCCTTATGTGGAGGTGAGGTATGCCCCGTAAAAAGGACGAAGCTTTAAAGCAAGATCTAAAGCAAGATCTAAACGAGCCTAAGGTTGAAGAAGAGACTAAAGAGGAGACTAAAGAAGCCCCAAAGAAAGATATCCCCAGACAGCTTAGGTATGTAGGCAAGACTATCAATCACTTTAGTCATGAAGGGGTCCTTTATCAGCTTATACCGAACACGGTTTACATAGGGCTTCCTGATTGCCCGCAGGTTAGAAGGCTGATTGAGAACGGAGAGCTTATAGAAATTAAATAAACATAAGGAGGTGCCAGGATGGCTTTTCAGCATGGAGTATACATTCAAGAGCTTGATACCAAGATACTTGGGGTTAGGACTTGCGATAGTGCACTACCTTTTGTGGTAGGGACAGCCCCGGTGCAGATGCTTCCTTCTGGGGCAAGACCCATCAATGAGCCTAAGCTTATCTTTAGCTACAAGGAGTATGTGCAGACCTTCGGGGAGATTCCTGAAGGGGAAAGCGAAGAGAAGTATACGCTTTCTCAGTTTGCAAGGATTTACTTCTCCCTCTATCAAATGACCCCAGCCATCTTTGTTAATGTGTTTGACCCTGATATTCACAAAGACGCCCAGGGTCATCCGGACCCAACTGTTATCACTCCTGGGGAGGTTATAGGTGGCTACAACTCTACGACTGGAAAAAGAACTGGGCTTGAGACCATTGAAGAGGTCTTCTCCCTCTTTGGCAAGGTAGTAGGCACCATCTTAGCCCCGGGCTTTAGTTATCATCAAAGCGTAGCAAACGCTATGATCGCAAAGGCTGAGAAACTAAACAACCACTTCAAAGCCATGGCTTACATCGATACCCCACCAGATGCTATTTTGCCAACTGATGCCAAGGCTTTTAAAGATAACTTTGGGTCGCCTCATGCGGTGGTCTTTTGGCCTCATGCCAAGTTTAACGGAATGAAGCATTGGTTATCAGCCCATGCTGCCGGCTTGACAGCTAAGGTTGACGAAAAGAATACAGGCGTCCCTTACGAGAGCCCATCTAACAAAGAGCTCCGCATAGATGCCCCAGAGAAGATCCTGTCTATCCAAGAGGCAAACTATCTTAACGAGCAAGGAATATGCACCATCTTTAGGTTTACTTCTGGCTGGAAGCTCTGGGGTAATAGAACAGCCGCCTTCCCAGAGAAGACCGACATCAAGGATGCCTTTATCCCCTGCAGGAGAATGGCTAATTGGATAGAGAACAACCTTGTGCTTTTGACCTGGCAAAAGGTAGACGACCCAATGAACAAGAGGCTGATAGAATCGGTAGTCTCAACGGTTAACATTTGGCTAAACGGTCTTGTAGGTAGAAACTTTCTCATTGGGGCAAAAGTTTATTTCCGTCCCCAGGATAACCCGCTTACAGACCTCGCAAACGGCATAATTAGGTTCTACATCACCTATCTTGCCCCACTGCCTGCTGAAACCATTGAATACATCTTAGAAGTAGATGTGACCTACTTTAACAACCTCTTCGGAGGCTAAAGCTTTGATACCTATAAAAAGAAATAGAAAAGGAGGTGGCTAAGATGGCTTTTGAATATCCAAATGTCTTAAACGATGCCAATGTTTATGTAGACGGCAAAACTTGGCTTGGCAAGGCTGAGGTGACCTTGCCGGAGATTAACCACAAGGTAGTTGACATGCAGGTAATGGGCGTTGCTGGAGGTATGGAGGTCCCGCTTATTGGGCATATAGACAAGCTTAAGGGGACTATCAAGTTCAAATCCATAGATAAAGAAGCCTTGAAGGTGCTTTTTGATTCCTCTTATTCTCCCTTGCTTGATATCAGAGCTGCTATCCAAAAATATAATGTGACAACCGGCAAAATGGGCTACATCCCAGTTAAGGCGACTATCAAGGGCTTTTTCTACAAGACAAAGCTTTTGGGATTTAAACAAGGCTCAGATGAGACTTCAGATGTAGAGTTTGAGGCTCACTATTTCAAGCTTGAAGTAGACGGAGAGGAAATACTTGAGATAGATAAGTTTAACTACATCTACCGAGTAAACGGTAAGGACTTGCTTGCTGAAGTAAGAGCTGCCCTTGGAATGTAAGAATTTAAGTAGGAGGCAAGGATGGAGATTTTAAAAGAGCTTGAGATACAAGGCAAAAAGGTTGTGATCTATAAAGGCAAAGGTCGGCATCTCATCAATGCTCAAATAAAAGCAAACTCTACGGATGAGCTTATCTGGGCTTTGATAAGTGAGCTTGTGGAAGTTGACGGGAAAAAGATTGCCCTTGAGGATATTTACGAGATGGACCTTGCTTTTGTTTTACAACTTCAGAATGTTTTTACTGAGACTTATCTTCCTTTTTTATCTCCGCAGAGGACATCCTTGCCCTTAGCAAATACACAGGATGGAGCATCTCAGAGCTGAGCGAGATGGATGTAGAGGAGCTAAGCTTTTGGCTGAGGAAGGCAAGCAAGCTTGCCGAGAAAGAGGCAGAAGAGTTAAGGAAGGTGCCTTAGCCTATCCCGAAGATACTTCTTATTTAGCTTATGAATATGCCTCTGCTTATGTTTAAGCTTAAAGTAGGACCAAAGATGCTTAGCTATGAGGTAGACAATGTAGACTGTTATTCCGATGCCAGCAAGTATATATGCGCCAATATAGATAAAAGCAAACAAGAATATTACAAACCATACAATCCACATAGGAGAATTATACCATGAATAGTCTTTTTACCATAGGGATAATGCTAAAAGCGATAGACCAGGCTTCTCAGGTCTTCAAGCAGATGAGCAATAATGCCTTAACTGAAATAACTAAGATTTCGCAGAAGTTTAAAGAGCTTGGGGAGAAAATGGAAAGCCTCGGTATGAGGTCCATGGCTAATGGAATGATGATGGTTGCTCCGATTCAGAAAGCTGTCTCAACTTTCGCAGATTTAGAAGAGGCTCAAACAAGGCTTAAGACAACGATCATGGATGAAACGGGTAAGGTTGAAGAAGAGTTTCAGAAGCTTCAAGAACTTGCTGAAAGGCTTGGCGTTGAACTTCCCGGTTCTACTAAAGACATGATAGAAATGTTTATAGCCCTGAGAGAACAAGGAGTTCAAACTCAATACATCCTGGGAGGGGTTGCAGAGGCTGCGGCTAAGTTTGCTGTTTTGATGAACATTCCCTTTAAAGAAGCGGCTACTTATGTAGCTAAATTCCAAGAAGCAATGGGCGTTGCCGATAAAGATATGGTTAAGTTTATGGATATCCTGCAAAGGCTGAAATATGCTGCCGGAATTGAAGTTCAGGACTTGTATTACACTTTTAAATTTCTTGGACCATCACTTAAAGCTCTTAAAGTTCAAGGGCTTGAAGCTACACGAGAAATATCAGGGTTAATTGGTGTCCTTGCCTCTACAGGTATAGAAGGGTCTACCGCTGGAAGAAACTTCGCCATGGCTCTTTCACAGATGGCTGCAGCATTCCATAAACTTGATGCTAAAAGAATAAAAGAGCTTATAGGACCTATTCTGGATGCGAAAGGGATAAAGCTTTCATTCTTTGATGAGAAAGGAGAATTCAAAGGCATTAGGGCTGTGATAGCTGAGTTTGAGAAGTTAAAGGTTCTTAGTTCTCAAGAAAGGCTCCTTGTGCTAAGCAAGCTCTTTGGAGAAGAGGCCGCAAGACCTCTCGCAATCCTCATAGATAAAGGAGTTGCTGGCTATGATGAGATGCTTAAGCGTTTAGAAAAACAAGCAGATATGCAAATGAAAATCAACGAAATCATGTCCACTCATAAACAGAAGTGGGATACTTTAGTTGGAACAGTTCAAATTGCAATAGCCAATTTCGGCGGGGCAACCGCAAAAGCTCTACAACTTAGAAAAGTATTTGAATTTTTGAACGATGTCTTTGACAAGCTCAATGACTTCATGACGAAGCATGAGAAGCTAACTGGAATGCTTGGAGCTGGGATTGCTGTTGCTGGAGGGGCTCTCGTCGTGGTTGGAGGTGGATTAATGCTCTTAGGAGCAGGGGTCAAACTTCTTGGCTCAGGCATTGAGGCTATACAAACAGGCATAAAGGCTATGAAAACCTTTGCAAGCTGGGTTGTTACCGCAAGAAAAGAGCTACTTCGCTTAATTGGTGTCCAAAAGTTGATGGAAGCTGCGGAATATCGTGGTGGCTTTGGTAAAGCACTTTCTTTCTGGTTTTATAAAACAAAACTTGGAATTTTAGAAGCTACATCAGCCATGAAAGATTGGATTGTTGCTCAATTGAAAGCTTTCCGAACACATTTCTTAACCCTTACTGGGTTGAAAAACTTAGCTCGGGCTTTTGGCAGTGTCCTTGTTAACGCTTTAAGAGCTGCTATCACAGGTATAAGGGCTCTTGGTGCAGCTCTTCTTACAAACCCTATTGGTTGGGTTGGCTTAGCAATAGCTACTGCAGCTTTTTTGATTTACAAATACTGGAAGCCCATTTCAGGGTTCTTTAAAGGGCTATGGGAAGGTATTAAAGAAAGCCTAAAAGGTCTTGAGCCTGCTTGGGATGTATTTAACAGAGCGGGCAAACTCCTTGAACCTATATTAAACGCCTTAAAAGGCATCTATAACTTCGTTAAGAACCTGTTTAAGCCCGTTGATGACGCCGGCAAAGCAGCAGAAAACTTAGGTCTCCGCTTCGGAAAAACTATAGGGAATTTTATTTCTTCCATCTTGGATGTAAAGGGAGCCTTTAATTGGTTAAAAACCAACATCTCAGAATTTTACAATATGGTCATTAAAGTAGTTGAGTTTATTACTTCCCTCCCCTCAAAGCTCTTTGAAGCTGGGAAAAAGCTCATGGAATATTTAGCCTCAGGCATAATGTCAGCGATAAAAAAACCGATAGAGGCGGTAAAAGCCCTTGCTCAGAAAATACGCAACTTCTTCCCCTTTTCTCCAGCTAAAGAAGGTCCACTCAGGGATTTGCACAAGATAAAGCTTATGGAAACAATAGCCCAAAGCCTTTCTCCTTCCCCTGTTCTTCAAGCTTTATATAAGATGACAAACGCCATAAAAAGCAGTCTGCTTAGCCTTCCTATGCCTGTCCTTTCTCCTGCTCTTACCCCAGCCTTAAAAAGCAGTCTGCTTAGCCTTCCTATGCCTGTCCTTTCTCCTGCTCTTACCCCAGCCTTAGCTGGCTCTATGGGAGGCTTAGCTGGAAGGCTTCTTTCTGCCTCTCAAGGATCCCCAACCCCAGTGATAAATCTTCGTCAGACGCTAAACATCTCAGGCAATGTTGATAGTAAATCCGCAAAAGAAATAGCAAACACCGTATCCCTTGCCACAAAAGAAGCTATCTTTAAAGCCATAGACGAATACTTTAGAAGGAAAGCCCGCCCAGAATGGAAGTAAGCCATGCAGATAGGAGTTCTCGGAGACATCGTGTTTGAGGTCTCACAAAGCAAAGTCTATTCACCAGAAAGCTTACGCAGGCAAAGCACTTGGAAATATGCCGAGCATGAGATCGTCAAAGGAAAATCAAGACTGCAGAAACTCGGAAGACAGCTTGACACTGTCTCACTTACTCTTCGTTTCGTAGACTACTTTTGCATCCCCTTGGCTGAGATCAAAAGACTAAAAGAACAAGCCGAAAAGAAAGAGCCCTTAACGCTTGTCATTGGTGATGAGATCTTCGGAGACTTTGTGATCGAATCTATTGCTGAGACCTGGGTAGAAACAGACGGAAACGGCAATCCCCGCTTAATCGAGGTTGAAGTTCAGCTCAAAGAGTATTACTGATGAATATGAAATACCGAACCATTGCAGGCGATAGATGGGACCTAATCAGCTACCGCTTCTACGGAGACCCAGACCTCTATAAAGAGATCATCAAGGCTAATCCCTATTTGCCTGAGCACATAAAAAAAGCCCCGATTTTGCCTGAAGGTATAATCCTTGAGATTCCAGAACTTGACCTTGAACCAAAAACCCCAGAGGGCTTACCACCATGGAAAAGATAATTAGGGAGCCTTTATATGAAGTCATTTGGGCTGGCAAAGATGTTACTAAAGATGTCTCCCCATATCTTATTGAGCTTCGCTACACAGACAATCTACATGGGAAAAGCGATGAGATAGAGCTTGTCTTTGAAGACCGAGACAGTCGATGGAAGTCATCATGGTTTCCTCGCACAGGAGACATCATCCGAGTGAGGATTGGACTAAAAGACGAGGTAGAAAGGTGGCTAAACTGTGGGAGCTTTACTATTGACGAGGTTGAATATAATGGTCCGCCTGATGTCATCTCTGTTAAGGGGCAATCAACTTACGCTACAGCCCCGCTAAGAGAGCATAAGACAACCGCTTGGGAAAACACCACTTTAAAGCAAATATGCGTTGTTATCGCAAAACGCAATAGTCTCAAGCCATTTCTTCGTATTAAGCCAGACATCAAGTTCAAGCGAGTAGACCAAAAAGACCAATCCGACCTTGCTTTTCTCAAGAGCCTCTGCGAAAAATACGGCTACAATGTAAAAGTAGAAGATGAAAAGCTTATTGTTTGCAAGCCAGAAGAGCTTGAAAAAGCAAATGCGGTAGCTATCATCAGCAGAGATAGTTCAGACATCATAAGCTTTCGCTTCTCAAACAAGCTACACGACACTTATAAATCTTGCGTTGTCTCATATTGGGACCCAAAGAAGAAAAAGATGGTTACCCATGTAGAGAAGGCGGAGCATGAAACTGCTTCAGGAAACATATTGAAGATTTCAGAGCGAGTTGAAAATAAAGAGCAAGCAAAAGCACGAGCTAAAGCTGAGCTCAAGAATAAAAACAAATGGGAATGGGAAGGAGACTTAGTTCTTTCTGGCAATCCCTATCTCGTTGCTGGGGCAAACATCTTACTTAAAGGCTTTGGCAAGTTTGACGGCAAATACCACATTGAAACCGCAAACCATATTCTCTCTAAATCTCTTGGCTACCAAACTTCTATCATCATAAGGAGGGTGTAAGACAATGATTTCTGAGCTTATCAGAGTAGGGGTGGTTACCAGCATAAATCCAGAAAAAGGAACTGTTCGGGTTCATTTAGCTGGCGTTGATGAGGAAGTAAGCTACGAGCTCCCTGTTATTTTCCCCAAGACCCATAAAGATAAAGCTTATTTTATGCCGGATATCGGGGAGCATGTTGTTTGCATTTTTTCTGGGCAAGGTCTTGAGCAAGGCTTTGTTCTTGGTGCTATATACAGCGAAGCCGACACAACTCCTGTCTCAAACAAAGACAAGTTCTTAATACGCTTTGAAGACGGAACAGAAATAGAATACGACAGACGAGCCCATAAGCTCCGTGCAATTGTTAACGGAACGGTAGAAATTTCTGCTTCAAATATCGTTATTCAAGGTCCTGTCAACATCATCGGTAATCTTGAAGTGCAAGGGAATATCCATGCGACAGGTGCAATTATTGATGAAGGAGGCAACACCAATCATCATAGTCATTAAAGGGAGGTTTTATGCAGATAAAACTTGGCAAAATCGGAGAAGTTATAACCGGACTTGAAGACCTAAATCAAGAGATCCTTCTTATCCTTTCTACCCCTTTGGGGAGCGTCCCTCACCGTCCAGAATTCGGCTCACGCATCTATGAATACTTAGACAAACCAATGAATATAGCTAAACCACTAATATTAGCCGAAGCTTGGCGAGCCTTACGCAAAAACTCCGAGCGTTTCCTCATCACAGACATAAAACTAAAATCCGCAGAGCCCGGAAAATTCATTTTTGTGATTAAAGGTATTCCGCAATCAAAAGAAGTTGACGAAGAGGTAGTCTTAGAAGTTTTAGCAGATTTTACAACTTACATAAACGCTAAGTAGTATATTTTGACTTAAGCATGATAGACCTAAAGACCATACCCGAACCAGTCTTTGTTGAAGCAAACTGGGAAAAGATATTTGCTGAGCTTTTGCAAGCTTACGAGCTTGCTATCGGCAAACCTGTTAGCAAAGGTCAGCTGGAAGCGGTTTTGTTAAGCATCTTCGCTTATAGAGAGAATCTTCTTCGCATCCTGATCAATGAAACAGCTAAGCAAAATCTCCTTGCATATGCTCGGGGAGAAGTTCTTGACCACCTTGGAGCTTTGCTTGGCGTTTATAGACTTCCTGCTACAAAAGCAAGGACTACTCTTCGTTTCTACTTTTCTGACCTTGATAGAGACATACTCATTCCAAAGGGCACGAAAGTAGCAACAAAAGACGACAAAGCTGTCTTTGAGACTGCAGAAGATGTTTCAGTCAAAGCTGGCACTCAATATGTGGATGTTTTAGCGCTCTGCACTGAAGCCGGAACTATTGGTAATGGCTACTTTCCGGGACAAATCTCCGTCCTCATAGACCCTGTGCCTTATGTAGAAAAAGTAGAAAATATAAGCATAAGCTTTGGTGGCTCAGATGTAGAAGACGACGAAAGGTTTCGCTATAGAATCCAGCTTGCCCCTGAAAGCTTTAGCAATGCTGGCTCTCGTGGCGCTTATGAGTTTTGGGCAAAAACTGCCCATCAGGACATAGTTGATGTCTCGGTCCTCTCGCCTGCCCCTGGCGTGGTTAAAGTGGTTGTTCTTATGAAAAATGGGCAAATTCCAAGCCCTGAGATCCTACAGAAGGTTTCAGATACGCTTAACGATGAGAAAGTTCGCCCCTTGACTGACAGAATAATAGTTTCTCCACCAGAAATTATTGAGTATTCAATATTAGGCACTATTTACCTTTACAAAAACACTCCTTTTGCTGATGCTATCCTTGAGCAAGCTTATAAAGTTTGCGAAGACTATACGAATTTGCTTAAGAATAAACTTGGTAAAGACATAGTTCCAGAAGAGTTAATTAAATCTATACAGAGCCTAAGCGGAGTTTACCGTGTAGTTTTAGAAAGCCCTCAGCATACTATTTTGACAGATGAGCAAGTTGCAATTTGTCAAAGCATTACACTTAACATAGCGGGGTCTGTTGATGGTTAAGACTAAGAACTTATTGCCAGCAAACTTACAAGGTGATAAGAACATAGAAGCCATTTGTTCAGCTATAGACAAGGTCTTTAGCCTTGAAAATGACCTTAGCAAACTTCTTGTCTATCTAATAGACCAAGTAGAAGAGTCTGCCTTACCTTTCCTTGCTTGGCAATTCCACATCGAAGGCTTTGACCAAGCCAAGACCATTCAGGAAAAACGCAATCTTATAAAGCACGCCATCGAGCTCCACCGCCATAAGGGCACCCTGTTGGGCATCAAGACCGCTTGTCAGCTTGGAGGCTCAAAGCTTATTCGAGCAAGAACACCCGAGATAAAGACTTATCTTAGTCTTTCCCTTACCGATGAAGACCGAGTTAAATTTTACGAGCTCTTTCCAGAGTTACGCCTCACAAAGTTTTCCTTCCCCGGCAAAAAATACCAGCCCTACCAGAAAGACTTTCTCTCTGTTAAATTGCACCTTTACGACCAGCTTGCAATAAATCGCTACGGACATAGAGCCTACTTAGTCAAAAAAGGTATCTTTCAAACACTTAAAACCTATACTATTCAATATGCGCAAAAAGAAAAAACAGCAGAAAGCAAAGTAGAAGTCCGCAAAGAAGGCAAAGCTTACGGTTCTTTCGCAAGCTCAACCCGCCTAAAATACCTTGCTGACCAGAATGCAAAAGAAAGACTCTACACCCTAAGCCTACCTGTAATTTATACTGATTATGAACCAATAACCCGCACCGAAACCATTACTCCTTCTACAGAACCGATAAGCTCAAAATACGAGATCCTGCACGAACAAGGAAAAGCCAATTCCAAAACCGCATTCGTTCTCTATGTAAAAGGACACACCACAGACCTTGACGCAGAAAAACGCATCTGGAAACGCTTCCGCCTCTTTGACCCAGAAGTAATCCCACAGCGCCGCAACGCCTACACCTTCTTAGATGAAAAACCTATCAGAATCCCACCCTACAACGCTGAGATCCTTATAGATGTAAAAGACAAGGTATGCTCTAAGTTTTTTTATAAATTCCTGATTGCTACACCTAAAAAAGCTTTACACGAAACACGAAAGCTTATAAACGACTATAAAAGCGTAAGAGACAAAATTTTACTTGATACAAAAACAAAAAGAAAACCAATAGCAGATGGTACTATCACTGCAGGGCAATCAATACAAATTGCGGAGGTAATAAATGTATAAAAAAGTTATTTACAGAGATAGGCAAGAGCTTCAGGCAAAAGACCTAAACAACACTCAAGACTTTATCGCTCAATCTATAGAATCGCTCATCACCGATGCAATTTCTAACCGCCACCATTACATAGGCTTTCAGGTTACGCAAAACTCTTCTACTGAGATAACAGTAGCCCCGGGGAGATTGTATGCCAATGGCAAAGTCTACATTTCTGAGCAATCCCTTGAGTTCAATATCTTTCAGTATCTACCATTGAATACCAAGAAGATAGTTGCCGTAGTTGTGTGGGGTTCTGAGACAGAGACAGATGTTGAGCCACGAGATTTTCTAATTGATGTCGTGCAGGGAACAACTGAGCCCCGTGCTGTTGCAATGACCCATATTAATAAGGCTAATGTAAATATTGTTCCGGGTGTGGAATCCGTTGACCCTCAACCTCCAACCCTTCAGGAAAACGTAGTGCCTGTCGCTTACATCCACCTCACTACAACCGGCATTGAAAAAATAACTCAAGTTGAAGATTATGTCCTACCTCGTTTATATGAGACCAAAGCCGATGTAGTGGACTTAAAAAACTGGAGAGCTTTAACCGAGCCCCGCTTAATTTCAATCGTTACCGACCTTTCAACACTTGCTAAAAAAACAGACGGAAAAGCTGACTTGAAAGCAGTCCTTGAGATTATGGCAGACATGGCTCGTATAAAAGAAAAACTTAATCTACCCAGCACCTATCACAGCTATGACGCCGATTATTTTGGTAACGATGCCAAAATAGACAAAGATAATACCGTAGCGAAGATCTTTAACGGACTTCTTTTTCCAAACGCCGGAGAAGCTAAAGCCAACTTAGCCCTCTTTAATCCTTACGACCCAAACGTCAAACGCTTTGACAATCTTATCCTTCCAGACTTTAATTTGATTTGCAAGCTCGAGACAAAAGGCTATTCTGGTGATGTTTCCATTTCAAAATATCAGTGGCAAACCCATGCATTAAAAAAATATACCTATTATCAATGGTATTGGGTTTACGGCTGGCGTTGGTCTTGTTATTGGTATTGGTATTATAGGTACTGGCATTGGTATTGGTATTACTATTATTGGTGGTATGGCAAGTGTGGTTATTGGGTTTCCTATCCTGTAACAGAATATCGTCTTGAAGAGGCCACTCATACTATAAACGGAGCAATAATTGCTCAAACCTTTATGATTTCTTCTCCGATATGGCTTGCAGGGCTTGGTCTATACTTCACTCAAAAAGACAACAACGCAGATATACACATTGTGATTTGCGAAACCGAAAACGGAAAACCTGCCCTGCAGAAAACTTTAACCCATGTGACCTTAAAACCATCAGATGTGCAAAAATACCCTGCTGAAACCATCATCAATCTACCACCAGTTTTCTTAAAACCCGGAAGGTATGCCATCTGTTTTATCACGCAAGGCGATTATAGAGTTGCAACCGTCTCAGGACAAAACTACTTACAAGGAACTCTCTTTTATGGCACAGATGGAGATTACTTCACCGGCGACTTAACTAAAGATATTATGTTTAGGCTCTATGCCGCCCAATTTAAGCAAGCAAGGACAGAAGTCCAGCTTCAACCCGTAAGCCTTGCCGGAGGTATTACTGACCTCCAAATTATAGCCCCTGCCATTGTTCCCGAAGGAACGGAATTAATTTATGAAATCAATGTAGGTGGAAAATGGTATCCCTTAAAAGAGACTGGCAAACTCTCTTCAGCCCCTGATATTGTGCCATTAAGAGCGGTCATGCTTGGCACTGCAGATTTGCAACCTGCCCTAATTCTTACCGAACAGGCTATCACCGCAAGCAGACCAGCAGAAACCTTTTATGCAACCTCTACAGAGAGAGTTCTCTCTGCTTCCAGGCAAAATATAGATGTGCAAGTGCTTCTCCATAAATTCAATCCTGCTAAACACACTATCAATTGCCAGCTTATTGATACAGTAAGCAATACTATCTACAATCCAGCTATTGTTACAACCGAGCAAGAGGACGAAGACGCCATACGCAAAACTTTTACTTTTAATATCTCAGCCGGTATCCAGCGCTATAAGATTAAACTTTCTGGCTCAAGAACTTCTGATGCTGAACCATACGCCATCGTTGAACGCATTGATATAGCTTACTAAAGGAGGGGTAAAGCATGATAAAAGTTAAAATCATAAAAGATTTCGAGCTTTTCGGCAAACGCTTCTATGCAGGACAAATTATTGAAGTAACTCTTGAAGTATATGAGCTAATCAAAGACAAAGTTGAAAAGTTGGAGGAATAACATGCCAAGCAGGTTTGACAAATACTGCTTTACTAAAAGGACACCTCTTTCCGATGAAGTTTTCAACGCTATCTTTAAAGATATAGACTTGCGCCTTACAGCCTTAGAAGAGATCAAAAAAGATTGGCAGCATGCTGTAGATGAAGTTACCAAATATGGGCTACTTCGTATTGAAGAAGTCTTACGACCATCCTTTGAATTTATAGAGCAGAAAAAAACCGAAGCTGCAGAAACAACCGTTGAGATACAAACTCTTAGACAAAACGCTGATGCCATGATCAACGAACGCCGAGATGATGCCTTATCTGCTATTTCTACAGCAAAAACCGATGCCCTATCTGCTATTTCTACAGCAAAAACCGATGCCCTATCTGCTATTTCTACAGCAAAAACCGATGCCCTATCAAGTATTGAGCAAAAGCGTCAAGAAGCAGTCTCGCAAATAAACTCCGCCCTGCTTATGAGCAGAGTAATGGCATTCTTTTTTGGAGGTGAATAATGCTTGCTCAAACCACGATAAACAATACAGAACAAACAGTATACACTTGCCCTACTGGCAAAAAAGCTTATATTTTCTTGCGTGTGTATGCCCCATCAGTCTCTACTGTTACGGTCAAAATAAATGACATTACATATTTTTCAGACAATTTTGATGGGGTTTTGATTGAAAAACTTAACCTTGATGCTGGAGACACAATCAAAGTCTCAACAGATTCAGCAGTGAATGTTTTTATAGATGGAATGGAGGTATAAGTATGGCAAAGATTTTTAGCTTAAGCATTCAGGAGCGTAAAGATATACTTTTACAAGTAATTTTTGAAGGCAATGGGCAAAAGATTGAATCATTATTATCAAACAACCCTAAATTTTCTGTCGCACTATACTACATAGTAGCAGATTCAACAGCCATGAATGCTATCGCAGCTTCCAGCACTGCCATGAATGCTATCGCAGCTTCCAGCACTGCCATGAATGCTATCGCAGCTTCCAGCACTGCCATGAATGCTATCGCAGCTTCCAGCACTGCCATGAATGCTGTTATCAACTCTCAGACCGCATTGCATGCTGTTAAAAAAA
>Ga0080004_1126638_pt1 | contig 33885 bp, 25 predicted proteins | sample WasSprMetagenome_FD_69207 | JGI IMG/M metagenome (GOLD analysis project Ga0080004, IMG submission 69207) | Sulfidic aquatic microbial communities from Washburn Spring, Yellowstone National Park, USA - WS (SPADES assembly) (version 2) | ecosystem: Environmental > Aquatic > Thermal springs > Hot...
ATAAGTACCTCCAAATTGACCTTTCCAACGTTCTCTGATTCTTATACTCATTACTTGTCCCTCTCTCTTAATGCTACTATTTTCTTTTAATTCTCTTCTAGATATTTAAATTTTTATCTTTTCGAGTAGCTGTCAAGACATGTAGAGTCAAAGTCTCTTTAAATAACTTTGATAAAAGTTTTTGAGTCAAATAGCTCCCAAAATCTTTCCTAATTCTTCTCTTAAGAGTCATTCAGCAATACAATTTTTAATACCCTCTACCAAATTAAGAAATAATACAAGAAGGCAAGTCTCACCCTTCGTGAAGGAATCATTAAGATTCATTTCATGAGAAATGTGGAGCATATGTTACTTAATAGAATTTTACATATTGTAACAGAAATGACCAAATGATGTAAAAATCTCTTATATCTTTAAAATATACGCAATCATTAACATAATATGAAAAACATGATAATATTTCATAGTATTAAGACTTAAATATTTAAATAAGAATGTGCACATATTTACTGATGGGTAGAAAAAGAGTTTTAAGACCGACAAGTAGTGTTCGATACGAAGGTAAAATGGAGAAGTTTTTTGAGCAACAAATGCCTCCTAATGAAGCACGTTCAAGGGCGATGAACGCTAAATTTAATTGGATTGCCGGTATTTCACTCTACCATAACGAGTGGAACCGTATTGAAGGAATGCTTATCAAGAATAATATTAAGATACCACCGTTTCAAAAAGGTTTGTACAGGGCATTCTTTAACGAGCTAATGAAGAATTCGTTTAAAGGTATGGATAGGATAGATAAGCGGAAGGAGATCATTGATAAGTGGTCTGATCCCAAACGTGGTGGATTGAAGAGGGATATTCTAGAGGCTATCGCTGATTTAGTATGGCCACAACCTAAGGATACTGCTAAAACTTAAGAGGAGGAATGAAAACATGCCTTCCCATAAAGTGCACGCAATTGTAGGTAAACTAGTCTGCGGCTTTTCTGCTAAAGAAATTGATGAACTTATAGATGAGAAACGTCCTCATGATTTGTCTAGAATTAGTTGTAGAGAATTTTTTAACCAAGTGTCAATAATTTATAAAAAATATGGTGAGAAAGGTATTTGCTACTTTGCGCTCCATCATTACTTAGATAAACTGGTTTCAATTATGGAGGGAAGGATAACTAAATTACATTATAGGGCTCGATCTAGCTTAGAAGAGCGTTTAACACGATTGATTGACGAGGTGCGTGAGGGTTTTTTTGACGAGGTGAGCGTTTTTTCAGTCATTTTTCACGATGAACTTCTTTATATTCCCGAATACGAACACGAAATAAGGGCTTATGCTTATCGTGATGCATTAATAAGAAGGGGATATTCAAAAAACACGGCCAGGAGGAAAGTTAACCCGCTTTTTAGAATAGCATCAGAATACAGGGAGGTGATAGAGGAAATTAAAAGTACTTATCCATCAAACTATGAGTTTTCCGCATTCATGGATATCGTAAAGAGTGGCATAGCTAAAGCGCATGGAGGCGTGCTTGGAAATTTAAATAAAATAATGTGCATAATTCTTACTGAGGATGCACAAATCTGGAGAAGGAATTTCGGTCAAGACCTTTACAACAAAATCCTAAACGCTATAAATTGCAACAAAATATAATAATTATTCAAAAATCACTTTTTTGAATAAAAATCCATATGAAACTTCCTCAGTAAATAAGGTAGTGTTGTTTTCGCTTGCAATGGTGTAGCGTCCGCTACTTGATGAAATTTTGCATATTATGCTAAGTTATCAGAAGGAAGAGGATATGTCGAAAAAGAACATCCAATGGTGACGAAGGAGTATTTCTTGGTAGCTCAAGACTAAAGTTCACTTAAGCTTAACCTAAAAGAGAAATACGCGTGTTACTCCTTCTTAATTCATCTTCTATTTTACTCCAGTTTTCTCGTAGCCAGCAGTAGAATTTGGCTTTTACTTCTGCTAATAATGCATCGCTGTAATGAATTAGGGTTTCATAAGGGACAGAGTAATTATTCTTATAATATTTTTCATACCAATCCTTAAACAACTTCTTTTCGAATTTCGTAACTATTCTATGACAATTAGGGCATAGGGGTATTATTATAGGATACATACCTTCAGATCTAGGTATGATATGATGCTTTTCAGTCGCCTCCTTTTTAAGACAAAGAAAACATAAGATTATTGCTAATCCCGATGATCTATAAGGTAATAGAAAATCGTTTATATTACCACACTTCATAAAAATGATACTCGTTAAAAAATCATTCATACTAATATTGCCGCGCTTTCCATGAAGTGTTGAATGACAGTTTGCGCATAGGAAGTCATCTATTTCATGACTATATTCTAATGCATGAATTATATTATAGCCACAATTTCTACATTTATCACCAATTTTTGGTTTTTTACTATTACTCTTTCCTCTCATTTTTCTTACCTCCCTTGCCTTTTTCATCTTTTCCTTTCTTACAATTTTACTACATTCTTCACAATATTTTGTACCTGGACCTCTAAATATTGCATTAAATTGTTTACCACACCTTTCACATTTCTTAATATACCAAAGATTACTCACACTATTCTCTCAATTTTAAAATAGTTTAAATAATATAAAAATTGCGGTATATCGAATTTTAGTATGAATGTATCAAGGAAAAGTTTTAAATATTTTTCTTAGTACAATTAAATTATGAGCGTAAGTAGTTTTATCAATGAGTTACGTTCTATGGGTTTCTCTGAAGAAGTGGTCACAGAAGTTGTGCAAAGTTTAGCAGATTTGTACATCGCATCTGACATTTATTATGAAATTGGGGGTAAGTTTCCAAATACGGAAAGAAGAAGAACAAGATATTGGATTTATAATGAGTTAACTGACAAAATTTTGAGACAATTTAATCTTATAAGTGGTTTTGCTATTTATTCTAAATATGTGAATCATTACTTCATTAATCTGAATAAGAAGAATGAGAGAGGATTACTTATCGCTAGGGAAGCTTTTGAAAATAGACTTCAAAATAATTTAAGCTTCGTTAATGAACTCATCAAAAAATACAAATACCTACTACCCATCCTTTATTATGGAGCTTCTTATGATAACACTCTAAAGAGGTTTTACTTCTGTTATAACTGCAAAACTGACATACTCAATTTGAGTACGGATTATGGGTTTATGATACGGACTAAGACTGGTTGGAACTCACATGAATTGTGGGCTAATATTCGGTCAATGGCATTTCAAAGCATCGCATCAACGAAAGTTATGAGGGATGCAATTAATGAATTCTTTACTCAATTATATGAAAAAAGATTGGTACTCTTGATGCCAAGCTTTAGCTCAAGTAGAGTTTATGAGGAGGAACGTTGGATTGTAACTGATGAATTATTGAATATCATGAAGGAAAAAATAACTGAGAAGCAGATAGAGAAGCTTAAAGGAATTATAAGGGATTACGTGACAATGCTCCTACTCTATCTTGGAGAAGAAGGTTATACGAAAGGTCAAATTTCGAGCATAATAGGAATGATTGTGGATGAAAATAAAGATTTAAACCTTTCTCGTTATGAATTAGAGGATGAATTTTACAAGATGGTAAATAAGATTAGTTCATTAACCGGAAGCATCTCCAAATTCAACGAAGCAGGCGGCCCTGAAAGCAGACCATTCCTCATACTTAATTATAACGAGCTAGATAATACAATAAAAACCTTCCTAGAAGACCTCGGTTCAAAAACAATATCCTCCTTAATGAACCAAGAAAGCTAGAAAGCTTAATTTAAACCTATAATCCCCACTTATATGTAATAAGTAATGAGCAGAGTCATGCATATTAATATTTAGGTTACCTTCAAAACCTCATATACTATGCTTGGAGGAATAGCGTCTAGCTTTAGCCTTCTAAAGATCCCCTTCTTTGTAAGTCCTTGCTTAAGCATCGCACTAGCCCTAGACTTTAAGAATTCAAAGCATCTTTCATGCACCTTATAAGCAAGATCCTTTTCAACATACTCTTTAGGAATTAACATGTAAGTCTCTGAAGATCCCACTATACATTTACACACTGGACAAGAGTCCCTATACCGACCCCACCATATAAGCCATGTAACTTCAAGACAACAATCCTCCATGCACTCTTTCATTTATTGTACCACTTTGATAACATTTTCTAGAAACTCCATACAATCCTTTCTTTTCAAGATTTCTATAATATCGGATGGATGTTGAATTGTACCCCAGCTTCTCTTAACCTCCTGTATTATATCATATAAACTAACTCCATTCCTTAGTAGATTAAGAACTTTACCAAAATCATTCTCAATATAATCTAACACTTTATAGCAGAATCTTATGACGCCCATCTCAGCATAATTAGGCCCATAATTCCTAACTAAGAAACCATACTTACCCTTACTTGCTAAAGTTTCTGCATAATCTAGAAGATGATGATGTATTATTGCCTTGAGGCCCTCATAACCCCATCTCTCATATGAGAAGAGAGCTAAATATATTAATGCCTCTGGATTCCAATGCCCATTAATAATAATCCTATTGATGTCATGCTCAGGACCTATGTCTATGAAACTATTAACCTTCTCATAAACACCTTTTGAAATTTCACAGAAGTGCTCACCTGTGTACACATGCACAATCCATTCAGGCATGCACCTTCATTAATTAATATACTTTCGTAGTTAAAAAGATGTAGTAACTTAAAACATGAGTATTAATATATAAGTTGCCATGATCATAAGGTACTTTGAAACGTTTTAAAAGGTAATTACTTATGTATTGAATTGAACTTTAATCTTAATTACTTTACAGGCTATAACATCACAGCCTTAACGCTCCAAAAATTTTAAATTATGACAAATACTTCTTGACCAGTACCAATTGCATTAAAAGAATTGATAATATGTAGTGAACTGACACACTAGTGGTTTTCATCATATTTATCATGTTACTATCATGTTACCATCATATTACACTTTAGCACCATTACTGAACTTAATTTTACCTAGTAAGTATGAACATACTGTAAAAATGTAGGCTACAACAATAAGTATTCCTCTCATTATTCTACAATTTAAATTGTCATTTTTCTCTTGATTCATTTATTTCTGATATTTATTCTAGAACCTGGAGAGCTTTTAGTGAGTAACCTCACGACTCGTTAGATATAGAAAAAATAATATATAGAAAATAGTATATTTAGCTGATGAGGATAGAGAAAGGTGAGAAAATGAGTGCACTTCCAGTTAAGAACCCGCTCACGAAGGATGTTATATTAAGCAAAACCATTGAAATAGCAGTTAAGAAGGGTAAATTAATCATCTCATTCAATGAGCTTTCTGATGAGCTTAAAAAGGAATATGATATAACAAACTTGAAAGTACTTATTGAACAATTGTGGAAGGAGGGAAAAATACTGCTCTCATGGGAAAACCAACACCTAACAACATTTAATGCTGAAGAGCAGTTAAGAAAGGAAATAAATGAGCTTATTGAAGAGAAGGTGAAGGACCTAGAGAACAAACTAATATATACAACATCCTTCGCCAACATAATCCAAGATGCTGGACTAGAACCCGAAGAATTCAGAGAAAAATTCATGAAATTAATGGAAGATTTGAAAACTGAAGACTTTTCTGTACGTATGAGAGAAGCTGAAGAATTAGCTAGAAAAATCATTAAAGAACAAGGATCAACAATAATGCCAAGAACAATACCAGCAGTACCAATTAGAGATATTGTGAATAGGATCATGCGTGATGAATATGCAGTGTGGCGCATCATTACATTCGGCTTTAACGACTTCCTTAGGCATACACCAAGTGGTGAATTTGGTATCATGACTGAGTTTGCTGGGGATGTGGCGATGGAGGTGAAGAGGCGCTTGAGAGAGGCAGGAGAGAGAATAAAGAATCCAGAGGAAAGACTCTCCAAGTGGTTTGCTAAAGAAATCCTCACAAAATTCTACGATGAACTTGTTGAAGGAGGCTTTAATAAGAGCTGGGATAAAATATGGGATGAGGTAATTTATCCAGGTACTGTGGGAATCATGGACACATTGCGCAAAATACTAGTGAAGATTGACGAGATAGGAACAGTGAAGCCCCTTTCTGCACTATTAGATGTTCTTGCTCAGTACGGCATCTATGAGGCGCTTAATGTTTCCCCGCCAGAACATATAATAAAGAAATATAATGCGATAATTAATGCCGTAACGAAGTGGGAAGAAGAGCAGAAGAAAAAGAAGTGATATGACATGAAGCTGAGCTTAAAGTAATCTTTGATTCCTTTTATGGTACTCTTGCAAAAGTCTCAATTTCCTTTAAGCTAGTAAATTGTCTCCTTTCCTCAATACTCCTCAACTACTCTTGAAATACCTTCTACTTTCTCAAACCGATATACCGTATCAGCAACATCCTCCAGTTCTCTGTGGTGAGTAATTATTATCATCTGCGGAATCGAAGCTTCCTCTCTGAAGAATCCTTTCATGATCTCTACAAGTTCTCTTCTTCTCTCCTCATCAAGATGCGTAGTAGGCTCATCCATTATGATAGTCGAAATTTTTCCAGACATAACCTTTGCAATAGCTAAACGGAGCGCTATAGCAACAGCAACCTTTTCTCCTCCACTTAGCGAACTAATCGGTATCTCCTCCCCTTCTTTTACTACTGATACATCAAAATCTTCGTTAACTGTGATATCTGTTATATCCAAGTTGAACTTTTCCAAATATTCCCTTGCGAAATGCGACATCATTGGCGCAGCTTTCTGTCTAATCAACTTTTGAATGCCATCTCTTGAAAAAGCATTTCTTATATTCTCGAGATCTTCAACGAATTTTCGAATCTTTTCAAGTCTTTTAAGTTCCTTCTCGAGATTTTCAATTTCTTTTTTCTTTGAGTTAATTTCATCCTCTTTTTTCTTACTCTGCTCTCGTTTATCTCCAATTACTGCTTCAAGACTGGAAATTTTATTTTCGATCTGATTTAATCTGTTCAAAGCGTCTTTTAATTTCTCTTTACTGAAATCTAATTTTTTAATATCATCCAAGATCGTATTTTCTTTCTCCTCAATTTTTCTAATTTCATTTTCCTCTTTTTCTTCTTCTCTTATTAGTTCCTCAATTTGTGAAGAGAGGGACATTAACTCATTGAATCGTTTCTCAAATTCTTTGAGATTTTTAAGCTCCTTTTCTGGATCTGTGGGCACATATCCAATCTTTTTTATCAATTCTTTATAATTACTATCGAGCTCAGTTATTTCTTTCTCAAGTTTTTTAACTTCTGAAGAAACCTCTTCTTCACTTCTCTCCTTTTTAAGCGCCAGCTCCGCTGCTATGTATTTCGAATAACTTTCCTTTAGATCGCTTTGTTTACTTTCAAGCTCTTTTAGCTTTTCTTGAGCATCCTTTAATTCTTTTACTTTCGGCTTTAATTCTTCAAGTTCTTTATTTAATTTCTCGATATTCGAGTTACATTCCTTTATCTTCTCTAGAAGTCTCTGTACTCTTTCCACGTCTAGTTTCTGAACTTCACCTAATTCATTCTCTATCGCTTTCTTTTTATTATCAAGCTTCTTTAGATCCTCCTCTAATTTTTCTAAGTCTGAATTGATACTCTCAATTTCTTTCTGGAAGTCTTCTCTAACCTTCTCTCTATGCTCGGGTGTCAGATTACTTTTACACACAGGGCATACATTTGATTCTCCAAGAATTCTTAAATATTCCTCGATCTCATCTTTTCGGCCCTTAAGTTTACCTTTTTTCTCTTCACATTCTGATAATCTTTTTTCTGTTTCCTTATTCTCTTTTTGAAGTCTTTCTAGTTCATTTCTTTTTGCCTCAATTGTTGCCTCAGGCAGATATTTAAGAATCTCATTTTTTAACTCTTCAAGCTCCTTGCTATAGGATGCCAAGGCATCTTTGTAATTCTTCAATTCATTATCTTTTTCCACTTTTTGCGCATCAAGCCCTTTCAAACTCTCGATCTTCTCTTTTAACTCTTTTATATTCCTCTCAAGCATTATATACTCTTTATAAGCATTCTCAGTTCTACTCAAATCTGATTTGTAGCTCTGAATTTTTATAAGCTCATTATTTCTATCTTGAAGGATTTTAGATATAATTTGTTTGCGCTGTGAGAGGCTTATCAAGTCCTGGAATAGAGGTATTTTATCCACATAGGGCTTCAGTTTATCTGCCTCAATTTTAGCTTCCCTTGCTTTTTTGAGTTTTTCTCTGATTTTATTCAAAGAATCAATTTTCATTTCCTTTTCTTTTTTTGCTATTGTAAACTCCTTCTCAAGTTTTTGGTATTCTTCTTCTCTTTTTTTAAGATCTTCTACTTCTTTATTTGCTTCCTCTCGTTCGTGTGATTTTTTGCTTAGCTCCTCTTCCATTTTCCTTATTTCCTCTTCAAGTCCATTTAACTCATTAATGAGTTTCGCTATATTTTGTTTTTTTGACTCTAGCTCATTTAGTTTTATGCCATAATTATTGACCTCTTTGCTGAAATGGTCTATTAGCTCTTTAATATTCGTCCAGGCTTCTTCTAAGCTTTCAATACCAAGCAATCTTCCAAACAACTTTTTTCTTTCCTTTGGATCCTCCTCTATTAAACCTGCTATTTCACCTTGCCTAACAATGATAGATCTAATTGCAGTTGCTTTATCCATTTCTATTATTTTCGATACCTCCTCTTGGACTTTGCTAGCTGAAGTTGCTATTATTCCAAACCCTTCCCTTTCAAGAACTGCTTCAACCCTCTTCTTTTCCCTTGTAAGTTTGATTATGTATACTTGATTATTGTGTTCAAAGACAACTTCAACCTCAGCGGAATTGCAACCTCTTCTTATCAAGTCTTCAACTTTATCTCCTCTAACCTTCTCACCAAAGAGCGCGAAAATAATTGCATCAAGAATAGAAGTTTTTCCAGCCCCATTTGGCCCAACAAGAACAGTTACACCAAACGGAAAATCTACTTTGGTATTCGCATGAGATATAAAATCCTTCAATCTAACACTTCGGATTATCATTTTTCTAACTCCTCCTTTAGGTAATTAGAGGCTATTTGTTTTGCAGATTCAATATCCTTTTTCGAAAGCTGATGAAGAAGCTCAATCGCTAGAGTTGATAACCTTTCATCTTTCAGATATCCTTTAAATAACTCTTCAATCTTTAGCTGGCCCTTGGGCAGCTCAGTAATTGGTTTGCTAAGATCTATGAAATCAAGCTTGAGATAAAGTACTTTGCCCTTAAGTAATTCGCTTAGCTTCTCCTGAACATGTGCTCTATCTATCCTTTTTCCCTTTACTGTCAAGTGAAGGATAGGCTTATTTGTGAAATCCAAATTTGAAATTGTAGCAAGTTTGTCTTGTTCTATTTCAACCTCTATTTGAGGTCGGATATCTAAATTGACCTTCTGTATCTTGGGCTCATCACCTTCGAGATCAACGATGTAGAAACCTTTACCATCCTTTTTCCATGAAGTAACGTCATCTTTATTTAGAATTTCTGTAGAGCCTGCATAAGCGAAAAATCCTTTTCCAAACCTAGCTAACTGTCTTGTGTGAATATGCCCAAATGCATAATATGTAGCATTTTTTGGTAATTCATCCTCTTTAAGTTCGTAGCTTCCTTCAAAAGGTAAATAGCGATCAATCGCCTGATGTGCTATGAGAATGGACTTTTTATGCTTTTCAGCTAACAAATCGAACTTTTTCATTTCCTCCTTAAGTAGTTCTACCATTTTCCCTCGGAGATTAGAAATCCCAGCTATTAAGACACCGTCAATTTCTTCCCATTCCAATCCATTCACACCTAGAACTCTCAGTTCGAAGAGCTTATGCGGGGGCATTCCTCTTCTTTTCGGTCTGTCATGATCCCCTAAGACACAATAAAACTTCATCTTTTCATTAATCTTTTTCAAAGCATTCTTAAAAACATAAAGAGCTTTAACCGGTGGAGTTGGCGAATCAAATAAGTCGCCAGAGTGAATTAAGACATCAACTCTCTCCTCAATTGCCTTATCTACTGCTTGTTCGAAAGCTTCATAGAAGTCAGTCTCCCTTTCATCCAAATTATACTGCCTATAACCGAGATGAGTATCGGAAATGTGAGCTATCCTCATTGATATCCTTATTATTTATACTAGTATTTATATTTTCGCATATTCATCTGAATTATCCTTATCAATATCCCTCCGTAATTTGCATCATATTTTTAATTTCTTTTAAAGTAATTTCTTTCTCTCTTTCTTCCTCTTTTGCTTTTTCAATCGCTTTTTGTAAATTATCAATCACATCTATGTCTGCTCCTCCTTCTCTTGTTTCTCTTTGTCTTATTTTCACCATTACTGGCACTTTTGTTATTTCACCTACTATTACTGCTTCTCCAACATTTAGTCCAGGGAGATCTCTGAGGAGGTCTTCGCTCATTCTTTCCGAGCTCGCTCTTACTGCTTTTTGATCTTCTGGATTTGTGATTCTCATGATGATTTGGCTATTACACTGGCTTAGAACATCTGGATCGATCTTATTTGGTCTCTGTGTTATAAGTGTTAGAAAGACACCAAATTTTCTTCCCTCAGCCGCAATTCTCTTTATTATACTTTTTGAGAGAGTATCCTCCTTATTTGGAGCAAATCTATGAGCCTCTTCTATGAATATGAAGACAGGATATTCGAACATGTTTTTCTCTCGAAGAGAATAAATTTCTGTGAGAATTCTAAAAGCGATATAATCCGCAACCCCATCTTCGAGACCAGAGAGATCTATGACTGAAACGTGCATCGGCTTCAGAATTTTGAGGATGTCTGTTGTTGCGTTACCAAAGACGTTTATTTTCTGTAGTTTGCTTACGTAGTTAAGCGCTTTAAATGCAGATTCATCTTTTTGTTTTTCTAGGTACTCAATTAAGTCTGCAAGGTTGTAATCTCCTCTTTCTTTTAGATTTTTTAGAGCATCTTGCAAGCTTTTCAAAATATTTGTAAATCTTTCTTCTATTCCGCAAACAACGGCTATCTCGTTAAGACTCAGATCGGAGAACTTTACCTCATATATTTCTGGTTTTTTCGGTAAGTTATATCTGCCTGTACTTTTCGGGGTCTTAAAGACCGTAATTCGGTCAGAGTAATTTTTTCCATCTCTTGTGAGAGACAGAAATACATAATCTGCATGGGGGTCTATCACTACCACTGTGGCACCTTTTTTCAGCAATTCTTCGATGAGAACTCCTGCAGTATAGCTTTTTCCAGCTCCAGTTTGAGCAAGAATTGCTAAATGTCTTCTGAAACCTTTCAAGCTCAAGAAAACAGGTATTTCAGTCCTTGTTATTAGATGTCCAATGAACAAACTCTCTGCCTCTGGATAAGAGTAGAATGTTTTAAGAATATCCTTTGAAGCTAGGTAAACAGCTTCGCCAGGATAAATTGCTCTTCTCGGCTGAAGAACTTCACCGTTGTGTATAAAACCTAGAACTCTGGCTTTTGCAAGAATTCTTGGCTCTACAAGGTTCTCCTCGACTATCCTTTCAACAGCTTCGACACTCATCAGCTCAGGACGGTTTAAAGCTAAACTTTGAGAAACTATCATTTCTATTTGGGCAAGTACATAAACTTCTTTTTCTTCTCCGTCAATAATTTCTCTTGATTTTACGATTACGTAATCCCAACGTTGAAGATGACTTTTTTCATCTACTGAAAACCAGAACTCTGTCGGATTCGCTTCGCCTACAATATATCCTATCTTAAAATTCTCCATACCTACTCCTCCTAACCATTTTGTAAGAACCAGAAATATTCATAATTTTGCGAAGATATAAATTCTCAAAGGTCTCTAAAGATAATTTAACACCGTCGTGTGCAGCCTTAAGCCATATATTATAATTTTCAGGACCACAGTATCCTGACGAAATTATTCCAAGCACATTTCTAACATCTATATTCACTTTCTCAGGCCATCCTATATCTAGTAGCTTCTTATCTATTCCCAAACACCATGCAGGAACATCAACTCTAATGGGCGTATCCCTTAATGAGGGTAAAACGTGGAAGGATATAATTGCAGGCATCTCTGGTATTTTACTCACAACTTCCATCGCATTTTCAACAAACTTTTCGTTTTGACTGCAAACTGGAAATCTTGAATTTAAAAACGCCTTTGGATTATTCAATATTTGCTTCGCTCCTCTCCTCCATCTTGCAGAAGCTCCTAGAAGGAGCGGTACTGTATAGCCAGTTTTTTGTGCATACCTAAGTATCAAGGCAAAGTCTGGTTTCCTTGAAAGTAACTCTTCTACTAAAATCTTCAATTTCTTATTCTTTATGCTATTTACTTTCCTTAATGCATGATATTTATTATCTAAGACTTCTGAGAACAACTTTACGATTTCTTCATCGGTTAGCCCTATTTCATTCTTTATCTCCAAAGCGAAATTCAAGAGCAAAAATTCACGGAAAAATGAGCTTCTACTTTCTTTACTCAGTCCGATCAACCATACTCCTCTCTTTTTACAGACATCCATAAGCTTTAGAAACGTCCTAAAGTACTCAATCATAAAATCCCTATCATTTAGGAAACTTGTCTCGAATGGCAAGTGCACTTCTCTACCGTATATTGAGCCATCTAATAAAATACTGCCAGAAAATCCATCATCAAGTGCTTTTAAGGCAACTCTATGTTCAAGCCATTCCCTCTTTCTACCTAGTAAATAGATCTCTTCAACCGTATTGGGTGAAACATCAATGCTAGCAATCAAGTCTCTGTATTTTTTATTTCTACTTACTCCCAATGCTCTTACCACATAGAATAAACCTTCCCAAGGCAACTGGCCATGTTGTGAACTGCTATCTATTGCTAAAATTTCGTAAGGAACTTTCTTTAACTGGAAAGTAGCATCTATCCAGTTTCTTTCAAAAAGAGTAAAAAGATCTAATTTAAGTTCGAAAACTTCTTTGATTAACTCGACTTTTATCTGATCAGCAAACAAGTGTAAGAATTCAGGCATATCTCACCATATTATGGTGTTGCCAATCGTATATAAATCTTTTCTTGAATTATTAGTGCTATTCCAAGAATTATGAGCATCTCTCCTAACATGAAGGGCATTATTGAAAGGATTAACATTAATAAATATTCTAAGTAATGCTAACCCTAAGGTCAAGAGCAAAAATAACAATAAGCCTATGAAAGCCAAAAGTTCCTTAACAACCAATTATTCCATCTCTTAATAATTATTTATAATACTTACTTTTTCAGTTCATTTATTTTTGGTATTGTGAGTTTAAATACTTATTAATGATAAACTAATCCAGCTGTTAGTTTCTTTATTACTAAGCATACTTGTTACTTTTCCTCTATGTGAAGCCATATTATAAGACGATTTGTGAGAAGAGAATAGAACATTAATATGTCTTTCTTTAAATCCTCTTTAATATCAGGTCCCCCTATTTTGCATTCCCAAAACATTTCTTGGAATTCATCGGGGGTTAATCCCTGATTTAGGAACTCGCTTTGAGGTATAGTTTTGTTACCCGCAAGTGCAAAAGCTATCTCTGATATATGAAAAAATCTTTCTTCAATTTGATTTTTGTTTACCATTATCAAATGATAAAATGCTACACGGAAAGGTGAATAATATAGTGGCAAGAAAGGTGAAAATAGGACAAATAAAGGAGGCTTGCGCCTAAAGTATTTGTAGTAAAAATAGTCCATGATTTCCATCCACTCAATAATCTCTCTACTTGAATAAGGTGGAAGTAGACCACAAATTTGCCCCTCAAGCTCAATAAGTTTTTGTAATTGAAATCTATTGAAATGTATTCTACTATCTGTGCCAACTCTTTTCGACTGAACAAAGATAACTTTCTTATTTTTTAATTCAAAAACAAGGTCAGCACCGGTTATGCGCTCACCTCTTCTAGCATGAATGAGAGCAACCCTTAATGTATATTTTTCTCGTTCAAAAGTTTCTATCCAAGGTCTTTCTTTTTCTTGCTTTAACCATCCCTCTTCTTGAATTTTCTGACATACGTATTCAATATACTTTCTCACATACTCAGGCTCCGGATCTAACTTCTGCAGGAGCTTTACTGATATATTACTTAATTCTTTAACATCCTCTTGAAATACTATCATTCCACATTAAATAAATATTATCAACTATTTAAGTTGATATGATTTATTTTTCTTTTATATATCTGAGTTAGTAACAGCTACAGTATAAAATGAAACCTTCGATTTTGAAATAGCAACATCAAATGAAATGCAGAACATATATCTCCATTTGTAGTAAAAATTAGTCTTTAGTATAATATGCGATAAAACTAGTTAAAGAAAAATAAATCATATACAACATTATTTAGGATTGATTAATTTCTCCTATATTTAACACTATGATATACTCTTAGATTTCTGGTTTAATAAGAATATGTTGTATATCCATAAATCCTGATTTTTCTTTTAATAGTATCATTCTACCATTATTTTGCAATTAATATTTTCGATAATAAAATTTTTAAACTTAATTAGCTTAATATAATTTGTGAGAATGAATGTCACGATATGTTGCATCAATAAGTTCAAAATGGGAAGATTTCACGGATAAGCATAAAATGATCAGGGAAGAAATTGAGAAAAAAATATGTAGCTTCTTGAAAGGAGAAAAACCAAACCCTATTGCGATTAGAGGTCCAATAGGCCAAGGGAAAACTCAACTTTTATATCATATTTTCACATTTGTATGGAAGAACGGTGGTATAGCATTTTACACAACTTTAGATCAGTTATTGCCTGATAATGAGATAACACCAAGTAATTTTGCTGATAAAATTGATTCTCAAATTAATGATTGCGTTAAAAAACTAGATTCAGGGGCTGTCGATCAAATACCCTTTTTTACTGAGGAAATGAAAAGTTTTGTAAAGAATCTGGGCAATATTTCAGGACGTAATAAGATTGTTTTTCTTATAGATGAAATGGAAAGAAGTTATGAGAAACTTTTGAATAAAGTGAAAACAGATGATAGAAGTCCGCTTGGTTATTGGCTTGAACATACTCCTCACTTTCCTATAGCATCCTTCGCACCACTTTCACATTATGAAGCTTTATATGGTCACGCTGAAAAGAGAAGATGGGATACCATCACATTGCCTCCAATATCTGCAAACACTCTTAGACAGAAGGCAGGAGAGATTGGTAATTTTGTTTGGTGGGTTTCAAGAGGAAGGCTTGGAATTTCTTACAAGGTAATAGATAGTGTAAAAAGAAAGTTGTTTGCTGAATACAAGGATTTTAAAGACTTGGCAGATGAGATTGGTCCAATAGCTGAAGTGCCTGCTATAGATCTTCAAATTATTGCTAAGTTCCCAAAAAAAGCATATAATTTTGTAGTTAAACTGTTTCCTCAGGAACAGGTTGCTTTACCTGGTGTAATAGAAGGAGAGATCTTTGACAAATCAATGTTTATTGAGATAGTTAAAAACTCTTTAATTGAAGAAGGATGGGAAGAAAGAATTGCAGAATTTTTCATATATTACTTTAACATGATTGTTGAAGCTGTATCAAATGACAATAACTTTCTTGTTCCACTAGATAAATACGATGAACTTCTTTCTCTGTTTAAGCTAAGCATGGATCTGGTGATAGAACATGAAACACTAGAAAATGAGGATGTAAAAAAGATTTCTGAAAAACTCTCAAAATTAGATGAGAAATTTCCATCATTTTTCTTTACCAAAATATACCCAAAGCTTAAAGAATCTAAAAAGCTGAATGGATCAATATTGTCTTATAATAATCTTTCCAGTCTTTTCCCAATGCCCATTACTTCTCCAGCTTTTGGTGGAATTGAGGATCTTAACAAGGCAAAAGAAATTTTGTTGGCTAAAGCATCCTATAGCTATGTTGCTCGTGATGAAATAAGAATAAAAGACGGTAATGTGACTTTCCTATACTTTCCTAATGAAGAGAAACTTAAACAGTATCTAAATTCTGCTGAAATCAAGACCTTTTTACCACCTTATAAGGGTCTTGTTTGCATTTTACTTAGTGGTGATCCAAGGACTATAGAACTTTCCGAAATTGCTGAATGGCTAAAAGATGATGGACGATTTAAGATAGAAACTTCGTCAAAAATACTTTGCGACTTCCTTACATACTTTACTGCATGGGCCCTAAAGAATAATTATGTTCCCATAGGATATATAGATGGTTTGATGAGTTTCCTCCATAAGCAAGCTGAAAGATTATCAACAGAAAACAAGGAGCTCAGTAGAAAAATTTCACATTATGAATCCGTTTTAAGAACTTTCTTAGATAGTGTTGCCGGATATTTTGTCCTTGATAAAGACAAGTATTCAGCTAAAGTTTCTAGAGAAAGTGTAAGAACATATAGTTCGCGTTATAAAAGATTTCCTGACGTTGTTGGAATTTCATTCATTAGAAGTACAGGTGATCTGGATCTTGTTCGCAGTTTCAGAGGAATTTTACTAAATAGTGAAGAACTTAAAAAGTTAAGATCAGGAGTTACTGGATTACTTGAAGACGCTTCTGTTACAAGAACTGGTTTATCTCAAGTTTTAGAAAATATACAAAGTGATTTTGGGGAGAAATTAGATCGTTTGTTGGCGCTAGCACATTTGAGGGGAATTCAGGAGGATGAATTTGTAAGGTTGTCAGAGCAGAGCGAAGCACAAATTATACTAAGGGGTATTTTCAGGTTTGCTCGTAGCGAGATTTCACCCACACAAATCAGTAATATAAAAAATGAAATAAACAAGATATTGGAAAAAATTAACATGTTAAAGCAGGGACGACAAAAAATCATGGAAATCCTTAGTTTGAATATACGCGAATCAAAAAGTGAGAAAAATCAAAGCCAAATCCAAGAGCTTACTCAAATAATCAGTAATATCAGTACTGTTAGCTCTCAATACATAAGATGGCTGTTGTCAGAATTTAGTGCTGCAATTTTAGAAGATTTCAAGGATCAGTTTCTGCAACCAGATCTAACAAAACTTAGTGAATGGCAGACGAGAGTCAATGTTGCAGAAAGATTTAAAGAGAATAAGAAATTAATCGAAAACATAGGGCTGGAGGTCTTTGAATGGATTGAAAAAAGTAAGCAAGACATGTTATTAGAATTGGAAAAGAAATACACTGATGCTTTAGAATCACTTACTAGATATGAGAAACAAGTAAATTATGAAGATGTTAAAAACCTGGAGTGGTATACTTACAATGAGAAAGTGGAAAATCTAATCAGTCAAATAAAAGACTTACAAGAACTTGACTCAGAGATCAAAAAAATTCTTGAGATAGTTAATAGAATTAACACCAAGCTAGAGGTGATGTAGAATGGAACTGTCTCAACTTATAAGGAATAAGAAAGAAGAGGCTCAAAACCTAAAGAAAAGATTAGAGAAGATTGAAAGCGATTTAGAAAAAGTTAATGAAAAGTTTCCTCCAAGATGGAGTGGAAACATAAGAGAATTGAATAAGTTTGTTGAGGATCTTGAAAAGTGGATAAGAAATCCGCAACTTAAGAGAGCTAGAGATTTGATAGAAGAACTAAAGAGGCAAGGAGAAGACGAGAGAAGCTTTAGTGGGTTAAGTGAAGATTATCTTGTTAACAACTTAAACGTTTTAGAGAAAGCGGTTACACTTGTTTCAAAAATAGAAAATGCTCAACTAAAGGTGAACAGTGCCAAAAAAATCTTGAACGAAATACAAGAAGAAAAAAATATTGGAAACTTATTAGATGCACTAAATAAATATTGGGAATCCTTTAAAAAATTTGAAGAGATGAAAGCTCCAAACGATTTACTGATGACTGTAAAAAAGGATCTAACAGATTCCCTTGTCAAAATTGAGGATTACTCTAGGATAAACACTGCACAAAACATATTAGAGAAAGCGTCTAATGCTCTGAATCTCTTGGCTGGAATACCAGTTAGTATTCAGGCGTATGTCGAAACTTATAAAAATTCAAAGTCGGTTGATAAAGTTTGGGATTTGGCCAACGAGATTCGGAAACTTTTAAGAACACATATTGAATGCAAAACAGAAATTGGTGAACCGTTCGTAGGAATATTAAATTACTTGAACAAAAGAAATGAATGTATGAATAAAAATAGTTTAGAGGAAATACACGACTGCCTGAAAGAAAATGTTACTGAAATAAATAAATGGAAAGATGGGGTCAAAAAAGTAATTGAAGAAGAGTACAATAAGATTAAACGCTTAGTGGAATTTGCTGGACTACAAAGCAACATAGACCAAATTTTAAGGGATCTTGTGAGGAATCTTGAAACATTTAATATTGATAATGCAAATCTTCTTTATCAAAAGTTGAATGAAATAAGATCCAGAGCAATGGAAACACTGAAAGGTAAAATATCTGATAATGAAAGAAGGATTATAGAAAACATGCAGAGAGCTGATGAGCTTGTTGATGAAATGGGCGATAGTTTCTGGGAGAGCATTAAATCTCTTAGAAATAAAAAACTAATCAAGATTGTAATAGAGAGGGGATCATAATGGGTAGCGAAGCAAAACTACATGACATCATTGAAAATCTTAGAGGGGAATGGGAGATAAAAACAAGTTGGGGGATTATCAAAGTTGCTTTTAGACCGTTAAGGATTCACTACACCTCCGCCAAAGGAGTTCCAGACGAGCTTATAATAGTGAACATGTCCTTTTCTTTGTTTGGAGAATGGCCATCTTTGCAGGTGCCTATACTGCTGGAAGTAGAGGAGAAGGGTGGAATAGTAGCAAGTTTAGAGGATTTAAGAAAATTTTCAGAGCGGAGTCGAACTGGTGAGCAAGAAAGTTATGTCAAGTTACCTATGCTGGTCATCGGTAAGGAAAGAAAAAGTAAAACCGAGCAAATTTTACTTAACATTGAAGTAAATATAAAAGAAGTTCCTAAAAGTATTTTACGTGACTAACGAAAATCTTACAGAAAAAGCTATTCCCAAATACAATAACGCAAAACTGAAGGGATTTCACTTTATTTTTAGCAGATATGTGGGAACAAAAGATAGACCGTTGCCACTATATCCTTTCAATAAGGATAAGAAATAGTATTGCATTTTCTCATCTCTTTACGAAGAACAATATACATAATAGCAGACAGAAGAATAATAAATCTCTCGAAAATACTAAAATTTTCGCAAAATCTCCTAAAAATGAGTAATATAGGCTTAATACTTTACTTTTGTTCATAAAAAATTGTGAAAAATTTCTTTTAGAATTTGCTAGAAATGTTTTGTGTAATTTACTCCTAATTCTTAATCAAATGTGTAAGTTATATAGGTGCACAACATAATTTAGGACGGATGTCCATTACTTAAAAGTTTAATTTTTATTTGTCTAAAGATAGTTATGCCAGAAATGCTTTATACGAAAAGGGAGGATCAATCTCTCTTGATAAAAGTACTTAGTAATTAGTCAAATGAGGATAATAGATTTTTTATGGATAACTCGCTCTTCGAGTTATCCATAAAAAAGCCAAAGTTATGTTATGGCTTTGGTTAGGCATAGTACGAGGTTTTAATTGGATTTTATGCTATTACAGTATTTTTTATAATAGTTTTTAGTAGCATGTAAGTTGTTGTTATAATAAATTCTATATCATCTCTTTTGATTATTTTTGACCTACCTGTATGAGAACCAATATCAGTAAGCGTCCAAAGTCCACTAAATATTTTATCCATAGCTTCACCGAATCTTTCTCCACCATAAATTTTTTCAAAATCTATCTTTCCTTGATTATTAAGTAGACCATAATCCTTTATGTATTCTTTTAAATCCTCTAAAGCTTTACGACATGCGTTTAAACTTTCTTGCGAGTCCTCAAGCATTAATTTCATTGCCTTATCAAGATCTTTAACTGCATCTTCCAAGTGTTTATTTGCAGTTTGCGGAAGTCTTGGTACTTCAATTATTCTAACATGTTTAAAGTTTAGTCTTGAGAGTATATCTAACCACTCACCAACATCTATTTCAAAAAGTGAAGTCCCACTTTTTGCATCCATTACTACTAAAGAATGCTTCACCAAATATAAAGCAGTACCATCACTATAATCTCTTATAGGCATGCATTCTGCTGAAGTAAGTGTTGACAATGAACTCGAAGAACGGACAGTAAACAGCATAGAGAGAATTAGTTCAAAGCGCAATTTACTCCCATCTCTAATTTTTTCAAGCATTTCAAGCTGATCATATGTGATATCTAATGAAATATAATCACTAATAGGTACATTAGGAGGTATGCTTAGTGCAACACGGTCAGGCCTAGCACGACCCAAGTAATACCGCTTAGGGGATAAAGCGCTTGAAGCGTAAACAATCCCTTCCATATCCCATATTTTTATATCATTTGGGAAATGATTCATAAACTCAAGAACAAAGGTTAATCTTAAACCTTGCACATCAGGGTATGGAAACTTCACATCCAATCTAAGAAATCTTACACCTAACATATTTTAAATTCATTAATTCTAATATTTATTTTTATATCACAGTAGTGCATAGTAATTGAATACTCATACTTTAAATTACCACATCATGATTCAGGTACATTGCTTAAAGCTTTTATGCATGATCAGTATTTAGCGGTATTTCTATGCTATTTTCTTCTTTTCGAATTCTCCAGGCGCCATCTTGTATAATTGGTCCGCTACCTTTTGTCTAAGCTCGACTGCAAAATTAATCCTTAGCTCCTTTTCATTACTTGATTCTTGAGCCCTTTTCACTAATTTCTGAGCTATTTGAGAAACATTATACTCCTCAATATAACCAAAAGACACGATATTCACCTCTTAGGCTTTATTTTAATCACGAATTCTGAAGCTTTACCCTTAGCACTCACGCCAGCATAATGGTTAAACACGCCGTTACATTTAGGACAGTTAATCATTATGACCTCGTAAAATCTGAATCTCCAGTTCTTAATTAGTATAAACTTACCTTCATAACCGCAGTAAGGGCATTTAATCATGCTTCTCTCCCGATTTTAACATGTTGAGTATTTCAATAGTGTATTGATTTTTCTTTAGCTTGTAGAAGACTTGATCTTTCTCCCATTTACTTTCATATATACTCTCATTATCAGAAACCAGTTTTGTCTCTCTTGCTTTCCTAGTTATATTTGCTAAAATTCCTGCTATCTGCCTTCCCTTCATTCCTAACTTACCTTTCAATTCCTCTATAGAAATGAACTGGTCTATTGAGAGGATGCTTATGAGTCTTTTTTCATTGATCTTGAGCTTTTTAATAAAATCTTTGATAAGGTCTTCAATATTGAGTTTAAAAACTCCTAAACTTATGAGCTTCTCCAATAAAGATTGTACCATATCCCAATCCTTCAAATCTACATTGCATGATATTTTATAACCATTAATAATTATTTCAATGACTTTATTGCCTTTAATGGTTCCCTGAATATCCATATTTTACACCAGGATACTTAAGGATAAACTAATTAATAAAGTTTTCTGTAATTCCTGACTAATACTCCTGGATTCTCAATAAAAATTCTTATTTTCTCGTGTGTACATTTAAACCTAAACCAGCATCATTTTAACAAAACTATTAGCATCATAACTAATGTATTTAGTTTTGAGTTACTAAGATTAAGATTACAAGACGTACAAGATATATTCTGGCTACCACATTAACTATCATAATGCTTTCCTTTACAAGTAAATATTATGGTGTAGATCATATTCTTTTACTTAAGAATCAACTTACATAATTTATTGACGATCTTACGTTCTAACAAAATTTGTCATAATAAATTTTAATTATTTAGTTTCTTCCTTGATTATTTTTGCTCCGATTTGACGTAAAGTCTCTCTTACTTTTAACTCAAAGGTATCTTTACTTATTCCTTTTTCTGACAATGCCTCAATCTTTATTTTTAATGAAATCTTAGCTCCCTCATAATTTAATGGCATAAACACACCACGCACTAAATCGGAAAGTCTATCCCAAGGAATCTCAGCCTCAATCATTATTCTTTGTAAGGTCTCTCTAACAGCTTCTTCTGCAGGAGCAGTGACTCCCTCTATCTTTGTTGTAGGTACCCCTTCCTCAATCTTTTTTGTTTCCCCTTTCATTTTAGCTGCTATTTCCTTCCTTAATATAACAGCTTCATCACTTATTTCTAGAAATGAAGTGCTTTCCTGATACCAAACTTTATTATCAATTAAAAGACCAAAGATTCCATCCTTAACACCTTCTGCAATCGTGTTCTTAAGGACAGTCTCATTTTCAAGCATCGGTAGATCATAATACTTCAGAAAAGCTTCCCATATTTCAGATAAGCTTTTGCGTTCATCATCTTTCGAAAATGTTTTTTCTATTAAAACTTTAGGTGACAATTTATCTAATAAAAATTCTTGATCTTTAAGATAATGCTTTACCCTCATTGAAAGACTTGGCATCTCACCAACAGTAGGAATACCCAAGTCAAACTTTTTAAGCCCATCCTTGGAACCTTTGATTAAATATCTATATGCAGAGATTATTTTGAACCATACATCCAAATCTTTATCTTTAAGCCATTGATTTGCTCTATCCTTATCTGCTTCTATTAATGTTTTCCAGACTTCTTTATCTGAGGTTATTGTTTTTAAGGCTAAAAAGCGACGAACATTTTTCTTTAAACCATCGTATTCGTTTGGATCTAAAACTAAAAATATGAGCGTGTTTTTATAAGTTCTATAGCCAGTTGAGTAATTTGTGAGCATATCTTGAATGAATTTCTCAGTATTTGGATCATTTATCATGAATTCTAATGGTAAGATAACCAACTTTAGCCTCTTATTATCCGGAATATCACTACTAGATTTGGGCCAAACATATACTTCAAAATCTTTCCCAGCAATCTTTTCTATCCTTCTTTTAATCTCATCTTCAATTTCCTGTTCCTTTATTGCCTCCTCTTTATCAAGAATTATCCTATTTAGACCAACTTGACCACTAAAATAGTAGAGACCCTTTTCGAAATGAAGATAAAGTGGGCCATCTATATCCTCAAGCTTTTTAAGAGCATCCCCAACAATCGCTGGAGGAATTCCCTCTCTTAAAAACGCAACCCTAAGCCTTTGAATGCTAATTCCTTTACGCTCACTAATAGGAGGAGAATAAAAGAAAATACATGTAGCCAAACTGCTCGCAACTTTAAATTTTGCATACTCACTTCCCATTTGCTTATCAATTTTTACAGCTCTTGCATTATCACTAACTATATCTGAACCTAGAACAGATTCAAATACTTCACCTATATGCTCTATAAACATTCTCCTTATACGAGGATTAGAAAGATTTATGTTTGCAGGTTGTATAAGTGGTGAAGGATCCTGCCGAGTAAAAGTATCATAAACAATCTCTGCCAAAAGTCTTAGCACACCTCTAGTTCTCTGAAAAGTTGATAGCGCTCCCCATCTTTCAAAGAGAACATCTATGATTTCAGGATGAAATGGATAAGCCTTCTTAATCTTTTCCTTATATCGAATTTCACGAAACTCAGATGGAACTTCTTCTCCAAGCCTATGGTAAAGATCAAAATACTCAGAAGCTACTATTTCGTGTTCTTTTACATCTCCCAAATCTTCAAATAAACGCTTTCTTATAATTTCATATATTTCCTCTCCTTCAACAGGAGTATATATTACTTGCATCCTTCCAAAAATTCTTTGAAGTTGACTTAGAACTCTCTCTCCTCTTTCTCCATAGGGAGCACTAGAGGGCAATGTGCACACAAGTACACATTGAGTTAATGATTTAGACACAGCTTCAGTTAACTCTTGCGAAAAAGCAAAAACCTGATCTTCAAACTCTTTTGCTTTCACAATATACTCAGTTAGCTCATCAATTAAAAGTAAAACTGGCCTATTATCTCTTAATATTTTTTCAATAATCTCTCTTCCTGGGGCTATTCTTTTTTCATCATGCTCTTTAACCAACTCATAAGCACCTAGTTGTTCAGCTATTTCTCCCCAAGGAGTCTTACCCTTTAAGGGATCCGGTACAGTTCCTACAAACACAGCAACCTTAACTTTAGGCACACCTTTTAAGCCAATCTTATCTAAAATCTTTTTTATGTCTGGAATATGCTGAAATCTTTCACCATCTCTGAAAATGTGATAAAGATAAACTAATGTATGAGTTTTCCCACCACCAAATGGTGTCTGGATTTGAATAACTTTTCCCTTCTCCCCCTCTTTTGTTAATGTAATAAGAACATCACTAACTATATTCTCAAGTCCTTTTGTGACATGTGTTCTTCTAAAGAAAGTCTCAGGATCAATGTATTCTACCGATGCTTCACCCCTTAAGATACTTCTTAAGTCAGCGGCAAAATCACCTATCCTTCCCTCTCTAATGTCTCTATGCGGAACAGCAACCTGCCACCAAGGCTTCATGATTTATCACCCATAAATTCTAATAACGTTTTTCCTTGATGCATTTCTTTAATATATTCTTCTTTTCCATATAAAAATCCCTGAATTAATTGCTTTTCCTTATCTCCTTCTGGCAGTATTTCTGATAAAGCTTGAGCTGTTTGCCAAAATATCTCATTTTGTGCATAACCAGTTTCGCTTAGAATTTCTTTTATCTTCTCCCTTTCACCTCTCTCCCATAAAATTAAAACATAGTGCAGAACATCAATCATTGATGTAAACTTTGTCTTCTTTAGAAATGCTTGATCTTGAGCCCTATCCTTTGGATTAAGCACTCTGACAAATTCTTTTTCTTTCTTCACCAATCCTCCTTTATCCCATAGTTCTGTTAACTCAACACCTAAAGGTCTCGAAAGCTTTATTGCATCATCAAAATGAACTCTGGCATTTCCAAAAGTCCATCTCCACAAAAGATAAAATCTTGTTTGCGCATCAACTCCTCCAAGATCAGCTCTTTTTAGCACCCTTTCCAGTGCAAATTCGCTAACAACTTTTCTAACATACTCTAAAAGCTCTTTAACGGAAACTTCTTCGCCAGAAAGCTTTTCTACTTTTGAGTATTGACCAAAAACTTCAACAGCGGGACCAATAGCACTAACAAAAAAATCAGCACCACTTATTCCTTGCTCCCAGAACTGTGCAAGTTTTTCCTTAACTCTTTGCTCAATTTTATCCTTCATTTCATTAAAGTAGGCAACTCCTTCTTTAGTCTGCTTTCTACAAATCATGTAAACAGAAGAAGCTAAAGCAGCACTTTCTTGAGCTCTTAATCTTTCCTTCATCTCAGTATGAATAGGCCACGAAGCAGCAAGCACTAGTCCAGATTTAAGGAGACTGTTAATAATAGTTTCCCATGCTTCAGTAGTCTTGTAAGCAAAAACAATACAGGCTATACCTTCTGGTTTTAAGACGCGATAGATTTCTTGAAAAGCTTTAGTAATCATTCCCTCAAAAAATCTTTTTCCTTCCTCAAAGCCTCCTTTCCCGTGAGAATAAGCAACTATTTCCTCAGATTTAGGAGTTAGAGGTGTGGCAAAAAGATCTGGGCATAAATCGCCAATAGTTCTCTTAAGCCAAACATAAAAGAAATCAGAAAGATAAGAATAAGGCACATTGTCGTAATATGGTGGATCAGTGATTACCGCATCAAAGCAGTTATCAGGATAAGAAAGTTTGGTAGCAGTTCCAAAAATTACATCACTATATTTATCCGATATCATACTGGCTTCCATTGCTCTTTGAACTTGTCCTAACATACTTTCCCACGTTCCTGAAAGAATTGGGGAAAGAGGGTTAAGCTCCGAATAATCCCATAACATGGAAAGAGTTTGCCTGGCAAACATATGATTAATAAATTCCCAAGCGTTATTCCACATACAAAAAGTTGTGAGGTAATCAGTAATTCTGCTTAAAGTAAGAGCTAAATAAATATTCACTACCTTTGCATATTCTTTTTCATATCCTTCTTCAATCATCTCCGTATAAGCAAGCCTTACCTTTTCCACAAAAGTAATTAAAGCCAATTTCTGGCGGGAGTTAAAAAGATCGCCCCATTTTAGCATTCCATATCTTTGGACACGAAAACCAAGGGTTTCTTTAGGTGGCATGGGCTCATCTGGTACAGGATCAATTTCCCATCCTTCCATTAGTTTAGCTCTTTTTCCTTTGAGATACTTCTCCGCTTCTCTAAATGTTTTCACATCTTCCTCTGTTGCAATTCTATATACCTTTCCAGCTTTAGGATTATGTAAAATTACAGCTATCATTCTCTGAGTTGATTTTCCTTCCTGGAATAGCTTTCTCATCTCTTTATCAGAAATTCCAGAACCGCAAACAGGGCATATGGCCTTTGCTTTTCTTACAGTCCCTTTTGAGGGATCAAAGTTTATATTCTTTCCTTGAACTATTTCAAAATCTATTTTCCTCTTTTCTTTATCAATGATCATTTTTAACGCTATTTTTCTATTCTCTTTTCTTGCAAGCCAAAACTGTCTCATTAACGGTATCTCTGCTTGACATGATGGATTCGGGCATCTAATTGTTCTAGCCCAAATATAGCCTACTGGGGTGTATTTTTCTCCACCTTCATCAGATAACGCCCTCTGTGCTGAGATTACTTCCTCTGGATAGAATTTTCCAATTTCCCTTTTTACTTCTTCATATACCCATTGGCCCCACTTTTTAACGTCTTTGACAAGCTTCTTTCCGTACTTTTGTGGATATTCTAAAACAGCTTTGAGGATTAAAACTGCGACAGGATTATACTCTAGAGCATAAGTTTCACACCCAAGCCTTAAAGCCTCTAAAGGAATAGAGCCACCACCAGCAAAGCAATCCAAAACTTTAGGAGCTCTACCGCCAAAGAATTCTCTAATGTCTTTTCTCGCCTTTTCAATTAACTTCTCATTTAAAGAGTTCTCCCATTTAGAAAGTTCAGCAATGAATTTGAGTTTCTCCTTTAATTCTTTTTCATCTTTCGGCGCAGGGACTAATGCAGCATAGGTTGTTGCCCTTGATGCGGCTAATGGGCGTCTTGCCCACCAAATATGAAGTGTAGAGATATGACCATGCCTAATGTTCTTTTCCCTGACAGATTCTTCGCTTACTTCTTTCAATGGAAAATCAACCTCAATAAACCTCTTATTACTATCGAATGTCCTCATATTACCACCTATTTATACGAGATATATAATTGTATATTTAATATTAAACTTAATATTTAAATTCTCTTTTTGCAACATTTTTCCAATCATCCTTATCGATTATGTAGCGAACAATTTCTACCATCTCATTCGGCTTAAGCTTAGATGCAGGATTTTGGATTGTATAAAGTTCTGGTTTAGTCGCTACATTAACAATCACATAAAGCCAGTACTCATCGCCTAATCTATGGGCCATCAACCACTCATTCGGTGTTAAAGCTATTTTGCCCTCTCTTGCCCTTGTTTTAACTTCAATATACCTATAACTTCCATCTGGAGTTCTTGATCTTATATCAAACCCAAGGTTTTGAGATGAAACATCCTCAGGATCTCTTCCGTGAGAGATTTCAAAATTCATTGCTATTTGCATTCCTATCTTTTCAATTTCTAAATCTTCCTTCAACTCATCTTCTACTGGTAGTTGAGGAACTACTCTAGCCACTCCGAGGATTTTCGGAGGTGAAAGCAGGAGATTTGTTTCAGCTTGTATTCTCTTTTCAAGCTCGGCTTTCTTTCTCTCAAAATCTTCCTTCTTCCTTATCTCTGCTTGTATAACGGCTTCTGGAATTTCTTTACCTTTAGCTCTTTTTGTTTCATATTCGATTAGTTTCTCTTCAGAACGCAATATAAGTTCTTGGAGCGACCTTAAACCGTACTTTTTCTTTATTTCAGCGTCATGTTCTCTTTGTACTTTTATTTCGTTAAGATATTTTGTTAATACATTTTCTACGGCAAATGCTATCACAGCATCTTCATTAACTATAGTGGTATTAGTAATGTTGAATGAATTGGGGTTAGCTGGTTTTAAATCCCAGAGTATTGATGGCGATACTTGTTTAATGTTATTTTGATTATCTTGATATAACGCGAATATTCTTCTCCCAGCAACCTGATCGTTTCCGTCGTTTATTTGTCCTTCTAAAAACCAGATGAATCCATTCATCATTCCAGATGGATCAATGAATGTAGCTCCTTTTTCAACTTCTCCACTATATTTTTCAAAGATTTTTTCTATAATAGCTTCGAGGAGAGGATGTCCTGGGGCTATAAACTCAGCCTGTTCCTTGAAAGCTTTTTCCTTATCAAAAGAGAATTTTCCATATTCTTTGAAAACGTTCCCATACTTTATCTTGAAATGATAAGGCAAATCTCTTCTAAGTTCATATGGTACGTTGGCTATTCTCCAAAATCCATCCTTTCTCCTTTCAATTTTAACTTCAAGTTTTTCAGCAGCTTTCAAGAAAAATTTTTCTATATATTCTGGCACTAACCTATTTTCTTTAGCAGTTCTCATTTCATCTAAAATACGACTGAAATCTATGTATCTTGTTGCTAAGCCTTCTAAGGCAGCTTCTCTAGCCCTCTTTATAGCTTCTTCATCAGGTACCCTCTCAAAATCTTGCAGTATTTCATCAAGGGATCTTTTATTAGTGATAGCTTCAATTATAAGGTCTTGGAGAGTTTTTCCAGCAGGTAGATAGGCAGAAACTATATCACCAATCACATCGAAAACTTTGCCCATTTGTTCTCCAATAATTTCAAGCTTAGTTAAGAGCTTCTCAAGAATCTTGCCTTCTTTCGTATCTATAGCTACTAGGTTGTAAATATGTACTTCGTATTGTTGCCCGTATCTATGTATTCTACCCATTCTTTGTTCAAGCCTGTTTGGATTCCAAGGAATATCGTAGTTGACCATAAGCCAGCAGAATTGAAGGTTTACTCCTTCTCCACCAGCCTCCGTAGAAACCATTATTTGCGCTTTTTCTCTAAATTCATGTTCCGCCTGTATTCTCTTATCTAAGTCCATTCCACCATGTATGTAAGTTACACTAAATCCCCATTCACGGATCTTTTCAACAAGGTAGTCAAGTGTATCTTTAGACTCTGTAAATACTAATAATTTTTCTTTCTTTTCCTTAAGTTTCTCTATCTCCATAACTCTTTTTAACTCGCTGAGTTTAGTTTCTATCTCTTTCTTTTCGATTTCTTTAGCTAATTGTATGAGTTCACCAAGCTTATCTATCTCCTCTTTTAATTCTTCAAGTGTTTTTGAGGAAGTCAGTTTTCCTAAAAGCTCCTCTTCCTTTTTCCATCTTTCTTTTTCTGGCATGTCTTCGAGAACTTCTTCACTTATATAGCCGACTTCTTGTATAAGTTCACCTTGTTTTAATAATTCTTCGAGTTTACTCTTTCTTCTTTCTAAAGACTTTCTAACAGCCCTAACGCTTGAAGCCAAACGTCTTTGAAGAATTAACAAAGCAAAGGTAATATTTCTCCTTCTTTTTTCTTCCTCTATTTCTAAAGCTTTGTTATAGTATTTTTCCACATATTCTGTTACTGCGTTGTATAATCTTTTTTCGTCAGGGCTCAGCCTATATTTAACTGTTTTAACTTTTCTTGGGGGAAATATTGGTGTACCATCAAATGTTTTTAAATCCTCCTTTAATCTTCTCAAAAAGATTGGGTTTTCTCTATTTCTTATTGATTCCATAAGTATTTCATTAGTTGCAAAAAAGCCTGGTTCAAGCAGGTCTAGGAAGAGTCGAAAGTTGCTTGGATCACCCCTATGAGGGGTTGCCGTAAGAAACAAGAGAAAATTTGAGTTCCTAGATAGGAGTTCTCCAAGCTTATATCTTTGCGTCTTTGCTATTTTTCCTGCTCCATATTCGTAGGCTGCGAGTTTATGAGCTTCATCAACTATAACTAAATCCCATGTAGCCTCAGCCAAACTCAACATTACATCTTCTTGTTTTGCAAAGTCCATAGATGTTATGGCCTGATTTTCTTCAAGCCATACATTTCTACCCCAAGATGCTTCAATTACAGCTCTATCTATAACTTTAAAAGTTTCACTAAACTTTTCTTTCATTTCCCTAATCCACTGGTCTTTTAAATGGCCTGGAACAACGATTAAAATTCTGTTAACGAGTCCTCTTTGTTTTAACTCTTTGAGTAAAAGACCAGCCATAATAGTTTTTCCAGCACCTGGATCATCCGCTAAAAGAAACCTAATCCTAGGATGTCTTAAGATATGAAAGTACACCCCATCTATTTGATGGGGTAATGGATCTATTTGGGAAACATTGACTGCATACAGAGGATCGAATTGATGAGCTAACCGAATTCTTCTTCCTTCAATTACTAAAAAGAAAGATTCAGCATCACCTGAAAAATCCCTCTTCTTTGCTTCAACCCATTTTATTTTATCAAGATCAGAACTCGTTAGTATGCGAGAATAAAAACGTCCTGTATTTAAACCAACACCATATACTTCAATAGAAGCACCAATCTTTCTATAAGAAATAACTCTAATTTGTTCAGGCCAGAATGGCCCTTCTATGATATTCCCCTCTTTTAAATTTTTATCTTCCATTTACATCACCTTAAAATAAACTTTAATGGGCTTATCCTCTTTGACTTAACTTTTTTCTCATTTTCTAAAGCCAGGAGATAGTCTACTAAAAGAGTCCTATTCACTTTAAGCTCCTTTGCTAGATTTTGTACTTGCCCAGAGTTTTTCTTCAAAAATCTTATTATCTTTTCAATCAAATCAGAAGATCTTGACATAATTCTACTTAGGATTTAAAGCTTTATAAAGTTTAATAGATTGCAATTACGTTTACATTAAAGTATTCTAAAATCCTCTCGCTGAATTGACGTGAATAGATTGGTTTCTAGTAAACACGTAAAGTTTTTCTATTCTTTTTAGTAGCACTATTCTTAACTGACCTGAAAAGTTATTTTTACCTCATCTAAGCTTTAAAAATTATCACCCCTTAAGAAGGTATTGGTGATTAAGTCTAATGCTTCTTTAGTTTCACTATTAATGTTTTCTTTGTAGTTCCATGGAATGTAGTATGTGATTACGAAGTTTGTGTTAATTTTCTTGGCTCTGTTAATTATTTCATGGATTATGTGTTTGGAGGCTTCGACAAAGCAGGTATATCAGACCGATATGGATTCTCGCTTCTTATTTCGTTGAAAAGCCCTCTTTATCGATCTCATAATCTATCATAAAATTATGATTTCTTATCCTAATATTGGGCAAATATGATTGCCAAGTGGCAAATTTAAAGAAGAGTGCACTTTCCTCCTTGTATTTTAGAGGTTGTACTGAATAGTCTGAATAAAATCTTTGTCAGCCTGTTTTATGGTTGAAACCTTAGTTTACCCCAGCTTTAATTTTCATTATCCACTAGAATATTCTCTTCCACATTTTTTACAAGTGATTATCCATATGCCTTCTTGATTTTGTATAATGCTGAATTTCTGATCTAATGGATCTTCATCCCCTATTTTCCACTCATTTTGACATTCTGCGGATTTACAATGAATATGTACGATTCTGCCCTCTTTAAAAACTAATTGTATTGCTTTAGATGGTTTTCTAGAAATTCTTTTCTCGATTGGACCTTCGATTTTTGATTCTACTAACACTTTCCCTTTTTTGTCTTTGACTTTAATGCCGAGAGATTCTTTTATAGAAATTTTTTCATTGATAATAATATATATATGTTTGTGTCCACATGAGTATGTATTTACAGTAACATTCTTAGACTTCTCCACATTAACTAGCTCTACCAACTTATTACATGCAGGGCAAAACTCACTCATAGTATGTGAAATCCCCCTGAACCCATTATTTTGGAGGCAGAAGCCTTATTTATTCTTTTCGATATCTTTGGGAAATATCCAAAATCATAAACTTATCTTAACTTAGTCTTTAAGTATAATTTAGAATTAGTGAATAGTAGCTAAATAATAGTTGGAACACGCTTTAGATGCTCTTGGGGATAATTTATTAACATTAATCATTATCTTTACATTGTGTTATTAAGAAGCTCATGAAATTGGAATCGTTTGGTGTAGCCATCTCTATTTTTTGACCTTCACTTAATTTTTCCGTTTTCTCTTTATGCTTCTTTTTGATCATTTGTAGCCATGGCTCTTGAATACTTATAATGAAGAACTTTTTGGTTGCATGGTTTATATTATTTTGGTATATTTTTGTTAGTTTTGAATTTATTGGAAAAGTCTTTTATCATCTTTTTTGTATGATAGATTAAGGGACTGCGAGTTGGGATGAAGTGAATGATTGCGAAAAATGCCATGAAATAAGAGGTCAAGACGTGCCAATATTTTACATCATATCCTAGAAAATTTATTTTGATTTCTTTGAAGAATAGAAGCCAGAAGCCGCTTGCTCCAGAAAGTATTGAGAAAATTGAAAGAATAATGGTGGTAACTATTATTATCGTAAATTTTCCTTTTTGATGGAATTTTATCAATAGCCAAGAACCTATTATAAAAATTATAATAATGATTGTTGCAGGGATAATAAAGGGATATTTATCAAAGGGTGTTTTCTCTTTTTCTGGTCCCTCAGCATAAACAGGATTTATAAAAGTAAAAACTAACAAAAGTAAGATTGTGAACAAAAATATCTTTCTCATAGTCATCATTTTACTATAAATGAGATTTTATAAAAGTTTTACGATCCTCTTTTGAGACCTGGCAACTTAAGCTTTCAGTTCATTTGTTTCTGATACGGAGCTTATTGGGGTAAGCATATAGAGTTCGCTGATGTCTTTCAGTTCATTTGTTTCTGATACAAATCACAATGGAAGATTGGGAGCAAGTGTTAGATTGGTTCTTTCAGTTCATTTGTTTCTGATACAACGTTTGTTAAAGTATTCAAAAAAAGATAAATTTCTTAACTTTCAGTTCATTTGTTTCTGATACACCAAAATACGAAATGCTATTTATGAAGGAGCTGGTACTTTCAGTTCATTTGTTTCTGATACCACAAAGATATGTACCAACATCACAACAACAACAAACAGTCTTTCAGTTCATTTGTTTCTGATACCTGATCATGAGCTAAGAGATGATCTAGCAAAGAAACTCTTTCAGTTCATTTGTTTCTGATACAGCAAAATCTTAAGCAATTTAATAGCTTTTTTCCCTAAACCTTTCAGTTCATTTGTTTCTGATACGAATACATTGCCATCAATTCCATCCTTAACAACACCATCTTTCAGTTCATTTGTTTCTGATACGCTACGACATAGATAACCCAATCAACAAACTAACACTAACTTTCAGTTCATTTGTTTCTGATACATTCATAATCTCTTAACGTATAACGGTTTTAAGGTATTCTTTCAGTTCATTTGTTTCTGATACATATGTATATTGCAACATTTAATGATTTTAGTAAAATAAACTTTCAGTTCATTTGTTTCTGATACAATATAGTGTTAGATAAAATAGCCGAATTAAGAGAAAGACTCTTTCAGTTCATTTGTTTCTGATACTTATTTGCTTTATTTGTTTCAATTGTTCAATCAATATACTCTTTCAGTTCATTTGTTTCTGATACATTATACCAAAATCACAAGAAAAGCCATTACCCAAGATAGTCTTTCAGTTCATTTGTTTCTGATACGGAAAAGCCCCAAGAATTTAAGGTTGAAGTAAAGCCTACCTTTCAGTTCATTTGTTTCTGATACATTAGAACAACTTCAATATTGGTTTGTAAAAGTAACTATCTTTCAGTTCATTTGTTTCTGATACGCTAAACGCTCATTTAATTATTATTGGTTCTTAGTATTACTTTCAGTTCATTTGTTTCTGATACCCCACCAACGGTAGACGAATGGCTAAATTATATGAACTTTCAGTTCATTTGTTT
>Ga0080004_1142056_pt1 | contig 33877 bp, 40 predicted proteins | sample WasSprMetagenome_FD_69207 | JGI IMG/M metagenome (GOLD analysis project Ga0080004, IMG submission 69207) | Sulfidic aquatic microbial communities from Washburn Spring, Yellowstone National Park, USA - WS (SPADES assembly) (version 2) | ecosystem: Environmental > Aquatic > Thermal springs > Hot...
TCGAAGACCTAGAGAAGATCGGGAAGAACGGCAAGAAGAATAAAAGATTTAATAAGAGGCTCGGGCTGTGGTTCTACCGCAGAATACAGTTCTGCGTTGAGTACGAGGCTATGGAGAGGAACCTGGAGGTCATCAAGGTAGACCCTAGAGGGACATCCTCAAAATGCCCTAGATGTGGTGGTAAGCTAGTTGAGGACGGGCATAGGGTATCGAGCTGTGAAAAGTGCGGTTTCATAGGTGATAGGGATGTTACCGCAACAATAAACATCTACAGGAAGTACGTATCCAAACACCCAAGATGTGGGGTCCTAGGGATGGCCCCGAACGCCCCCAAGCCCGATGAAGCCCCGAGCGGGATGCGGGGGAAAAGAAATGAGGCAATGACCATACCAACTTATATGAACTTATATGAGAGCTGAACCCCTATCTCGGAGAGCCTAGGCGCCACTAATATAGTGCCCCCATGAAACAGTGAGCCGATATCTGTGGGGAGCACGGCGAAAGTCTTTAGCTACTGCTTGTCTTAGTCTTTCTAGGTACTGACGACGGTGGTATGACGGTAGGTACTGGTAGCCCCGCTTCCTTCCTCTTCCTGATCCAGTACTCCCTTTTGTTTCTCTGCCTAGGGGGTAGGTTCCTCCTGGGTTTCGGCGGTATCTTCGGGGTAGCGTTCCGCACCTTGCCGGCCTTAGTCATGGATCCGTGTGTAGGCACTCTAGTTCACCTAGGTAGAACTAAGCGTGATCGGCTTATAAACCTAGCTAGCAGGTTTCTGCTTGCTTAGGTCTTCAGGTCTCGCTGAGCTCTTAGCCATTATCCTATACTTCACGTACTTATCTACTGGGGAGAACCTAGGTGGACTAGCTACGACTGTCTCGCCCCTGCACTTCGGGCACCGATCCTTTAGCGTGTAGGTCCCACAAGCTGGGCACTTCCTAATAAGGAACCTAACCGAACTTCACCCTCTCGAAACTGAGGTTCACGTTAAGCTTCTTACCTAAGCTCTCAGCTTTTTTGACTAGGTCGACCAGCTCGTTCTCTAAGACCTTGTAGTCCGTCCCCACTAACTCGACTCTATACCTAGGAGCTCCCTCCGAGTAAACCCTCACTTTGACGCCGTCTCCTACTGCTTCAACTAAGCTATTCAGAAGTTCCCTTATTCTATACACACCATCCGGCTCATACGTTGTGAGTATGAACCTACCGTCAATCTTAACCTGCTTTGACTTTATGTGTTTGGGTATCTCCTCCAATAACCCGGTAACCCATTCATCGGGAACCCCAGCCTTTCTAAGTACCTCCTCCCCGGCGATCGCAGCCTCTTCAAACGAGCTCATCACGTCGCCGTAAGCTTCCTCAAGCCTTAACCAAACATCCTTGTAGGCGTCGTCCAAGCTCCTACCCAATTTCTTTGCTACTACCTCGAGGATCTTCTCCGCTCTCTTCTCCCGCTTCCACTCCCTAAGCTTCCTCTTACGCTCCGTCTCAGCAACCCTTTTTAGCGATACATCGACCTGCCCCTTCTTTTTGTCTACCCTTATTACCTTGACTACCACCTTCTGACCCTCCCTTATAACGTCCCTTATGTTCTTGACCCACTTACTGCTTACCTCGTTCCACGGCAGGTACGCCTCAAGCCCCCCGTATTCATCGAGCTTAACGTATGCCCCCAAATCAAACACTTTATCGACCGTAGCTACGCAAAGCTCGTTAATAGATGGAAGCAGCTCCCTCCTCCTAACCAACTCCTCTTACCCCAAGACCCTTACTATCTCGCCGAGTATCTTAGCTTTCCCCCCTGTAGGGACAGCTAGTAGAGAGTTACACACAAAACACTTTACCGGGAACGTTGCGTGGTCGAACACTATCTGCTCGTTACCGCATGACGGGCACTTAACCCTAAGAAACCTGCTCTTCGGGATTGGTATGAGTATTTTCCTCCTCTTCACTACTTCACCACCTCGACTAACTCAGCTTTCTTCAACCTAATCCCTTCCCTGTGTAGAGTGTAGCCGCACTTATTACACCTAAGCCTCAGCACGACCTTCTTAGTCACCTTAGCAAACCTCTTCTGCTCCGGCTTGCGCTTGCTTCCGTAACCCTCCTGCTTACGCCTATACCTACGCTCACCCTGAGCGAGGGACCTCCTCTTACCGTGCTTGTAGATCGATACGCTGTGTTCTGTGTGTGTCTTACACCTAGGGCAGTACGTCCTTATTACCTTGGGTATCTTCAATTCTCACTCCTTAAGATAGTTTGGTGAGCCGCTTTAAAAGCGATATGTTGCTCCAGTAATGCCCAGATCCTTCAACTCCTGTGAAACAGGAAAAACGTGGTCTGTTTGTGCTATTCCGCATTAGATAAAAACAATGCTCGTGTGTTAAGTTCCTAATCAAACTCGGGCTTGCTAGTCGGTCCCTTCTCCTCTTCTTCCTCTTTACCCTTCTTTTCCTTCTCTTCCTTCTTCAGCGGTGATGCCGCTATTAGGTCGTCTACCTTCAGTATCGCAGTAGCTGCCTCTGTGGCAGCCCTTATTATCTGCTTCTTTACGAGGAGCGGGTCAACTACCCTCAGCTTCCTCATGTCCTCAGCTATCTTACCCTCAAGGACGTTTATTCCGGCGTACTTGTTGCCGCTGGCGTGGTGCTTCCTCAGCTCCATCAAAGCCTCTAGGGGATCCATACCGGCAGATCTAGCAAGTATAACGGCTAACTCCTCCAAGGCGTCTGCGAAAGCTAAGACTACTAGCTGCTCCTTACCGCTGACAGTCTCAGCCCACTTCCTGAGCCTCAGGGTCAGCTCTATCTCCGGTGCTCCACCACCAGCTAGGATCTTAGGCTCCTTGAGGACGTTTCTGAGGGCGTTTATAGCGTCGTTTATAGACCTCTCGGCGTCGTCCAGCAACATATCGCTCGCTCCACGCACCAATATCGTCACGGCCTTCGGGTTCCGGCATCCCTCTATGAAGACCATCTTGTCGTTGCCGACCCTCCTCTCCTCTACTAGCTCTGCGTAGCCTAGGTCGTTCTCGGTTAGGTCACGTACACTAGTGACTATCCTCCCTCCGGTGGCTCTCTCAAGCTTCTCCATGTCGGACCTCTTAACCCTCCTAACGGCTAGGATCCCCTTCTTAGCTAGGAAGTGCTGGGCTACATCATCTATACCCTTCTGGCAGACTACTACGTTAGCACCAACACCAACAATCTTATCGACCATCTCCTTAAGTAATTTAGTTTCCTCATCAAGGAACTTCTTTATCTGGTCGGGTGAGGTTATGTTTATCTTAGCTGTTATATCCGGCTTCTCTATTTCTAGTGGGGCATCTAGTAGGGCTATCCTAGCCTTCTCAACTCTCTTGGGCATACCGGGATGGACTACCTCCTTATCTAGTACCACACCCTTGACAAGCCTGGTCTCAGCTAGGGAAGCTCCCTTCTTCTTCTCCACCTTGATGTTGTCTGACCTCACCAAGTAGCCTCCTTCAGGTCTCTTCTCCGCTACCGTGATTACAGCGTCCAGCACCACGTTGATGAAGTGATCGATGATGTCTGGGGCTGCTATGTATTTGCTGGCTAGTGCTGCGTAGGCTATCTCCCTAAGCAGCGGCTTAGTCTTCTCGATTCCCTCAGGGGTGTCTAGGTCCACCTCCACCTTATCAGCTATCTCGTCAAGAATCTCTATAGCTTTTTCGGATGCCTTCTTATACCCCTCGATTATTATGGTCGGATGTATGTTCTGGTCTAGTAAGGCCTCAGCTTTATCTAGTAACATACCCGCTAGCACAACCGCTGATGTAGTCCCGTCACCGACCTCAGCATCAACAGCCTTCGCAGTCTCAACAAGTAACTTAGCGGCTGGGTGCTGAACCTCCATCTCCTTAACTATGGTGGCGCCATCATTTGTTACGGTGATGTCTCCGAAGCTGTCCACAAGCATCTTGTCGAGCCCTCTCGGACCCAACGAAGTCATCAAGACCTCGGCCATGGCCTTCGCTGCGAGTATGTTGTTTCTGAGAGCTTCACGACCGTAAGTCCTGCTCGTACCTTCCTTTAGCACTAGTACAGGTATCCCGTATGCCTGTGCCGCCATATACCGTACCCCATTAGAGTTACATTAAAAACTTCTATTTAAGCTTTTATCAAACCCAGCAACCACCCTCTCGGGGCCTCGCTTAGAGCGTCTAGCAAGCCACACCAAACTAAACAACAAACACGTTCTTTATTCCCAGTTTTTCCGATATGTAGCTAGCGAACTCATCCGCCCCGTTACTCCTTGCCTTAACAACATACACCACACTGGGCTTAACACAGGATACGTAGTAGGTTAGGCCATTGAAGTCTGCGTGATCGCTGAAAGCTACGTGCCATGACCTAGGACCAAGTCTCTTAATAGGCTTCTCAAACTCCCACCCGCTTAGCACTATCGAGCTAGAACCGTTAGGCGGTCCGGAGCGGGATCTAGTGGTATGGTCTAGGTATACATACCACCTATCTTTAACCACTTCACTAGCTTCCTTCGTACCAGCCAGAACGTAGTCACCTACCTTAAGGCCTAAGCTCTCGGCTTTCTTAGTCATCATGTAGATCTTTTGCGGTAGCACGAAGGGGGCGTCGATACCGCCTTCCCTTAGGACCTCCATTACCTCATTTACCTTACCGTAGTAGCCAAAGATGTGCACACCGCCTCCGGAGAGCAGCTGCTTTACGAGATCTACAAGTAGGGACTCTACGACGCTGTCGAATTCGCGGGTATAGTGCGGTCTACCGTAAACAGCGTCGATTACAAGTACATCAGCATTCACTAGGGGGGTGGACACACCGGGTTTCTTGAAGTCACTGCTGTAGAGGATCCTAGAACCGTCATCGTGCTCTATCAGAACCTGTGCAGTACCGGGAATGTGCCGGCTCTTGATAAGCTCTAAGCTCAGATCACCGATCCTCACCCTCGAGCCGTAGTCTAGCTCCAGCAGGTTATTACCTACTGGGTACCCAAGTATTGGAAGCCAGCTGAGGGTTATCTGAGTACCGATAAGCCTGTAGTTACTTCTGACACTTAGAGATAGGTTAATAGTATGGTCACTGTGTATGTGCGTAACCACCCGCACCTTCTCTGATACATCACTATGACCATCTATTACAACACTATCTGCTACTGTTATAGCACCATCCTTCCCTACCGATACTGCGTGCCTAACCAACAGACATCAACTCACTAGCTCCTGCCCTTACTCTAAACCCAGGTTTACTCGCTGGTAATTTAAAGAGCTGATAGCTCCTGCCCGCTCTTTCAGGTTTCATAGAGGTTTGTGTAGGTGTTGCGTTATCTGCTTAATAACGCCCGAGGACATTGAGGATTTGGGGGCGATGCCTTAGTGGAGGTCCCGGCCTCCCTGAGGCGTATGCGAATTCGAGCTTAATCTCTTTTCCCGCCCCGAAAACGGGGCCTCGGTTGCCACCTTTCAATCGCTGGGAGGGCCCTGATCTTAGGGAGAGGGTGCTGAGGTGAGGTCCTTCCCGCGTTTCAGTAGCCATTGGGCCAGAGACCTGAATGCTGTGGCTCTATGTGAGACTGAGTTTTTCTCGTCTATGGACATCTCAGCAAACGTTTTATCCCACCCTCTAGGTACAAATATAGGATCGAACCCGAAGCCCCCTGAACCCCTAGGTTCTCTAGAGATTTCCCCCGATACCTCGCCGCTAAAAAGCTTAACCTCTCCTTCCTCAGGGATCACTAGTGCTATAACAGACTTAAAGTAAGCCTCTCTGTTGCTGATTCCCTCCATGAGTTTCAATATCCCGGCTATACCTATAGTTCGGTATACGTAACTACTCAAGGTCCCAGGAAACATATTTAGGCTCTTTATGAATAAACCAGAATCTTCAACTATGAGCGGCTTCTTCACTGATAGGTAAGCTGATATAGCTGAGTACAGAGCTATGTCTTCAAGACTGTCGGACTGCACCTCAACCTTCGGAACATCTAAAGGGGCCAAGTCGATACCGTACATGTGTGCTAGCTGGAGTAGCTCCTTTATTTTCCCCTTATTTCCTGATACTAGGTGTAGCTTCATATTCCACACCAAGATTAAGCACACTAGCAGCTAGAAAACCTCTTTTCAACATATCTACTGCTCAACCCAAAGGATAGGGCTCCCACTTTAACTACGGCCTCCCCCAGCTCTTCAGGGCAGGACTTTTCAGCTGTAAATGTTTTTAAGTAACGTAGCATAGAGGACTGGGGGGATAGATGAGGAGGAGAAAGGAGCTTGACGAGCTTAGCGAGGGAGGTGAGTCCTCGAGGGTGGACTTAAGATTCAAGGTCGTATATGAGGATCCCGAAGTATTGGTGATTAGAGCACCTACGGAGGATGAGCTTGTAGAGATAATTCTTAGGTTGCTTAGGGAGAAGCCTATGAACATTAAAGAGATACATGGGTACTTACCTGGAATAGCTAGCGAGGATAAGATAAGGAAGACCCTGACCAAGCTGGTTAGCGAGGGCAGGGTTTACGTTCTGGAGGACGGACGTTTCATAGTTGTTGGGTAGCACGTAGGGTGATGTTGGTGTCTGCCCGATCTACTGCTCAACAAGATATCCCGCAGGAGGCTACGGAGAAAAGTAGGTGGGTTGAGAAAATAGTAAAATCCGCCAAGCAGACATACAAACTATGCCCCTACTTCGATAAGAAGATGAACACATGCTTCATAAAGATGTTGAAGTCGCAGAAGAAGTCCCGCTGCGACAGGGAGGGTAAGTTCGATACATGCCCTATCTTCGCAGAGTTCATTGGGGAGCAGTACGACAGGCTCGTCACTGCATCTAAAGTCCTTCCTCAGGACTTCCGCGACCTGCAACTAATCCCGTAGTCCTCCAATCTCGCTTATATCTAGCTAAGCAACTTAGAGGTAGACGGAAGCACAGATGATGAGAAGAGGGTCTGGTGAGCTAATGAGCACTGCTGGAAATGCTGATGACCCGGGTCAAGGGGGGAGGAACGGTGCTTACATTGAGGCAGCATTAACGTTATCGGCCTGGCTCATTCTTACCTCCGTATTCCTACTCTCCAAGTTGACCAGTATCTACGGAGCTCCAAGAGGTATCTACGACGCCCTAGCGCTAAGCGCTTTCCTAGTATATGTTGGGGCGCTAATCGCTAGGAGCGTGCTCAGGACTAGACCCGACATACCTGTTCTTGCTTCCTCAGCCCTCTTAACCATCACCTACTACACTAGGCTACTAAATATACTATCAGCAGACCAAGGAAAGCTCACCCTCCTCCCTCTAGTCAACATATTAGACTTCAGGACCATAGGTTCCAGTGTCCTAGTTTTAGACCTAGGTCAGATAGGTCTCTACACATTTCTCTACGTAACTCTAACCGCTGTGAAGCATAAGTACACTACTAAAACACGCATCATCTAGGGACCGCTCGTCACAACTGAAGGTCGCGTCTTTAAAGGCGAGGAAAGGTCAGCCCATATAAAAGGAGAGCAGAGCTAGTGTTCTGGGGGATGAAATAGGTCTATAAGCGCTGACTACGTGATGTGTAACCCACGCTATGACCCTATGCTGACGTGATGACTTCCCTCGGCACTGATGAGGTGATGTGAAGGCATTTATCTGAGTATTTATTTATGAAGAAACTGCTTCATTCTCTTCGGTGCTTCTAAGGATTTTATCTCCTGCGACTCGTGGGCTACTTTGTCGATGAGGGTTCTCCCTCCTAGGGTCTCGAGGAGCTTCGGATCGTAGCGTAACCCATCTATACCGCGGAGCTGGGCTGTTTTAGTGATTAAGAAGCCCAGGTTCGCAGCATCTAAGACGGATTCAGCGCTCTCTAGAGCATCTCCCTGACCTATGTAGTATGCTAGGGCCCATGGAGGTATTATAGCGCCCATAGAGTTCATGACTACCATGAGGTACGAGATAGCGGAGATGTTACCGCTATCAGCCCCCACAGCGATGAAGCCGACGACCTTCCCCTCCATCAATGATCTTCCAGATACAAATATCATGTTCTCGAGCGACGTCATCCTGTCAACCAAGTTCTTTAGCTGCCCGCTCGGACCGTACCAATATATCGGTGTGGAGAATATCACAGCATCTGAGGAAACTATCTTGCCTAGGATCAGGTTTCCATCATCGGAGTCGATCACGCAGGGAAATCTGCATGAGTTCTGGACATCACTGACACAACCTATACAGGGCTTGATCGTGTAGTCGTAGAGACTGATTAGCTCCACTGACGCGCCTGCTAGCTTAGCAGCCTCTACTGCGACCCTCAACAGCTTGTAGCAGTTCCCGTACTTCCTAGGTGAAGCATTTATCGCTAGTAGCCTCACCATCCGGCATTCCCTAGTAGAGCTAGGGATCGCTATAGGTATTTAAGCTTTCACCACCAGATAAGACACACCTCAGGATCTATATCTATTGGACTATGAGAGTACGTGTGGGAGGTGTATGAGTGAGAGAGCTCTGTGCACTCGCTGTAGGAGGAGGTCCGCTACCTATCTGAGGAGGCAGTCCGGTGAAAGGCTCTGCACCACATGTCTCTACAGAGACCTCGTGAAGGAGGTTAGGAGGGCTTTCTCGTTTACCAGTAAACGAGGTGTGGGGCTTAAAGTCGGGGTCTTGGTCAGCTCGTGTTGGCTCGTTGAAGGCTTCGTACTTTCCAAGGTTCTGAACGATGTTGAGAGGGAGTTTCAGGGCGTGACCGTGGGACTTATTGTTGAGGACCGTCTACTTGAGTGCGCTAATGATCTGAGAAGGTACGTAGATGAGGTGGTGTTCCTACATTGGGGGCAAGCCGGCATCAAGGAGTATCTAGACTCAGGAAGTGCTCTTAACATCTCCGGTATCAGGCTAGACATAGTTGCTGTTCCACTAACTCTCAACGACATACTCTCAGATTTCTTGAGGAACCTGATCTACCGTGGCACAATGCTGAGACGGTGGATTAGTGTGAGGGGTGATGGCTTCGATGTCTTAGCACCAATGTACAGAATATTGAGGACAGACGTCTATTCATATGCCCTAACTTCAGGAATGCTTAGACATCTAGAGCTCTGCCATCAAATCGAGGGCAAGGCGGAAACCGTGGACAAACTCGTAGCACTGCTCTCAATGGAACACCCAGAACTGTTGTACAGGTTCCTCCATAGCTACCTAGCACCACCACAGAGAAAAACTTTGATAGAATCTGATCCTGCCATGTAGCACAACTAAATGCTTAGATCCCGCTCCCTCTTCTCTGCCGTAGCTGGAAGCCTTATCTCACCAAACTTCTTCTCAAAACCCTGTATGTTGCTATGCAACGCCATCGCCAGAGACTTCACACCTACAGGCGAGAGCTTTATCTCAACTAGGAGCTCCCGCTCAACTGCCTCGATTGCCATTGACCCGTCAGGGTTCACCTTCGGGACAGGCTTCTCCACAAAGAATATTATAGTAGCCTCGTTAGGGTTTAAGGTCACTATAGCCCCGCTAGCGTGTAGAACCCTGTAATCGTCCGACCTCCTCAGCTCGAACCTAGGTAACGACACCTGTCATCACCGCCGTGCACTAAGGTTTGCCGAGTAATAAGTTAGGTTTAATGCGTTAGTCTCAAGTTGATGGACTATACTTATCCTGCGGCTTATATTTGCCTGTATTACATGTTTTACGGTGGAAGTTTGAGCTCTGACAAGGTCAGGACTACAGTCTCTGTGATTAAGGCAGACATAGGGTCGGTTGCCGGGCACGTAGTTGTACACCCAGATACTATCGCTGCGGCTACTAGGGTACTTGCTGAGGCTAAGGCTAAGGGCATCATAGTGGATTTCTACGTGACGAATGCCGGCGATGACCTCGAGCTAATAATGACCCACAGGAAGGGCGCTGACTCACCTGAAATACATGAGATTGCTTGGAGCGCGTTTAAGGAGGCTGCAAAGATCGCTAAGGATCTGGGACTCTACGCTGCTGGTCAGGACCTCCTCAGTGAGGCTTTCTCGGGAAATGTCCGCGGGCTAGGTCCTGGAGTAGCTGAGATGGAGTTCTACGAACGGCCCTCGGAGCCTATAGCGGTGTTCATGGCAGATAAGACTGAGCCGGGAGCCTTCAACCTCCCCATCTTCAGGGTCTTCGCCGACCCGTTTAACACTGCTGGCCTAGTCATAGACCCAAAGCTACACTCAGGCTTTAAGTTCGAGGTGTACGATGTGTTCGAAGGTAAGTCAGTAACAATGAGCGCTCCAGAGGAGATGTACGACGTTCTAGCGATAATCGGGACCCCCGGCAGGTACATAGTCCGGAGGGTCTACAGAAAGCAGGACGGTGAGATAGCTGCTGTCGTTAGTGTAGAGAGGCTTAACCTCATAGCCGGTAAGTATGTGGGAAAGGATGACCCAGTCGCGGTGGTCAGAGCCCAGTCAGGGTTCCCAGCTATGGGCGAGATACTTGAGGCGTTCGCGTTTCCCCACCTAGTAGCCGGGTGGATGAGGGGTTCGCACCACGGCCCGCTGATGCCGGTGCCGCAGAGGTATGCTAAGTGCACTAGGTTCGATGGGCCTCCGAGGATCGTGGGTCTAGGATTCCAAGTCAAGAACTCTAGGCTAGTAGGACCAGTCGACCTATTCGATGACCCCGCGTTCGACGAGACTAGGAGGTTAGCACAGGTTATAGCTGACTACATGAGGAGACATGGACCTTTCATGCCTCACAGGCTGGGTCCGGATGAGATGGAGTACACGACGCTGCCGGAGGTTCTAGAGAAGCTTAAGGACAGGTTCCTCAAGGTTGAGGGAGCTGTGAGGGCGGCCGAACCGAAAGTGAAGTCCGAGCTACTTAGTAGAGAATCTAAAGAGTAAGAACCAGCCACTAAAGGTGCTATTTTTGGCTCTCTTTCAAGACCCGATACTATTAGTTAACTTCAAAGCATACGAGCAGTCCATAGGGCGCGGAGCCTTAGCACTAGGAAAAGCCGCTGAGAGGGTCTACCTAGACCTTAAGGACTCAGCAACAATTATCGTGGCACCGCCCTTCACAGAACTGAGAACGCTAGCGGAGTCCCTGGAGGTGCCTGTATTCGCGCAACATGCTGACCCCATCGAGCTAGGTGCACACACCGGCTCCATCCCGCCAGAGGCAGTAAAGGAATCGGGTGCCCACGGTTTCATAGCTAACCACAGCGAGAGAAGGCTGAGACTAGACGAGATAGAGTTCCTTGTGGAGAAAGCCTCTCACCTAGGCCTAGGCATCGTAGTGTGCGCTACCAGACCCAAAGAAGCAGCTGCCGTGTCGGTACTGGAACCCCACATGGTGGCAATAGAACCCCCAGAGCTGATAGGTACAGGCCTTGCAGTATCGAAAGTAAAGCCAGAGGTAATCACAGAGTCCGTCACCCTCATAAGGAAGCACAATACCAAGATAGTAATCCTCACCGGCGCCGGGATATCGTCAGCAGAAGACGCTGAAGCAGCAATAGCCCTAGGAACCTCGGGTGTCCTAGTCTCCTCCGCCATAGTGAAATCTAAGGAACCTGAGAAAGTCATGAGGAACATGGTAGAAGCTATGATCAGAGCCGCTGAGAAGCGTGGAGACTAACCACAACCTTTTTCTTACAGCTGAAAGCCTCGCCCTTTAGGGCGGAGATGAGGTCAGTTAAACAGATACCCGGCACGAGCATAACATCATAGTCCGAACAACCTTTAAGAAGACCTTAAACCGTCGTGAGCATTGAAGCCGGCTACTGTCAGAGGGCGGAAACATAGAGAAACCCACCATCCTGAGCTGGGGAAGTTAGCAGGACTTTTAAGCTCGTCTGCATACCCTTTTCTTAGCGGTGTTTCCCTTGAGCAGCGTTATGAAAGAGATCGAGGCTGAGGCGGAGAAGATCATCAAGGAGGCTGAGTTGAGGGCCTCCAAAATCGTTGAGGAAGCTAAGAAGAAGGCTGAGGAGATATTAAAGGATGAGAGCTACGTTAACGAGCTAGCGAGCCTTAAAGCTGAATTAGAGAGGAAAATCGATGAGGAGTGCTCCAGGATTATTGAGGAGGCTAAGAGGAAGGCTGAGGAAATAGCTGAGACCTACAGGAAGAAACTTGAGGAAATAGCTAAGAAAGTAGTGGCGGTAGTTGCTGGAGTTGACGTAGCCTAGGGTGAGGCGATAACGTGTCGAGACTGAGGTACGCCTTCTTCAGTGACCCCGACATCGCGTTAAGAACTTACGCTATCACACCTAAGGACAACCTTGATGCTGTACTAGAGAAGCTCATGCGTATAGGTGCCTTTGAGCCTGTAACAACCGAGAATCCGGGAGAGGAAGCTAGAAAGATTAAGGAGTACATAGAGCTTGTAGATGAATGTAAGAAGATCTTCGACTCGATCAGCTCGTATATAGAGGAGCCCATAACCGTCGAGATAACGGAGATGCCTTCAAACCTAAGGCAGGAACTCCTGAAGCTTCGCGAGCAGTTAGGCAGCGTATTAGCCGAGCTCGAGGTTCTCAGCAACAAGAAAAAAGAAAGCGCCGAGAAGTTAAAGGAGCTCGAGATATTGGAGAGGTATGTTAGGTACCTAGCAACACTGTATCCGGAAGCTGATGGCAGTATCCTAGATCACGACGGAACGCTTACCATCGTTAAGACGGTGCTAGGACCGAGAGCTGAGATCGAGGCCGTAAAAAGGAGAGCCCTGTTCACTGTAGGTGAGCTCGCAGTAGATGAGCAAAACATCGTTGCGACATTAGTACTTGAGAGGCGCGCAGCGGATGAGGTTCTCAAGGAGGTTTCAGAAAGAGGTCTTAAAATTGTTGTAGCAGGGGCATACAGGTCTGAGCCTCTAAGAGATGTAGCGGACAGGATAGACTCTGAAAAGGAGTTCTTGAGGAGGGATCTGCAGTACGCTGAAACAAGGATAAAGGAGATAGTGAGGACAAACATCCACTATATAGCGTTGCTGAAGGTACTGGTAGATACTGAGTACACTAAGGTCGAGCTACTGAAGACAGCCCTAGAATCTAAGCACCTCTCGCTTCTTGCCGGGTGGATACTGAAGTCTAGAAAGGAATCCCTACTAAGGGAACTCCGTGGCAGTCCAGTACATGTAATATTCGAGGAAATTGCGGAACCTCCCGTAGACTTCAACAACCTAGAACCTTTCAAGCCATTCGAAATGTTCACGGAGCTGAACGGGTATCCGTCGCCGAGGGAGTGGGATCCTACCCCAATCCTAACGTACTTCTTCGCTTTATTCGTCGCCCTCATGCTCCCGGACGTAGGCTACGCCATCGGGCTCCTTATAGCCTCGAGGCTGTTCTTACCGCTCTTCGTACAAAGTACGGAAACCCTAAGGAGGCTGCAGAGGGTGGTCGACCTGACGGCGGCATGTATGGTCGTCACAGGGCTGTTATCGGCAAGTTGCTTTGGGAACCTACTCGGGAATTACATACCTTTACCGCCTGTCCTTCCATCGCTTTCGAGCCTAGATCAAGCTGCTGACTACGTACTGCGGTCTATAGTGTTGGCGCTCTACATCGGCTATATATGCATGTTGGTGACGCACAGCATAGGGTTCCTAAGGGCAGTCATAAAGACGCGCGATATGTGGACAGCGATCGGGGAGGTTGTGATGATCGCCCTGATGATATTCGGACCCCCCTACTTAACGTGGAGGTTGGGCACAGTAGATATTGACGTGTTTAAACTAGGTAGGCTCGTACCCCAAAACATTGTGGAGTACGTGATCTTCGCATCTGTCGGGATCTACATAGCCTATAAAATCAAAACCACCGGTCCCTTAGGCGCTGTAATGTGGATTTTCGACGTAATAGGACCCTTCGCGGACGTCCTGTCGTTCATTAGGATCGCGGGTGTTGGGGCCGCGTCGAGCCTGCTAGCAGCAGTATTTAACACATACCTAGCCTCACTCGTAAGTGCCGTCTCCGCCGTCAACATAGCAGTAGGCATTATTGCTGGGGTCGTTATGGGGTTCTTACTCCACCTGTTCATACTAGCCGCCTCAGTGCTAGGACCATACATACACGCACTCAGGTTAATTACCTACGAGATGGCAACAAAGTTCTATGAGGGAAGCGGGAGGAGGATCGCGCCAGTTAGGATTTCGCTAGGTCCTGTGACGTTTGGGGGTTCAAGTAGGTGATCGAGTTGTTGGCTGTACTTAAAAAAGGTATTGAAAGAGTATTCGCTGGCTTATTAAGCTTAGTTAGCTGGGTCTAAGGGGTCCAAAGATGTCTGAGATCCTTGCGTATATAGGTCCAGGTCTTGCCGAGGCGTTCGCTGCTATAGGAACTACCATAGGTATATACAACGCTGTAGCAGCTGGACTACCTGCTATATCTGAGGATCCCGGACAGAGGGGTAGGGTCTTCGCGCTGGCGTTCCTACCGGCTACACAGACGCTGGTGTACGGCTTTGTCTACATGTTCTTGATGTATAGCTCGTACCTACCAGCGCTCCTCAAGAAATACCCCCAGATACCGCCGAATATTGCTGCCGGGATCTTCGGGGTGAGCATCTTCGTGGGATTCGCTGAGCTCTTCTCAGCCTGGATGCAGGGGAAGGTGTGTGCTGAAGGTGCTTCACAGCTAATTAAAACTCGAGGCGCCATATTCGGCTCAACGATAATACTGGCAGCATACGAGGAATTCTTCGGAATACTTGGGATGGTATTCGGAATACTGATGGCTTCTATGCTGACAGCATGATATTGCGAAGGGGGCTCTATGAGTGTGGACGAACTAAGGAAGGCGGTTTTGGAGAAGGCTAGGTCTGAGGCCGAGGCTATTATAAGGAAGGCGGAGGACGAGGCCGCGAGGATTGTGGAGGAGGCTGTGAGAAGGAAGAAAGCTGTTGTCGAGCAGAAAAAGGAGGAGTTATTGAGGAATTTGAATCCTGATGCCAAGATCGCTGAGGCTAGGTCTAAGGCTAGGCTCCTAGTAGCTGGAGCTAAAAGTGCTGCGCTCAGAGAAATCAGAGACCTGGCCGTAAGCGCCCTCAGCACGTTACCTCGCGATAAGAGGCTGGAGTCGGTTAAGAGGCTGGTAGACGAGGCAATAGCTGAGCTACTGGGAACCCTCGATAAGGTCAATTCTGTAGTAATCAAGATCTCTAAGGGCGATCTCGTGCTCTCGGATTACATCAAAAGATATGTTGAAGAAAAGTACAAAATAGAGGTTGAAGGTGTATATGGAGTAGACATTCTTGGGGGCGTGATAGTGGAATGCTTAGGGGGTGAGGTAACTGTAGATAATTCCTATGATGGGAGGCTCGAAAAAGCCGTTCGGGCTGTAGCGTCGCAGCTGTTGGTCTCTGGACGGTGATTAAATGCCGTACAAACTAAGTAGATGGGCTCTGAAAACCACCTTAGTGACGTACCTAAGTAAGAACCCGAGGCTTGAGGAGCTACTAGAGCTGGCCCTAGAGGGAAGGTCTGCGGATCTCGCTCAAATGATCTCTAGATACAACTCCAGGCCAGATTACTTGAAGCTGGCAACGTTGAAAACCGCTGACGAAGTTGACGCAGCACTCACCGACCTGATGCGGGCGGAGCTTGAGCGGATATATGATCTTCTCCCCTCACCATACGCGCGGTACTTTAGGGCTTTCCTCCCACTATATGACTTCGAGAAAATGCTCTCAGCTTTTTCACGGGGAGATCTTAGTGAGGTTAGGACGAGCTTTTTAAGGCGGGAGGATCTCTCAACTTACGGGCGTTGCGTCAAGGAAGGAACGTACTCTTGCCTAATCGAGTCCTTCCTAGAAAACATAAGGAAATGCTTTGAGACCAACATATCTAGGGAGTACTTCGCAGCCGCTGAGGACTGCTCCGACTCCCTGAGATGTCTTATCCTAGCTGTTACCGCGGGCTATACAAAGTATTTCCTCAACACAGCCAAGTTAGGTATTGAGAGGGGGGAAGACCCTAAAGAGTTTATTGGGAGGGTTCTGAGGGGCTTCAGGGAGATCTCTGGGTACGGGTATGAGCTTGAGAAAGCTGTGAACTACCTAACTCACGTCTCTAGGTCGGAGCCCTATAGGGTGACCCTACTTGAAGCCAGCTATGTCTACGGCAAGTGCAAGGACTACCTACTCTACTCCCCGCAAGTGGTGGATCTTCTCACTCTATACCTAGTGAGCAGGTACTACGAGCTTCACGTACTGAGGTATACCCTACCTCAGTCTTGGGTGATAAGATGAGCTTACCGAGTGAAACCATAAAGGGTATGTGTGCTGTTGTAAAGAGAGACTTAGAGCCATTGATGAGGATGCTTGGGGTTAAGGAGGTTTACACCGTGGAAAGCTGGGATGAAGCTAGGAGGACCCTAAGCGAGCTAATGAACCGTGGGGATGTAGCGGTCGTATTGGTTCAGGAAGGTCTCATCCCCAGGGAGGTGAGCTTCATAGACTTGAACTCACAGAGGCGGTACCCGATTATCACGATGATCCCCGATACCAGAGAGAAGCTTTCGGAGAATCCAAGTGCCTACTACAGAGAGCTTATTCGTAGATATATAGGTTACGAGGTTCATGTAGGGTGAGAGTGTGGGTAGCAGGGTAGGTAGGATATATAGGATCGCCGGTCCTCTCGTAGTAGCTGTTGACATCCCTAACCCGATGATGTATGAGGTGGTTTACGTTGGTAATGAGGGCCTTATAGGTGAGGTCATAGCCATTAGGGGGGAGAAGGTATACATACAGGTTTACGAGGAGACTACCGGGTTAACCGTTGGTGAGAGAGTTGAGGCTTCTGGGAGACCCCTCTCAGCGGAGCTAGGTCCCGGGTTGATAGGGTCGATATATGATGGACTCCAAAGACCTGAGAAGGACATAGCCGAGCTACTCAGCGACATATTCATTGGGAGGGGAGTCAAGCTACCAGCGCTGAGTAGAGGTAGGAAATGGTACTTCAGAAGGAACCGGGAGATTAAGGTAGGGGATATGCTATCGCCTGGGCATATAGTAGGTTACGTTAACGAGTCTCCCATAGTTGAGCATAAGATAATGATACCGCCCGGCGTTAAAGGGGAGCTTAAGTGGGTTGCGGACGACGGCGACTACGCTGTTGAGGACACCGTAGCCGTCATCTCATCGGGTTCTCAGGAGCATAACGTGAAGCTCTACCAGGTGTGGCCCATCAGGGTGCCGAGACCGTACAAGGAGAAGCTGAATCCTGTCGAGCCCTTGATTACGGGGATCAGAGTGATAGATCATGTATTTCCTATAGCGAAGGGCGGTAAGGCTGCTGTACCGGGGGGATTCGGCACTGGGAAGACTGTGTTGCTACAGGAGTTGACTAAGTGGAGCCATGCTGACATAGCTATCTACGTTGGATGTGGTGAGAGAGGGAATGAGATGTCGGATGCTCTCACGAGCTTCTTAAAGCTTGTGGATGTCAGGAGAGGTAGGCCCATGATGGAGAGATCAGTCTTCATAGCTAACACCAGCAACATGCCTGTCGCAGCGAGGGAGACGAGTGTTTTCCTCGGCATGACTATTGCCGAGTACTTCAGGGACATGGGATATGACGTCATAATAGTAGCTGACTCAACGAGCAGGTGGGCTGAGGCTATGAGGGAAGTCAGCGGTAGGATGGAGGAGATGCCTGGTGAGGAGGGTTTCCCGGCGTACTTATCTAGCAGGCTAGCAGAGTTTTACGAGAGGGCTGGGAGGGTTAGGGTTCTGGGAGAACCCGAGAGATTGGGGAGCGTCACGGTGTTCGGGGCTGTCTCCCCGCCTGGCGGGGACTTCAGTGAACCCGTGGTCAGGGGTACTGTGCGGTACATACAGAGTTTCTACGCTCTCGACTATTCCCTAGCAACGAGAAGGCACTTCCCATCAATAAACTGGCTCACTAGCTACAGTCTCTACATCGACTTCGTGCGGGACTACTGGGATAAGATGACCGGTGGGGAGTGGAGCAGAAGTAGGGCGGCCATGCTTAGGGTACTCCAGAGGGAGGCTGAGCTGAGCGATATAGTCAGGCTCGTCGGCCCTGAGGCCTTACCTGAGGAAGACAAGTTAGTGTTGGAGATGGCTAGGATAATACGGGAAGGGTTCTTACAGCAGAGCGCCTTAGACCCAGCAGACGCTTACTCACCTCCTGAGAAGGGTTTGCTGATGATGAGGGCCATAATAGAGTTCTATAGGAGGGCTTCGGAGGCTGTTTCGAGGGGTGTGCCCGTAGCGAGGATAAGGGAGCTTGAGAGCAGGCACGCACTGCTTCGGCTCAAGTTCAGTACTCTGGACGAGTTGAGAGAGAAAATGCCTCACTACCTCGAAAACCTAGATCGTGAGTTCAGTAAGCTGGTGGGGTAACGGTGTCGGGAGCTCATAGGCTACCTAAATTACTGTCAAAAGCTACAAAACAGCTTATCGGTACCCGAGGGGCCCTAGTGTTCGTCAAGGCGCTCGGCGGGGTGAGCTATGGGGAGCTCGTAGAGATCGATGTGGATGGAGATGTCAGGATGGGACAAGTGATAGACGTAAGTAAAGACGTCGTCATAGTGCAGGTCTTCGGGACCTCACTAGGTATTACGCCTGGGAAGACCGCCATAAGGTTCCGCGGTGAGACCCTGAAGGTGCCTGTATCTACTGATATGTTGGGCAGGATCTTCGACGGCTTAGCGAGGCCTATCGATGGTGGGCCTCCTGTAGTCCCGGAGGACTACCTAGACATCCATGGAGCCCCACTAAACCCGGCGACTAGGATACCTCCATCGGAGTTCATTGAGACGGGCGTATCAGTAATCGATGGGATGCTAACTCTTGTTAGAGGGCAGAAGCTACCGATATTCTCTGGGTCTGGCTTACCGCACAACAGGATAGCTATGCAGATCGTTAGGCAGGCAGCTACGAAGGGGTCAGGCGAGAAGTTCGCTGTCGTGTTCGGGGCTGTCGGTGTGACACATGAGGAGGCTATGTACTTCCTGCGTGAGCTGCGGTCTATGGGGGCCCTCGACAGGACGATAGCCTTCATAGCTCCGGCCTCTGCGCCAACAGTGGAGAAGTTAGCGCTGCCCAGGGTCTCCCTAACTGCGGCTGAGTTCCTTGCGTGGAGGCACGACATGCATGTCCTCACCGTACTTACAGACATGACCAACTACTGCGAGGCACTGAAGGAGATCTCGGCTGCTAGGGAGGAGGTCCCCGGTAGGAGGGGGTACCCAGGCTACATGTACACGGACCTAGCAACTATATACGAGAGAGCTGGGAGGGTTGAGGGTAGGAAAGGTAGCATGACGATAATGCCCATACTGACAATGCCTGACGATGACATCACCCACCCAATACCTGACCTGACCGGCTACATAACGGAGGGTCAGATAGTGCTCTCGAGGGATATGTGGAGGAAGGGCATCTACCCACCAGTCGACGTCTTCCTCTCCCTCTCGAGGCTCATGAAGGAGGGCATTGGCCCGGGGAAGACTAGGGAAGACCATAGGGAAGTCTTCGCGCAGTTGACAGCCGCATATTCTGAGGGTACCTACCTAAGGGAGCTTGTGACTATCGTTGGGACGGAATCGCTGACTGGGAGGGATAAGAAGTTCTTAGAGTTCTCAGATCAGTTCGAGAGGAGGTTCATTAATCAAGGCGAGTATGAGAGGAGAAACATCGAGACTACCCTAGACATCGCTTGGGACCTCTTCGCGCTACTACCTGAGGAAGAGCTCGCTCAGCTGAGGCCGGAAACCATCAGGAAGTACCATCCTAAGTACAGGGGAATGAAGACTTGAGCACTGAGACTATAAGGCTGCCGAGACCTACGAAGATAGAGCTCATAAGGCTCAGGAGGAGGCTCGCACTTACTAGGAGAATCCATAGGATACTTAGAGACAGGTTAACCTTCTTAATGCAGGAGTTCTACATCGTCCTCAGGAAGACGTACGAGGTTAGGCGGAGGCTCAACGCCCTATTGAGCGAGATATATAGCTCCTACTCCAATGCTGCCGCTATCTACGGGCTTGAAGTGCTCAATGAGGGGGCTAGGTCTATCCCTGGGAAGATCAGCGTCATCGCCGGAACCCGCAACGTCATGGGTGTCGTAGCCCCATCTATAGAGGTAGTTGAGGTACCTTCACACACATCTGCCCTCCCTTTGGAGGTCTCAGATATCCAGCTAAAGCGTAGAGAGTTTATAGAGGGCGTAGTCGCACTCGCTGAGTACGAGAAGGAGCTGGTGCTACTGGGGGCGGAGATACGCAGGGTCAAGAGAGTGGTCATGATGCTTGAGAAGGTCCTAATACCGAGGCTCTTAAACACCATAAGGTACCTCCTAGTGAAGTTCGATGAGATGGAGAGGGAGGAGCGCGTCAGAAGCATGAAGATCAAGGCATTGCTGCTCCAGAGGGGTGGGATCGGGTAGACATAGCCCGCAGTTCTGCTAGTAGAATCAGTACTTTAACTTCCCTTCTAGGTAGTACTGGGGGTGCTACCTGGGAGATACCCTCGAGTCACTACTCCAGGCAGAGCTTAGGATAGTGAATAAGCACCTACCAACTAAGAGGAAGACCTTAGCGCAACTTCTGAAGGAGGAAATCCCTCACATTAGCTGTAGGGACGGCTCCGTACACGTGTTTAAGCGTAGAGAGCTCCAAGAGCTTAGAACCTACGTTAGTAACGATGAGGCTGAGAGACTCTATCTCCCCATAATAATACTGGTGAATGTTGATATGGAGGGCGCCCTGACAGGCATCATCGAGGGTGAGGTGGAGGCAGCTGCGGTGAGGCGTTTACTCGGGATCGAATCAATCGCGGAGGCCGGACCCGAAAAGCTCTTCCTGTATAAACCACAGCTTCACGAACTCATGAACAGGTTCTCAACGATCTTTCAGGTAGCTATAACCATAGACCGCGAGACCCTGAGTGCTTACGGGGAGTTCAATCTCTCACAGTGGTAGGCTTGCCACGCTTGAGAATGAACTGCAGGTTATTTGGGAACGAACCTGATCAAGGTGGCGCTGTCGAATACTCGCTGCCCTCTCAGCGAGGATGGAGAGAAATTGTGGAACCCGGAAACCACCTAGACTCTCAGAGTCCGCTACACCGCTTTCTCCTTGTTGGGGGCTCCTTGTCTGCGGTGACATGAGCGCTCATCTGCCGGGAATCACTACAGGATATGGTGGTTGAAGTGCTTAAGCTTGTCTACGATGAGAGGCATAGGCTACATAGGGATCCTGGAGATAGGCACCCGGAGGGTGTTTGGAGGGTTGAAGCCTCTGTCAATGCCTTGAGGAGGTCCCCGGCTTGGAGTTACGTAGAGGTGGTGAGGGCATTGGAACCCGACTACGAGGCCGTCCTGCTGGCTCATGATCGGGAATATGTTGAGTGGATGAGGAGGGAGTGTGGTAGGGGTTTTCATTACGTCGATGCTGATACCTACGTCACCGAGCATACCTGCGACGTAGCAGCATCCTTCGCGGCCACAGCTAGGGAAGCTGCCCTGAGGTCGGTGGAGACGGGTGAGCCCTGGTTCTTACTCGCCAGGCCTGGAGGACACCATGCCGGTAGGAGGGGGCCAGCTATGGGCGCCCCTACCCTAGGGTTCTGCATCTTCGACTACGTATCGGTAGCCACTAAGGCCCTGATAGGTTCTGGCTACAGGGTGATGGTCCTCGACTTCGACGCCCATCACGGCAACGGAACCCAGGAGATACTCTGGGAGGAACCTAGAGCACTGCACGTGGACATCCACCAGAGGTGGCTCTACCCTGGCACAGGGAGACTCGAGGACGTCGGTGGGTCGGGGGCCGAGGGCACTAAGGTGAATGTACCGCTATATCCAGGCTCTGGAGACGCCCACTACGCGTGGGTCCTTGAGAGGGTGGTTGAGGTAGCTAGAGATATCTTCGAGCCCGACGTTGTAGTAGTATTTGCCGGGTTCGACGCTCACAAGGACGACGGGCTGTCCGAGCTCGGTGCAACTGAGAACACCTACACGCTCTTCGGCTCATACCTCAGAAACCTACTGAGAGAGGGTGAGATAGAGGGACTTATAGCAATACTTGGAGGAGGGTACGGAAAGGGTATGGCCACAAGCTTTACTGCCTTCATCGAAGGTCTAGCAGGATTCAGAGAGAAGCCTCCAGTAACGCCCACATCACCGGGCGAGCCCTTGGAACGAGGACTTGAGAAAGTCCTCAGGCTCCTTAGAGGCAGTACCAGTAACTCACCCTAACTCGCCTCATATCCCCTCTTGCTTTGGATTCTGCCGCCCATACTTACAGCTGAAAGCCTTGCCTTTCAAGGTGGGGATGAGAGGAATCCTATAGGTAATCCTCATCTCAATTGGTTTTGGTGATGAGCGTTCAAGCTCTTTGAGCCTAGGGCGATGATTGATGCCAATTCAATAGCCCCGAGCCCCGGGAGGGGTAAGGATAACGGGCAGGAGGCCCGGCCCGGGATCTAACCATCGGAGGGGATGTAATCCCGAACCTCCCGCCTTAGCGGGACCTTCGCCCTCCAGGGCGGGAAGGAGGTCGGTGTTTGTAAGGAGTTAGTTGGAACCTAGCTTAGGCGGGATAAGAGTCGGAGATAAGGATCTGCCGGGGATCTAACCCTTTGAGGGGAGAGTATATTAGCCTGCTAGATACTTTAAATTAGGTAGAGCTCTACGTTGTCCGTTAGTTACGTGGAGCTCCACAATGCCGGCATGCCCATCAGGCTTGTTCTCATGCCTAGCGTACCTGGGAAGACTATGGTAGAGAAAAAAGAGTACTGCAGGGGCAGGTTGGACTGGATTAGGAGGCTCCTGACCTACGAGCCTAGGGGGTCTTCGAACTCATACGGTGCTCTAATTACCGAGCCCTCGAACCCAGGCGCTACCTTCGGGGCTGTGTTCTTTGATTCAAGTGGGTGGCACGATATGTGCGGCCACGCCTCCATGGGGTTCGCCTGCTATGCGGTGAGGGGAGGCCTGGTGGTGACTAGGGAGCCCGAAGTTGAGGTCACCTTGGATACCCCGGCTGGCTTAGTGAGGTTACTCGTGGAGATAGCCGGTAATGCCCCGAAAAGGGTTAGGTTGGTTAATGTTCCTTCATACGTGCTGGGCGATTTGACTGTCGATGTTAGGAGGTACGGTCGGTTCAGGACGTACCTATCGTACGGAGGGGACCTCTACATAGTGGTCGACCTCGACTCTTTGGGTCTCAGCTGGAGCTACGAGAATATTCAGGAGTTCTACTCCCTAGCTAGGGAGGTGTGGGTAGCTGTAGCTAAGGAGCGCCCCTCCGTTAGTGCTGAGCTCTACGGGGTTAGGTTCTCTATGAAGATCTCCGAGAACCCCAAAAGATATTATGGTATACTCTTCTTCGGAAGCCCTTCGAGGCCGATCCTCGATAGATCTCCCTCAGGGACCGGCTCCTCAGCCCACATAGCTTACCTCAACCATATCGGTAAGGTCGAACCCGGCGAGGCCGTTGAATTCGTGAGTGCGATTGGCACGGAGTTCCTAGCAAGAATCCTGAGGGAGGTCGAGGTAGACGGTAGGAGGGCAGTAATACCTGAGATCTCTACATCAGACAGAGGTTGCCACATAACAGGCTACTCAGTAGCGGTTAGAGAATCCGACGACCCCCTAGGAGACGGAGTACCGCCCCTACCAATCTAGCCCACAGCACTATTTTTTAATTCCTAAAATGATGAGGCCCTCCAAATGTAAAGCAGTGAAGCAAAAGGAAAAAGGTAAGTGTGGTGGGGGCGTTCCTAGCCTATCACGGCGAGCTCCTTGACTAGCCTACTGGTCTTGAACCTTTCTACCGTTAGGTTATTGGCTATGTCGATGTACGGTCTTCCGTCTAGTATCCAGCTAGCTATGAGCTTACCGGTTACCGGTGCCATCATCATTCCGTGACCACTGAATCCAGCGGCTATGTAGAGATTATCGTATGGTGGCAGAGGTCCGTAAATCGGGTGGTGATCTGGGGTCATGTCGTAGTAGCCCATCCAGTACCTAACTATGCTGGTCTTAGTTAGGAACGGCAGTAGCTCCACTAGCGGCTTAATTATGTGTGGGAACGCGTCTATCCTCTGCGAGTATATGGATGCCTCCGGGACGTCCTCAAGGTCCCTAGCCAGTATGAAGCTCCCATGCTCGTTCTGGGTTATGTGTGGTGAGCCAGGTGTGTCCCAGTCTATTATGAGGCCCGACCTTATGGTCTCGCGGTAGGGCTCGGTGACTAGTGGATGTCTGGGTACGTCGACTATCGGTAGGTCAACACCTATAGTCTTGAGTAGTTTCCTACTGCCACCTCCAGCCGCTACCACGAAGTAATCTGCCTCCACATCACCTCTTGTGGTCACGGCCTTAGCTGCCCTACTACCGCTTACCTCGAACTTAAGCACTGTTGTGTAGGGCACTACCTTAACCCCTAGGCTCTTGACCTTCAGGTACAGCTTAATGAAGTTCTCTAGGATGGGCATCCTACCGGCAGTCGGGTCAACCATGGCACCAGCAACGATGCTGCTGTTTATGCCGGGCTCGATGTTCTTGACCTCATCGACATCCACAATCCTTGTCGGCACGCTGTACTGGTGGTGAAAATCTGCGAGCTTCTTGAATGTCTCTATGGTCTCCGGTTTTCGAGCTACCCACAGGTAGCCACGCTGCTCGAGCTTCATCCCTAGCTCGTCTCTAAGCTTGAGCCATATGGAGATGCTCTCCTTCATGAGTACTACGTGCTCCGGTGAGGTGAACGATGACCTGAAGCAGCTGACGTTCCTCAGGCTCGCGCCACTACCCGGGTAGCTGGAGTCGACCACTACTATGTCCTTAACCCCTCTCTTAGCTAACTCATAAGCTATGAAGAGACCGCTCACCCCTGCCCCGACAATCAACACCCTCACTTCTTAACACCCCTTATTACTAGCTTTGTGGATATGGGGACTATCGGTGGTCTAACCCTGTAGTTGGCTAGTACCTCATTTAGGCTCTTTCCGGTAGCCCTAGCGAATATCCGGGCAGCAATCATTATGCAGCTCCTTCCCTGGCACGGGCCGAAGCCCAGCCTCAGATACCTCCTGAGGAGCTCGAAGTCGTCGATACCCATCTCTATAGCCTTCACTAAATCATCCAACGTTACGTCGTTGCACCTGCAGATCACTACAGTACCTTTCCTAGCTACTTCTCCACCCATATAGCCCTCACCTCCATGCCCTTACCCTTGGGGACCTTAACTGTCACCACGTATGTCTTGTTCCTCTCCCAAACCCTCGTTACGACTCCCTTCCCAACCCTCTCACCGTACCTACTTAGTAGAGCCACTTCCTCACCGGCTTTAGGTGCCGGCAGGAACTCGTGTGGTACTGTAACGTAGTCGGCGTCCTCCTTGGATAGGTCGACCACGAAGGCCGCGAGCCCTGGGCAGACAGCTACGCAGACACCGCAACCGGTACACTTCTCCCAGTTTATTCTCGGGAGGTCTATAAGCCTCTCCATCGTTATGGCCTTGGTCGGGCAGTACGGGACGCATATGTTACACGGTATCATCTCAGGGCACTCGAGCACTGCTACAGGTCCCTTCCTGAGCCTCCAATCCGGCGGTAAGAGCCCTAGCTTGCTGAGGTCCTCTGGCTCCACTGTACCGGTCTTCCTGAAGTCGTGAACGGTGCCCAAGTCCATCACCCGAACGAAACTGGAGGCGGGAACTCCGCCCTAAGCCTCTCCATCTCTTCCTTAGAGACCGTCACAGATTCCTTACCCTTCCTAGCCCTAGCAAGTAGGGGGGATGCCCTGTAGACTTCCCAGAGGAACCTCACTAACTTCTCCATCTCCTCGCGAGCCATCGAAGCCTTCGAGGGGTCGGCGAGCTTAGCGGCTATTGAGAGGGCAGCTATCTTCCCCTCGATGATCGCGGTCGTCGCCTCCTCTATCCCCGAGGAGTCCCCGGCTATGTAGAGGTTAGGTACTGAGGTCTCGAGGTCGATCGTCCTCAGGGGTACTAGACCTCCGAGCTCCGGGGACCACCTAGTTACGGCCCCGCACTGCATAGCGAACCTCGTATCCGGCTCCAGACCTATAGCTAGGAGCACCAGGTCTACGTTGAACTCCTTCTCAGTTCCTGGTACTGGGTTGAACTTCTCGTCTACGGCTACGACAACGGCTTTCTCCACCTTACCGTTGCCGTGGACCTCCTTAATTGTGTGTCTAAGTAGTATTGGGATCCCGTACCTCCTGATCTTGGCCGCATGCACGAACCAACCCCCTATCTCCGGAAGCACCTCGACGACTGCTTCGACCTTGACCCCTGCCTGCAGTAGCTGGTAGGACACTATCAGCCCTACGTTGCCTGAGCCTACGACTAGAGCTCTATTGCCCGGCTTAACCCCGTACTCGTTCATGACTGTCTGAGCCCCGCCAGCCCCTATAACTCCGGGTAAGTCGTTGTTTACGAAGTCGAGGTACCTCTCCTGGGCACCTGTAGAGGCCAGCAATGCCTTGGGCTTAACAACGTAGTGGGCCTCTCTACTAGCTACACCTACGACACCCCCCCTGAAAGCTCCGTAGGCCACTGACTCTAGGAGGATCTTAATCCTCGGGTTCCCCGAGACCTTCTTCACGTAGTCCTCAGCTATCTGGAAGCCTCTCATACCGCCGAAGAGGTCGACGCTTCCGAAGAACTTGTGGGTTTGTTTGAGTAGCTGGCCACCTAGCTTGAAGTGCTCGTCGACTAGGACGACGTCTAGCCCGAGCTCGGCGAGGGTGAGGGCAGCTGATAGGCCGGCTGGGCCCCCTCCAACGATCAAGACGTCTGTATCGATCTTAACCTCAGGTAGCTCCGAAGGCTCTGCCGGCCCGCTGGCTAGGGGGGAGGCCCACCCCTTCTGCCTCTCAACTCTCATACCCTCCCTAACCGGCTCCCTACAGGTCTTGACGTTGGGAACCCCGTCGACCACCATGAAGCAGCTGCTGCACTTGCCGATCATGCAGAAGAGCCCCCTAGGTCTTGCCAGTGACGAGCTCCAGGAGAGGGAGTCAACACCTGCTGCGTAGAGTGCGACAGCGACGCTCTCACCTTCATATGCGTCGATGGGCTGTCCCTCGAAGTAGAAGGTCGCCTTCCTGCCGCGGTGGAAGGTTAGGATAGGGTGTTCCTGTATGCGCCTATCCACCGGCGATTCTAACCACCAACTATACTGTAGCGGCCCAGCTAAAAGTTCCGGGAATAGTTAAATTTAATTATATTTAATTATAGTAATTATAGTTAAAAAGATGGATAAATAAATTTTAGCAGTAGAAACAGAAAGTGAGGTATCTGCTCTATGTCATCCAAGGAGCGTACCTCCTTAGTTGCTAAAACTGCTGAGAAGGTTTGGAGTAGCTTCGCCCTACTGATGACTGCTGTGGGGTGGTCGGTTGGCTCCGGTAACTACTGGAGGTTCTCCTGGAGGGCTGCTAACTACGGTGGGGGCAGCTTCCTGCTGACCTACCTTATATGGTTGGTGATAGTAGCCTTCCCGATGGCTGTAGCGGAGTACGCTATCGGGAAGTTGGGGCAGGGAGGTCCTCTGCACGGCCCCTACAACCTAGCTGAGAGACATAAGAAGCTCGCAGCATTCGGTGGTATGTGGATGGCTTGGTGTGACTTCATGATTATGTGCTACTACTGGGTGGTCACTGGCTGGATATTCTACTACATGCTCCACGCGCTTGCCGGCACCTTCTTCGCCCCGGACTTCGACTCAGCGTCTTTCTGGAACTCCTTCGGCTTCACCCCGCTCTCGGCGGGTATCGGGGTCCTGATGATGATTCTAAGCATAGTGGTCACCGCGTTCGGGATAAAGGGTATAGGTGAGGTATGTAAGTACATGTTCCCACCGCTGTTCGTGTTGACGATGATCCTAGCCATCTACACGCTCACACTGCCGGGGGCTGAGAAGGGCCTGGAGTTCTACATGGTTCCGAGGCTGGAGGCGTTGGGAGATCCTGCTACCTGGATGCAGTCCCTGTCGCAGGTGATATGGAGTATTGGGATAGCTTGGGGCTTCTTTATATGTGCTGGGCAGTGGATGAGGCGTAACGATGACGTGACCTTGACGGCGTTCGGTAATGTAACGAATGACACTGCTGTGGCTTGGATGGCTGGCACCGCGATAATACCCCTAATATTCGCCCTCTCAGCAAACCCGTACCAGGACATAAAGGAGGCTGGTACTGGCCTAGCATTCGTAGTGCTACCCCAGCTCTTCAGGAAGATGGGTGCTGCAGGGTACGTAGCATCCGTGTTCTTCTTCGTGGCCTTCTGGTTCGCCGCCTTCACATCCTTAATAACGATACAGGAGATAGCTATAAGGCCTCTCAAGGACTTCGGCCTGAAGACCTCGCACGCAGCCCTAATTACTGGTATCCTAGCGATCGTTGGCGGTCTCCCAACAGCCTTCAGCTACGACTGGCTCGACTACTACGACACTGTTTGGGGTGTTGCCGGCCTCGCGGTAGGGCTGATCTTCATAGCCCTCATAACATCCTACTTTACCGACATAGCTAAGGTTAGGCAAGGCCTTATGGACATGGACATAAAGCCCTTCATAAGGCTTGGGAAGTGGTGGGACTACCTAGTCAAGCTGAACATAGTGATACCCGCGCTCTTCTTCGGCTGGTGGATAGTCTACTGGGAGTGGATACGTGGCTGGGACTCCGGCCTCTACACGTACTACACGTACCCAGGTATGCTAGTGCTCGTCGTAGGCGCCGTGATAATATACTACATCTCCAGCAAGGCAATAGAGAAGCAGGTAGGTAAGGGGTAGGTGATGGGCATGGCGTGGATACCGTTCTTCATAGTGATGTGGCTCCTCGTTGCCGCAGCGCTCTACACCTGGTACAGAGCAGTGAAAAACGAGGAAAGGATTAGACAGCTGGAGAGAAGGTGAGACCATGCCGTCCTTCCCATTCAACCCACTACTAATAATAGCCATAACCCTGGGAGTCACAATAGCGTGGCTCTACTCAGTATACTACGTCAGCTCAAAATCCGCTAAAACCAGTAAGTAAAGGAGCCGAACATCTAGCCCGTTTTTATTTGTGCCTCTGTTTGTTCCTAGTGTTTAACCTCATTAGCTCGTGCTTATTTGCAGCACCTAGAACACTCATAGCCCCCCAACCAGCAGCACAGCCACCACAAGAACGAGCCCACAGAACATCGGGTAAGCATCCAGCGGCATCAAACCATAAAGCTACGTGAAGCTTAGACAGCCTCCTGAGGCATCGCTGTTTCCCGCGCTTGCTCAGGACCCGGCCTCACTGCCAGCTGGCCCAGCCCTATACCCCTCGATCTCCCTATCCCCGTTAGCTGGGCTAGTGCCAGCAGCTTTGAGTACACTTCGAGTAGCTTTCTCGGGGCTGTAGATCTGTAGAGCACCCAGCCCCTGAAGCCTCTCACCTTCCTCAGCCTGCCGGAGTTGTCCCTGCCTACGACCACGGTCTCCGGCCTGACCCTGTAGTCTAGCTCTATTAGGGTTAGGTCTGCCTGCCTGCCGAGTAGGTAGGGGGCCCACTCACTCGGTTTTCCGATCTTGAGTTCTGGTGGGGCGAAGGAGTTCCACATCCTGAGTAGGTGGGAGAAGATGAAGGATGGTTGGGGGATCAGCTTATGCATGGGTCTGACCTTATCGGCTAGGGTTGGTGGGGTCATTAGCTTGGAGGTCAGTACTGTGGGGGTCTGAAACACTAGCTTGAAGACTTCCGGTAGATCCAGCCTCAGACCCTCCATGGGGACCACCTCGACCTCCGGGATTGAGATGATGAGGTCCCCGTACGTCCCCGAGCACTTGAACTCCGGGCCGAGCGCTGAGCTCACCGCGTCAACTAGCCACGGCTCTTCATCTACGACCACCACCCTACCTGAGTATCTCCTGCCAGCTTCTAGTACCACGGGCTCATCCCCCTTGGAGTAGAGGGGTCTGCCGCCGTCGAAGAGCATCGATATCGATGTGTTCGCGTATGATCCGAAGACCTTCCTCTTCAGGGAGCCCTCGAAGCAATACTTCAGTACCTTAGACGAGACTGGGGGACCTATCGAGGTCCTCAAGGGCAGCACGAAGACATTAACTGCTGTGACGAGCACTGCGACCACCAGCTAAGACAAGCGCTAGCTTACCGACCTCGGTGGTGTAGATCCCGCCGGTTCTGCCCCTCCTAACTACCAGCCCCAACTTCTGGAGCCTTGCGACGGCGTTCGCAGCTGTCTTCGGAGACCTACCCAATGACCCGGCAAGTTCATCTGCGGTGAGCCCACCGCGCTCTGACACTGCCCTGAGTACAGCTAGCTCCAGATTCTGTAGCGGGGTGTAGGCCAGCCCGACAACGGATTCCGGGACGGCGATCTCGTCCCCCTCAGACTCCGGCTGGATATATATTGAGGCCTTGCGGCCGGTCAGAAAGAGTGCTAGCACACCTAGTACTGCTAGGTACCTCATACCGCCGGAGAGGTCTAGAATTACCGGGCCGGGTGAGCCCTGTATAAGCTCCGCGAACGCTACAACGCCCTCGTAGAGCCTTGGCGGGACCTCCACGAGCTTCGGTTCCGGCAGGCCGACCCTCTTGCAGAACCCTGCCAGTGACTCGAAGGCCTTGACGACGGCTGGGACTGCCGAGGCTGTGACCGCGAATACCTCATCGTCTTTGGAGGCTGACGAAACCATCAACCTCCTGATGGCTCTATCCTCGTGAAATCCTAGGGATATTATGAACCTCCTCCCCACTAAGTCCCCTAAAGTAATGTGTGGGGAAGCTTAAAACCTGGATGACCATGTCTAGACCCACGGGCAGAACCTCCTGTACCAGCACCTAGAGCACCTAAAGCTCCCGGCGTAGGGCGATGGAGGAGGTCTCTCGGAGCTCGCTACCTCCACGACCCTCCCCACAGCCCTAGACACCTCCCGCAACGACCTCTCGGTCACCGGGTAGGTACGCACACTATCCCCGAGCACTAGGTGTGCCCTAACTACGGGACCTAGGCAGTGGGTGGCTAGGTAGGCATAGAACATCAGCTGGAGCCTGAAGTGATTGAAGCTCCTCCGCCTGTACGCCTTCATCTCCACTACCTCGAACCTACCGCTCCCCGCAACGATGTCCACGACCCCGGCGATACCTCTCTTTCGGTCTCTGAGCCATACCTCGAAGTACCAGGGCTTAGGCAGCCCCAGTGCTTCCAGGGTATCCCTGCTGTACTCCCTAGACTTACCTAGCTCCATGTTGGTATCGGCTGGCTCCTCCACCCCCAGCTGATGCCTTACCCAAACTATTGTGGGGCAGTACGTGTACTGCTTGACATCCCATGCCGTTACGTAGCCGGGGTGCCTAGGGTTGTGCGTACTCTACACCTCCGAGTTCCCGACCTCCATAGGGCCTGCCAACGCACTTCACGTACCTGAAGCTGTACTCGTCCACCGGTACTACGTGGACAACGTCCCTAGACTGGTCTATGAACCTCTCGGCCAGCCTAGCCAACTCCTTGACTCTGTCTAGCCCCCCACGACCTAGGAAGCAGGACCTCTGGATCCTGACCAGTCCGGCTGCCTGCAGCCTCCTAGCGAACTCCTCCCTCCTAGTGTTGTCCCCTATATCGTAGACTACTAACACCCTCAACCTACCACCTGAAGACCAGTGGGTTGAGCCCCGCCTCACCCCTCAGGTAGGACGCTAAGGACAGTGCGAATGACTTGATCCACGCTTCTAGGTCCTTGACTTGACCGCCAGCCGAGAACTTCTCCCTCAGCCCACCTAGGACTACCTTCGCTACAGCCGCCCTGGACTCCGGGTCGAGCAATCCCTTCTTAAGCCCGACCTTAGTGCCCGATCTGAAAGCCTTGAGTAGTGGGTAGTCTACGGCTGCCGACCTAAAGACCTCGACCACGTCGAAGACCAGGACGGGGTTTCCGGAGCGGTCTACGTGTAGGAAGCCTGCGTAGGGGTCGAGGCCTGCGATGGCTATTGCTGACCAGACCCTAGAGTAGAGCACGCCGTAGCCGTAGTTCAGTGAGGTGTTGAAGGGGTCGGCACCCTCCTGGTCCCTCCCCTCGAAGCCCAGCTCCTTCGGGAGGGCTAGGGCCACAGCTCCCCAGTAGACCCTTGCGGCCTCGGCCTCCAGCTTCATTGCCTGGGTCCTCATCTCGCTGAGGTTTCCTGCCCTCAGCTTCGAGGCTTCCTCAGCTGCTTTCAGGACCTTCTCCTCAGCCTCAGCTATTTCACCCACCTTCATTGACCTCCTCAACCTCCTCAGTAGGCCGGCTTGGTTACCTAGTTTCGAGGCTGTCACCACCTTCACCACCTCAGCGGCCTTACCGCTGTAGGTGGACTCGTACTGTGCCCTCCTAGTTGCTGTGGTTCTGGTGGTGAATGGGTGGTGGATTATGGCTACCGGCATCCCCCTCCTATCCAGTACGGCCAGCTGGATCCCCTCCCTAGCTAGTGCCCTGATGGCCTTCGACGTTATTGAGACCCCGGAGGTCAGCACTAGCACTGCGTCTACCTCTGCTAGTGGTACGGTCTCTGAGCCGTCCTTAGTTCCGACTGTGAGTAGCCCCTTCCTGACTCTGAGGCTCACTCCATACCCTTTTATTAGCAGTGTCCTCACTTACCGCACACCTCTAGGTAGGGGCAGGAGCTCGGGCAGTCAGTGGCTTTCGGCGGCTCCCTGCTAGCTAGGAGCATGTCGATGGTCTCATCCCTCGAGTCTATGAAGGCCCTTCTGAGGTCCGGCCCTACGTAGACCCCTCTAACGTCGACGCTGACAGCCCCGTTCCAGCCTATGTAGACTAGGAGCCCGTAGTCGACCGGCACCTCGAGGCTTGCCTCGAGGGCCATCGCGTAGGCGGCCACAGCTATCTCATGGTTCTCACTCCTCCTACCCACCTTGACGTCTACGACAACGTTCGAGAGGGGTATCGCGTCAACCCTCAACCCGCTGCTCAGGCCAAGCGGGGTCCCATCTACCCTGACCTCGCTCAGGGACAGCATCGCTGGGGCTAGGTAGGAGCTGCTGTAGGACCAGAGCCACTCCGAGACGAGGGTGTGGTAGGTCAGCCAGCCAACACCCTCAACCAGCCTAGCACAGTCCCGCGAACCGCAGGTAGAGGCCCTCGACGACACCAACCTCTCAACAACCCTGTAAACCCTCGGGGCATCCCCCGGCGAGTGGAGATACCTCCTCACAGCCCCAACAACAGATGAGATGACCTCATGCACCTCCAGACCGAGCCTCATAGCCTGCGAAGGCTGCACCCTAACCCCCGAAACCCTCCTAAGCCAGACATCCCTCCTAGTAGGGCAGTACGGAGCTACATCATAGACAGAGAGCCCCAGAAAAGCCCTAGGCCTCACCGGCGGGTACTGCCATGACCACCCCCTAAGCTCCGGCTCAACAGGGCACCCCTCAGCATAGGACCTCAAAACCCTCAACCAACGCAACATAACCTCAGACCTAACGACCACCCAGACCACCCAAAGGACCCAGACAGAGAAAGCTAAACCCACAGCGAAAACAAGCAGACAGAAAATCCCAAGAAAACCTAGGGAAAACAAAACAAACCAACAACACAAAACAACCCGACCAACCCAAGAACACCATAGGACACTCCCAAGAACACCATGGGAACACACATGGGAAACCCAAACCGAAAAACTTATATACCCCCACCTTCTATACCATTAGAAGGTCTCCCCGAGTTTTCCTAAGGAAAACTTGGGGAAAGGTAGCTTGGTTTATAAGCTTTTCGGTTCCTCGCCTGAAGGTCTCTGCGTAGGTAACGCAGTCCCTAACCGCCATCAGTTCTCCTAAGGTCTCCTTAGGATTACCATGTAGAGAGCTACCGGGAGAGGCTACATGAACCCCCTTAAAAAGCCCCTAGGGAGCCCCAGCAAGACCCCAAGTAAAAGCTTATAA